>Ga0302322_100001637_pt1 | contig 18504 bp, 20 predicted proteins | sample Fen_T0_2_FD_203757 | JGI IMG/M metagenome (GOLD analysis project Ga0302322, IMG submission 203757) | Peat permafrost microbial communities from Stordalen Mire near Abisko, Sweden - Fen_T0_2 | ecosystem: Environmental > Terrestrial > Soil > Wetlands > Permafrost | place: Sweden: Abisko... | reverse complement strand
CAGTAAATTACATATGGGAAGCTTTTGCCGGTTGTTATCTCGACAGCAATACAATTAGTACATGGAAAGAGGTTGTCAAAATAACCAAAGCTTTCAACCATCGTATTAATACTAATTCCGAAAGTAAGAGAGTTTATTTTGCCGAACGTGTACTTAAACAGATTTCTGATATAAAAATAAAAGTTCCGAATATTGATCTTTCCAGAGAAGAGGATTATTTTCTCAAAATGAGAAAGGTGTAACAATTTAGATATAAGGATATTGGAATAAGGCTTTTTATTTTATTCTTAAAATGAAAAACTAAAGCGACTCGATTGCTTTTATGAAATCAGCAGGGTCACGGGTTATTAAAAGTTTTTCGTAAGCCTTTTTAGTTGCAAACTCCTCCGGAGAATCAGTAAGAATTATCTTTTTTATCATTAATGATTTTCCTATACTATTAAAATACCCTATTTTTTTCTCCGCAAAATCAAAAGCACTGGAGTTAACCACCATGTATTCAAAAGGTTTAATTTTATGGATCTCTATTACTTCAGATGCAGGAAGAATGCCTCCTGTAAAGATTACATCAAATCCCCGTTTCTTCAGAGCAAATTTATAAAAGAGAAAGTTATTATCTGTAAGATTATCAGACGTATTAATCATTGCAACGGCAGGTTTCGATTTGCCGATAACAGGTTTAAGCAGATTATCTTCAATGATAATAATCTGTTTGATTGTATTTCTGACGAATTGTTCCTGTGCTCTTGAGAGACTACCGGTCTGCCATAAAATTCTTGCTTTTTCGAGAAGAGGATAAAGATAATGTGAATAGGCATCTTCAATTCCCTGATGTTTAATGAATGGAGAAAGTGCCTCTTTGAACAAAGCCTCATTAAATCTGATAGCTGACATAAGAATTTTCCCGGGCTGAAAATTCTGATCCAGATCATCATGCTTACTACTGACTGTCATCACCTGTTGGGTAAGTTCATCCTCGTCGAGTATGGCAATTTTGGATATTTTCAGACCATTCCGGTTAAGGTATGCAACATTAAGGATCTTTTTAAGTTCGGTTTCGCTGTAAGTTCTTATGTTTGAGTCGGTTCTGTCAGGCTCAAGTACTTTATACCTCTTCTCCCAGATCCTTATTGTATGAGCTTTAATACCCGAGAAATTTTCGAGATCTTTTATAGAAAATACATTTACCCCGTCTTCCATAGATATAGTTTATAAGTAGTTTAACACTTTATCAATATCATAATCAATTAAACAATCATTTAGGAAGATTGTTTATTCAACCATAAATAAGAAAGTAATAGAAATGATATAATCTGCGGAATCTTTCCCCGGAAATTTCCAACAAAGGACGAAAATAGTAAATTTTGTTTTATTCAGATGGCTCCACCATTATTTTTTTTACTATTCTGAGTCCGTCACTAAAAATAATGGTAACAAGGTACATCCCCCTTTTGGGATTTTCGAGAAGAATTTTAATAAGTTGCTGTGGATCACTATAATGGAATCTGAAAACATCCTGACCGATAATGTTGGTGATCTTAACAAAAGAGATATCCCTGTCAGTTTTAATGGTAAAAGAGTTATCCTTTACAGGGACTGGATAGATACTTACATTTATATTAACAGTCTCTCTTGCGAATTCTTTCTGAGCAAGAGCTCCGGGAACGCTGATAGTATCCTTCTGACCATGGAGGGTTAAAGTGAAAATTAATAAGAAGATAAAGGGTAGACTTCTCTTCATAGATTATATTTTGATTAATTCTATCAAATATTGTGCTAAAGTTAGTAATATTTTAAAAAAAGTGTTCTAAAAGTAATTTTGCTTTCTCAAGATCACCGGGGGTATCAATACCTATGCTTTCCCATTGTGTTACTGCCGTTCTGATCAGGTAGCCATTTTCTATCCATCTGTTTTGTTCTAGCGATTCGGATATTTCAAGAGAACTGCGAGGTAATAAAGTTATCTTTTTCAGTGTTTCAGTCCTGTATGCATAAAGACCGGGATGTTTATAAAAAATATGTTTCTTTGACCAATCACTTTTTTCACTGTCCCTCACATAGGGTATTGCAGCGCGACTAAAATAAATCGCATCACCGTTGGAATTTATTATAACCTTTGGCTGGTTAGGGTTGAAGATTTCCTCACCCGGTTCAACTTTTCTTATCAGGGTTGCCAACTCAACAGTTTCATCATCAAAACAATTTATAAGAAGAGTTATCTGTTCCGGTTTAATAAAGGGTTCATCACCCTGAATATTGATCACAACATCGATTATTTTGCCTGTTTCCCGGCTAATCTCTGTTACAGCTTCCGCACAGCGATCCGTTCCGCTCAGATGATTGGGAGAAGTCATAACTGCTTTTCCTCCAAAATCTGAAACTGCTTCGAAGATCCTTTTATCATCTGTAGCGACCCAAACCATTTCAAGCGATTTACTCGCCTGGTCATATACTCTTTGTATCATCGTCTTATTGCCTATAAGGACAAGCGGCTTACCCGGAAACCGTGAAGAAGCATATCGTGCAGGTATAATTCCGGCAAATTGCAGAAGAGGATCTTTTTTCATATTGCGAATTTACGAATAATGCATTTCCCAATGTTTTAAAAAAACGTTAAATTCGCACCATTGTAAAACGGGAAATGAAAGATCTGCAAAATATTAAACAAAGGTTCGGTATAATTGGCAACTTTGAAGGTCTTAACAGGGCTATCGATATTGCTGTTCAGGTAGCGCCTACCGATCTGTCAGTACTAATTACGGGTGAGAGCGGAACTGGGAAAGAGATTTTCCCGCAGGTAATTCATAGTTACAGTACCCGGAAACATGGACAGTATATTGCCGTGAATTGCGGAGCAATACCGGAAGGGACCATTGATTCCGAACTCTTCGGACATGAAAAGGGCTCATTTACAGGGGCCTCTGATAGCAGAAAAGGTTATTTTGAAGTTGCCGACGGAGGAACAATCTTTCTGGATGAAGTAGCTGAGCTGCCATTATCAACCCAGGTTCGGCTTCTAAGAGTGCTCGAAACAGGCGAATTTATCCGTGTTGGGTCATCAAAAGTTCAGAAGACTAACGTGAGGGTTATCGCTGCAAGTAATGTTGAAGTACCGAGAGCGATTGATAATGGCAAATTCAGAGAGGATCTTTTTTACAGGCTTAATACCGTTCCGATCAAGGTTCCTGCCTTAAGAGACAGGGGCGAGGATATTTTTCTACTCTTCAGGAAGTTTGCTGTAGATTTTGCTGAAAAATACCGGATGCCGGCAATCAGACTCGATTCGGAAGCTAAAAATATTCTTCTTAATTATTCATGGCCGGGTAATGTAAGGCAGCTTAAGAATATAACAGAACAGATCTCAATTATAGAGAACGAACGGGAAATTGTTGCCATCAACCTTCGCAATTATCTTCCTGACTATGGGGGGGTTAAATTGCCGGCCGTTATAAAGAAAGACGATGATAAGTCATTTTCATCCGAGAGAGAGATTTTATATAAGATACTTTTCGAAATGAAGAGTGATATGAATGACCTTAAAAAACTTGTATTTGATCTTATAAGACGTGGAGACATTGATGTTACTTTTCAGGAAACCAACTCAAGAGCTATAAAGAATCTTTTCAGGGAGGCTAAGGAAGAGACCAATAATAACAATGAACCCGAAGCTCCTCCTGCTGACTTCTCCTCCCATAAGACCATGGACAACATACAGGATACTGAAGAGATAATTGAAGAATCACTTTCTCTTGCCGATAAGGAAGTGGAAATGATAAAAAAGGCTCTTGAAAAGTACAATGGAAAAAGAAAAATGGCAGCCGGTGAACTTGGGATATCAGAACGGACTCTTTACAGAAAGATTAAAGAATATGGAATTGAATCATAAAAAAAATATCAATCTTACGGTGAACAGATTTTTTCTGTTTCTATTTATTATCGAAGTTACAGTCTTAACCGGATGCAGCGTGAAATATTCATTTACAGGAGCCCACACTCAAGGGTTAAAAACATTCAATGTAGTGTATTTTCAAAACCGTGCTCCTATTGTTCAACCTGGTCTCAGCCAGACTCTCACAGATGCACTCATCGATAAATGCAAAGCTCAGACAAATATGAAGTATGTCACGGGGATTGGCGATGCAAGTTTTGAAGGAGAAATAAAGGATTACAATACCAGACCACTCACTGTGGCTGCTGATGCGCAGGCTGCCACAAACAGGTTTTCAATTACAGTACAGGTAAAATTCACCAATTCTCTTGATCCTACTCTGAATTTCGACCAGCCTTTTACAAGGTATGAAGACTACAACAGTAACCTTGACCTCAGTGCGGTTGAAGCAGATCTCTCAAATAAAATAATAGATATGCTTGTTGAAGATATTTTCAATCAGGCCTTTGTTAACTGGTAAGAGGCATGAACAGAAATGACTTTTTAAATATGATTGAAGATAGAGTCCCTGTTAACAACCAGATGATCAGGGAAGTTTATGAATTGATTGATATTTTTCCTTATTGCCAGAGTGCCCATATGTTGCTTCTAAAGGGTTTGTACAGAAATGCAGATGTAAAATTCGATAATCAGCTTAGGAATTCTGCAATTCATGCAGGTGATCGGGAAGTGTTATACTGGCTGTTGAATTCGAAAAAATCACCTGATTCTGAGATAAATGAAATCAAAAAAGATTTTGAAATTAAACCTCAGATAGTTTCAGATACCCAGCAAACTGTTATTGAATCGGCAAAGAACAGTGAGTTAATGATAAATGAAATTGAAAAAAAATCCGGTGAAACTGAATTAAATGAACAACCTGATAATCCGGATCAGGATTTCGGCCATCCGGTAATGATCGCAACTGAACCTGATATTCTGGAGCCGGCGGGAGTAATATTTCTCATGGAGGAAGAGACCTCTCCTTCTGAAGACAAGGTTTTTTTTATGGATCCGGGCTTCTCAATTCCTGAGCACTCAGATCTCCTGGAACTTGATGTTGATGAAGATGAAACACTTGTACCGCAGGATAAAGAAACATTCGGGGAAAGGCCGGATCACGATGATAGTACTTCTAAAAAGCAGTTGCAGTCGGAACTTATAGATAAATTCATTATTTCAAATCCAAGGATTGAACCGCAAAAGGATAAATCACACCTTCCAAATGATGATATCTCCAAACCTTTTGTAGAAGAAGCGGGTGGTTTGGTAACAGAAACACTGGCAAAAATTTACATAAGTCAGGGGTATTACTCGAAGGCAATGAATATTTATGAAAAATTAAGTTTGAAATTTCCGGAAAAAAGCAGTTACTTTGCGTCTCAAATTGAAAAAGTTAAAGAATATATAAAAAAGTGAACATATGGGAATTTATATTTTTGTTTCAGTATTAATTATTATAGCATGCATTCTGCAGGTATTGATTGTACTTGTTCAGAATTCAAAAGGAGGTGGTTTGGCAGCCAATTTTACATCAGCAGGCCAATCAATGGGTATTCGTAAAACTGCAGATTTCCTTGAGAAGTCAACCTGGACGCTTGCCGCTGCAATTCTTATTCTTTGTGTTGTTGCGACTGCTTCAATACCACGTGGTACTGTTTCAGGACATTCGAGAATTGAAGAACAGATTAAAAATACAGTTGACCCGAATGCAATTCCAACTCTTCCTACAGCTGTTCCACCTGCATCTACTACAACACCTCCTGGAGGTCAGACCAAACCAGGGAAATAGTTTTTGCGAATAAAATACCTAATTAGAGTGTCAGTTTGTCACATACTGACACTCTTTTTTTATTAAGAAACACAAAATGACATTTTTTTCAATTTGGCATGGTATATGCTTAAATAGGAAGTCGGAAAATGATGTTTAACTTTAAAACTAGATAAAATGGCACAATTAAAAGGAAAAATTTTGGCAGGTAAGGTTCTTGTGAGACCTAATGAAGCTGAAGAAAAAACTGCAAGTGGAATAATAATCCCTGATTCCGCAAAAGAGAAACCACGCCAGGGTAAAGTAATTCTTGTTGGCACAGCAAAAAAAGACGAAGAGATGGAAGTAAAGAAAGGCGATGTTGTCCTTTATGGGAAATATGCAGGTCAGGAACTGACTATTGATGGAGAAGATTATCTTCTTGTTTCACAGACAGATATCCTTTTTATAGCTTAATTTTAGCAAACTTTAAAAATCAAAATGATATGGCAAAAGAGATTAAATTCAATATTGATGCACGTGCTCTTCTTAAAGAAGGCGTTGATCAGCTTGCTGATGCAGTAAAAGTAACACTAGGACCAAAAGGTCGTCATGTGGTTCTCGAGAAAAAATACGGAGCTCCCCAGATCACAAAGGATGGAGTAACCGTTGCAAAAGATATCGAACTTTCCGACCCTTATAAAAACATGGGTGCACAGATGGTCAAAGAGGTTGCATCAAAAACAGGTGAAATTGCCGGTGACGGTACTACTACAGCTACAGTTCTTGCACAATCTATAATAAACGTTGGTCTTAAAAATATCACAGCAGGTGCAAACCCAATGGACATTAAAAGAGGAATTGACAAAGCTGTTGAGAAAGTTGTGAAACATCTTGCAACACAGGCAAAAGTTATTGGCGATGACCTGAAAAAAATTGAACAGGTAGCTAGAATTGCAGCTAATGATGATGAAGAGATAGGAAGACTCATTGCTGAAGCAATGGGCAAAGTTCATAAAGAAGGTGTTATTACTGTTGAAGAATCGAAAGGAACTACCACCTCTGTTGAAGTTGTTGAAGGTATGCAGTTCGACCGTGGGTATATCTCCGCATATTTTGTGACTAATGCTGAGAAGATGGAAGCAGATATGGAGAATCCATATATCCTTATATATGACAAGAAAGTTTCTACAATGAAGGATATGCTACCCGTTCTTGAAGCTACTGCTCAGACTGGACGTCCTCTTTTAATTATTTCAGAAGATGTTGAAGGTGAGGCTCTTGCAACACTTGTTGTTAACCGTTTACGCGGTTCACTGAGAGTATGTGCAGTTAAAGCTCCCGGATTTGGTGACAGAAGAAAAGAAATGCTTGAAGATATTGCAATCCTTACCGGTGGAACAGTGATTTCTGAAGAAAAAGGTCTGAAACTTGAACACACTACTCTGGAAATGCTTGGTACTGCTGAGAAAGTTACTGTTAATAAAGAAAATACAACAATAGTAAACGGGGCGGGTGACAAAGACATGATCAAAGCACGTGTTGCTCAGATCAGACAGCAGATGACAACCACAACTTCCGATTATGACAAAGAAAAACTACAGGAACGTCTTGCTAAACTTGCAGGTGGTGTTGCCGTCCTATACATTGGTGCTTCTTCTGAAGTTGAAATGAAAGAAAAGAAAGACCGTGTTGATGATTCACTTCATGCGACCCGTGCCGCTATTGAAGAAGGAATTGTTCCCGGTGGAGGTGTTGCTTATATACGTGCAATAAGTGCGCTAGAGGGATTAAAAGGTGATAATGAGGATCAGACAACCGGTATTGAAATTGTAAAACGTGCAATTGAAGAACCATTACGTCAGATTGCTATCAATTCAGGCAAGGAGGGTGCGGTCGTTGCACAGAATGTAAAATCAGGGAAAGGGGATTACGGATACAACGCACAAACCGATAAATATGAAAAGCTTTATGGATCAGGCGTTATAGACCCTGTTAAAGTTGTTCGCGTTGCACTCGAAAATGCTGCTTCAGTTGCAGGTATGTTCCTTACTACAGAAGCTGTGGTAGTCGAAATTAAAGAAGATGCTCCTTCAGGTCCTCCACAGGGAATGGGTGGCGGAATGCCGGGAATGATGTAGAATTATTATAATATAAATTCAATATTGTAGAGACGCCCCATTTGGGCGTCTCTACGTATTTATATCTATTTATGTAATTATATATTTTTATATATTTGCACCTGATTTAAAGCAAACTTGTTTAATGAATAATATCCGGAATTTCTGCATTATAGCTCATATTGATCATGGTAAGAGTACACTGGCAGACCGGTTGCTTGAGAAGACAAATACCATAACTGAAAGGGAATATCAGGCACAGGTGCTCGACGACATGGACCTTGAAAGGGAGCGGGGCATTACTATTAAAAGTCATGCGATTCAGATGGAGTATTACCACGATGGCGGAAAATATATCCTTAATCTGATTGATACTCCGGGACATGTTGACTTCTCTTATGAAGTTTCCCGTTCAATTGCTGCCTGTGAAGGTGCATTGCTTGTAATCGATGCAACGCAGGGTATTCAGGCGCAGACAATTTCCAATCTCTATATGGCTATTGACCATAGTCTGGAAATAATTCCTGTCCTGAACAAAATGGATATGGCTAGCGCAATGCCGGAAGAAGTTAAGGATCAGATTGTTGACCTGGTTGGATGTAAACGGGAGGATATTATTGAAGCAAGTGCAAAAACAGGACTTGGTGTGGAACGGATTCTGCGTGAGATTGTTACACGTATTCCACCTCCTGATGGCAATTCTGAAGCTCCTTTACAGGCTCTTATCTTTGATTCGATCTTCAATTCATTCAGAGGTATTATAGCTTATATCAAAATTGTGAATGGGACAATCCGAAAGGGGGACAAAGTAAAATTTGTAAATACCGATCATGAATATAATGCTGAAGAAATAGGGGTATTAAAACTTAAACAAGACCCCCGGGATTTTATGGGAGTAGGAGATGTCGGGTATATTATTACCGGAGTAAAAATTTCAGCTGAAGTAAAAGTCGGGGATACAATTACCCATGTCAAGAATCCGTGTGACAAAGCTATTTCAGGATTTGAAGATGTAAAGCCTATGGTTTTTGCCGGAATTTATCCGGTTGATGCAGATGATTATGAAGATCTGAGGATCTCGATTGAAAAGCTGCAATTGAATGATGCTTCATTATCGTTTATCCCTGAATCGTCAGCAGCACTTGGATTTGGTTTCAGATGTGGGTTCCTCGGGTTACTTCATATGGAAATAATACAGGAACGTCTTGACAGGGAGTTTGATATGGATGTCATTACAACTGTTCCGAACGTTTCCTTTAAGGCTTATACGACAAAAGGAGAAGAAATTGATGTTCATAACCCGTCGGGATTACCGCCGATAAATCATCTTGATCGTATTGAAGAACCATATATTATAGCGCAGGTAATTACATTATCGGAGTATGTTGGTTCTATTATGAATCTTTGTATTGATAAAAGGGGAGTTCTTAAAAATCAGGTTTACCTTACCCGCGACCGTGTTGAATTGACTTTTGAGATGCCTCTTGCTGAAATTGTCTTCGATTTCTATGATAAACTTAAGAGTATCTCTAAAGGTTATGCTTCATTTGATTATTATTATACAAGCTATCAAAAGGCTGATCTTGTGAGGCTTGATATCCTTTTAAATGGTGAAATGGTGGATGCACTTTCCACTCTGATTTATAGGGGGCATGCATATGAATTTGGTCGCAAGATGTGTGTTAAACTAAAAGAACTGATCCCCCGTCAACAGTTTGATATTGCGATACAGGCGGCTATCGGAGCGAAAATTATTTCCCGTGAAACGGTAAAAGCTGTCAGAAAAGATGTCACTGCCAAATGTTATGGAGGTGATATCACAAGAAAAAGGAAACTTCTTGAGAAACAGAAGAAGGGTAAAAAAAGGATGAGGCAGGTAGGGAATGTAGAGGTTCCTCAACAGGCGTTCCTGGCAGTTCTGAAACTCGATTAAATCTGTATCTTGGATATTTAATCAACCACCCCGTCACACCTGACGGCGTGCCACCCTTCAAAAGGAGAGGAGAATTAATATTATATTATAACTTTCTCCTCCTCGTGGAGGAGAGCCTGCCCCGCCTTAGCGGGGAGTACCCCGGGGGAGGTGGTGTGGTTTTATATTTAGGAACTAGCTTAGTAGCTTATACCCTCTGCCATGAACATTCAGTATTTTTACTGAAGGATCTTTCCTGAAATACTTTCTTAAACGGGTAATATAAACATCCATACTCCTTGCATTGAAATAATTATCATCTATCCAGATGGTTTTTAATGCATAATTTCGCTCCAGTATCTCATTCCCATGACGGCATAACAACTCAAGAAGTTCGGATTCTTTAGTAGTCAGTTTTATGGTCTGATCTTTGTAAACAAGCATTTGTGTCAAAGGATCAAATGAATATTCGCCTATGATATAGGAATCATCTTTTTTATTTACCCCCGATGAGGATGTCCTTCTTAGTATTGCTTCAATTCGGTAAAGAAGCTCCTCCATTGAAAAGGGCTTTGTGATGTAATCATCAGCCCCTGATTTGAAACCATCAATTATGTCTTCTTTCTGGTTTTTTGCAGTGAGGAATATTATTGGCATATCAGGCTTTCTAAGACGGATCTCTCTTGCGAGAGTGAGACCATCCATTTCCGGCATCATAATATCAAGTATACACAGACCAAAAGACCCCAAATGGAATGCTTCAAGAGCAAGGCTGCCATTAATATACAGCATAGTCTCATAGTTTTTGGCGGTAAGATAGTTCCGTAACAGGATGCCAAGATTGTTGTCATCTTCTGCGAGAAGGATTCTGATATTATTCATTGATGCTGATTTTAGTTTTAACAGTTTGATGCCCACATGAATTATAATGCAATTACCTAACAAATGAATATATTTTTTATTAGTAAATATTATTTACAAAACAGATATTATTTTATTCTGTTTTGTGGAAAAAACAGAGTAAATTTTGTTCCTCTGGTGAGTTGACTTTCAACCTTTATTGATCCATTATGTTCTTCTATAATTTTCTTAACATAACTTAAACCAAGACCAAACCCTTTAACATTATGGATATTACCTGAATGGACACGGTAAAATTTGTCGAAAATCCTTTTCAGGTTTTCTTTACCGATGCCAATACCTTTATCTTCAATAGTTATAAGAATACCTTTTTTATAATTCCTGGTAGAGATTGTAATATCAGGTTTATCTTTTGAATATTTAATACCATTATCAATAAGGTTTGAAATTGAGTTTAAAAAATGAATTTCATCTATAAAAACAAGTAACCTGGTTGCCTGGAGGTCAGTATTTATTATTCCTTCACGGTTTCGGATCTGAAGTGCGAAATTTTCCACAGCTTTTTCAATAATACTATGAACATTCATCTCCACCAGGCTGAGTTTCATTTTCGTCTTTTCAAATATGGCCATCTGAAGAACCTTTTCAACCTGGAATTTCAGTCTCATGCTTTCATCGGAAATAACTTTTGCCAGGTTGTCAATGTTTTTATCCTTGTCGGCAATGGTTTTGTCAGCCATCATCTGGGAAGCCAGCGAAATAGTTGAAATAGGTGTTTTTAGCTCATGAGTCATATTATTAATGAAATCACTCCTTATTTCTGAAATCTTTTTCTGACGGAAGATTACTATGAATGTTCCGGTTGAAAGTATCAGTAACAGCAGTGAAAAAAGCAATGTTATAAATCCCAGGTTCCCTATTTTCTCAAACTTATACTGATTCTCCTGCAGACAATATAGAACTATCTGATTCTGGCTTGGAACAGGATCGTTAGGGAAAAGCTGGATTATGAATTTATTTGTCCCGGGTTTGTCGTTAAACCCCGGTGTTTTCCAGATACTGCCATATTGCCCCGACTGTATTGAGAATTCAAAATCGAGATATATCCCAACATTATTAAGTGCGATTCTGAGTTCTTCTTTAAGCTTTTCAGGGTTAATTCTTTCTCTTATATCGTGTGAGTTACGGAGAATTTTCTCCATTATCTTCTCGAGAAAAACGATTTTGTTTGTTACTCTTCCTTTTATTTCTGAATTTGTGATTTGCGGAGATGGTTCAGTAGTTTCATCAGCAGGGAAGGGAGAGATGTTTTCCGATGAAATGAATATCTTATTACCTGAACTGGTTATAGCAATCGGCTCACCAGGATTATTAAGACCATACATTTCGAGGAGTGCTGAATTTGTTTGATATCCCTGTAGCTTTTTTGCCAACGGGGAATTTGCAGGGACTATTGCAGTTACTGAATCTGTTGATTCTGGATCAATATCTTCGACGATGTTATTAATTAATTCCTTTTCCTCGAGATTAAGAACCACCGACTCAAGAGCTTTATTTGCCATGTAACGGAATTGTTGATCGGTGATTGCAATTGCCCCGCGGATCCAATATAATTGTATAAGGACCAGACCCGAAATGGCCAGAAAAAAAAAGATTGCCAGCAATACAATGGTTACCCGTTTCATACAATTACAAAAGTACTTGTATAAATTCTATATTGTCATGCTTTAACTTTCTTTAACAGTTAGAAGTATGAAGTGCCTAAAGTGCCTAGAGTGCCTAAAGTTATTAGAAGTTTGGAGTGATTAGAGTGTCTAAAGTGCCTGAAGTTTTAAGAATGTCGGGTAGCAAGAATTTACCCAACTCTAGGCACTCTAGGCATTTTAGGCACTTTGGGCACTTTATTTAATTTTAACATTTCATTAAATTATTGTTAATTCTCAGCTATTTAGATAAAATCATTTTTTTATTCCGGGAATGCGTGATATATTTGTACAGGATTTGGCACGATATTTGAAATACAAAAGATATAGGTTTTTTTCATAGGTTAGGTTAGTTTTAGGGTTATCAAAACTGTGGGTCGCTATCATGGCGGCCCACTTCTTTTTTACACTTTACTGAGAGTTATAACCTTTATTACATGAAGATCCTTTTCTCTTGCCACATGGAAAATATGCCTTCTGATATGACTCGATTTTCTCCTCTGAATCCAGGTAAGATTGATAACAAATGAGGAACCATTTTTAAAATTCAGTTTTATTTTTTTCTGTCTTGAAGGCATTACAAGCTCTTTTATATCATTCCATTGGAATGTATGCGTCATTGGCTTTATAGTCCCATACTTGTACTCTATTTTATCTTTATCGACAGAAAAGAACAGACCTGTTCCTTTAAAAGTGGCAAATCCGGCTATTGTGGCAACAACCATACTTATTCCAAAGGGGGCCAGTGAAAGCACAGCAGGTATACTTTTTTGTCCCAAAATGAGACTTACCACCAAAATGTATACTCCGGCAATGAAAAATAATGCAGCAAACCCCCACAAAAGGATCTTTCCTCTTTTAGAGAACTCCTCTTCTGACAGATTATAATACAAATTTTCCATACTCTATTAGGTTAGGTAATGTAAATTCTTATCCTTTATTGAATTAATATCGATGTTAAAAATTGCAGTAATAGTGTCAATTTCTCTAAGATTTAAATTTATAAAGTTAAAGTTGACATCATTTTCAGAAGTCTGTATTTGTAAAAGATAATCAATGTTTTTCAGCTTGTTCAGAAGAAAGTTTTTGCCGGAACGGTTTGAAATCAGGTTAAACTTAAGATCCGAAGGATCCTCATTATTTGAAAACCTGCTGAATGACAATTCAGATTTATTATCCCCCGGGAGTTTGAGAGGCAATATGTTTTTCAGAGAAATCCTGAATTTTTTATTTAATGAAAGTGAAAGTTTGTAGTCAGGTTCGGAAGAGACAATTCCCAGAAGGATATAGTCATTATTCTGTTCAACATTAAGTTTTAGCCGTGTTACTTTCTGAGTACTCTTCATTTCTCATTACTGAAAATGATAAAGTTAGAAAAAAAGGAGATACAATACTTAACTGCTGAAATTATCTTTAAGTCTTTTCCAGGCTTCGCTGGCTGCTTCCTGTTCAGCTTCCTTCTTAGATGAACCATGGCCTTCCCCGAACTCCTGCTTGTCAATAAAAAGAATAGTTGAAAAGATTGATTTTTTTAAATTGAAATCATACTCTTCATTATACGTGAAGATAAGGTTTGATTTATGCTTTTGTACCCATTCAAATACCAGACTCTTATAATCTGTGTCGGTTTTAACTATCAGATTAAGGTCGAGGTATTTGTTAAGCACATTTTTTATGAAAACTTTCTTTGTCTTTTTAAAACCTTTATCGAGAAAAACCGATCCAATAAGTGCTTCAAAAGCATCTCCATAAAGATTATTTGTAATATGTGACGAACTTATTCTGCTGATGAGGATATTATTTATCCCCATGGATACTGCGAGTTGATTAAGTACATCACGATTTACTATCCTTGAGCGGATTTTTGTAAGGAATCCTTCATTGGCATCAGGGAATTTTTCGAAGAGGTAATCTGAAAGAATGGCATCAAGTACTGCATCTCCAAGATACTCAAGCCTTTCATTATTCACTTTTTTACCATTCGGAAGAGTAAATGTTGCTGAACGATGAATGAAAGCTATTTCGTATAACTGAAGATTTCCCGGGCTGAATCCCAAAATCTTTTTTAAGCGGGAACCAAATTCCCGGTTATTCAGTAAGTAGGTACCATTTGTTCTTTTCCGGAATAACGACACTAAACTTCAGCTTTTTTTATAACGACAGAAGCATTATGACCACCGAATCCAAATGTGTTACTCATGGCAATGTTAACTTTTCTGTGCTGTGCTTTGTTGAGTGTTAAATTCAGGTTCTGATCGATATCCTCATCGGGAACCTTGAAATTTATAGTAGGAGGAATGATATCATGAACAACCGACATGATTGCAGCAATCGCTTCAATAGCACCGGCAGCGCCAAGAAGGTGCCCTGTCATGGATTTTGTTGAACTGATATTAAGTTTGTAAGCATGTTCACCAAAAACAGTAACAATAGCCTTCGTTTCAGAGACATCTCCAAGGGGTGTTGCAGTCCCGTGAACATTGATATAATCGACATCTTCTACTTTCAGATTGGCATCAGCGACGGCAAGCTTCATTACATTTCGTGCACCCAGGCCTTCCGGGTGAGGAGCTGTAAGATGATAGGCATCAGCAGTTAATCCCGTACCAATTAATTCAGCATATATTTTTGCACCTCGAGCTTTAGCATGTTCATACTCCTCAACTATTAAAGCACCGGCACCTTCGCCAAGAACAAATCCATCACGGGTTTTATCAAAAGGTCTTGAGGCAGATTGAAATTCAGTATTATTTGTTGATAGAGCCTGTAATGCATTAAAACCACCAATTCCCGGTTCATTGATACTGGCTTCTGAACCACCCGTAACGAAAATATCTGCTTTTCCCCAGCGGATATAATTTATTGCATCAATAATAGCATTGGTAGAAGATGCACATGCTGATACAGTTGCAAAGTTTGGTCCTCTGAAACCATATTTTATTGAGATCGATCCGGCAGCTATGTCTGCTATCATTTTGGGGATAAAAAACGGACTAAACCGCGGTGTCCCGTCCCCCAGGACATAACTTTTAATGGCTAGAAAAAAGGTCTCAAGCCCCCCAATACCTGAAGCCCATATTACGCCAACTCTGTCTTTGTCAACTGTATCCAGATTTAATCCTGAATCAATCAACGCTTCATCAGTAGCTATGAGTGCATACTGTGCGTATAGATCCAACTTGTTGGCTTCTTTTCTGTCAAAATACTTTGTGGAGTCGTAGTTCTTTAATTCACATGCAAATTTTGTTTTGAACTTTTCAGTATCAAAACGTGTGATCATTACTGATCCGCTGACACCGTTTTTTAATCCATCCCAATATTCATGCAAATTATTACCTAAAGGAGTTAAGGCTCCTAGTCCTGTCACTACAACTCTTCTCATAAATGGCTTTTTAAAAATGCAAATTATTTTGCATTCTCCTCAATGTACTTGATTGCATCACCAACTGTGCCGATGGTTTCTGCCTGATCATCGGGAATTCCGATATTGAATTCCTTTTCGAACTCCATTATTAACTCTACTGTATCAAGAGAGTCCGCACCTAAATCATTGGTGAAACTGGCTTCAGGAGTTACTTCTGATTCGTCTACTCCAAGTTTATCAACTATTATTTCCTTTACTCTTGTGGCAATGTCCGACATAATAATAAATTTTAATTAATATTAATTTTTGAACATGCAAAGAAATATATTTGTACCATATTTTTCAAGAGTTTTGATGTTTTTTTATTTATGAAACAGTTTAATGTGTTGATAATTAGAAAAATAATCTTACTTTAATGGATTATTAAAAATAGTTGACAAATATGCTAATTATCAAAATATGAGGAACATAGCTATTTTAGCCTCCGGCACCGGCACCAACGCTGAAAACATAATTAAATACTTTTCGAACAAGAATTCCGCCCAAGTTAGTCTGGTTTTATCAAATAAGCGTCAGGCTCCGGTTTTAAAAAGGGCTGAAGCAAATAATATTCGTACTGTTTTTTTCGAACATAAAGAATTTTATGTCACCGGGAAAGTACTCCGATACCTTTTACTATATAAGATTGACTTTATTGTTCTTGCCGGATTCTTATGGTTGGTACCTGAGAATATCATCGAACAATATGCAGGCAGAATAATAAACATTCACCCTGCTCTCTTACCTGCTTACGGCGGTAAGGGTATGTACAGTGAAGCTGTTCATAAGGCTGTAATTGCCAGTCATGACAAGGAATCAGGCATCACAATTCATTATGTCAATAAATTTTACGACAAGGGAGATATTATTTTTCAGACCCGGTGCAAAGTTGAGCCTTCTGATTCACCCGCTTCACTGGCTGAAAAAGTTCATGCCCTTGAATATTTACATTATCCAAAGGTTATAGAGGGACTGGTAGAAAAGCTGCCTGATTTATTAATCAAAGGTCCCGAGGAGGCTTAAAACAACGGTCTTTATCTGCTCAAATTTAATTTTGTTTTCCTCAGAAACCGGTTCTACTGGAGGTGCATCGACTTTAAGGGGATCAACCGGTGATCCGTTCTTATAAAACCTGAAATCGAGATGAGGTCCCGTTGACAGACCACTTGTGCCAACAAAACCTATGATATCACCCTGTTTAACCAGGGCCCCTGGATAAACCCCATCTCCAAACCGGCTCAGATGAAGATAAGCTGTCGCATAAACACTATTATGCTGAATTCTAACCATCCTTCCTGATCCGCCTTCATTTGTAGCTGAAGTAATCCTTCCATCACCAATAGAACGCACAGGGGTTCCGACAGGAGCAGCATAATCAACGCCATAATGAGGTCGTATAATTCTCAGAATGGGATGCATCCTGGCTGAGGAAAAGTGAGAGCTGATTCTCGAAAACTGCAATGGAGCTTTGAGGAATGCTTTCCTCAGACTGTTACCGTCGACATCAAAAAATGATTCCCTGCCATCCTGAATAAATGGGATAGCAGTTATAGAGGAGCCTGTCCTGTTAAACTGAGCCCCGTAAATTCTCCCGGTTCCATACGATTGACCATCGATGAAAAACTCCTCATAAATAACTTTAAAATTGTCCCCTTTCTGCAATCCGAAGAAATCAATAGTCCATGCAAAGATTTCAGATAGCTCATTAGTTAAAGAAGGAGGCAATCCACCATTTTTCACTGCATACCATAGTGACGTTTCAATAGTCCCGGAAGAATACTTAATTTCACTTTTAATTGCTTTTCTGAATGGGGTAATGTTAAGTGAGTCATTAAAACTGAATACATAACAGGTTGTAGGGTCATGTTCATAAACCATATATCTCGCTCTGGCCATACTGTCTCTGTCGCAGAAAAGAATATAATTGTTCCCGGAACGGATTTTTCTTACATCAAAAACAGTTTTGGAATTCTTTAACACCTGATCAATCTCCTGCATACTTATTCCATGTTTGAGAAGAATCTCTGAGAGGAATCCGTTTCGTTTTATGTGACCAGTCACCAGATCGAATGAATCCGAAGGGATCCCATACATAAAAACCTGGCTGCTGAGTTGTTGAGCGGTAGTTGTATCCGATGTGACTGCAGCAGATTCAGTTTTATTCTTTTCTCTATTGTTACAGGAGACAATTAAAAATATAAGCAATAGATATATTGAAGATTTCAGACGGGTTAACATTACTACATGAATATGAAATTGGTGTGAATTATAGATTTCTTTTAACTAATCAGTCCTTACTTCCTACGCATTCAGCCTTTTATGACAATATTAACAATCCTTTTAGGAACAAAAATTATATTGGAAGGTGTTGAATTCCCCATCCACTTCTGTGCTCTTTCATCAGCAAGAACAATCTTAATAATCTCTTCCTTTGTCAAGCTGACAGGCAGTTCAATATTGAACCTCATTTTTCCATTAAATGAAACCGGATAATTAAAATTGTCTTCTTTCAGATACTCCTCATTATAGACTGGCCATGGTTCATAGGCGAGAGACTTCTTATTACCGAGAGTCTGCCACAACTCTTCTGAGAGATGTGGTGCGAATGGCGACAATACCATGGTGAACAGGCAAGCTGTTTCAGTTGTAATTTTACCTTTTTTTGTTGCAAGATTGAGAAAGATCATCATAGCTGAAATAGCTGTGTTAAAATGCAGATTTTCTATATCCCATTCAACTTTTTTGATGGTCTGGTGCAATCCTTTAAGTATCTCTGCATCTTCCTCACCCTCAGAGATATTTTCAGGATTTGATACAAACCTGAAAG
>Ga0302322_100001636_pt1 | contig 18505 bp, 20 predicted proteins | sample Fen_T0_2_FD_203757 | JGI IMG/M metagenome (GOLD analysis project Ga0302322, IMG submission 203757) | Peat permafrost microbial communities from Stordalen Mire near Abisko, Sweden - Fen_T0_2 | ecosystem: Environmental > Terrestrial > Soil > Wetlands > Permafrost | place: Sweden: Abisko... | reverse complement strand
CCCCAACACCCTCTGCTGTTGTGCGAGCTGCACGCCCACACGACCTGGAGCGACGGCTCGCTGACGATCGGCCAGCTCGTCGACGCCTACGGCCAGGCCGGCTTCGACGTCCTCTGCGTGACCGACCACGTCGTGCGCAGCGACGATCCGGAGCACGCGCCCGGCGGCCTGCCCCTGCACGTCCACGCACGCAATCACTCCTCCTACGTCATGGCGATCGAGATCGAGGCCGCGCGTGCGCGCGTGCAGTACGACATGCTCGTCCTGCCCGGCCTCGAGCTGACCTACAACGCAGAGAACGCCGATGAGGCAGCTCACGCGGTCGCTGTCGGCCTCACCCGCTTCGTCTCCGTCGATGACGGCATTGCGGGTGCGATCGAGACGGCCCGTGCGGCCGGCGCCGCGATCATCGCGGCGCACCCATACGACGACGAGCCGTGTGAGCACGAGTCTCGTCGCACCCGCAGGTTTGCGGTCGACCCGCAACTCCAGAAGCTCGCCCACCGGTTCGAGCTCTTCAATCGGACGACGCTGTTCAGCTGGGTCGCGCGCTCCGGCTTGCCGCCTGTCGCCAACGGCGATTTCCACGAGCTCGAGCATCTCGGCGGCTGGAAGACGCTCCTCCCGTGCGAGAAGGATACCGAGGCGGTCGTCGCCTACCTCCGCTCTGCCCGCCCCACGTATTTGACCCGCGTCGAAGACGTCCACCTTCTGCCTGTCGCCGCCTGATGGCGATCCCATCCGCGCTTACGAAGAGCGCCGATCTGCGTCGATGCCCCGTCGTGCCAGGGCGAGCTGCATGAGGGTGGCGTGCGTCCCGTCGCCGAAGGCGCCGTCATCCGTGGCGGGCTGAAGCTGGCGATAGCTGCCATCCGCCTGCAGCTCCCACGCGTTGCGTCGGTCGCCCAGGCAGGTCTGGAGGATCTCCCAGAGCCGGAGGCGCAGGCGTCGATCGGCGATGGGGGCTGCTGCTTCGACCCGCTCCGAGAGGTTGCGGTGCATCCAGTCGGCTGAGCCGATCAGGAACGTCCCCTCGAGCGGGTCGTCGGAGCCGGCGGCGAAGTGGAAGATCCGGGAGTGCTCGAGGAAGCGACCGACGATCGAGCGGATCCGGACGTTTTCCGTGACGCCGGGGAGGCCCGGCGCGAGGCAGCAGAGCCCGCGGACGATCAGGTCGATCGGCACGCCGGCTTGTGAGGCGCGCACGAGCAGCAGGCAGATCTCGCGGTCCTCGAGCTGGTTCATCTTGCAGACGATGCGTGCCGGGCGTCCGGCCTCGTGGTTCCTGATCTCGTCCTCGATTAGGTCGACGAACCGGGATCGCATTTGCATCGGCGCCACGAGCAACATCGGGAACGACGGCGTCCGCGACCGGCCCGTGAGGAAGTGGAACAGCGTGACCACGTCCGCAGTGATTGCCGGGTTAGCGGTGAGCAACCCGACGTCCTCGTAGAGCTTCGCGGTGCGCGTGTGGTAATTGCCGGTGGCGACGTGGGCATAGCTGCGAACCCCGCCGTCCTCCTGGCGCACGACAAGCGCCGTCTTGCTGTGGGTCTTCAGGTCCTGGACGCCGAACATGACGTGGACGCCGACCTTCTCGAGCTCGCGGGACCAGTGGAGGTTGCGCTCCTCGTCGAAGCGGGCGTTCAGCTCGATCACGCATGCGACCTGCTTCCCCGCTTCGGCGGCGCGGATCAGCGACTGCACGAAGGGCGTGTCATCGCCCACGCGGTAGACGGTCATCTTGATCGAGACCGTCCGCGGATCGTCCGCAGCCTCGCGTATGAACCGCTCGACGCTCGCGTAGAAGCTGTCGTACGGGTGGTGGAGGAGAATGTCCCCTCCACGAATGGCGGAGAAGATGTCGCTCTCTGCGACCTCGAGCCCGATCGGCGTGAGAGGCGTCCAGGACGGGTATCGCAGGCCTTCAATCTCGAGGCCGGCGATCTCGAAGAGGGTCGTGTAATCGAGCAAGGCACTCATCTCGTAGACGTCGTCGGAGGTCAGGCGGAACTGCTCGCTGAGCTCCCGCACCATTTCTTGCTCGGCGTCGGGCTGCACCTCGAGGCGGACGACCGGTTCGAAGCGACGCTGTCGTACCTCCTGCTCGACCAGGGCGCGCTTGCTGACGCCGTCGTCCTCGTCGAGCTCGACGTCCGCGTCCCTGCAGACCCGGAACAGGCTTGCGCTTCCGACCACCATGCCCGGGAACAGCTTTCCGGCGTTCGCGCGGATCACCTGATCGAGACCGACGAAGACGCTTTCCGATGAGGTGCCGGAGGCCCGGACCCGCAACCACTGCGGCAACTCACTCGGCACCTTGACCCGGACCAGCACCGACTCGTTGCGTATCGGATCCTCGAGCCGAAAGGCCCACGAAGTGGAGAGGTTCGAGACGTACGGAAACGGGTGGGCTGCGTCGAGGCTCAGAGGCGTCAGCACGGGTGAGATCTCGGTCTCGAACACCGCTCCTGCCTCCTCGCGCTGAGCGTCGGTGAGATCCCCCCAGTCGAGCAGGTGGATCCCGTGCTCGGCCAGCAGAGGCCGCAACACCTCCGTGTAGCAGACGGCCTGTTCGGCTAGCATCGCGATGATCATCTCGCGCTTGCGGAGGATGACGTCTCGACGTTCCCGCGTGGCGCTGTTCGCGGTATCCGGCAGCGGCCGGATGGAGGCCATGCGCTTCATGAAGAACTCGTCCAGGTTGGAGGAGAAGATCGCGAGGAACTTCACGCGCTCGAGCAGCGGGGTGCGGTCGTCGATCGCTTCCTGTAGCACCCGTCGGTTGAACTCGAGCCAGCTGACGTCGCGGTCGATCCATGCCCCGTCGAGGTCGCTGCTCATGTGACCCGCTCGGGTCGCGCCGCGGCTACGGCGACGCAGCTCGAGTCGTGCCATCCGCTGCGTTCGGGCCGAGCGCTCACGTGCCCGCAGCCTAGCCACTACCGGTGTCAAAGCACGTGCCGAGCCGCCCATCGAGCAGATCGAGCACTCGGGTTTATGGCGCGTGCGGCTTTGAGCGAGCTAGCGCCGTTTCCACCAGTGTGTCCTCGTGACGTGCCGCGTGTCTTCGGTCGAACGGTAGGCGTCGTGTTTGGTGGGCGCCAGAGTTGCTTCGAGGTTCTCGTGGGCGAGGCGTCCGGTGAGCACGGCCACGTGGTCTGTGAAGCGCGCGTGCTCGAGGAGCTCCTCGGACACCGCTGCTACTTCACGATGTACCACGCCGGGTTCGAGGGTCGCGAACTCCTTCGCCAACGCTGTGTCTACCAGGGCGATCTGGCGGCGCGTCTTTGACTTTCGATCTGCGATCGAGAGCCGCTTCATCGTGTGTCCTCTCCTGGAACGTGGCTTGCGTCGCCGGCTCGTCGGACTTGGTCGGCTTGATTCCGGGCTGGATCCTGAACACGGACGCGAGTCGCGAGCGCGTATTGCCTCGACGCCCGAGACTGCCTGTCCGAGCCTACCGGCTACCCGCGCCGTGACTGGTAACGATCTGGGTTGCTCTCCGTTCTCGGGTGTCGGACTGTCCCCACGTCCGCGCTGATTCAGCGCCACGGCTCCGCCGGCGGCCGACGTGTGCGACACTGGTCGTGCGATCCGACCATGGGCGGTCGCCCCGTCAGCCCCAGCAAATGGCTGAAGTCGCACCCGTGTTCGCACGCGGGAGCACACTTCGATCCGAGAGGACTGCCATGCTGGACACGGCGACAACGACATCTCGCGACGCGGCGACCTGGCTGCAGGGTCCCGTTGCGATTGTCGGCGCGAATGGCCACGTCGGGACTTCCGTTCAGGCGCGCGTCACGTCGATCTCGAACGACGTCCGGCCACTCGGCCGGCACGACGGCCTAGCCGTCGCGCTCGGGGATGCGGACGCGGTCATTCACCTTGCCGGAACGCTGCAGGCGACCGGCGGCAACACCTACGAGGAGGCGAACGTCGAGACCGTCCGGCGCACGATTGCGGCGCTGGCAGGCTCCTCTGTGAAGCGGGTCGTCTTTCTGAGCTACGTCGGAGCCGACCCTCGCTCACCCAACGCCTACCTCCGCACGAAGGGCGAGGCCGAGCAGCTCCTGCTCGGATGCGGGCTCGAGGTCGTGGTCCTGCGGTCGACGTTCATCTTCGGGCCGCCGGACAGCCCGGGGCCGAGCGCGACCCCGTTCGTCTCGAAAGACTCGAAGCCGGTCTCGGTGATCGGAAGCGGGCAACAGCGATACGCACCCGTGTATGTCGAGGACGTCTCCGCTGCCCTGCTCCGCTGCGCGCTCGACACCGCCGTCCAGGCAGGGACATACGCACTGGCAGGCCCTGATATCTTCAGCGTCGACGAGTTCGCCGACACGCTGAGCGGTCGAGATGTCAAGGAGCGCCACCTCGGCCCGCGGCTCGCCCGGGCACTCGCCCACGTGGTGCCGAGCCTCACCCCGGCGATGGTGGACGTCCTCGCCGCCGACTCGCTGCCAGAGGCCGGACTCCCGCTCGCCGCCGACGCGCTCGGGCTGGATTTCCACCACCTCACGACCGTGTACGCGCAGAGCACGGTCACAGCGTGACCATTGACGGCGCCATCGCAGAGCCCACACGTCGTAGACGCGCAGCGGGTCGGTGTACGACTCACCCAGGCGGGCCCGGCGCAAGGCGAAGTTGCCGCTGTCGGTCGAGAATCGACTGTGGACATGAAGATCGCAGGCAGTCATCACTCTCTCCTGCTTGTAGCCTGGATCCCGGACGACGAACAGGTCATTTGCAGCAATTTCCCGGTTGCCGAGACCTCCGTCACCGGGCCGTCACCACACGTTCACGAGACCGGTGCGCTAGCGGGGCGAACAGGCTCGACACGCCTGCGCACCTCGACGTGCCCACGCCCTGCACCGAGGGTCTCGTCAGGTGAGATGTGGTCCTGGCGCCAGCGGCGGTCGCGTGGAGAAGAGTAAAGGCATCGAGCCGTGTCATGTCGAGGGGCGGAGGGGCCGGCATTCGCCGGATCCTCACCCGAGCTTCACCGCATCCACGGCGCCCCCCGGCCGAGACTCCAGTCGAGTCAGTTGACCACTCGACACCAAGGGGGAACCGATGAGGAAGCGGAGGAAGCTCGTGGCCGTAGCCGTGGGAGCGACGCTGGCGTCGCTCGGCGTTCTGGCCGCGACCGGCGCCGCAGGGCCGTCGATCTCGTTGACGCCGGTACCGACCGCGAACGCGAAGACGGCCGGGATGTCTCGCCCGAACCTGCTCTCGCCGGAGCTGCAGGACGTGACCTGGGCCCAGGGCTCGATGCCGGTCGAGAATCCGGCCAACGGCATCAGCTACTACGGCTACGACGACGGCGGCACCTTCCTGCCGGTGCCGGGCGCGTACTCGGCTGGCCCGCCGGCCGGTATCACCTACCCGCAGGTCGCACCGATCGAGGCGGGCAAGACGGAGCCCGACAAGAACACCTACCTCGTGCTCGACAACCAGAAGGGTGCCGACCCGAACTACGACTACGGCAGGCACTTCCTCTACCAGGGCCACGAGCTCGGGTCGCCGGGCTACATCACGCGCATCAACCTGGACGCCGACGGACCGCACCGGGTGACGCTGATCGCCACGAAGGACGCTTCGGGCAACCTGCCGGCCTTCGACGGCTCGACCTGGGATCCGTGGGCCAAGCGCCTGCTCTTCACCTCCGAAGGCGCGTCGTCGGGCGGCGTCTGGCAGTCGACCCTCGACGTCCCGGGCAAGGTTGACAACCTCCAGGCGTATCTCGGCGTGGGAGGCTACGAGGGAATCCAGAACGACGACCGTGGCCAGCTCTACATCGTGGAGGACGTGGGCGGGTCGACGAACACGAACAAGGTGAAGCCGCCGAACAGCTTCGTCTACCGGTTCAAGCCGAAGGATCCGGCCGACCTGACCCAGGGCGGCACGATCCAGGCCCTGCAGGTGCTCGGCACGGACGGCCTGCCCGTTACCGCGGCGGACGGGAACCTCGCCACCTACGGCGACAACCCGCCGAAGTACGCGGCGCTCCACGTCTACGGCAGCACGTTCAAGACGAAGTGGGTCGACCTGACGACGACCACGTCGGCCTCCACGCTCCCCGGCCCGGGCGTCAATGCGCTCGCGAAGTCGAAGGGGGCGACGCCGTTCAAGCGACCGGAGAACGGCGTCTTCCAGCCGGGCTCGAAGTTCAGGAAGTACTACTTCACCGAGACGGGCGACACGGACAACCGCTCGACGGCAACGTCGACGGGCGGCTTCGGATCGCTGTTTGCTCTGACGCAGGATCCGAAATCGGATGACGGCTCGATCTCGATCTTCTACAACGGGAACCTCGAGCACGCCGGCTTCGACAACATCCAGTTCTTCGGCGAGAACCAGCTTGCCGTCGTCGAGGACAGGGGTGACACGCTCCACGGCCAGCAGCCGAACGGGCTCGACTCGGCCTGGATGTTCGACACGACGGCCGACTACGCCAATCCTGCCGCGAAGCCTGTTCGCTTTATCGCCGAGGGTCGGGATGCATCCGCGACGATCGACTCGGGGCTCGGCGGTCTCGGCCTGCCCGGCAGCGTCTTCGGGAACGAGGGCGACAACGAGATCACGGGCATCCACGTCTCAGACGGTGATCCGGGCAAGGGAGGCATCCTCGGCGCGAAGAAGCCGAAGCCGTTCAAGGGCGACGGCAAGTGGCGCGCCTTCTGGACGCAGCAGCACGGCGACAACAACACGTTCGAGCTGATCCCGTCGAACGCAGACCGCGCGGCCGCGTACGACGGCTAGCAAACGAGTGGGAGCGGGATGACGGGCGAGGGGCCAACATGGCCCCTCGCCCGTCTCGTCGTGCCGGGTGGCGAGTGCCCTACGCCGCCGCAGCGGTCTCGTGCTGGAGGAGACGCAAGACCGCCCCCTCCCGCAAGCCGCCGTCGGCAACCATCAGCGGCACGCTGAGCAGCCCCTGGATCTCCGCCAGGACGACCGTGCCGCCGGCGAGCACTTCCGCGCGCCAGGGAGGGACGTCGAACCGGCGTGCGAGCTTTCGGGGCTCGGTGCGACGCAGGATCTCGAGTGCGTCGTGCAGCTCGTCCCGCCCGAGCCTGGCTCCGACGAGCTTGCGCAGCGCCCGCGCCGTGCCACCGCTCGCGAGCGCGTGGATCGCGGCGGGCCGGGGCGGCCCGAGCGCACCGAGGGCGTCGCGCACGGCGCTGCGCGCCGCCTCGATCTCGCGGTCCCTCGGCGAGAGGTGGCGGAAGTAGCGCCGGGTGATCCTCAGCGATCCGAGGTCGAGGGAGCAGCACCACGCCGGCGATGCCGCGGGCAGGCCGATCGCGATCTCGGTGGAGCCTCCGCCGACGTCGCACACCGCGACGACTCCACCGTCTGTGGGCGTGCACGCCACCGCACCGGCATACGCGAGGCACGCCTCTTCGTCGGCGGTGACGAACCGAATCCGCTTCCGGCCCCCGCGCTCGAGGGCGCGCTCGAGGGCGCGCTCGAGGGCTTTGCGATTCGCGCTCTGCCTGCCGGGCGAGGTGACGAGCACCTCGACGTGCTCGCAACCGGCGCCGTCGGCGTGGCCGCAGAGGCGCCTGACGGTGGCCCCGGTCGCCGCCAGCTTCGCCTTGGAGATGCGCCCGGTCCGCTCGATCTCCGCACCGAGCCCGAGCACGACGCGCTCTGCCAGCACCCGCTCTAGGCCGTTGGGGCCGAGCTCGGCGACGAGCAGCCTGGCGGTGTTGCCCCCGAGATCGACGACTCCAACGCGCACGATGTCGAATATGCCCCGCCTAGTAGACCGCGAGGTCCCCATCTGGCGACCGGAGTGTCACCGTCCGGTTTCGATCCGGTGTCCGTCCTGCTCGTCGCGCGCGACCCGCGGTGTGCGTACCATGCCCGTGGTGAATGATGTGTTCCGTCCAGGGGGCGTTCGAATTCTGATCGCGGGGTGAGCGATGTCGAAGTACGAGCAGATCATCGACCTACTGTCCGATGGGGAGTGGCACACGAAGGAAGACCTCGGGGAGGTGACTGTGTTTCCCGAGCTGTGGCTCGACGAGCTGCGCCACGAGCCGTCAGTCGAGATCGTCGGTGACGACGAGACCGTCAAGGTGAAGCTGCTGGCACTCTCGTAGTCGCGGCCAGGTTCGGGCGGACTCACCCCGATCTCGTCAGGGGTGAGTCAGCGGTGCGGTATTGGGCGGGAACGGAGGCTCCGGCTCGGGTGCGGGATGGGCCCGAGCCTCGACCGCGGCGCGCTCGGACCGGAGCTCGTCCACCGCCCGCAGCCAGTTCTCCTCAGGTGAGCCCGCATCGGGTCTCTGCGAGATCTCGTGCGCGCGCAGGCGCACCGCGTCCTCATCCATGACGGTCGGGTCATCACTCATGCACGGCCTCCCGAAGTCGCTCGCTCGATGTCGGGATCTTAGGGCGACCTGCCCCGTGCGCGGTCTCCGAGTCGTAAGGATCCGATGGCGGAGTGATGGTTGCCGGCGACCCCCACCGCGCCCACGTCCCGCGCACGGGGTGGGGGGAGCCGCCATCACCCGTCCCCCCAGCCGTTGCGGCGGCCCGCTACGGAGCCGGGACTGCGACGCGGTTCGCCGGGACGACTTGCGCCTGGAAGGCGAACACGTCGCGGCTCTTAGGGTCTACGAGCGCCTTCACCCAGTGCACGTCGTTGTTCCCGTTGGCAGCGTTGTCGCCGAACGTCTCGACGCGCGTGAAGTTCTCGAGCCGTCGGCCAGAGCTGTCGAGCAGCGGCTTGTCGACGCGGAAGTAGTGCGAATCGCCGTGGACATAGACGACGGGCTTCGCGAACGCGATCGTCTGGTTTCGCAGCTCGGTGAGGAACGCCTGGAACCCGTCCTGGGCACCGGAGAAGGCGTCGGTCTCGGCCAGCGTCTTCGGGTCGCGGAGCGGGGCGCGTGTCCCGTCGGACTGGTCGAAGCCCGGGTCTGCCTGGCCGATGACCATGACCGCCGCCGAATCCCTGGCCTTCGCCTCGTCGAACGCCGCCTTGAGCCAGGCGATGTCGGCTGCATTGCGAGCCGCATACTCGGCCGGGTTGGGAGCGGTGTCGCAGAGGTTGTTGCACGATCCCTGGATGTTCACGGTCACGTACGTCACCTTCTTGACCGTCCAGCGGCGGTTCTCGACGCACGGCACGTTGGTTCCGCTCGAGCCGAGGCAGAGCGCGTCGGTCTGTACCTGCTGCTTGAGCGTGTGCTTGCCAAGCGAATTCGACGTGCGGAAGAACAGCTGTCGCTCGTAGTCGAGCCGCTCGAGTGAGTTGAAGCCGCCGTTGCTCGCCCGGTCGCAGTCCGTCCAGTCGTTGTCACCCGGGGTGAACATCGCCGGCTTGTCGAGCGCGTTCAGGTAGTCGAGCCCCTGCTGGTAGAGCGCATTGGCGCACGAGGTCGGCGTCGTCGAGCCGGCGATCGAGTTGCCCGCCTTGAGGTCCCCGTCGTGCACCGAGAACTCGAGGTCCTGGCTGTTCATGTCGGCGATCAGGTTCGGGACGCCGGTTGTCGCCTGCACGTCGTTGTACGGCAGATCGCCCCAGAGGCCGATCTGGTACTCGAAGTTCCTGTCGTTGCGCTTGCCCTCGCCGGCGAACGCCTGCACGGCTATCCCGGCGGCGATCCCGGCGACCAGCAATGCGATCGCGATTCGCCCTGTCAACGTGCGCCTCATCTCGTCTCCTCCTTGGTGGGGATCGGGTCGGACGGGCGCGACGGTACACCGCCGTCCGGCCTGGAATCGGGGCTGGCGCAAGAGCGAAACCAGGTCGTCACCAGCCGTTCATTGGATCCCAGCGCGGGCCGCCGAGTGGGCATGAACCACTCCCTCCACAGTGCTTCAATAGGATCGTGCGACATCCGGAGCTCCCGCCCTCCGACGTGCCGGCCGACGTCCGCGACGAGGTCAGGCACATGTCCGCCCGAAAGCGGGTGGCGCTCATTGCCCACGACAACCGGAAGGCGGACATGCTCGAGTGGGCGCGGTACAACCGCGGGACGCTCGCCGGGCATGAGCTCTACGCAACGGGAACGACAGGCGGGTTGCTCGTCCGCGAGCTCGACCTGACGGTGGCGTTGTTCCTCAGCGGTCCGCTCGGTGGCGACCAGCAGGTCGGCGCGGCGATCGCCGAGGGGCGGATCGACTTCGTCGTCTTCTTCTGGGATCCGCTCGAGCCCCAGCCGCACGACGTCGACGTCAAGGCGCTCCTCCGCATCGCGGTCGTCTACAACGTTCCGATCGCCTGCAACCGGGCAACGGCCGACTTCGTCCTCTCGAGCCCGTTGATGGCATCCGAGTACCGTCGCGTGCCGTCCGCCGGCTGACTCGCTCGTGACGCCGTCGGCACCGCACGCCCACGTCGTCGTCAGGACCGCGGCCGACGAGGTCGTCCTCATTCGTCGCGTCCGTCACGGACGGGTGTACTACGTCGCCCCCGGGGTCGAGGTCGGCCCCGGGGAGACTCCGGGAGGCGCGGCCGCGCGGGCCGCGCGCGACGAGCTCGGTCTCGAGACGGCGATCGAGGAGATGCTCTACGCGCAGGTCTTTGCCGGTGTCGACCATTTCTTCTTCCTTGCGAGTACGGAGTCGGAGCTCGACGGCGCGGGGATCGTCCCCGCGCGCGACGACTTCGAGCTCGGCACCGAGCTGGGAGGCTCGTATGAGATCGCTCTGCTCCCGCTCCGGGCGCTCCTTGGCTACGACGTCCGGCCCTGGGCGCTCGCTCAGCGAGTCACCAGGATGTAGGCCCTCGTCATCGAGAAGGATCGATATGATTAGGGGATGGCCCGTGTCCTCCCGCTCGTCGCCTGTTGCGAACCGATCGCGCGCCCGACCCTCTCCGAGGCCCAGGCGGTCGAGCTCGAGACGCTCTTCAAGGCGCTCGCCGACCGGCACCGGGTGAAGATCATCAACATGCTTGCGCAGGCGGCTGGCGAGGCGATCTGCGTCTGTGACTTCACCGAGCCGCTTGGCCTGAAGCAACCGACCGTCTCGTACCACCTCAAGCTGCTCACCGACACCGGGCTGCTCCAGCGCGAGAAGCGGGGGAGCTTCGCGTACTACCGGCTCGCCCATGGAGCGCTCAACCGCCTCGGCGACGTCGTCGCGGCTCCCGCCGTGCTCGCCGAAGTCGGCTAGCGTGCCGCCGCAACTCGCCCGCAGTCTCGCCGCCGAGATCTTCGGGACGTTCGCGCTCGTGTTCGCCGGCTGTGGCGCGATCATGGTCGACTCGAAGACCCAGGCGCTCGGGCACCTCGGCGTGGCTCTCTCCTTCGGTCTCGTGATCATGGCGATGATCTACGCCGTCGGGCACGTCTCGGGCGCGCACTTCAACCCGGCCGTCACCTTCGCCTTCGCCCTCTCGCGCCACTTTCCCTGGCCGCGGGCCTTTCTCTACTGGGGAGCCCAGGCTGCGGGGGCAATCGCCGGCGCTCTGCTCCTGCGGGCCTCGCTCGGGAACATCGCCCACGTCGGAGCAACGCTCCCGTCCGGCACCGATGCCCAGTCGTTCCTGTGGGAGACGGTGCTGACGGTCTTCCTGATGTTCGTGATCATGGCCGTCGCGACCGATACCCGCGCCGTCGGTGAGGCGGCGGCGATCGCGGTTGGAGGCACCGTCGGCCTCGACGCGCTCTTCGGCGGGCCGATCTCGGGTGCGTCGATGAACCCGGCGCGATCGCTCGGACCGGCGCTCGTCTCCGGCGATCTCCACGCCCTCTGGATCTACCTCACCGCTCCGGTCCTCGGGGCAGTGATCGGCGCGGTCGCTTACCAGTTGGTGCGCGGTGACGCGCCGAGCCCGGCGGACGTCGCGGCGCACGAGCTGGAGGTCGCCGCCCACCAGATGCAGGAGGAGGCGTCATGAGCCGCGTTCTCTTCGTGTGCGTCCACAACGCGGGCCGCTCGCAGATGTCCGCCGCGTTGCTCGAACTCGTCGCCGGCGAACGTCACGAGCCCCGCTCGGCCGGGAGCGACCCCGGCGACCGCGTGCACCCGGAGGTCGTGGAGGCGATGCGAGAGCTCGGCGTCGACCTTGCGGATCGCGTGCCCCACCGCCTCGAGCGCGCCGACGCCGAGTGGGCGGACGTCGTCGTCACGATGGGCTGCGGTGATGCCTGCCCGTACATCCCTGGCACGCGCTACGTCGACTGGGAGCTGACCGACCCGAAGGGTCTCCCGATCGAGGAGGTACGGCTGATCAGAGACGACATCCGGCGGTGTGTCGAGTCGCTCGTCGCGGAGCTCGACGTCGCCGCGGAACGCGGTACCGCGGCGCGGTGATCTGCTGATGCCGTCCGCAAGGGGCCGGACTACGGTCCAGTCATCGTGAGAGCTGTCGCTCCGCTGAAGGCACCATCGGCCGGGGCCGTCGAGCAGGACGATGCGACGTCGCACGACGGGGACGTCGTCTCGCAGCTCTCGACCCTCGATCGCTTCCTCCCGCTCTGGATCGCGCTCGCGATGGCAGCCGGGCTCGCGCTCGGCTCGGTCGTGCCGCGTCTGAACGACGGCCTCGACCGCCTGCGGATCGGCACCGTCTCGCTGCCGATCGCCATCGGGCTTCTGCTGATGATGTATCCAGTGCTCGCCAAGGTGCGCTACGAGGAGATTGGCCGGCGGAGCAGGGACGGCATCGACGACCGCCGCTTCTTCGGCATCGCGCTGTTCCTCTCCTGGGTCGTGGGGCCGCTGTTCATGTTCACGCTCGCGTGGCTGTTCCTCGCGGATCAGCCCGCGTACCGGACCGGCGTGATCATCGTCGGGCTCGCCCGCTGCATCGCGATGGTGTTGATCTGGAACGACATTGCGTGCGGTGACCGCGAGCGGGCCGCGATTCTCGTCGTGTTCAACGCGATCTTCCAGGTGCTCGCGTTCTCGCTCCTCGGCTACTTCTACCTCACCGTCTTGCCCGGCTGGCTCGGCCTCGACACGGAGGGCTTCGACGTCGGGATCTGGGAGGTCGCGCGCACCGTGCTGATCTTCCTCGGCATCCCGCTGACCGCGGGCTTCCTCACCCGGCGGATCGGGATCCGGCGCAGGGGTCGTAACTGGTACGAGAGTGTCTTCATCCCACGCATCAGCCCGATCACGCTGTACGGGCTGCTGTTCACGATCGTTCTGCTGTTCGCGATTCAGGGTGACGCGATCACCGCCGATCCGCTCGAGGTCACACGGATTGCGTTGCCCCTCCTCGCCTACTTCGGCGGCATGTGGGTCGCCGGATTCGTGATTGGCAGGGTTGCCGGCTTCCCGTACGCCCAGACGGCGAGCATGTCCTTCACCGTCGCAAGCAACGATTTCGAGCTGGCGATCGCCGTCGCCGTCGGGGTGTTCGGGGCGGCATCGGGTGAGGCCCTCGCCGGCGTCGTCGGCCCGCTGATCGAGGTGCCCGTGCTCGTGGGCCTCGTCTACGTTGCGCTGTGGCTTCGGCGGCGGCTCAGCTGGCCGCCAGCGGTGGTGGCCCGCTGAGCCTTCGCGTCGCGGTGCCGGAAGAGGGCTAGCAGCAGCCCGCTTTCGCCGCGGGCTGGACCACCGGCAGTCCCTTCGTCTCCGGATCGCTCGCTTTCACGGCCTTGACGATCGCCCCGTGCATCCCGTCGGCGACCTGGTGCGTGAACTCGACCGAGATCTGCTCGAACCCTGCTGCCTCGAGCCCCGCCTCGTACTCGTTCCTCGAGAGAGCGCCGGCGATGCAGCCGACGAAGCTGCCGCGCTCGGCACGCTCCTCCGGCGACAGCCTGTCCTCGGCGACGACGTCGCTGATCCCGATCCTCCCGCCTGGCTTGAGCACGCGGCCGATCTCCGCCAGCACGGCCGGCTTGTCGACGGACAGATTGATCACGCAGTTCGAGATCACGACGTCGACCGAGCTCGCCGGTAGCGGGATCTGCTCGATGACTCCCTTCAGCAAGTGCACGTTCGTGACGCCGGCCTCGGCAACGTTCCGCTGCGCGAGCGCGAGCATCTCGTCGGTCATGTCGAGCCCGTAGACCGTGCCGGCCGACCCGACCCGCCTGGCGGACAGGATCACGTCGATGCCGCCGCCGGAGCCGAGGTCGAGCACCGTCTCGTCCTCGCGCAGATCCGCGACAGCCGTCGGGTTGCCGCAGCCGAGCGACGCAAGCGCCGCGGCTTCGGGGAGTTGCTCGTGCTGGCCGGCGTCGTAGAGGGCGCCGCCGAACAGCCTTGCCTCGCCTTCGTCGATCGCGCAGCACGAGCCGCTGCCGCAGCCGCCGTCGGCAGAGCCCGCCGTCACCGCTCTGGCGGACTCGGCGTAGCGCTGCCGTACCTCCTCGCGAAGCTCGTCGGCAGTGGATGACATCAGCAACACGCTCCTTTCAGATCGGCGACGACCGCGAGCTTCTCGACGGCGTCGCGCTGCAACGAGAAATACGCCCACTTCCCGCGCTGCTCGCGCTCGAGCAGGCCGGCCTCGGTCAGTCTCTTCAGATGGTGGGACACGGTCGGCTGGGCGAGGCCGAGCACGTCGTTGAAGTCACAGGCGCAGACCGGGCCGCGTGCGGTGGCGATCAGGTTCACGATCCGCACCCGGGCCGGGTCTCCGAGCGCCTTGAACAACTCGGCCGTGGCGCTCGCCTCCCCCTCGGTCAGGGCCGGTGCCGACAGGGGAGCGCAGCAGGCGACGGCCTCGAGAGCGGCGCTCACTGCGCCACGCCTCGCGGCATCGAGATCCTCTGCATGGGTTCCTCCAGTCGCATTGACAGATCTAAATGTATCGACAACCTTCGATACGTGTCAAGGTGCGTGCCGGCTAGATCGGAGCGCTCTCGAGCGCCTCGGGCGGCAGCAGCCGCCGGGTCTCCCAGCGGCGCGCCATGAACGCACCCCACGAGATCAGGACTGCGAGCCCGAACACGATCACGTCACCGCCGGGCACCTGCGTGATGAGCTCCATGCCGCCGCCCACGAGGCCCGCCATCGGGATCGTGAAGATCCACGCCACGAGGATGTTGCCGGCTACGCCCCACCGCACTGCGTGCAGGCCGCGGGTGGCGCCCGAGCCCATCACCGAGCCGGAGATCACGTGCGTCGTCGAGACCGGGTAGCCGAAGTGCGCGGTCGTCCAGAGGATCGACGCGCACGCCGTCTGGGCCGCGAAGCCCTGCGGCGGGTCGATCTTCGCGATCCGCGTCCCCAGCGTCCGGATGATCCGCCAGCCGCCGGCGTACGTGCCGGCGGACATCGAGAGCGCCGCGCAGACGATCACCCAGGTTGGCGGCCGCGTGAAGTCGGCGTTGAGGTCACCCGCGGAGACGAGCGCGAGAGCGATGATGCCCATCGTCTTCTGCGCGTCGTTCGTGCCGTGGGTGAGGGCGACGAACCCGCCGGAGACCAGCTGGCCTCGCCGGAAGACGCGGTTGATCTTCGCGGGTGAGCGGCGCTTGATCACCCACACGATCAGCGTCATCAGGACGAAAACGACCGCGAGCCCGGCGAAGGGCGCGATCAGCGACGGCTTCAGCACCTTCTGCCAGAGGCCTGCCCACTGCACGACGGACCAGCCGTCGGCCATGATCGCCGATCCCATAACGCCGCCGATCAGCGCGTGACTCGAGCTCGAGGGCAACCCGAGGTACCACGTGACGAGGTTCCACGTGATCGCGCCCACGAGCCCGGCGAGGATGATGTTCAGCGTTATCGCCGCCGGGTCGACGATCCCCTTGGCGATCGTTGCGGCGACCTTGAACGAGATGAACGCTCCGACGAAGTTGAGGATCGCGGCCATCGCGACCGCGTTTCGGGGCGACATGGCCCGCGTCGAGACGCTCGTCGCGATCGAGTTCGCGGTGTCGTGGAAGCCGTTCGTGAAGTCGAAGAACAGCGCCACCACGATCACGGCGACGAGGGTCACGGTCATGGCCCCTCTATGCGTTCTTGACGAGGATGTTCGCGATCACGTTGGCGGCCGTCTCGCAGGCGTCGAGCGCGCGCTCGAGCGCCTCGTAGATGTCCTTCCAGCGGATCACGATCAGCGGGTCGATGCGGTCGTCGCGGAAGAGCGATGCGAGCGCGTCGCGGAGGATGCGATCGCCCTGGTCCTCGAGCGACTTCAGCTCGACGAGCGCCTGCTGCACGCCGCGCATCCCCTTCAGGTTGTCGCACGCGATCGCCAGCTGCTCGACCGCCTTGACGATGATCGCGCACTGCTCGACGGCGTGGCGGGTCGGCATCTCGACGCCGTAGAGGCCGAGCAGGTCGGACGCCTCCTCGAGGAAGTCGACGACATCGTCGATCTCCGTCGCGAGCTGGTAGATGTCCTCCCGGTCGAACGGGGTGAGGTACTGGGTGTTGAGCAGCACGATCAGGTCGCGCGTGATCGCGTCGCCCGCCGTCTCCGCTGCCTTCACCTGCTCCTGGGTGACGCCGGAGTTCGGATGCTCGCGGAAGCGCCGCTCGACGAGGCGCGCCACCTCGAGGGCGTTCGCCCCCGCGCTCGCGAAGAGCACGAAGAACTCGGTCGTCTTCGGGGTGAGCGAGATCTTCATCGCGGACGCACGTTAACCAATTGGAGACATGTGTGAATCGGAGACCCGACTACGCTTGGGAGCAATGAAGGAGACGCTCGAGCGCGAGATCAAGCTGACCCCGGACGAGGGGTTCGTCCTCCCCGAGCTAGGGGGCCGGCGGCTGCCGACGCGGGTCTTCATCTCGACCTACCACGACACCCCCGACCTGCGCCTCGCGCGGAACGGGGTCACCTTCCGGCATCGGGTCGAGGACGGAACCGGGCTCTGGCAGCTGAAGCTCCCGCGCGACGCGGCCCGCCTCGAGCTCGAGGTGGGAGGGCCGCCCGCGCGTCCGCCGGCCGAGCTCGTGGCCCTGCTGCCCGCGTATCTGCGCGGCGCGACCCTCGTGCCGGTCGCGCGGCTGCGCACCCGCAGGGAAGGCATCCAGGCCCGGGGCGCCGAGATCGTGGACGACAGCGTCGCCGTCCTCGAGGGCCAGCGCGTGTCCCGCCGCTTCCGGGAGGTCGAGGTCGAGCTGCTCGACGGCGACGAGCGAACGCTGCGCCAGCTCGAGAAGGAGCTGCGCAAGGCGGGTGCTCACGCCACCGGCGAGCTGCAGCCGAAGCTCTATCGCGCGCTCGACCTGGCCGGGTCGATCGAGCCACGCGTCGGCACGAAGGACACGCCTCCCGGGGAGGCGCTCGGCATCGCGCTCGAGGCCGACTACCAGGCGCTCCTCGTCCACGACCCCGGCACCCGGCGCGGCGACGACCCAGAGGATCTCCACCAGCTCCGCGTTGCGACGCGTCGCCTGCGGGCATTCCTCCGCGCCGCCCGCCCGCTCGTCGAGAGCGAATGGGCAACGTCCCTGCGGGAGGAGCTCGGCTGGCTCGGCGGGCACCTCGGCCCGGCACGCGACCTCGACGTCATGCTGGGCCGGTTCCGCGCGGAGGTGGCCGCCCTCGACGGCGACGGCGAGGCCGCTGCCGGCCTGCTCTCCTCACTCGAGGAGGACCGCGCCGCGGCCTACGATGACGTCGTCGAGACGCTCGGCGGTGATCGCTACTTCGCCCTGCTCGACCGGCTCGAGGCCGCGGCTGAGCCGCCGCTGACGGGCGACGACACGACGCTCGCAAGGATCTTCCACGGCGAGGTGAAGCGCATGCGAAAGACGTTCGCGGCGCTCGGAGACGATCCCGAGGACGACGCGCTCCATGCGTCGCGCATCGCGGTCAAGCGGGCACGCTACGCGGCAGATCTCGCGGCGCACGAGCTCGGCAAGCCCGGCGCGCGCTTCGTCGCCGTCGCCAAGCGGCTGCAGGACATCCTCGGTGACCATCAGGACGCGGTCGTCGCCCAGGGGCGCATCCGCGAGTGGGCCGACTCGGCGTCCGCTCCCGGCAGCGCGTTCGCCGCGGGCCGGCTCGTGCAGCTCGAGCGCGACCGGATGGCGGCGGCGCGCGCCGCCTGGCCGGATACCTGGCGCAGGCTCAACAGGGCGGCACGACGGGCGATCGGCTGAGCCCCGTCGTTCGGGCGTCCGGCGGGGTCGTCGTGCGCGACGGCGCGGACGGGCCAGAGGTGCTCCTCGTGCACCGGCCGGCCTACGGTGACTGGACGTTCCCGAAGGGCAAGGCCGAGCCCGGCGAGAGCGACGAGGACTGTGCCGTGCGCGAGGTCGAGGAGGAGACGGGCCTGCGCTGTGCGCTCGGGCGGGAGCTCCTGCCGACGTACTACGACGACGCCAAGGGCCGTCCCAAGAAGGTGCGGTACTGGGCGATGACGGTGGTCGGCGGCCTGCTGCGGTTCGACTACGAGGTCGACCAGGCCCGCTGGCTGCCCCCGGCCGAGGCGGCGAAGCTCCTCAGCTACGAGCGCGACCTCGACGTGCTGCGCGACGCGACGGCTGCCCAGAGGCTTGATGCGAATTAGAAGCACGTCTGGATGCGGCCCTGCACGCTGCGGATCGCGTCCGCCGAGGACCGCATCAAGGCAACCAGCCTTGACGCCGCCCTCGGCGAACACGCTCCTTGGTGCAG
>Ga0302322_100001635_pt1 | contig 18507 bp, 13 predicted proteins | sample Fen_T0_2_FD_203757 | JGI IMG/M metagenome (GOLD analysis project Ga0302322, IMG submission 203757) | Peat permafrost microbial communities from Stordalen Mire near Abisko, Sweden - Fen_T0_2 | ecosystem: Environmental > Terrestrial > Soil > Wetlands > Permafrost | place: Sweden: Abisko... | reverse complement strand
TGCGATGCGTCCAATCTGACCAGCAACCCGCTGGTGTTCGGGCCGCATTTGTATGTCTGTGTCATGTTGACTGGAGGGACGCGTTTGATGGACGTGGATACGAATGGCATGGGCGCGGGCGGATGTCTCCTCTTTGCCCTGAGTGAGGATGGTCGCAGCCTGGCCTTTGATTCTGTCAGCCCCAGCCTCGTGACTAACGACAGAAATCAAAATCGCGATGTATTTGTGCGCGATTTGACGACTGACACCACCGGCTTGATATCGGCGCATCATCCCGCTTTGCCGGCGCTGACGCCCAATGCGTTTTGCAAACTGTTTTCCACTTCCGTCAGCACCAACGGCCGTTTCGTAGCGTTCACGAGCGATGCGGACAATCTGGTGGCCAACGATACGAACCATTACCGCGATGTGTTTGTGCGTGATATTTTGTTGGGAACCAATTTCCTCGTCAGTCTGGACACCAATGGAGTGGCGGCACGAAACAGCTCTTATGAGCCTTCCATCAGTGGGGATGGCCGGTTTGTGGCTTTTTCCAGTTTTGCGACTAATTTGGTGCCGGGTGGTCCGGCACAAGCCGAGAATGTGTTTGTCCGAGATTTGCTGACGGGGAGCAATATTCTGGTCAGCGCCAGTGCAAGCGGCGGTTTTGGTGGTGACCGATCTTTTTCACCGGTCATCAGTTCTGACGGAAACTTTGTGTTGTTTCACAGCAATGCGCGAAATCTTACCGCTGATCCCTATCTTGCCTGGGGAGAAAATCTTTTCTTACGTAACCTGCAGTTGAAGAAAAGCTATGCACTGGTGACCAACGGTTTTTTAGGGGAGGCGTCGATGACGCCCGACGGCCATTTTATTGCGGTTCAGAGAATCAATGCAGCCGGGTTGCATACACTGGCAGTTTGGAATTCCTTGGCGGGAAATTTGGCTGCGGTCAATATTTATTTTGGTGCCGGTGTCGTCCCCTCGAAAATTGCTCTCAGTGCTGACGGTCGTTGGCTGAGCTACGTCAACGCAGGGTTGTATGCGGCGGATTTAATTGGTAATAGCAATCGCTTGATTTATTCCGCCAGCTCTTTTCGTTTGCGCGGCGAGGCGAAATTCAGCGCGGATGACCGCTTTTTGACCTACGCAACTGACAGCAAATTGGTGCGGTCTGATACCAACCAAACTTTCGATGTTTATCTCTATGATTTTCAAAGCGGAACCAATCTGCTGGTCAGCCGGAGCTTTAATTCAACCAACGCGGCCAATGGGATATCGGATTCACCCAGCATCAGTCCGGATGGGCAATTCGTGGCCTATCGCAGCCTGGCCAGCAATATTGTTCCGAACGATACCAATCGCGTCGAAGATGTATTTCTCTATGATCGGGTTAACGGCACCACGAGGTTGGTGAGCGTGAACCAGGCGGGCGATGCGGCGGCGAACAATTGCTCACAGCGCCCAGTAGTGAGCGGCGACGGTAAAAGCCTTGTATTCCAAAGTTTCGCCTCTGACCTGACGGGGCAGGCCGGCAATGAGTCGGGCGCCATCTTCAGGTTGAATCTGGCCCCAACGGCCGTGGTTGATTCCGATGGCGATGGCATGGCTGACCAGTGGGAGACGGATTACTTCGGCACCCTCGAGCGCGATGGCTTGGGCGACTTCGATGACGACGGCGCTTCTGATTTGTTTGAGTTTTTGACGGGCACCAATCCGGCCAACCAAAACTCCAAGTTTGTTGTCACCCTCCTGAACGCCGGAAGCCCCGGCCAAAACCCCGCCCTTACCTGGCCCGTGGCACCAGGAAAATCCTACCGGGTGCAGTTCAAAGCGAATTTGGCTGATGCCGACTGGCTGGATTTGAATGGCGCAGCCACCCTCGTAGGCAATCGTGGCCAGGCCATCGATCTGGCTCCGGCTCCTGATCAGCGGTTTTATCGGGTTGTTTTGAACAACTGAACCGGTCTGGCGGCCAAAGCAGATGCGGAGCGGCCGACCCTGGCGTGCCTGGCATACTTTGGGAGTAGTGGCGAACCGCCGACAGCTGACAGCGGTCGCGAATTAAGGCTTGCCCGCCAGCGGCTTTTCGCCAAGATTTCTGTCTGCGCAACTAAATCATCCAATCAAAACAAATTATGGGACGCATTTACAATAACATCGTCGAAACCGTCGGCCGCACGCCGCTGGTCAAATTGAACAAGGTCACCGCCGGGGTGGACGCCACGATTTTGCTTAAGTGCGAATTTTTCAATCCGTTGAGCAGCGTCAAGGACCGTATCGGCGCGGCGATGATTGCCGACGCCGAGGAGCGGGGCATTCTCAAGAAGGACACCATCATCATTGAACCGACGAGCGGCAACACCGGCATTGCGCTGGCTTTTGTCGCCGCCGCCAAGGGCTACAAGCTGATTCTCACGATGCCCGAAACGATGTCGCTGGAACGCCGCACGCTGCTGGCGATGCTGGGCGCGAAACTGGTTTTGACCCCCGGCGCCGAAGGCATGAAGGGCGCCATTGCCCGCGCCGAGGCACTGGCAAAAGAAACGCCGAACTCCTGGATTCCCCAGCAGTTTGAAAATCCGGCCAATCCCGCGATTCATGCCAAGACCACGGCCGTGGAAATCTGGGAAGACACCGATGGCAAGGTGGACATTCTGATCTCGGCCGTCGGCACGGGCGGCACGATTACCGGCATCACCGAATACATCAAGCCGAAGAAGCCGTCGTTCCAAGCCATCGCCGTGGAGCCGAAAGACTCGCCGGTGATTTCGCAGACGCTGGCCGGCCAGCCGGTCAAGCCGGGGCCGCACAAGATTCAAGGCACCGGCGCCGGGTTTGTGCCGAAAAACTTGCACCTGAAAGACAGCGCCGGCAAGCCGCAGATCGTCGAGGCGGTGCAGGTTTCCAACGATGACTCGTTTGCCATGGCGCGGCGCCTCGCGAAGGAAGAGGGCATCCTGGTGGGCATTTCCACCGGCGCCAATGTGATTGCCGCCATCGAAGTGGCCAGGCGCCCGGAAAACAAGGGCAAGGTCATCGTGACGATCGCCTGCTCCACCGGGGAACGCTACTTGAGCACGGCCCTGGCGGCCGAGGCCCGCGCCGAAGTGGGCGGCTGAGCCGGAAGGAAAGTTTCCAGCGCGCAAATCCAGAAGGGATTTGCGCGCTTTTTTATTTCTGCGGGCAGTTGGATTCCGCGGGTCGCACCGGTGATGGCGAACTCTGGGATACCGGCCAAGTACGGCCACGAACCAATACAGTTGCGGCTTTGGCACCGTCCGCCGCGTCACGCGTGGGCCACGAAAGTGCCGGCGCTGGGCCCCGGCACTCCGGCCTCTGCTGTGGCCGCGCAACTCACTCCGCCACCGGCATCAGGAGCTGATGCTGATGGGCATTTTTGCGTTCCGGCGTGCGGCGGTTGCCGCCACGGGGCAGGGCTGATGGCGTGCCACCATGCCGTCCAAGCATTAGAGCATTTTCAGAAATACTGCAGCCACGCGGTGAGAAAGAACGGGAAGATTGGTCTGTTTGGGTTTTGGCTTCGTTTCGGCTCAGTCACAGGCCGCAGGGGCATGCTCCTTCGCCAAAGCCTCGCCAAAACCCAAAAATCCTCGCTCCGCGTGGCGACAGTATTTCTTCAAACGCTCCAGCCGGGCCCGCCAAACCGCTGGCCCTTAATCAATTTTCGACTCTTAGTGACAATTATCTTGCGAATTAGAGCCGGTTAAATTAGTGTTGAGGTGTTCCACGATCAAGATCCTTTATGAAACTCAGGCGGCCTGTGTTCAGAAGCCCAAGCCGCTGCTCATGACCGGACTTGGCGGGGAAGGTTCATACCAACAACTCCACATTCGTCATGAAACCCACCTTGTCTCCCCGTAGCACCGCTTCCTTGCCGCCCGTTGCGTTTGGCTGGCATTGGCTCTCGCGGTTCGCCTTGTTCGCCCTGCTGCTGGTCGTGGGCTTGCTGCCGGCGGAACGGCTGCGGGCCGTGCCGGTCACTTCCCCGCCGCGCGTGCTGATCCTGGATGAAACGGTTGTGAGCGGCCTGACCAGTTGGGAGTCGCTGGCAGCCCAGGCGGCCATTCCCGGTTGCGCCGTGGATATTGTTTCCGCCGCCAACTGGTATGGCATTCCCGGCACCGGCACCGGCGGTCCCACCGGCTACGGTTTTGACCAGTACCGGGCCATCATCATTGGCGACCCGCAGTGCAACACCAGCACGCCGCAGTACCTCGCCGCGCTGACGGCCCTCAATGCCACCAAAACCCTCTGGACTCCGGCGGCCAGCGGCAATGTCATTCTGTTGGGCATTGACAATGCCTGCCATGCCTACGGCACCAACGGCGCGGCCAAGACGATTAATCGCGGCATCGCTTTTACCGTGAACGACCCAACGAAGACCGGGTTTTATTACGCCTTGAGCTGCTACTACGATTACACCGCCCCCGCCGTCACTCCGACGCTCGTGCCGCAACTGACCGGCTTCGGCACCTTTCTGACCCGCAACTATCCCAACACCTGCTTCAATGACGCGCACATCGTCGCCACGCATCCGATCTTCACGGCCGCGCCGCCGCTCACCGATGCCGAGCTGAGCAACTGGAGTTGCTCCACGCATGAAGGCTTTGACGTCTGGCCGCCCAGTTTTGTGGTGCTCGCCATCGCGCTTACGAATGGCACCTACACGGCCACCGACGGGAGCAACGGCGTGCCTTACATTCTCGTGCGCGGCGAAGGCGTCCACGTGGTCAGCACCATCGAACTCGGTCCGCCGATGGCCACCAACAATCTCGGCACGCCGCACACTGTCTGCGCCACGCTCGCCACCAACGTTTTCCCGCGCGTCGGCGTGCCGGTTACCTTCACGATTTCCAGCGGTCCGAATGCCGTGACCAATTACACGACGCTGACGGATGCGAACGGCACCGCCTGCTTCACCTACGTTGGCAACGGCGGGCTGGGCACGGATTACATTACGGCCTCCTACATGAACAACCACGATCAGGTGATTACGTCGAACATTTCCAAGAAGCTCTGGGTGGGCGCGTGTGTCAACCTGGGCTGCCAGTCCTTGGAATGTCTTACGGACGGCACTTGGACCTATAATTTTTGCCTGACGAATCTGACCGGCAGTCCGCTGGCGGCCATCGCGTTGTTGAGTCCGCCCGCGGGCGTCAGTTTTACGCCCGGGTTCATCTTCTTTACGCCGCCCTTGGGCCTCGGCCAGGCCACCAACCTGACGGTGACCATCAATGGCCCCGTCACGTTGAGCAACCTTTGTTTCGCCGTGGGCGCGTATGCCAAGGAAGGCGTGCTGGGTTGCAGCATTCCCAACTGCGTGACCCTTCCGGCCTGCTGCAACCGCGTGGTCACCAACTCGCTCATTTACGTCAGCACCGTGGGCCTGGTCAGCACCTACAATTATTCCATCACCCTCCAGAACGTCACCGGTTCGCCCATCAAATTCGTCGGGCTCGGTGCCGACCAGTCGTGCGTCACCTTCCTCCCGGCGCTGCTGGATCTCACGCTCCCGGCCTATGGCGGCCCGGGCCTGCTGCTGCCCACCCAGACCCGCACGCTGAACCTGCAGGTGAAACGCACCGCGCCGTGCCCGGGCACGAACACCTTCCATCTCTCCACCTTCGACACCAATCTGATCGCCTGTTGCTCGACGAAGGTCACGCTGCCGCCGGCGAAATGCGTGAAGATTATTTCGCCCTACGACGGTTCGGTGCTGTTGACCAACACCCCGATTCTGGCCCGTGCCATCGCCTTTGGCCCGTGTGGTCTGCGCTGGGTGCAGTTCTATGATGGGACCGCCTTGCTGGGCACCGCCGTGGCCGACACCAGTTCCGGCGCCGGCGTCGAATACAATCTCACCATTACCAACCTCCCGGCCGGCCCCCACCAGCTTTCCGCCGTGGCGGAATTGGAATCGGGCACCCAGGAGGCCGGCGAAATCGAAACCTCCGATCCGGTGGCAGTCACGGTGATCGCCCCCGTGCATGACAATGATCACGCGGCGCCCGTCATGGCGCTCGGCGTCGTCGGCAAAGACGTGCTCATCAACCTGCCCACCGCCTTGGGGCATCAATACTCGGTTGAATATCGCACCAACCTCACCGCCGGCACCTGGACCACCCTCCAAAATATCAACGGCTCCGGCGGCGTCATGCTCATCATGGACTCGGTGACAAACGACTCCAGCCGCTTCTACCGCACCGTGCTGAAGCCCTGAACCCACCCGCCCATCCGAATCTCATAACTCCTATGAAAACCCGTCAAACCCTTCGGACTGTGTTCCGCGTCTGGACGCTCGCCACCGCGCTGCTCGCCCTGGCGTTGCCCCCGGTGCTGCCCGCCACGCCCGTCAGCTCCCCGCCGCGCGTGTTGATCCTGGATGAAACCGTAATCAGCGGTCCGGCCAGTTGGGAAGCCCTGGCGGCCCAGGCCGCCATTCCCGGTTGCGCCGTGGATATTGTTTCCGCCGCCAACTGGTATGGCATACCCGGCACCGGTACCGGCGGCCCCACCGGCTACGGTTTTGACCAGTACCGGGCCATCATCATTGGCGACCCGCAGTGCAACACCAGCACGCCGCAATACCTCGCCGCGCTCACGGCCCTCAATGCCACCAAAACCCTCTGGACCCCGGCGGCCAGCGGCAACGTGATCCTCGAAGGCGTGGACAATGTCTTTCACGCCTTTGGCACCAACGGCCCCGCCAAGACCATCAACCGCGGCATTGCTTTTGCCGTGAACGACCCCACCAGGACCGGGTTTTATTACGCCCTGAGCTGCTATTACGACTACACCTTGCCGGCGACCAACGCCTTGCTCGTGCCGCACCTCACCGGCTTCGGCACCTTCATGACCCGCAATTATCCCAACACCTGCTTCAATGACGCGCACATCGTCGCCACGCATCCGATCTTCACGGCCGCGCCGCCCCTTACCGATGCCGAGTTGAGCAACTGGAGTTGCTCCACGCATGAAGGTTTTGACGTCTGGCCGCCCAACTTCGTGGTCCTCGCCATTGCCTTGACCAACGGCACTTTTACTGCGACCGACGGGAGCAACGGCGTGCCCTACATCCTCGTGCGCGGCGAAGGCGTCCACGTGGTCAGCACCATTGAACTCGGCCCGCCGATGGCCACGAACAATCTCGGCACCCCGCATACCGTCTGCGCGACGCTCGCCACCAATATTTTCCCGCGCGTCGGGGTGGCCATCACGTTCACGATTTCCAGCGGCCCGAATGCCGTGACCAATTACACGACGCTGACGGATGCGAACGGCACCGCCTGCTTCACCTACGTTGGCAACGGCGGGCTGGGGATGGATTACCTCACGGCCTCCTACATGAACAACCACGACCAGATCATCACCTCCGGTATTTCCCAGAAGCTCTGGGTCGGGGCGTGCGTCAATGTGGGGTGTCAGAGCGCAGAATGTCTTGGCGATGGCGCGTGGAAATATAGCTTCTGCCTGACCAACCTGACCGGCAGTCCGCTGAACTTTGTGTCGTTGGTGGCACCGCCCCCGGGCGTCAGTTTTGTTCCCGGCTTGATCGGCTTGGTTCCGGCCTTGGGGATTGGGCAAAGCACCAATCTGTCCGTAATGATGTACGGCCCGGTCAGCCAGACCAATGTCTGTTTCCGGCTCGGCGTGCAGACCCAGGCCGGGGTGACCGCCTGCGCCATTCCGAATTGCATCAGTCTCTCCGCCTGCTGCAACCGCGTCATCACCAATTCCCTCATTTACGTCAGCACCGTGGGCCTGGTCAGCACCTATAATTATTCCATCACCCTCCAGAACGTCACGAGCGTGCCGCTGCGCTTCGTCGGCTTCGGCGCGGGCCAGTCCTGTGTCACCTTCATCCCCGGGCTGCTGGATCTCACGCTCCCGGCCTATGGCGGCCCCAGCCCCTTGTTACCGGGGCAAACCCGCACCCTGAACCTGCAAGTGCAGCGGACCGCACCCTGTCCGGGCACCAACGCATTTTACCTCACCACCATGGACACCAACCTCGTCGGCTGCTGCTCCACGAAAGTGACCCTGCCGCCCGCCAAGTGCATCAAAATCAAGTGGCCGTATGATAAATCTTATGTGCTCATCGGCACGCCCGTAAAGTTGAGCGCCATCGCCATCGGGCCGTGCCCCTTCGGCTGGGTGAAGTTCTATGATGGCACCGTCTTGCTGGGCGACGCCACCGCGAGTACGGACGGCACCAGCTACGACCTTACCGTCAACCAGTTGGCCGCCGGCTCCCACTTGCTCTCCGCCGTGGCGCAATTGGGCGACCCCGTGGGCGGTGCCGGCGAAGCCGAAACCTCCGACGGCGTGGAGTTAATTGTCCTGGACCCCGCCCCCGAGCCAGACCAGCACCCATGACGGGAGCGGTCTTCGCCCGGCCAGGCCACGCCAAATAAAACACCCCGTTGGTTGACCGCTCAACCAACGGGGACTTTTGTCAGCGCATATCGCCCGCGCAGCGCGTACCTTTCCGTTTCAAAATTTCCAACGCCCGTTTCACGAATGGGTGCAAAAAAGCGCCGGCGTTTGGCGCCGGCACTCCGGGTTCAGGCTGCGACCGTGGCTATTCCTCCACCGGCACCACGAGCTTCTCCATGATGTAATCCTTGCGTTCCGGCGTGTTCTTGCCCATGTAGAAATCAAAGATGGGGCCGGACTCCGCGCGGGGCGCAAATTCAATTTTGCTCAGCCGCATCTGTTTGCCGATGAACTGCGCGAATTCCTTCGGGCTGATTTCGCCCAACCCTTTGAACCGCGTGATCTCCGGCTTGCCGCCCAGTTTTTTCACCGCATTGTCGCGCTCGGTTTCGCTGTAGCAATAGATCGTCTCCGCCTTGTTGCGCACGCGGAACAGCGGCGTTTCCAGCACGTAAACATGCCCGTCGTGGATGAGCTGCTCGAAAAACTTGAAGAAGTACGTGATCATCAGGTTGCGGATGTGCATGCCATCCACGTCCGCGTCGGTCGCGAGAATCACCTTCTCATACCGCAGGCTGTCGGTGGTGTCTTCCACGTTCAAGGCCTGCATGAGATTGTACATCTCGTCGTTTTTATACATCACGTCGCGCTTGAGATCCCAGACGTTCAGCGGCTTGCCCTTGAGCACAAACACCGCCTGGTTGTTCACGTCGCGGCAGCTCGTGATGGAGCCCGCGGCGGACTGGCCTTCGCAGATGAAGACCATCGTGCCCCGGCCCTTGCCCTCCTTCTTCTTGTCGAAATGGCTTTTGCAGTCCTTCAACTGCGGAATGCGGAACGTGATGGCCTTCGCGCGTTCGCGGGCCAGCTTCTTGACGTTCTGCAGCTCCTTCCGCAAATCCTGCGTGTCCTTGACCTTCGCCATGATCAGGTCGGCGATCGGCTTGTTGCGCTGGAAGAAATGCAGCAGCTCCTCGCGCACGTTGTTGACCAGCTCGGTGCGGATTTCCGTGTTGCCCAGCTTGTTCTTGGTCTGCGATTCGAAGAGCGGATCCTGCAGGCGGATCGCCACCGCGCCCACCATGCACTCGCGCACGTCGTCGCCTTCGTATTTGGTGCCGCCGTATTCGTTGACCGCCTTCAGCAAGCCTTCGCGGAACGCGCTCAAGTGCGTGCCGCCGTCGCTGGTGAACTGGCCGTTGACGAAGGAGAAAAACGTTTCGCCGTAGCGGCTGTTGCTGTGCGTGAAACAAAATTCCAGCGTCTTGCCCGCGTAATGCAGCGGCGCATAAATCGGCTCGCTGCCGTCCGTCGCCAGCTCCTCCATCACCAGGTCCATCAGCCCGTGCCGCGATTGGAACGTCTTGGGTTCCGCGCCCGGCGTGGTGAAAATCAGCTTCAGCCCCGTGTTCAGGTAGCTGTAGTGCCGCAGCCGGCGCTCGATGTGTTCGAGCTGGTATTCGCTCGCCTTGAAAATCTCCGGGTCGGGCTCGAATTCAATCAGCGTGCCGTTGGGCTCGGTCGTTTTGCCCGTCTCCTCTTTCTTCAGCTTGCCGACCTTGAACTGCGCCTCCGCGAACTCGCCGTCGCGATGGCTGCGCACCAGAAAATTTTTCGACAGGGCGTTGACCGCCTTCGTGCCCACGCCGTTGAGCCCCACGCTGAACTGAAACACTTCGTCGTTGTATTTCGCGCCCGTGTTGATCTTGGACACGCAGTCCACGACCTTGCCCAGCGGGATGCCCCGGCCGAAATCGCGCACCGTCACCCGGCTGCCGTCCAGCGTGATCTGCACCTCTTTGCCGTGGCCCATGATGTATTCGTCGATCGCGTTATCCACGACCTCCTTGAGCAGCACATAGCAGCCATCGTCCGGGTGCGCGCCCGAGCCGATGCGCCCGATGTACATGCCCGTGCGCAGCCGGATGTGATCCAGCGATGACAGGGTCTTGATCTTGCTCTCGTCGTATACTTGTTTGGATTTTTCAGCCATAGCAATAGTGCGGCGGAGAAATTAGTCGAAGTCCGGCCGATGGAAAATAGAAAATGATGCCCGCCGGTCAATCCAAGCCCAAATCCTCAATGAAACGGGCTTCTTCGCAGTAATTCTTTTCGCAGCCAAGCTGCTCAATAACCACGTCCGAGAACTGGCAAACCTGCCCGCATCGGGGTCCACTCTCAATCGCCGTCGAGGGCGCTGCCCGGAGATTACCCCGTCCACTTGGGGTTGCGCGTGGTGGCGTCGAACTGCGTGGAGATTTTGAACTGCTCGTACTGGCCCGCCGCGGCCGCGTCGGCCGTGCGCGCGAGCAGGGCGGATACCTGTTCGGGCTTCATCGGCGTGAAGGTACGGCCCGCTGCCACCGCCTGGTCCAGGATTTTCAGGCTGTCGATGCCTGTGATCACCGTGGCCGTCGGAAGGTTCAGGGCGTAATGCAGGCATTCCGTGGCCGTGACCAGGCCGCTGCGCACGATCGCGCCAAAGCCCAGCGCTTTCATGCCCAGCACGCCGACCCCGTCCGCGACCAGCTTGGGCACGACCAGTTGTTCGAAGCTGCGGAAATGCGCGTCCATGACGTTCAACGGCATTTGCACCGCGTCGAAACGAAAGTTGTGTTCGCCCGCCAGTCCGAGCATGCGCAGGTGGATGGCCGGGTCCTTGTGGCCTGTGAAACCGATGAAGCGCAGCTTGCCCGCCTGCCTGGCGGCCAGCACGGCTTCCAGCGCGCCGCCGGCCGCAAAAATGGGCGAGGGATCCGTCCGGCGCACGATTTCATGAAACTGCAGCAGATCCACATGGTCCGTCTGCAACCGCTGGAGCGACTCGTCAATTTGCTTGGTCGCGAGCGCCTTGGTGCGGCCGTCAATCTTCGTCATCAGGAACACCTTCTGGCGATAGCCGTCGCGCAGGGCCTTGCCCATGCGGACTTCACTTTCGCCGTCGTTGTAATCCCAGCAGTTGTCCATGAAGGTGATGCCGCGATCAATCGCGCTGCGGATGATGCGGAAGCTCAACTGCTCGTCGCCCTGGATGCCGATGTGGTACCCGCCCAGGCCGATGGCCGAAACCTTTTCCCCGGTGCGGCCGAGCAGCCGGAGCGGAATTTCATTCGTGGTCTCCGCGCCCCAGGCCGGTGGACCCGCGGCAACCGCCGCGCTGGCGGCCAGCGTCAATTTGACGAACTCCCGCCGGCTGAGGCCTGGGAATCCCGGTTTAGAAATCGCCCCCGGACTTTTCATACGGGAATATTTATTTTTATCCGCCGGTTTAAGCAACCAAAATCACCGGCCTGGGATGACCGCCATTTTCCGTTGCCCCGACCCTCCCGCCGCCGGGCGGCGGAAAACTCCCCGACGCTTTTTCCATTGCTGCCCCGCGCCAACCGTTTTAGGCTTGCCTCCATATTTATGGCTGCCATTGGCCGGTTTCAAAAGGACGACGAGATTTTCCACGCCAAGGTCGTGGACGGTGAATTGTTCCGCCTGCACGGCGATGTTTTTGGCGCGCCGTCGTTTGACCGCAAGCCGACCCCGCGCAAGGGCATCAAGACCCTCGTGCCCGTGGTGCCGTCCAAGATCATCGCCGTGGGCATCAATTACGCCGATCACGCCCGCGAAATGGGCCGCGAACTCCCCAAGGAACCGCTCATCTGGTTCAAGGCCACCACCTCGCTGCTGGCCGACGGCGGGAAGATCGAAATCCCCTTTCGCGAACACCGCACGGACTTTGAGGCCGAGCTGGCCATTGTCATCAGCCGCAAAATCCGCAATGTCTCGCCCGCCGTCGCGCCCCGCTACATCTGGGGCTACACTGCGGCGCAGGACATCAGCGACCGCACCATTCAGAAGGCCGAATCCCAATGGGCGCGCTGCAAGTCCTTCGACACCTTTACGCCGCTCGGGCCGCTGGTGGAAACCAAGATTGATCCCGCCGAGCTGAGCATCCAGCAGTTTCAAAACGGCCTGTTGCGCCAGAACTCCAACACCAAGCAGCTCATCTTCAAACCGGCCGATATCGTCAGCTTCGTCTCGACCAACATGACCCTGTTGCCGGGCGATGTGATTCTCACCGGCACGCCCAGCGGCGTCGGGCCAATTCAAAGCGGGGACAAGTTGGAAGTGCGGATCCAGGGCCTCGCGCCGCTGTTCAACACGGTGAAGTAAGCCGGTTGTTCACCAATCATCGGTGAATCGGCCCGACGTGGCCGCGCCACCCTCCCCGGACCGCGAGTTGTCTCAACTCGCAGCGCCTGGCCAGTCCGGGCACATGGCGCAATCCCAGCAATGCTATCCCGCTCGCGCTGTGTCGTCCGCCGCCAATCGCCTTGGGAAAATGTAAGGCGGCTTCGGGATGGGTTTCGTGAAACTAGCGGAAATAGCCGGAGGCATTCAGTTCGGCAGCGTGACGGACGAAGATTTCGACCGGCTTCAAGCAGCAAGGGCGGCGAAGTGGCCGGGTTGGTATCGTTTCACCGGACTGCGGAGCGAATGACGCAAGGCAGCGGCCAATTGCTGGTCTTTGTCTTCCTGCTCAACCAATTCATATACGCGCAACGCCTCGCGAATCACCTCATCCGGCGATAAATAGCCTCCGCCCCTCATCTTCCGGCCGACAAATTTTTCTTGATGCGACGTGAGCAACACATTCATGACTGAAAAGTAGAGGGTGAGGCCAGGGGCGTCAAAAAGTTTAGCGCATTTGAAGAAATACGGTAGCCATCCGGAGCGAGGCTGTTTGGGTTTTGGGGTTTTGTTGCGATAATAATCTTTGACAGAAATTCGCCAGTCCGCTTTCATAACCTTATGGTAACAGCCCCACTAGAACAATCACCTGTGCACCGGGGTGTGCACTTATTGCGGCCCATTATCTCCCGGCCGCTCGACACGCTATTATGTGCATGGTCGCTTACATCGCTTCGCGTTCGCCACTCCCGCTGATTCCGTGGCATCAGGACGCGCCAGCTTTTAACGTCACAGAGCTGACCGCGCACGAGCAGCCCATTCTTGGCCACCTGGCGTTGCCGCATGTTCGTCAGGCGGGCAGCCACACGAGTTGCGGCTGCGGCTTCAATGAGGGACGGGAGTATCCAGAGGGTTACGATGACCCGGCGGCGGAGCGCGCCGACGCTTTGGAGTCGTCCTCGCGGCTTGCACGTTACGTTCGCGAACATCGGGTGGAGCAGATTTACAGTTGTTGGTCGGGTGACGAAGGCGAGCCGCAGACGTACTGCCGGCGTGTCACTCCCGAGGCCTTGGTTGCACCGGATTTCTTTTTCCGTGAGAGAGAGTTACTGACTATTGATCATGACGCGGCTTAACATGACGGCGACGCCAACAGCCGAAGGCGCATTCGGTTTCGCGCAAGAGCGTTGGGTTTGCATCGTCTCAGTTCGGCTGTGGCTCAGCTTTCGTTTGGCCCCTCGTGCGCCATGACCATTCATTCCGCCAAAATTGAGACCAGGAAAATCACCGACTGGGCGAGCTTTCATTCGGTGTTCGCTGAGGCGCTCGGCTTTCCAGATTTTTACGGTCAGAATATGAATGCGTGGATTGATTGCATGACCAACATTGACGATGGCATGACCCGCTTCACCGTCGCTCCGGGCGAGATGTTTCATCTGGAGATTGACGACACCAAGGACTTCGCGCAGAGATTGCCAGAGATTTATCAAGCTTTGATTGAGGATTCGGCATTTGTTAACCGGCGACGTGTTGAGGTTGGCGAGGCTCCGATTTTAGCCTTGGTTTTGTTATGAGTTAGCTGTGGCCTGATATATTTTAGGCGTTTTCCGCCAGCACAATTTTTATGAAAACCATTCAACAGTTGTTTGCAGCCACCCTGTTATTGGGTGCTTCTATTTACTCTTACGGTGCTGTGGTCTCCTATCAAGCGACTGGTATATTTACGCATTCTGATTTCACAAACGACATCGCGGTTGGCGATCGCTTCCTCGTCAATTTTGCATACCATGATGATATCGCTGATATTGATACGAGGACGCTCGCAGGGAAATTCCCGGGGGCGGTTGTTTCCTTTGACTTTTATCTCGATTCTAGCGCTTCCACTGGTAACTATGCTGGTGGTTCCGGCACTTCGTTTTGGCCGGTGGATACATTCGACGGTATTGGCACTGGCCCGACTAGTATTCCCGACCGGTTCTATGTGTGGGTGCTGGGAGGCACCTTTGGCAATCTGGGAGGAAACGGATTTGGCGGACTGCTGTTTGTGCTCGATGACTATACACACACCAGTTCCATCAATGACCTCGGGGGTGGCCAGACTTTGTCGTCGCTATTGGGCGGAACCTTAAATCTGAGCCAGTTTGCCAACACGACCCTCCGCCTCGGCCCGACAAACAAGACCGGCAGTGCGGAGGGATACATTTCTTCGCTGACGCTGGTTTCCAATTTTCCACCACGGCTCGACATCAATTTCACCGGCATCGATGGAGTTTTGGTTCGATGGAACACCAATGACTTGAGTTGCACCTTGGAAACGGCTTTGACTCTGCCTTCCACCAGCTGGGTGGCCGTAACCAACCATGCGGTTATTGTCGGTGATCAGTATGTGGTCACCCTTGGCACCGCCGAGCCACGCCGATATTTTCGGCTTCGCAGAAACTAGGGCACAAGAAAAGCGCGACTGATCAGGACGTTAGCGCGTTTGAAAAAATACTTTAGTCCTGCGGTGCAAGGCTGTTTGGGTTTTGGCGGGGCGCTGGCGCAGGAGCCCGGGACTGAGCCGAAACGAACCCCAAACCTAAACCGACCGATTCCTCCCGTCCTTTTCCTGCCGCAGCTCTCGTCCCTTATTTCGGAAACAAGAATGTCACGGAGAACCGCAACCCCCAGTCCGGCCCATTGCTGGGCCTTTGCGCGTAGTAACGGTAACCCAGTTGGAGGCTGACCGGCTGCTTGCCAATCTTGATGAGTTGTGTCACCCCGACATTGATCGGCACCGTCCATGCGCTGGCCTCCCAGTTGTAGGTGGACTCGGTATTGAGCCCGAAGCTCGTGGCGTGCTTCGTGGTATAGGCCAGGAACGGCTGGAAATAACTGGCGCTGACATCCGGGCGGTGGCCTTCACCTGCATAGGACCAAAGCTGGTCCGTCTTGATGCCGTAGGTGAACCCGTGTTCCTGCCGCAGCAGGAAGAGCGACGGCCCAGCACTCAACTTGCCCGCGCCGAGGGTGTCTTCCGTTGCCGTCGGATACACCAGCTCGGGACCGCAACTGATGATCCACCCATGTACGGGCTTGCGTCGCGCCAGATAAAATCCCTGCTCAATGTCGCCCAACCCGGCATGATCCGGCCCGCCCTTGAAGGGGGACTCTGCCTCAATGAACGGCACGATGGTGCGGACGATGAGTTTCCAGTCCTGGTTCAACATGAGTGGAATGACCGGCTGGATGTTGCCCGTATATTTCATGGCGTTCGCCGGGCCGATGCCGAAATCCCAGTTGTTCTGGATCGGCACGCTGATCAGGCTGGCGACGGGGTTTTGGGTTTGCTTGGCCAATTCAACCGAGCTCAGCGGCGCGTCCGCCGCCGTTTTGTCTTCAGCGGGCGGGAGCGGTGCTTTGTCCAGGGTTTGCGTCTGGGCTGTGGCCGTCGCCAAACCGCCGGCGAGGGCAAGCAGGAGGAATGAGGTTTTCATGGTGAGCTGCCGTTTCTGACCGGCATTGCCACGTACCACCAGCGGAGAGCCGGTGCTACGTGACGTTGTTTTATTTATTGTGGAATAATATCAGGTGGTGATTTCTCAAGTGGTGGATCAATGGCCGGGGTGGTTCAGCGGCGCGCCGCAACTGGCAATCTTGGCCTGCATCGCGGGCGTCAGGCTCTTGACCAGTTCCGCGTTGTAAGCGTGCGAGGTGCCGTCCGCCAGGGCGGTGATGCCGATTGCCCGGGAGACGCCGATGGCGTACCCGCGCGAATCTGCGGCGGGCGTGCCGTCCACCACCTGCGGGTCCACATCCGTCGTCAGGATGGAAACCGTGTTGTCCGCATTGCGGCGAATTTCCCACGTGCGAAATTGCTGGGGGAAATCCCGCAGCGAGGGCGTTTCAACTTCCCAGAAACCATTCTCAGGATGCGCAGGGTCGGGCGAGGGCTGCGGCGTGACCGTGTTCAAATGGCGGTGTCCCGCCATGAACAGGATCAAGTTCGGATATTGATGGAGCGTGGCGAGCATTTCCGCCTCGGTCTTGTAGCCCGGATACTTCGCCTGATTCCTGGCGTTGACGTAGAACTGCGGTTCCCGTGGATCATGCTGGGCATCGAAGACGTCCTTCTGCGGATCAATGGGGATGTGCGCGGCGATAATCATGAGCTGGCCGGCGTTTTCGCCCTGCTGCAGCTCATTGGTGAGCCAGGTGTAGCGGGCGGCATCCACCCAGCCGCCGCCGTAAAACATCGGGTCGCCCTCCGGGCTGATCAATTTGCAGGTGTCGTCGAATACGATCACCTTGAGCGGCAGATTCGTGGCCGGCACGAACGAGTAACAGGCGGAATTGTTCGCCACGTTGGCTGCACTGAAGCCGTGGCCTTTGGGCAGCGAGGTGGTTTTGAAAAATTCGCTCATGTAATTCGTGCAGGCCAGGGCGGTGGCCGTGATTTCCGTCGTGAGCGAGTGGCGGTTCGGATCCGCCACGACGGTGGGGGGCGTCGGGAAGCGGTTCGTCGGTCCGCCTTTGATGACTTCGCCGTAAGGGGAAGTCCCATCCACCACGCCCATGTAAATGCCGGTGCCTTCCGACGCATTCGGAACCAGCACGTTGGGATTCATGTTGAGCACGTTGCTGCCCACCAGGGTCTCCTTCACTTTTTTCGTCGGGTAACCCACGCCCATCCAGAACTGGTCGTGGTTGCCGATCGCCTCATACCAGGGAATCGAGCGATCCAACCCCGTGGCCTGATACGGTTTTTGGTAATCAATCGTGTCCGCCCCCAGGTGCGCGCCGGAACTGGGCGTGATCTGCTTGCCATCCATCACATCCAGGAACCAGCGGAGTTCGTTGTATTGGGAGGCGTTGCACACATCCCCCAGCACCATGCCGAAATCGAACGGCGACTGGCGGTGCAAACCGTTGATCGTCCCGACGGCGGCGTTGAGTACATGAGTCGTGGAGCGCATGATCGGCGAATACGCGGAGGCATACAGGCCGCCCCCGTGAAACGGCGCACTCCACCCGAAGAACGGCACCTGGGCCGGCGATTCCTTGTCGGTGATATGCACGTCGCTCATGGAGAAAAACGACAATAATTTTGTCGCATTCGTGGACCCTTGATAACCGGCCGGCATCAGGTCGAACTTCCGGCCCTGATCTTCGCCGGGTCCCAACTGCCACGCGCTGTAGCCATAGAGTTTGTAGAGCGGCACTTCCCGGGGCAGGATGTGGCGCGTGTCTGCCGGCAGGGCGAGCGGCCGGACGGCTTGTTCACGCGTGGTCGGCGGCGGGGTTGCCACGTCCGCGGCCTGGCTCAAAAGCGGCACTGCGAGCACGCTCAACAGGCCGAAGGTGGGGAGATGATTTAGTTTCATGGTTTTTGAATGGTTGCGCTGGGAGATTTAAATCCGGCAGCGGGTTAATTTTTGCTTTCGCTGGCAGCACGAACGGACCAGCCAAAGTCCCAGGCCGCCCGCGACGGTCAGGGCCAGCGTGGAAGGCTCGGGCACGGTGACAATAGTCAGCCCCAGGCTTTGCACGGTGCTGATGCCGCCACCGGAGAGATCGGCAAAATAGAATGTCCACTCGCCGTTCGGATCCATGCCCACAAACGAATTTAACGTCGCGTTCACGGGCGCCGTGTCAAAGGCCCCGGGCAGGGCGAGGGGGTCAATGTTCCGGCCGTCCGGCGACCAGAGCCCGGTCAGTTGCCCGCTGCCGTTGAGCGTGTAGGCGGCGCTTTGATAGCTGTGGACGTTGGCCGCCGTGTCGCTCAGGGTGATGTCAAAACCGCTGTCTTCGTAGCCGAAGTGGTTCGCCGCGCTCAGGCCCACCCGGTTGAACAGGATGGAGAACCCGCCGTTGGGCCCCGCGAGAAACGCATACAAGTCGGCATTG
>Ga0302322_100001634_pt1 | contig 18512 bp, 14 predicted proteins | sample Fen_T0_2_FD_203757 | JGI IMG/M metagenome (GOLD analysis project Ga0302322, IMG submission 203757) | Peat permafrost microbial communities from Stordalen Mire near Abisko, Sweden - Fen_T0_2 | ecosystem: Environmental > Terrestrial > Soil > Wetlands > Permafrost | place: Sweden: Abisko... | reverse complement strand
CCTGGGCTTGAACCTCCCGCTGCCAGCGCGGGGCGAGGCGGGGAACCTGGGTGGCAACCGACGCGTCCTTCACGGCATCGGCCAGGGCGCTGCGTTCCGCCCAGGCGCGGAAACTGTAGACGTCTTCTCCCGGACGCTGCAGGTAATAGGAGCCCACGGCAAACAGGCTGCCCTGTGGTGTGTTCTGCTGGATCCACAGGAAGGCCTGCAGCCACTGATTGCGGGGAACCGCACCCGGCCACTCGATGTGATCCGAGGCGGGAAAAGTCTGCCGCTGCGCCACGAACATCCCCACGCTTAGAGGCAAGAACAGCGCTAACCAGCGAATCCAAGACGTACGAAGGACGCGCTGTCCCACCAACCCGCCAGCCATGAGAAACATGAGCAGATACAAGAGGTGGAGGTAGCGCATGGGCTGGAAGGGTTTCAGGCGGTCCAGTTGGGGCGGCAAAATCATGATGAGCGCGACCGCAAACTGAAACAGGCCGTACAACAAAAGCCTGGAACTGAGGCGGGCGAACACCGGAAGCCGCGCGGCCCGGCCAAGGCGTCCGAACCACCACAGGATGAGCAATGGAGCAAATATTCCGATCCACTCATACCAATGCCAGGCGGAGAGATAGAAATAGTCCCGCGTGTGGGCAGCCTGTTGCCATGCGGCCGAGGTCGGTTCAAACACCCAGCCGATGGGCATGGCCAGCGTCATCCATGCAGTAGCGGGAATCTTCAGCTCAGTCGATTTCCAAAGAAGGAAAACACAGCAGGACACCCCGAAGCTCCCCATGAGGGGATGCATCACGCAAGCCACCGCGAGAAACGCGGCTACCGTCCAGATTCTTCTTTCCATCGCGGCAGCGACTGCGCCAAGAATCGCCGCCGTGGCTAGGGCGCGGGGATGCAGGTTCTGGTCCACCAGGTAGAGCGCCGTGCCCGCCACGGGGAGGGTGAGAAGAGCAGCCACCGTGCACACTGCCGCCCACCGGGCATGTTGTTCAGGAAAACAAAGACAACTGATGCGCCAGCATCCCCACAAAATCAAGAAGATCGTCAACAAGTGCCAGGCCAGAACAACCACAGGGAGCGGCAAATGGCTCAGCCGAACTGAGCCGGCCACCAACTTGTCGAAGACGGTGGCCTGCAGTTGCAGCGCGAAGAAATCGGAGTCGTGGGGATAAAGGTCCGGATTAAGGTTGTGCTTGATGGCGGGCAGGTAGACGCCATCGTCCTCCGCGCCGGGGTGATACCCGTGCACCAGGAATGCGAGCAGCGTCAACCCCAGAAGAATCGCCAGGATCTTGCCCGCGGAATGGTCTTTCATCCGTCGATCCTTATAGAATTAGACAAATGTTGCATGGAGCCCGGCAAATCCTGGCACAACCAACGCCGTCTGCTAACGACATGGAAGGAGTTCCTCTCCCTGCGGCGAAGCTCGCTCTGGTTGTACCTACGCTTCATGAGGTGGCGAACATTGAGAAGGTGCTGCAGCGCATTCGAACCAGCCTTGATCCGCTTGGAATCCCCTACGAACTCATTGTAGTAGACGATGACAGCGGAGACGGCACCGCCGAAGTTGTGCAGAAAATCAGCGACTCCGACCCTCGGGTGCGGCTACTGGTGCGCAGAAATGCCCGCGGTCTGGGAGGAGCCGTTGTGCATGGCTGGGAGCGAAGCGAGTCCGAAATCGTCGGCGTGGTGGACGCCGACCTGCAACATCCCCCCGAACTGCTGCCCCAGTTGTGGAAGGCGATCGAGTCGGGAGTGGATGTGGCCTTGGCGAGCCGCTACGCGGAGGACGGCAGGGTTCGCAACTGGCACCCCGTGCGGCATGGGGTATCACGGCTGGCGATATGGCTCACCTGGCCGCTGCAGAAGCCGGCCATCCACGTCCAGGACCCGATGTCCGGTTTTTTTCTGGTGCGGAGGGCCTGCCTGCGCAATGTCCACCTGGAAACGCAGGGGTTCAAGATTCTGCTGGAAATCCTGGTAAGGGGAAACGTGAAGTCTGTGACCGAGGTGCCCTTTTCCTTCGGCCGGCGCGAGGCGGGTAACAGCAAGGCCGGAATCAAGGAAGGGTTGGACTATCTTTTCCTGCTGGGTCGCCTGTGCCGGGTTGTTGGGCTGAGGCGCTCCGCCACGAAGAGGCAAGCCGGCACTCCGGAATCTCGCTGAAACCAACACTGATAAACTGGATTCACAATTACAGAAGCCAGATTGCAGAACTGAAATACTCCCGGTGCTGGCCGCAAAGCTGAAGGGTTGGGCTTTCACTTCTGCAATCTGACTTCTAACTTCTGCAATCGGTTTTCTATGCCTGCGCGCACTCTATTCGAAAAGGTCTGGGACGCCCACCTGGTCGCCGCGTCTGATGGGCAGTTGCCGCTCCTTTATATCGACCTGCACCTGGTGCATGAAGTCACTTCGCCGCAAGCATTCGACGGCCTGCGCGCCAACGGACGCCGCGTCCGCCAGCCGCTGCGCACGGTTGCAACGGTCGATCATAATATCCCAACTACTCCGCGGGGGCTTCCTCTGACCGACCCGATCGCGGCCCGGCAGATCGAAGCGCTGCAGAAAAACTGCCGCGAGTTCGGCATTCCATTTTTCGACATGGACTCGCCCGACCAAGGCATCGTTCACGTCATCGGCCCGGAACTGGGTATCACGCTTCCGGGAATGACCATCGTCTGTGGTGACAGCCATACCTCCACCCACGGTGCCTTCGGCTCGCTGGCCTTCGGTATCGGGACGTCGGAGGTCGAGCACGTGCTGGCTACGCAGTGTCTGCCGAAGAAGAAGCCGAAGACCATGCAGATCGCGGTGCGCGGCAAATTGCCGGAGGGCGTCACCGCGAAAGATCTGGCGCTCGGCATCATCGGCCAGATCGGTACTGACGGCGCCACTGGGCACGTCATGGAGTACACCGGCGAGTCCGTCCGCGCGCTTTCCATGGAAGGCCGGATGACGCTGTGCAATATGAGCATCGAAGCCGGAGCCCGCGCCGGCATGGTCGCTCCCGACGAAACAACATTCGCGTACGTCGCCGGCCGCCGCTTCGCCCCCAAAGGCAAAGACTGGGAAGATTCGGTCGCTCTCTGGCGTTCGCTCGCAACGGATGCGGGTGCGAAATACGACCACGTCGTCAACATCGATGCGGCCTCGCTCACGCCCTTCGTTACCTGGGGCACGAATCCCGGAATGGTGGTACAGGTCGGCGCGAAGGTTCCGGAGTTGAGCAGCTTCCCGCAGGAGGCCGATCGCCGCGCCGCCGAACAGGCACTCGCCTATATGGGATTGCAGCCCGGAACCCCCATCGAGCAGATTGCGGTGGACCGCGTGTTTATTGGATCGTGCACGAATTCGCGGATCGAAGACCTGCGCGCCGCCGCTCGCGTCGCCAAAGGCTACCACGTGAATTCGAAAGTGCGCGCCATGGTGGTGCCAGGATCACAGGCGATCAAGCTCGCGGCGGAACGGGAAGGCCTGCATCGCATTTTTCTCGACGCCGGTTTCGAGTGGCGCGAGTCCGGGTGCTCGATGTGCCTGGGCATGAATCCCGACATCCTGCAGCCCGGCGAACGTTGCGCCTCGACCAGCAATCGCAATTTCGAAGGCCGCCAGGGCCGCGGTGGAAGAACCCACCTGGTCAGCCCGATGATGGCCGCCGCTGCCGCGATTACCGGGCACTTCACGGACATCCGGAATTGGCGGTTTGATGAGTAGCGAGTAACGAGTCATGCAACCATTTCGCAAACATACTGGCATCGTGGTCCCGCTCGATCGGGTCAATGTCGACACCGATCAAATCATTCCCAAGCAATTCCTGAAGAGGATTGAGCGCACCGGCTTCGGGGAGTTCCTGTTTTACGACTGGCGATTCGCGGGCGACGGGAAGAAGAGCGATTTCGTTCTCCACGATCCGCGCTACGCCAAAGCAAGCATCCTGGTGGCCGGCAAGAATTTCGGCTGCGGCTCCTCGCGTGAGCACGCCGTTTGGGCGCTCGCCGACTATGGCTTCCGCGCGGTGGTCTCCTCTTCGTTTGCCGACATCTTCGCCAACAATAGCCTGAAGAATGGACTGCTCACCATCTGCCTGAGCGAAGAACAGGTCGCGGGAATCATGCGCCGGGCAAGGGAAGTCGACAATTACCAGCTTACGGTTGATCTGGAAACGCGGCGCGTCGAGGACAATCAGGGTTTCTCAGAGACGTTTGCCATCGACGAGTTCTCCCGGCATTGTCTCCTCAACGGCCTCGACGACATCGGGCTAACCCTGCAACAGGAAGCGGCGATTGCGGAATACGAAGCAAAACACCCCGCGCGAACGGCCATGAAAACAGTGCTGGCGAATAGCTGATTCTGGCGGGTGCGACGCTCTCGATAGACTGCCGTCCGTTCGCAATGAACTTAGTCACCCCGGCTAACGTGCCTGCCGGATCACTTCTTCCATGTTCCCCAAATATTGATCGAAGGCACGCCGTCCCGCCGCCGACAGGCGATACTCCGTCCGCGGAATCCGCCCTTCAAAAAACTTGTGGCAGGAAATGTAGCCCGCCTCTTCCAGCTTGCGCGCATGCACGCTCAGGTTGCCGTCGGTCGTCTTCAAGAGCCTTTTCAGATCGTTGAAGCTCAGAGAATCGTTGACCGCCAGCGCACTGACGATGCCCAGCCGCGCGCGCTCATGAATCAGGCGATCCAGTTCCGGAATCTCCCCCGCCACCCGCCGCCCGCGGACTTTGCTGGCCGGAGCCGGCGAATCCGCACCCGCCTTGGCCCTTGCTGCCTGACGTCTAGCCACCGTACCTCCTCGCAATCCACATCCCGAACCCGATATGCAATCCGCCAAAACCCGCCGCCATGGCCCAGTTTCCCGGCAGGGTCACGAACAGTGCCGCCGCCCCCAGCGCCATGAAGCTCGCGCCCATCACGGGCACGACTGAAACCGAATAGGCGCCTCCGGTAATCACGCCCACGCCATATAACAGCAGCCACATGCCCGGCAGCACCGATCCCAAGTGCCCCCGGAACAACGGAATCGTAAGCAGCGCTGCCGCTGCTAACGGAGGCGCGAAGCTCGACAGGACTTTCCGTCCCGGCCCGCTCGTCCAGGGCAGCCCGCTCCGGGTCGCTTTGCGCTGGATTGCAACCACGGCCACGCTGACCGCAAGCACGGCTTCCGTAATCCAAATCTCCAGCCAGCGCGCATCGAACGCGTGGCGTGACGCCAGCCACGCCGCCGGCAACGCAGTGGCGCCCGCCGCCACCATTCCCCATCCCGGCACAGCCGTGAACGCCGCCGAGCGCTCCATGGTCTGACGGATGAAACGGAGATCGTCCACTGCCCGGACGTCCAGCGGAGGGGTATCGCCGGGGGCAACCTCGCGGGGTCTCGACCGGAATCTGCGCGGGCGGTGCTCGGGCATGGGGAAACAGTAGCCGGGAACAGAAACAACTGTCAAGTGCTTTGCGTTACAAAGATCCGCTCGGTGTGATCCGCCATGCAGCCGACGCGCTTACCGTCCCGGCCCATCTTCCACGATCGTCTGTACTACCTGATCGATGGTGTCGGTCACGCGTTTGGTGGGGAGATTGAGGTTGTTCGAGAGGATGGAAAAGGCGACCGTCTCGCCGCGATCGGTGGTGGCGTATCCGGAGAGGGTTTTCACTCCGCCCAGCGACCCGGTCTTTCCAAAAACGCGCCCCTGCATGCGGGGAGCGTTCAGACGGTCGGAGAGCGAGCCGTCCACGCCGGAAACAGGGAAGGTGTTCTTGAACGCTGCGCCCCAGGGCTGGTTTGCAGCATAGCGCAGTAACTGCACAATGGCATGCGGCGTCACCAGGTTCTGGCGCGAGAGTCCGGAACCGTCGTAGAACACGTACTGGTCGGCGGAGACACCGGCCTGAGTCAAGAATCCGCGAAGCACCTCGAGCCCGCCTTCGATGGTTCCGGCGGTGCCGCGCTCGCGTCCCAGCAGCCGCAACAGGATTTCCGCGTGCAGGTTCTGGCTGACTTTATTGATGACGCGAACATCCTGCAGCAGCGGTTGCGACTCGTAGCTGGCCAGCACCACCGATTGGTCGCTTTTCAGAGGACGAGGATCGTTGCTCCCTCCGCGCGACGGCGCAAGGGCGGTCACGGTGAAGGTGGAGAGCGTGGCCAGTTCCGTGTGGCGCGTGCGCTGGCGGCCGTAGACCACGATGCCGCGCTTTTCGAGCAACTGGCGGAAGAGGGCCGCCGCGAATTCTGCGGGATCTTCGATGGCGAGCGCTTCGTTGGCCCCGGCATCGTCGAGCGGCATGTTGCCCCAGAGCGTCAGGACGGTGGAGCCGGGCTCGCGATTCACGAAGAACTTGCGTCCCGTGCCCGCCGGCGTGGTGATGATGCGGTTATCGAGGCGGTAATAGTCCGCGAACGGAGTAACCGTGACGAAAGCCTTTTCGCCCGGACGGTCCGCCGGGAGGATGTTCACGAAGACGACGTTGTCGTTAATCGTCAGCGCCGAAACCGGAGCGCCATCGGCCCAGACCAGATCATCCTGGCTCCAGCCTTCGCCGTAGCGCTCGAAGGCGAAGTAGGAGTCGTCGGCGACAATGTCGCCGTCCACATACTTCACGCCTTTCTGCACCAGCGCGTCGGCGAGAGTCTCGAGCACTTGAATGGGATGGTCGTTACGCTGCGTGCGCAGATCGTAGGGCAACTCGCGCCCGGAGAGATTGGGGTCGCCGTGCCCGACCAGGACAAGATCGCCGTTAAGACGGCCATAGCGGTCCAGCGTGCCGATTGTTTCAACCGATGTGCGGAACTTGTAGTCTGGGCCAATCAGGGCGAGCGCTGCCGCGGTGGTAAAGAGCTTGGTGTTCGAGGCGGGAGTGAAAAGCTTGTCGGAGCCCCCGGCGTACAGAGTCTTGCCCGAGGTAAGCGAGACGACCTCGATGCCCCAGAAGCCGCGTTCCAAATCGGGCGAGCTGAGAATGGCGGCGATGCGTTCCGGCAGGGACTTGACGGGAGCAGCCCAGGCAGACGCCACCATCAGCAAGAGCACGAATAACTGCGATATCGGCCGCGAACGGGGCATTAACTAGATTCTAACACTCCGAAAAAACGCCGGACGTTTAGAATAGCGGCTCCATGCGTGCCATCTTTCACTGGAATCTCGGATCGCGAACCCTGGAACTGGGCCGGCGCACCCTGATCATGGGCGTGGTCAACGTGACACCCGACTCCTTTTCCGACGGCGGCCAATATCTCGACCTGCAGAACCACGATCCAGAGAAAGCGGTTGCCCGAGCTGAGCGGTTGCTGGCAGAAGGCGCGGTCATAATTGATGTAGGCGGCGAGTCCACCCGGCCGGGAGCGGCAGTGGTCGCTGCTCCAGGGAAATCCGCCCCAACCGACACCGTGCCGCGCACTCGTACTCCGGTCTCCGAAGACGAGGAACAAGCAAGGGTGCTGCCCGTAATCCGGGAGATCAAGCGCCGAAAGCCCGACGCCATCATCAGTGTTGATACTTACAAGGCGAGTGTGGCGCGCGCCGCGGTTGAGGCAGGCGCGGAAATCGTAAACGACATCAGCGGCTTCCGCTGGGATCCAAAGATGCTCAAAACGCTCGCCGAACTCAAGGTGGGCGCGGTGCTGATGCACACTCGCGGAAAGCCAGAGGAATGGCGTTCGCTCCCCCCCATCGGCGATCCGGTTCTGCTGGTGAAGCGGGAGTTGCGGGAGTGGGCGGAGGCGGCCACGTTGGCGGGTATCAAGCGCGACCACCTGGTGCTCGATCCGGGCTTCGGTTTCGGCAAGAATTTCGCGGAAAACTACCCGCTGCTGGCGCACTTCCAGGAGTTGCAGCAGCTCGGGTATCCGCTGCTGGCGGGGACTTCCCGGAAATCCTTCATCGGCCGGACACTGGGCCGGAACGGCAAAGACGCGCCGGTCGAGGAACGGCGCTACGGGACGCTGGCCACCGAAACGGCGCTGGTTTTGAAGGGCGCTCACATCCTGCGCACCCATGACGTCCTGGCGGCAGCGGAGGCGGCGCGCGTTTCCGACGCGATCGTGGCCAGTGGGGGGTAACGGGAAAACCGATCAGGCGCGAACGGCCGCTTCAGCGAGGGCGGCGCCGGTCTTGAGCATGGGCAGGCGAATTTCAAACACCGCTCCCCCTTCGGCACGGTTGTAGCAGGAGATCTGTCCCTTGTGATCCTGGATCACTCCATAGGTGGCGCTCAGTCCAAGTCCGGTGCCCTTGCCGATGGGCTTGGTGGTGTAAAAAGGATCGAAGACGCGTTCCGGGTCTTTCAACCCCGGGCCGGTGTCGGCAAATTCCAAAACTACTTCCTTGTCTTCCCGCCACAGCGAGACCAGCAGCCGCCCGCCCCCGGCCTCGTGCAACACCTCCACCGCGTTCTCCACAATCTGCAGGAAGGCCTGCAGCAACTGGTTTGAGTTGCCCAGCACGCGCGGCAACGGATCCTCACTCTGCACCGTGAGCGCGATCTCCCGGCCCTCCAGCTTGAATCCTTCCATCTGCACCGCGCGCTGGATCAGGGGCTTCAATTCCAGCGGGATTTTTTCCCCGGGGGTTTGTTGCGCGAAGCTGAGCAGATCGGTGACCAGGTCGCGAGTGCGGCGGGCCTGCTGGCCGATTTTCTGCGCGGTCGACAACTGTTCCGTGCGCAGATTGCTGCTGGCGGCCAGACTCTCCGAGCTTTCGAGAATGGCCGAAAGCGGATAGTCGAGTTCGCTGGCGGCCAGGGCGACCAACTCTCCCAGCGAAGCCAGCTTTTCCTGCTGGATCGCTCGTCCGTGCAGACGCTGGAGGTTGCTCAGGCTTTGCCGCGATTGCTGCAGCAGCTGCACCAGCCTGCGGTCCAGTAATTGCTGTTTCATAAAAACCACAAATGCCAGGGCGGCCACGCCTCCCATCGCCACCCCAAAGCGCACCTGCCGCAAGTAGGGCGGCGCGTTGCTGACGTAGAGCGCCCAGTACCCCATGAGGGGAAGAGAAAACAGGGCTGTCTTGGTGAGGTAAGGAGTGAGCGAACCACGGGCGGGCGTAATTGCCGGCATGGCCTGCGTCTCGCGCAAATGCCGCCGCCCATAGAGCGCCGCCGAGAAGAAACAAAGCAGCGAGGCCAGGAAGGGCACATCGTAGATGCTGCCGGTCACGTAGGTTCCCCGGGTGATCGCGATATTCATCCCTTCCGAGGCGACGCTGTACACAACACACGCCACGAAGAGATTGCGGTACAGCCCTCGCCACGGCCCTTGACTGCTGAAAAACGCCCATCCCGATAGAGCAATCAGAATCAGCCCTTCCAGCAAATACAACAGGTCCCAGTTCCGGCTGTAGACGGCAGAATTCAGGATGATGTACTCATCGGGAAAGATCACGAAGGCATACACCACCACCCACCACACCAGCAGGATCACCATGTTCACCCCGCTGCCCAGCATCCCCTCACTCTCGGAACCCTGCTGCGGGCGAAGGGCCATCGCCGCCATGAGCGGAACCGCATGCAGAAACAACACCACATCGCCGAAGTAAGGATCGGGCACTGGTCGCCGTAGCACAACCTCAAACCAAGCCCAGCTTGCCTGGTTGAACCACCACATCCCCATGGCGGCCGTCATCAGCCACCAGAAAAGCCGGGTGGGGCCCCGGCTCTCGATCGCGTTCCGGAAGGTCAGGATGATGGTGGCCCCAACTACCACCAAAGGCACAAGATCGCCCATCGCTGTCTGGAAGTAGGCGCCCGGGATCACCAGCGGCGCCAGCACAAATCCCGCCAGCAGAGCCGCTCCACCCATCCACCACGAGATTCGATGGATTGCCACCACAGGGCATCATAAGAGTTTCTGGCTGTTCTGTTTAGGTAACCGCGTGGTTACCATGAGTTACTTTGGTAACTTAGCGCCCTCAGGCTTCCCAGCCTCCCCTGTGATTCCCCTCACATCGCCCGGTGATGCTGAGTGCGCTTGCGGCGGCGCTCGTGGCTGCTAGAATCGCCCCATGGCATTCCCCGTCACCCGCCTTCGCCGTCTGCGGCGCACGGAAGCGTTGCGGTCTTTGATTCGAGAGACCCGCCTCACCCCCGAGTCCCTGGTCTATCCCCTGTTCGTCTGCCCGGGATCGGGAATCCGCAAGGAAGTGCGCTCCATGCCGGGAGTCTTCAACCTCTCCGTGGACGAGGCGGTAAAAGAGGCTCGCAGCGCCCACGCTCTTGGGGTTCCCTCCGTTATTCTGTTCGGACTGCCGGAGAAGAAAGACGAAGTAGCGACCGGCGCCTGGGCCGAAGGCGGCATCGTGCAACGAGCCGCGCGCGCCATCAAGAGCGAAGTGCGGGACCTGGTCATCATGGGCGATGTCTGCCTCTGCGAATACATGTCGCACGGACACTGCGGCATCGTAAAAGCGGGAACGCAACCCCTGGGCGCGGCGGCAGCGGCGCCCCCCGCCACCGCCGAGTACGAGATCCTCAACGACGAGAGCCTGGAACTGCTGGCGCGCACCGCTGTTTCCCAGGTGAAGGCCGGGGTGGACATCATCGCCCCTTCCGACATGATGGACGGCCGCGTGGCCGCGATCCGCAAGGCCCTGGACACCGCGGGCCACATCAATACGCCCATCCTTTCCTATGCGGCCAAGTTCTCCTCCGGCTTTTACGGTCCGTTTCGCGAGGCGGCGGATTCCGCGCCCCAATTCGGAGACCGGCGTTCCTACCAGATGGATCCGGCCAATATCCGCGAAGCGATGCGCGAGATCGAACAGGACATTCAGGAAGGCGCCGACATGATCATGGTGAAGCCGGCGATGCCCTACCTGGACGTCATCGCAGCCGCCCGCGAGCGCTTCGACCTGCCGCTCGCCGCCTATCAGGTCTCCGGAGAGTACGCCATGATCGAAGCGGCCGCCCGCAACCAGTGGATTGACCGGGAACGCGTGATGATGGAATCGCTCTTGTGCATTCGCCGCGCCGGCGCCAGCATCATCCTGACTTACTACGCAAAAGAAGCAGCGCAACTGTTGGCCTAGCCATTCCGGCCTTTGCCCGCTCGGCAAGTCTTTGCAACATTCTTGTCAGACTGTTGTAGAATCCGCCCAACTAGGGTAGATCGTTGTCGCGCTATTCGTCGCTCTCTGCGGAAGGCCTGGTGAAAGCGTGCGCCGGGTCCAGTGACCCGGTGGCATGGGATGAGTTCTTCCGACGCTTCCATCCCTTGATTGCTGCTGTCGTGCTGAGGACTGCCCGGCGCTGGGTGGAGCCCCCCCACCAGTTGATTGACGACTTGACCCAGGACGCCTTTCTTAAACTCTGTGACGATGACAGCCGTTTGTTGAGGACCTTCGTGTTCCGTCACGAAGACGCCTTCTTTGGTTTCCTGAAAAAGGTGGCCGCCAACGTCACTCACGATCACTTCAAGTCGCAGTGGGCTCTAAAACGGGGCGCCGACAAAACCGACCCCATCCCTGACCAAGGCGGACTGGAACCGGCGGACGCGGGCCGGAACAGCTCCGACGGGTTGGAGCGCGCCATCCTCCTGCGACAGGTCGGCGAGGTCATGGATCGCGCCTTCACGGGAGAGGATAAGAAGAGAAACGGCCAGATCTTCTGGCTGCATCACCGGCACGGCATGAGCGCGAGCGAAATCGCGGCGCTGCCCTATGGCCTGAATACCAAGGGCATCGAAACCCTTCTCCGCCGAATGCTGATCGTAATCCAAAGTCACACATTGAAGGGGAAGGGTAACTGCGAGACCCCGAGCACCTGACGCAGAAGGCTTTCGGGGAGGGAAATCGTTATATTCACTGGAGGGAGACTTTTGAGCCAAACGCCCAGCGAGCATTTGCAGCCGAACCAGATAGCGGAGCTTTACGCTGCTTATCTTTCGCTGGAACCGTCGCCGGAGCTGTCTGCCGTACACCCTCACCTGGCGGAGTGCTCCATCTGCCGCCAGCGTTTTCAGCAGTGTGCCGGCTTCGAGCGCCAGCTCAGCACTCTGCGCTCGACGGAGTCCGCGCTCCCGCAAGCGGAGTGTCCGGAACCGGCAGTATGGATTGACGTCGCTTGCGGACTAATGCAACCCGATCAGGCGCTGGCGCAGATTCACCACGCCAGCGGCTGCGATCACTGCGGACCCTTGCTGCGGGAAGCGATCGCCGATTTGAGCGGCGCGCTGACGAAACCTGAGGCGGAGTTGATTGCCTCCCTGCCCAGCGCCCGCCCGGAGTGGCGGAAGAAACTTGCGCAACGGGTCACCGGAACACTCGATACTTCATCCCGTTCGTCCTGGTGGCCGCGGTGGGTCACAATTCCGCGACTCGCCACGGCGGCCGCTGGACTGATCGCCGTCGCCCTCGCGGGGACGTGGACAATCCGCCAGAACCAGCCGGAAACGGCGCACAAACTCCTTGCCCAGGCTTTCACCGAGCAGCGCACCCTGGAGTTGAGAATTGCGGGCGCGTCGTATGCGCCGCCCAAGGTGCAACTTGGATCGGCCGGGTCGTTCCTCGGCCGTCCCGAGGCGCTTCTCAAAGCCGAGTCCCTCATCGCCGACAAGATCGCGTCTCATCCCTCCGACCCCTCCTGGCTTCAAGCCAAGGCTCGGGCTGACCTGCTCGAAGGTCGATATGATCCCGCGGTCGAGTCTCTGCGCCGCGCCGTGCAGCTGGCGCCCAAATCTCCGGGACTGCTGGTCGACCTGGGGACCGCGTATTTCCAGCGTGGCCAGATCGCAAACCAACCGGCGGACTTCGGCGCGGCCTATGAACAACTCAGCCGGGCTCTGGCCCTGCAGCCCGACGATCCGGTGGCCCTGTTCAATCGCGCGATTGTCGCAGAGCATCAGTTCCTCTACCGGCAGGCGCTCGAGGACTGGGAGAACTACCTGCGCGTGGATGCAGGCTCGGACTGGGCGAACGAGGCTCGCCAGCGGGCGGAGGCGGTGCGCGCAAAATTGAAGGACCGTGAGGGCAAGGCGGAGCCCCTGTCTCCTGCCGAGGTTACGGCGCGTGCCGGCGATCCCACCTTCCGTTCCCAGGTTGACCAGCGAAACGAAGAGTACCTCGACCTGGCGGTCAGATCCTGGTTACCCAGCGCTTACCCGGAGAGAGGGAGATCTGCGGATCCCAGCGCCAGCTCGGCGCTTTTTTTTTTGGCGGAGTTGACGGCCAAGCAACGGGGCGACTCCTGGCTCTCTGATCTCCTGCGGGGCGCTTCCTCGCCAAACTTCACTTCTGCGGTCGCTGCCTTGTCACGAGCTTCCCAGGCCAATGATGCCGACGAGTATGAACAGGCCCAGGCACAAGCCGACCTGGCCTTGCGACAGTTCCGCGCTTCCGGAAATACCGCGGGCGCGCTGCGCGCGCAGTTTGAGTGGGTATTCGCTGCACAGTTGAATCGCCGGAGCGAGGCGTGCCGTCAACTCGCAACCGCCGCCTTGACGGAATCCGAACGATACCCCTACTTGTGGTTGCATATTCAACTCGGACTGGAGTCCGGCGTCTGCTCCGGGCTGATGGGCAATCTGGGAGCTGCGGTGAAGTTCTCGCAACTGGCCCTGGAGCAGGCACAGCAGAGCGGCTATCCCACCCTCTATCTTCGAGCCTTGGGACTTGCCGCCGAAGATAAATTCGACTCCGGCGACCGGGTGGGCGGTTGGAGGCTCATCCGCGCGGGTCTGCAGCGTTTCTGGTCAGGCCAGTTTCCGGACATGCGCGGCTACAGCTTGTACACGCAAGCGGTCTACAGCCCCGATGCCGCCGCCCGGCCGAATTTCCAGCTTGCCATTCTGCATGAAGCAGTAGCTCTGATTGACTCCAGTCAGGACCTGCCGCTGCGAGCAGCGGCCCACAATGCGACGGGCGACGCGGCCACCGCCGTGCATCAACCCCAAATCGCCGAGCAGCAATACGCGGAGGCCGCTCGCCTCTACGCCCTTGCCCCGCGAACCGAGGCGACCCGGAACGACCGGATTGAGGGCGATATCAGAACCGCACAATTGCAGGCGCGCCAGAGAAAACCTGATGCCGCCTTGGACCGCCTGACCCATGTGCAGAGCGAGATTTTGCAGGTGTCGAACGACTATCTGAAACAGATTTTCTACTCCACCCTGGGGGAAGTACAACTTCGCCGCAGTCGCCCGGAGGAAGCAGAGCAGGCTTTTCGCACTGCACTCGCCCTGGCAGAGCACAGCCTGGAGTCGATGAGCAAAGGGGAGTACCGGATCAGTTGGAGCAAGAATGCCGCTCCCGTTTACCTCGGCCTCGCCCAGGCTCAACTTCTGCAAGGCCATGAGCAGGACTCACTCGAAATCTTCGAGTGGTACCTGGGTGCCCCCCAGCGCGCCGGGAAGAAACACTCCATCGCTCGCAACGGGGCCGAGCCGGTTCCTTCCCGGCTACCCTCTCGTCTCCCACTTCTTTCCCGCCAAACCGTGCTGGCTTATGCACCGCTGCCCGATGGCCTTGCTATCTGGCTCTATGACGATCGCGGGGTGCACGCGAAGTGGATTCCAGACCCGGCCCAGGATCGGGAAGAGCTGGCGGCCAGATTCTACGACCTGTCTTCCGATCCCACGTCCGAATTGAACGCGCTCCGCCGCGACAGCCGTGCGCTCTACGATCTCCTCATTGCGCCCGTGGAACAGCTGCTGGACCCGAAACGCACGCTGGTGATCGAGGCGGAAGGATGGGTGGCCAGACTGCCCTTTGAAGTGCTGCTCGATTCCAACCAGCACTATCTCATCGAGCGCGCACCCGTGGTTCATTCTCAAGGGCTTTACTGGGATGAGCGGCTGCGGAGTGACAGTCGACTTTCCGCCGATTCCCCAGCCCTCATCGTAGCCAGCGCGGCCGCTCCGCGAGGTTCCTTTCCGCCGGTCGGAGTCCGCGAGCAGGCGGAGGCGGTCGCTCGCAACTTTCATCGTCCTCGACTGTCCCTGCGCCAGGACGCCACCCTCGGCACGGTGAAGGAACAACTGCAAACCGCGGAGGTCTTCCATTTTGCCGGACATTCTCTGGTCACTCCCCACAATCCGGGATTGATGATGGAAGACATCGACCCGCGTACGGAAAACCCGCGTCTGCTCGATGCAGACTCCCTGCGGGCTTCGTCCATGCCAAACCTGCAACTGGCCGTCCTCTCGGCTTGCAGCACGGCGGTGGCCAGCGCGGGAGATTCCAGCGGATTCGACAGCATCGCTGACACGCTTCTCCGCTCCGGCGTCCCCCACGTGGTGGCCAGCCGTTGGGCGGTGGACGCGGTGGAGACCCGCGAATTTGTCGAAGACTTCTATCGCAACTTGCTTTCGGGAGTCCCGGTCTCAGAGGCGGTTCGTCTGACATCGCGGAGAATGCTCTCCAATCCGCGAACCGCGCATCCCTACTATTGGTCTGCTTTTGCCGCCTACGGGCGGCAGTAAGAACGGTAAATCCGCCCAGGAGATCACACGTTTATGAAAATGCGACGCCCTTTCGCCAGTGCCGCCGTCCTGCTTTCCAGTGTGCTTGCGGTGACGACATTTTTTGCCGGATGTGACCAGTCCAAGAACGCCTCTCCCGCAGTTTCGCAAGCGCCGGTCAGCGCCCAGAAAGTTTATATCCAGTTCGAAGGCCCCTGGGCCTTCGCTCCCGATCCGAAAGATGCCAGCATGGTCTTGGCGATCGCGCCCAAAGCGAAAGGCCATCGCGATCTTTTCGTGAAGGCTTCGAACACAATGACGCTGGCTTCCGGTGCTTACGACTTGGCGGTTCCGCCCCGGAGCGGGACAGCAACCGCCACCTTTGATCCCGGAATCGCTCACGCCAAGACTGACCCCGCCAACTTGCAACACGCGCTTGACGCCAAGGGGTCAAGGTATGTGATCCGCCTGCCCAAACCCGAAGCGTACGTACCCGCCAGCCGTTCTCGCAGCCGGGTCGGTACGACCTATCCTCCCGATGCCACCACGGAAAAGGACTACGCCACCGAGGTGTCACTGCTCTATACGGTCGCCGCGTTGAGCGGTTTCTCTCTCTCGGGCACTTTGGACAGCGGCACCTTTGATCCGATGCTGCTTCAAGTCGAGAACCCAAACGTTCGCTTCGTGATCGAGCCTGACCAGGCCGACGATCCCGCCGACCTCTGCAATCTCCACTCAAGGGCGTCTTTCCGGGACTTGACCAGGTTGCTCAACCTGACCCTTTATGTGGACTACCCCAATGACCCTGTCGATTGCCACAAGAAAGATCCGCAGAATCCGTACCGGGGAAAAGCGGCCTCCGGCAGGCGCTCCACGCTGGACCGGTGGGTTGCCGTACTGAACGGAAACTTACCAGCGCAAGCTGTCACAGTCGAAAATCTTGCCGGGTTAGTGTCCAACCACAGATGGAACGACCTTCGACGCGTAGCGGCCGCAGTATTTTTCTTCGGCAAACCTTCATTAGATTGCAAGGCACCCGTCGTGATCATCGATCCCTAGCCTGAAAGATTCCGGGCTGGAAACTTGCGCCTTAATCCGACCACCGCTGCGGAGCTCGATCCCAGCGGTGGTTTTTCAGTTGGCGGAGTAACCCAGCATCCAGCGCGCCCGCGTCACTCGCCGCCACGTTCTGGCGCACGTGTTCACTTCGCCGCATGCCGGCGATGGTCGTGCTCACATCCGGGTTCGAGAGGATAAAGCGCAACGCCATTTCCGGCAGGCTCATCCCCGCGGGCAGGACTTGCTTCAGTTTGTCCACGCGGCTGATGGTGGCTTCCAGATTCTCCGGGCCGAAATAAGTGGACCGCCAATCGCTCTGCGGAAAGCGCGTATCGCGAGTCATCTTTCCGCCCAGACTGCCTTCATCGAGCGGGACGCGCGCAATTACGCCGATGTCGAGTTCGCGGCATAGCGGGAACAGCTTGTCTTCCGGCGACTGGTCAAAGATGTTGTAGATGACCTGCACCGCATCCACCAGCCCGGTGCGAAGCGCGACCAGGCCATTCTCGGGTTCCCAGCGATTGAGGCTCAGGCCGAAAAATCGAATCAGCCCCTCCTGCTTCAGTTCCTGAACCGTCTCGCGAAATTCCTGCTCGGTTGTCCAGTGGTCGTCCCACACATGGAACTGCAGCAGATCGATGGACTCCGTGCCCAGCTTCTCGCGAATCATCCGCGCGTACTTCAGCACATGCTCGCGGGGGAAGACTTCGCGGTAAGAACTCTTGGGCGACGCCGGCCACTTGAGATTCAGGGGTGGAACCTTGGAGGCAGCATAGAGCCGCTTGCCGCGATTGCGAGCGAGGATCTGCCCGAGTAGCCCATCGCTCTTGCCGTCGCCATACGCCCAGGCTGTGTCAAAGAAATTGCAGCCCAGGTCAACCGCCAGTTGCAGCGAGGCCAGCGATTCCTTGTCGTCCGAGCCCGACCATCCGCTCATGCCCCAGAGACCATAAGCGACGTCTCCCACCTCGAATCCAGTCCGTCCAAAACGGCGATGCTTCATCGAATCTCCTCACTTCCCGAACTTACTTCTGCGATCTTACTTCTGCACTCTGACTTCGCTCTGGATACGCCATCCGAACCAGCGTTCTTTCCGAAAACGGCACGTAGAGCAGAGCCGCGGTCGCCGCGAATGCCAGTCCGACACCGATCCGCGGCAGCAGCAGAAAAGGGGCGACCGCCCACAGTTGGTCAAACGCCAGCAGGAAAGGGAAGAGGCGAGGAAAACTCTCTCCCAGTTTGCGGAAATCAAATCCGACCGACGAAATCAGATAAAAACGCAGGGGAATCCCGGCCGCACCCGTGACCAACACCGCGATCACGATCGAGCGAGCGCCCCAATCCGGCAGGAACGATCCCGCAACTCTGTCTACGTCATGCAGATGATAAAGCCCGCTCACATAAAAAATGAGGTACATCGCCTGGATCAGCGCGAACAGCCCGCGCACCAGTCCGCGGCGCGGAATCGGCACATGCAACTCGGGATGCAGGACCTCCGCGGGTGATGCGTCCAGTTTCGCCGGCGAGTTCTGCGCGTGGGGAGAAGTGGTGTCTGTTTCGACGCCGTTCACGGGCGCGATGAACCGGTAGCCGCGCCGGGCGAGCGTCTCCACAAAACGGGGGCTGGATGCTGAATCTCCCAGCGCCTCGCGAATTTTATTCACCGCAGTATTCAGACTGTGGTCGAAATCCACGAAGGTGTCGGCGGGCCAGATTTTCTGGCGCAGATCTTCACGGGTAACCACGCGGCCGGCATTTTCCAGCAGTACGGACAGAACCTGAAAGGGCTGCTCCTGCAATCGGATGCGCGCGCCGCTCTTCCGCAACTCGCCCGCAGCTGTATCCAGTTCGAAGACACCAAACCGCAGCAGCTTGCCCTCACCGCTGGACGGCCGGCTGCTGGACGGGGGCATGGGCATGAGCTTCGGCCCGTAGTTTACACCGCGCCAAGTGTGGGGCGGGGGCCCCAGGGCGCCGCCCGGGGCTATTTACAAGGGGGGGGGGGGTACGCCCCGCGGGAAAAATAAAAAAAACCCGCGGCGGGGACGGGGGTGGG
>Ga0302322_100001631_pt1 | contig 18515 bp, 19 predicted proteins | sample Fen_T0_2_FD_203757 | JGI IMG/M metagenome (GOLD analysis project Ga0302322, IMG submission 203757) | Peat permafrost microbial communities from Stordalen Mire near Abisko, Sweden - Fen_T0_2 | ecosystem: Environmental > Terrestrial > Soil > Wetlands > Permafrost | place: Sweden: Abisko... | reverse complement strand
TATCGCTCGGCGAGGCGCACGAGACACCGCATGTGGAGATCACCGGACCGACCGAGGCCGTCATCCGCCTCATCACCGGTCGCCTGCGTGAAGCGAACACTCCCGAATCGCTGGTGATCAGCGGAGGCGCCGTGACCCTCGAGCAACTGCGCGCCATCTTCCCGGGTATGTGATGCCGGCAGCGAACCCCACCGTGAACCCGACCGATTCGTGGACGACGCCGTCCGCACTGCGCCGCGAGCGGGCAGCTCTGATCACGATCATGATCGTTGCCGCTGCGGTGTTCGGACTGCTGACGGCGATCGTGGCGTCCGAGCTCGCTGGCACCGCCTTCGACCACCGCGTCGAGCCATGGCTCTTCGACGTGACTCGGGGCAGCGCGGTCCTCACCGGTGCAGGACGCCTGCTCAACATCATCGGCGGCGACCTGGTCTCGATCGTGCTGGTGACGTTCGTGGCGATCACGCTGCTGGTGCATCGGCATCGCCTGCTGACGGGCTACCTCGTGGCGAGTGCCGTGGGAGGCGTCCTGCTGACCACGTTCGTCAAGGCGCTCGTCGATCAGCCACGGCCGCCCACTGTCGGGATCCTGCTGTCGGAGTCGACCTCGTCCTTTCCGAGCGGGCACGCCACGTCCGGCATCACGACGTACGTCGCGCTGGCGGTCGTCGCCCTCGTCACGCAGCCTCGCGGCAAGCGGTGGTGGATTGCGGGGCCGATCGCTGCGCTGGGCGTGGTCATCGGGGTCAGTCGGGTGGCGCTCGGCGTGCATTGGCCCACGGACGTCATGGCCGGGTGGGCACTGGGAACGCTGTGGACGAGCCTCGTGGCGCTCGTCATCGTGCTCGTGGTGTCGCGTCGTATCCGAGTGGCTTCGTCCGTCTAGCCGCCGAGGCCGGCTTGGCGAGCACGCACGATCGCCTCGGACCGATCGGCGACCTGCAGCTTGGCGAAGATCGACGAGACGTGGTTGCGCACAGTCTTGTCGGACAGGAACAGCTCCCGGGCGATGGTGGGATTCCGCTTCCCGGCGGCGATGAGTTCGAGCACCTCGATCTCGCGGTCGGTGAGCTCGGGGAAGGGTCCCTCGGCTCGTCGGCTCCGGCGAGGGTTCGTAAAGGCCGCGAGCACGCGTTCAGCCACGGCCTTGCCGAAGACGATCTCCCCTTCGGCCACCGCACGAACCGCTTCGATGATCCGTTCCTGCGACGCGCCCTTGACGAGGTAGCCGCGTGCGCCCGCGCTCATCGCCGAGTACACCGACTCGTCGTCATCGAACATCGTCAGGACGACGATCGCGACACTGCTCCCGCTGGCCACGATCTGCCTCGTGGCGTCGATGCCGTTCAGGCCTGGCATGCGCACGTCCATGAGCAGCACGTCGGGAGCGAGGTCCGCGGCGGCGTTCACGGCGTCCTCACCGTCGGCCACCTTGCCGATGATCTCGATGTCAGCGGCCTCGGCGAACGTCACCTCGAGTCCGCTCACGAACACCGGGTGATCGTCCGCGATGACGATGCGAATCGTCATCGCGGTGACGATTCCTGGTCCTGTGCATGGCCATCGCCTCCCGGCAAGGGGAGTACGGCGCAGACGGAGGTGCCCGCTCCGGGTGCGAACGTCACGGTGCACCGACCGCCGAGCTCCTCGGCACGCTCGCGCATGGACCGCAGCCCGGCGCCGGCCTGCGAGGGCGTCACGCCCGACCCGTCATCATCGACGCGGACGAGGAGAGACCCATTGGCGGACAGTTCGACCCGACACGTGCCTGCCTGGGCGTGACGGACCGCGTTGGTCAGGCCCTCCTGGATGATCCGGTACGCCGCGACCTCCACAGCCGCAGGAAGCTCGGGAAGGTCCCCGGGGACGATCACCTGGATATCCGGGTTCCCACCCGTCATGCGCATCGTGGCCTGGGAGTGCTGCTGGACGGCGGCGACCAGTCCGAGCTCGTCGAGGGCAGCGGGCCGGAGATCGCGGGCCAGGGCGCGCACCTCGTCGAGACTTGTCCGGGCCTGGTCGAGGAGATGACCGGCGAGCCGAGCCTGCTCGTCGGTTGTCGCGCCGCGCTGCAGCGACTGCAGTCCGAGGGACATGCCGGCGAGGGTCGGCCCAATCCCGTCGTGCAGTTCCCTGCGCATGACTCTCCTCTCCTCTTCCCGTGCGCGGACGAGCCGTTCCCGCGATCGGCGCAGGTCACGTGTGACCTGGGCGCCATGCGCGGCGGCGCCGGCCTGGGCGGCGAAGGTCGAGACAAGCCGCTGGTCGGCGCTGGACAGCTCGCGTTCCCCGCGGCGCAGTCCGACGTCGAGGGAGCCGACAGACCGGCCGCCGTAGAGGAGGGGGAACGTCACGGTCCGGTCCGACGGTGCCCCCGCCCACGCCGCTGGTTCGTCCTCATCGACAAGGGTCACCGCCGCGTAAGGGAGTCGCAGCGACTCCGCCAGCGTCGTCACGACAACGGGCAGCACGTCGTCAGGGGCGGGAGCCTCGGCGAGGCGATCACCGAGCACTGCCAACGCCTTTCCGGGTTCGCTCCTGCGGCCGAAGAGCAGCCAGTCGAACGTCTGCTTGATCTTGCCGAACGCGGTCCCGAGGGCGAGCGCCGTGACGGCGGCGGCCACTGCGGGGAGGATCCCCACGCCGGATAGAGAGCCCAGCACCGCCGCGACCGCAAGGGCAACGCCGAGCGACAGCACGATGACGAAGCCGTACACGAGGGATCGCGACAGGACACTCCCAATATCGAACAGCCGGTACCGGACGATGCCGATGCCGAGGCAGGCGATGGCCGCCAGCTCGATCAGCAGCGCGAGAGCCTGAGGTGGGTTCATGAACGCCAGGATCATCAGGATCACCGCCGCCATGAGCCACGCGATGCGAGCCTGTTCGTCACCGTCCACTCGCCGCATCCGCAGGCCCTGGCCGATGACTGCGGCGATCGCCATCAGCGCGACCAAGGCTGCGCCTCCAGCGGCGATCGGGAGCGTGATGGTCTCGGGAAGGGGGATCGCGATCGGATTGTGAAGCTCGGGCCAGTCGTCGAGGGCATGCACCGATGTGGCGATGGCCAGGGTGGAGGCGACCGCGGCGACCGCGGTCACGACGAAGGGGATGCGCCACCGCGGGGACATCACGTGACCGTGCGGGTACAGCTGCGGGACGAGGAGGAACAGGAACACCGGTGGTGGCCACACGCCCTGGACCATCACCGCGATCAACTGGATGGAGGAGCCCGAGGGCACGACCGTCGCCAGCGCCGCGCACAGGCCCTCGAGCACTGCCCAGAGGCCCGCAACGGACAGCAGCCAGCCGATCACATTGCGGCTGTCTTCGCGCACCGCCAGTGCGCCGATCAGTGCGAGGGCGAGCCCGATCGTCGTCGCACTGATGCTGTAGGACTCAAGTGAGGCCTCCCAGCCGGACGACGACAGACCGATGACGAGGGCCGCGGCCGTGATCACGCCGGCTGCCCCGGCGATGATCGCCGGGGCCAGCGAGCGGGTCGCCTGCTCCATGATCAGACAGTGTGCTCCGGCACCGCCGGTCGCGGGGCGCCATCGCGTAGAACCCTCAGAGCCAGAACGACGCTTGCCGCGAGGAACACCGCGAACGCGGCCACACTCGCCCACTTGGTCGAGTTGACGGCGAAGTCGATGAACGGGAACACGATGAACAGGACGGCGATCCACCTGGGCACCCACTTCGTGCGCCAGAAGGCGATGCCGATCGCGATGAGCCCGATGATCTCCGTCGGGAAGAACATGATCGCGAGGACGACGCCAGCCGGGTTGGCGGTGATGCCGGAGTCCATCGACTGCTGGACAGTGGCCGTGTCCATCCCGTTCTGCACGAGCACGTCGCGGAGCAGCTCCATGCCGCCGACGGTGGCGAGCGCGGATGCCTGGATGAACATCGCCACACAGCCGATCCACGCAGCGATGCGGGCCCAGGGCCGCGTCATGAGCAGGACGACGATCGACCAGATGATCATGGCGGGCACGATGGGCGCACCCACGATCCAGGCCACGGCGGTCCACGTGGGAGATGCCACGGCGACCGCAGCATCGCCCTGACCAGGTGCTGCCGCCTGGGCAATCGCCGACGGGATGTACAGCAGGAACATGAACAGCGGGCCGAGCACGAGGAAGATCGCGGCGGCCGTGCGTTGCGATCCCTGGAAGACCGCTGCTGCGGTGGGACGGGCTTCGACGATGGTCATGTGGACACCTCCGGTAGGTCCGGCGCTCCCCTGTGGCGTCGGCGAGTCCACGATGCCCGTCCTGATGTCCCGGACGTGAGGGAGCGGTGTCCCGAATTCGCGTCAGTGCCGGGCGGCGCGCTCCTCGGCCCGACGCACGAGGATGTAGATGCTGAGGGCGATGACCCAAAGGGGGAACAGCAACTGGGTGAGGGCCGGCGCCGGCGGTGTCAGCAGCAGGAGCAGGCCGATGAGGTACGCGGGGAAGGCCAGCCAGCGGGGAATCGTGCCCGTCCGCACGCCCATGGTCGAGACCGACAGGATGAAAACGGCGGCCATGCGGGCCCCGTCGATCTTCAGCAGCGCGAAGGCGAACGACCACATCGTCGCCATCATCTCGTCGGACACCACGACTCCAGCGTCGTTCATCACGAGGATCGCCTTGAGACCGGACGCGGCGACGAAGAGAACGGCGATGAACAGCAGGCCGGAACCGAGGAACACTGTCTCGAAGAACCGATCCTCCTGCGATCCCAACTGGGCTCGGATGACGGCGATGAACCACAGGAAGGCGATCCCGGCGAACGGGATGAGGTTCAGTGCTGTGTTGACGGCGCTCACGCTTCCGGGATCGTCGGCCCAGTGAGCCGCACTGCCCTCGGACCCTGGGGCGGCGCCGTGCAGCAGGAGGATGACGGCGCCGATGATCAGGCCGAAGACCAGTCCCGCGATGGCCGCAGACTGCGGCTGTCGGACTGCCCGGACGATGCTGGCTCGGTCCACGTGCCCTCCCGTCTAGTCTCTACAGGATGTTGATGGCGCGCGCCACGACAAGTGCCACGAGGGTCAGCGAGATCGCGGATTCGCAGATCATCACCAGCTTCGCCCAGTGACGGATGGCGGCGACGTCGGTGGAACTGAATGCGGTTCCCGTGTTGAACGACAGGGCGAAGTAGTCGATGAACTGGGGGTACCAGTCCGTGCCCTTGATGTCTGGGTGATCCTGCTCGGGGAAATGGAAGGCCGGCTCGGTCTTCTGGTGCCCGAGAGCCCGAGCCGCCGGCCCGCCGGAGTCCAGATGCCAGTACCAGAGCGAGAACTGGATGACGTTGGTGACCCAGATGATCGCGCCGAGCTCGAGCAGTTGCGTCGGGCTCGTGAAGGCGGCGTTCTGAAGGATGCCGACCACCAGCCGCACCACCGAGAACGTGGTCGTCACGGTGATGATGATGAGCATGATCGTCGTGGTGATGCGGAGCCACGGCACTTCACGATCGATGCGACCGGGATCGCCGATGACCAGCAGGGTCAGCAGGATCAGCAGGGCGAGAGGGTAGACGAACGCGGAGATCGACGAGATGCGGAAGTCGCTCGGGATGAGCAGGAACAGCACGCCGACGGCCAGGATCGCGAGCGCGCTGGGAAGGCGCGGTTCACCCCGTTCGACCTGCTTGCGATCGGACATCACAGGTTCGTGTCGACGATCCGCTCGATGTCGTCGCGTCCCGCGTCATGCCCGGTCCACGTCGCGACCTTCTCCTCGACCTTGGCCTCGGCCTCTGCTCGCCTCGGCGTCGGCTCTGACTCGGCCTTCGCCCACTGGCGTCGCGCCTCCCAGACGAGCTCGCGCTCGCGCAGGGCCGCCTGCACCTTGTCCATCTGCTCCTCGGATGCGTCCAGTCGGAACGTGGTGCGCAGGGCCTCGGGGATCTCCAGGCGGTAGTCGTGCCCGCCCTCCTGGAAGATGCCGGGGGTCGGCACCAAGGCGTTCTGCAGGTCGATGAACGTCGTGACGAAGCTGACGACCGGCAGCCAGCGCGTGTGCAGCGGCGATCCGGGTGGACGGGTGTCGGAGGGGCCGAGCCAGTCGGGCTGCTTCCAGGCCAGCGGTGCTGCGAACTTCGGCACCGGGTCATCGCCGTTCTGCAGCATCAGGAATCGCACCTCGGCGAGATCGTCGGCGGACATCGCCTTCCAGTCGTGGATCGCGCGCGGCAGGTAGAACTCGCCGGGGCCGATCTCGGGTGCCGCGGTGATGGTGCGCTGACCCCACAGTTCCTGCCGGAACACCGTGGATGCCGGCGTCCCGATCCACAGTGCCGCGTCGAGTCCGATGCCCTCGGGACCGGTGGTCCACTGGCCTCGGAACATCTCCTCGCTGACCTGGGAACCGAGGCTCTCGCCGAACAGGAAGAACTGCGGACGCTTGTCGGCGGGAATCGCCATGAGCCGCTTGGTGATGCCGTTGACGAGCAGTCGGGTCTGCTCCGTGGCGTAGCCCACCTTCGTGAGCGACAGCGCCGACGGGAGTACCGAGTACTGGATGCAGGCCGATGCGCAGTCGCCGCGGGTGAGGTACTCGAGCGTCTCGGTAGCCACGTAGTTGACGTACCCCGAGCCGGTAGGGGAGAAGAGGGCGAAGACCGAACGCTCGAGCGCCTTGGTGCGATCGATCTCGGCAAGGAGCAGATCGGCGCGCTCCTGCGGCGTGGTCGCGCACTCCAGCGATCCGTAGACGCGGATCGGCTGCTTCGCGGGCTCGCCCATGACCTCCTCGATGGTGTCCTTGTGGAGCACCATCGACAGCCAGCGGCGCGACTCGCGGGTCTGGTCGCCCCACGGGATGAGCGAACCCGGACCGCCGGTGACCTCCTCGAGCGGGGGCGCCTCGGCGTGGGCCGGCTCGATGCCGACGCCCGCCTTGGTGAGCATCTTGTTGGTGAGGGTGACCGCACCCCATCCCACGGCACCGAGCGTGCCGAAGGCTGCCACGCGGCCGAGCGCCCGGTGATCGGCAGGCACGCCACCCAGGGCCTTGGCGGCTCCACGCGCGACCGCGCCACTGAGCAGCGACTCGACGCGAGCGACGCCCATGAGCAGACCCGTGACCGCGACGCCGGACGCGAGCGCCTTCGGCATCGACACGTCGCGGACGATGTTCTCGGCGGCGACCTCCTGCCCGGGTGCCATCGAGCCGCGAGTGGCGACGCCCGGCTTGGTGAGCGCGTAGCCGGCAGCCACCGTGCCGAGTGCCGACAGGACGGAGACGGCCCGGAAGCCGGGACGGCCACGAAGGGACTCGAGGCTGTCGGCGCCGAGGCCCGCGGCGGCAGCTGCGCAGAGGCCGACTCCTCCCAATCGGATGAGAGCGCGTCGGGAGGACTCATGCTCCTTCGCGGGCATGGCGCGCGTGATCGCGAGACCGACACCGGCGGCGATCGCGTCGACCGTGACACCGGATACGACCCAGCCGGTGCGCGAGGACTGAGACGCCGGTACACGGTCAGCCGTCGCGCGCAGGAACGAGTGCGCGGAGACGCCCCAGCCGTAGCCGACCGAGGCGGCCACACCGCTGATGATCGCCTGGTCGCGCGTACCGCGCGAGAGCAGATTCGGTTGGTACGAAAGGCCGGTGTAGAAGGCGCCGAGCAGGAATCCCGCTCGAGACGACACATCGAGGCCGCCGGAGTAGATGCGCTGGCGGGTGTCGGCGTTGACGCCAAGGACGCTATCCATGGCTGCTCCCTTCGGGTGCGACCTTGTCGACGTAGTGCGCTCCCGCGGGCCGTGCGCGGAGGAGTGATTCACCCTACCGTTGCGAGTACGGTGCTGCAGGTGAGGGAGCAATCCGCATGAAGCGCTGGTGGCCATTGGTGGCCCTTGCGACTGCCCAGTTCGTCATGGTCCTCGACCAGTCGGTCATGAACGTCTCGATCAGCACCCTGGTCGCGGACTTCGACACCACCGTCACGACGATCCAGGGCGTCATCACCCTGTACTGCCTGACCATGGCGATGTTCATGCTGACGGGCGGCAAGATCGGCGACATCATCGGCCGACGTCGTGCCTTCACCATCGGTCTGATCATCTACGGGTGCGGATCCGCGATCACCGCCATCGCACCGACGGTGGCCGTGCTGGCCTTCGGCTGGTCGATCCTCGAGGGCATCGGTGCCGCGCTGGTGATGCCCGCACTCGTGGCGCTCATCGCCGGGAACTACGAGGGCAAGGATCGCAATGTCGCGTACGCCGTCATCGGCGGCGTCGCCGGCGCGGGCATCGCCATCGGCCCGATACTGGGCGGCTGGGCGACGACCGAGCTGTCGTGGCGCGTGGTGTTCATCGGCGAGGTGGTGCTTGTACTGATCATCCTCGCGATGACGCGGCTCATCGGCGACGCGCTGCGACCCGGCGCCGCTCCACGACTGGACTTCGTCGGGACGATCCTCTCGGCCACGGGTCTTGGCCTGATCGTCCTGGGCGTGCTCGAGTCGAGCACCTGGGGATGGATCAAGCCGAAGGACTCACCGTTGGAGCCCTTCGGCTTCTCCCTGACCTTCTTCGTCATCGCGGCCGGCGCGATGCTCATCTGGGCGTTCGTGTCGTGGCAGCGGCACCGGGAGGCAACCGGGCGGGATCCGCTTGTTCACCTCAGCCTCATGGCCGTCAAGCCGCTTCGGGCGGGGCTCATCGGCCTGTTCAGCCAGAACCTCATCCTCATGGGAGTGTTCTTCACGGTGCCGCTCTACCTGCAGCTCGTCCTCGGGTACGACGCGCTCGAGACAGGCATCAAGATGCTTCCGGTCTCCATCACCATGTTCGTGGCATCCGCTGTCGGAGCGCGCCTGGCCGGACGGTTCTCCATCCGCGGAGTCGTCCGCGCGGGCCTGGTCATCACGCTGCTGTCGGTGCTCCTCCTGCTCGCGACGATCCAGCCGGAACTGCAGGGTGGGATGTTCGCGGTATCCATGGCCGGCCTTGGCATCGGCATGGGCCTGCTCGCATCGCAGCTGGGCAAGGTCGTGCAGTCATCGGTCGGTGCCTCGGGTCGTGGCGAGGCAGGCGGGCTGCAGTTCACGGGGCAGCAGCTCGGTTCATCGTTGGGTGTCGCGCTGATCGGCGCCGTCGTCCTCACCGGGCTCACCAACGTCTTCGTCTCCAACATCGAGTCGGACCCGCGCCTCAGTGAGCAGGTGGCCGCGCAGGCTACGACGGCCGTGCAGTCGGGCATCGACTTCGTCTCCTCTGATCAGATCGCGGCGGCCGCGCAGCAGGCCGGGCTCGACGAGGCGTCGACGACCGCACTGGTCGACGACTATGAGGCAGCACAGCTTCGCGCGCTCAAGACCGGGCTCCTCGGCGCTGCGTTGCTTGCGCTGTTCTCCCTGCCCTTCACGCGCGAGCTCCCGCATGGCGAGGAGGAGAAGCAGTTCGAGTCCGCAGGCGAGACCGTGGCCTGACGTCGGGATTCGTCTTTCGGATGGCTGACTGTTACCCTCGAAGGGACAGAGCAGCTCACATGAGATGCTCGAGGTCGTCTGCTCGATCGGCATCGCCACTCGTGGCGCAGCGTCGGTCCTCCCCATTGCGGTAGCGCGCGATCGGGCCTGCAACCGCGGCCATCGCCCACCGATTCGAAGGATTTCCCGTTGACCAGTACCACCCGTCCCTCTTCCACCATGCCCGCCGCCAGGACAGTTGCGACCGAGAGCCATCCCGGCTTCGCAGATCTCGGCGTGCCCGCACCGCTGGTCGCATCGCTGCGTACCCGCGGAATCGATACCCCCTTCCCGATCCAGGCCGCGACGCTGCCCGACTCCCTGGCCGGACGCGACGTACTCGGTCGCGGACGCACCGGCAGCGGCAAGACCGTGGCGTTCGCCCTGCCGACGATCGTGCGACTGAATGCCTCGTCGTCAACCCGCCAGCCCGGGCGCCCGCGTGCACTGATCCTCGTCCCCACTCGGGAGCTCGCCGCCCAGGTCAATGAGACGTTGGCTCCGCTCGCGGAGGCGACCGGCCTGCGCACCTTCGTCGTCGTCGGCGGTGTCGGGCAGAACCCGCAGGTCGCCGCACTTCGTCGCGGAGTCGATGTGCTCGTCGCCACGCCGGGCCGTCTGGAGGACCTCATCGCGCAGGGGCATGCACGGCTCGATCGCGTCGAGATCACCGTGCTCGACGAGGCCGATCACATGGCCGACCTCGGCTTCCTGCCCGCCGTGCGCCGCCTCATGGACCTGACGCCGAAGGACGGGCAGCGCATGCTGTTCTCCGCGACGCTCGACGCCGGGGTCGATGTGCTCGTCAAGCGCTACCTGCGTTCACCCGTGACGCATTCGGTCGACTCCGCCGCATCGGCTCCACCGGCAATGGAGCATCACGTGATGAACGTGTCGGCGGAGAACAAGCTCACCGTGGTGCGCGAACTCGTCTCCGGGCGCGGGCGCACCCTCGCCTTCACGCGCACCAAGCATGGTGCGAAGAAGCTTGCGAAGCAGCTCACGGCTGCGGGTGTCCCCGCGGTGGACCTGCACGGGAACCTCTCGCAGTCGGCACGGCAACGGAATCTCGCGGCCTTCTCCGATGGCTCTGTGCGCGTCCTCGTCGCGACGGACATCGCCGCGCGCGGCATCCACGTCGACGATGTCACGCTCGTCGTGCACGTCGATCCGCCTGCCGAGCACAAGGCCTACCTGCACCGTTCGGGCCGCACGGCTCGCGCCGGATCCGACGGCATCGTCGTGACGGTCGGCACGCCGGACCAGCGCGGCGACGTCCGCACGCTGATGCGACAGGCGTCCATCACCCCCAAGCAGCATGACGTGGCACCGGGTGCAGACGTCATCCGCGAGCTCACCGGGCCGAAGGCCGATCATGTGACGCCCGCGCCCGTGGTCGAGGCGGCACCGCAGCCGCAGCGACGCAGCGGCCAGCGATCGCGTCGGGCAACCACCTCGACACCACGTCCCGCCCGTCGGCCGTCCTCGCGCTAGCTCGTCGGCGCCTGGCGCTGCTCGGGGCAGTACGCGTCGGTCGCCGCGGCGATCACGGCCTCGGCCTGGCGCGACGTGAGGTGCTCGGCCTTCAGCGAGTCCACGATGTCGGCGCGCGTCCTGGCGGCGTCGAAGGATGCGCAGACCGATCGCCCCAGGGCGATGGCCTCCGCCTGCGTCCGGTCCGGCAGCACCGTCGGCCCGAGTCGGAGCACGTAGTCGCTGTCCTGCGCACGTGGGTCGACCGGGGCGCTGTTCGACGTGGTCGGCACGTCGGGCCGCAGCGCGTTCACGGTGATGGAGATGGCCGCGAAGCCCACGATCACGCACCCCAGACCGATGAGCAGGGCCCGGTCGCGCCGACGGATCCCCGAGCCTCGGGACGGTGCGCTGGCCATGGCTCCATCATGCCCCCCGGGGTATCGCGTTCGCCTGTCGACCGAGCGCCCGCGAGGTTGGTAGCGTCCCGCCATGCCCAGCGTCGACCCCGCAGCCGATCCGCCCCCCGCCCGTGGCGGTGCCTACGACTACTCCGGCCCCGTGCGCTGGGAGTACAGCCCCGAACTCGACCATGACCCGGATCCCGGAGAGGTGGTCTGGACGTGGGTGGCCTTCGAGGACGATCCGAGCATCGGCAAGGACCGGCCCGTGGCGGTGGTGGGCCGGACCGACGATCGTCGGCTGGTCGCGCTGATGCTCTCGAGCAAGGGGCATGACGGCGATCGCGACTGGATGTCCATCGGCTCGGGTCCGTGGGACCGCGAGGGCCGGGAGAGCTGGGTGCGGCGCGATCGCATGCTCGCTGTCTCGGCAAGTGCGGTGCGACGTGAGGGCGCGATCATCCCGCGCACCACCTATGACGCCATCATCTCGGGGCTCAAGGCCGCGACTCCGACCGGCCCGCAGAAGACGGCTGCTGCGTCGACTCCCAGCACGGGTGCGTCCACGGGCCTGTGGCACCGGCTGCGCGGGCTGTTCTCCCGCTCCTAGCAGTCCCACGGCGCGCGCATCCGCCTGACGGGATCCGTCGGCCGGCGGAGTTACCGTGGAAGGGTGCAGGCGACTGATCCGGCGATGCATCCACGTCGCGGACGCCCAGGGGCGATGACGCTCGTGGCCGTCTGTGTCGGTGCCGCGCTGGCACTGTCCGGATGCTCCCTGTTCAGCAGCGGCCCGACGACCGTCCCGTCGATCGCCCCGACCACACCGACCGCTTCGCCGTCGACGGGAGAGTCGCCACTTCCTGAGGCGAGCCTGGGCGCGCAGGAGACTGCCTTCGTGGGCGTCACCTTGTACCTCAAGAGCAATGCCGACGTGGCGCAGCAGGTGGAGGTCACGGTCAACTTCCGTGACGGTGGCAAGAAGTTCGCGTCCGCGACGGTCAGCGACGTTCTCCGGCCTGGCGAGCACGCCAGCCTCCTGGTCAAGCCTGACTACTCCGGGCATGTCCCCATGGGCTACACCAGCAAGATCGCGTCGCTGCGGGCATCGGACACCAGCATGCCGCCGTCGGATGCACCGGTCGCATCCTCGGGCCCGTCCGAGGCACCGGTCTTCACGAACTCGCCCGAGCCCAGCACCGAGGGGACCATCCCCGCTGAGACCCCGAGCCCGTCAACGGCTGAGAATCCCGACGGCGCACAGATCGAGTCGGCGGGGGACTACGTGTGCCATGCCGGCATCGACAACCTCCCCGACCTCAGTCGCGGAACCGGCTCTCCTGCCGACGTGACCGCCTTGCAGGTCATCCTCGACCAGCTCGGCTATCCGCCCGGTCCTGCCGATGGCCAGTTCGGCAAGCGCACGGAAGCGGCGGTCAAGGCCTTCCAGGCCTCGCAAGGACTCGCCGTCGACGGGCAGGTCGGACCGAGGACCTGGACGGCCATGGTCAACGCCTACTGCTAGTGCGGCCTGCCCGTGCCCGCACCCCGTACGCGTCGTGTTCATCTTTCGGACATCTGTTCACCTTCATGAGGTACGTTTCGCGCGTGTCGAAGATCGAGAAGGACCCGCTGGAGAGGTGGCGGCATCACGAGGCCGAGTACCGAGCCACGGCGGCTCCGTTCCTCGACGGGGACCCTGCCGACGGAGACGACGCACCTATTCTCGACAAGGCGACCCTGCTCGAGCTGGTCCGTCTCCGCGACAAGGCCGATCGCTGGCGTGAGAAGTACTTCGCAGCGACCTACAAGGACTGATCGCGTCACCTCTGCGCAGCGTCGGCGGCCATCATTGCCGCATTGTTCACTTTTCGGACCGCTGACGTGAACGATCTGTCGGCCTTCGGGCAGTTGGCTGACCGCGTCAGGGCGACGAGGCCCTGCTCGAGGAGGCAGACGCATGAGTGCTGGACACAAGATCGGACTGGCCGCGATCGCAACGGCCTGTGCGGCCGCATTGCTGACGACCGGAGCGCTCCCCGCCGCCGCGGACGACCGTGGCTCCTTCGGGGACGTGCCCTACGCGAACCCGTGGTCAGGGATCCAGAACAACGTCCTGAGCCCCGGACTTCGGCAGACCTCGGTCGCCTGGGGCTCCCTTCCGCTGACGAACCCGGATACTGGCAACGGCATCACGAACTACGGGTACAACTTCGCGGCGCTCAAGGACACCACGATTCCCATCACGATGACCCAGAATGCTCATGAGGCGTGGAAGACCGAGCCCGACAAGAACGTGTACCTCGTGATCGGTGGACACCACTACCTGTACCAGGGACATGAGACCGGAACCCGCGGTTACGTGACGCGGGTCGACCTCGATGCGACGACCGATGCCACGCGCGTCACGCTGATCACCGATGTCGACAACCTCGGCGCGGCGCTGCCCACCTTCGATGGCATCACGTGGGACCCGTTCACCTCGCAACTGCTGCTGACCTCGGAGAACAAGTTCAGCGGCACCCCGCGCGGTGGCGTCTGGGCCGTCATGCTCGATGCAAGCGGCAACCCGACGTCGGCCGCCGTCCCCCAGTACGCGCTCGGATCCGGTGCCTACGAGGGCATCCAGAATGACTCGGACGGCAACCTGTGGATCGCCGAGGACAACGGCGGGGCCGCGAGCAATGGCGGGAAGCTGCCGAACACCTTCATCTACCGCTTCATCCCGACCAACAAGGCCGATCTCGCCCAGGGCGGCGTGCTCCAGGCCCTGCAGGTGATCCGCAAGGACAACACCCCGGCGACCTGGACGCAGCTGCAGAATCCGGCCGACCCGTTCGAGGTGGACGTCCACACGTACGGGAACTCGTTCAAGACCGGATGGGTGACGGTCCACACCGGCACTGCCGCCGCTGCGTTCGATGCCTCGGGCACCGCGCAGACGGCCGGCGCAACCCCGTTCAAGCGGCCGGAGAACGGCGTGTTCCGGCCGGGCTCCAACTTCGGGGAGTTCTACTTCACCGAGACCGGCGACACTACGAGCACATCGAACCTGCCGGGTGCCTACGGTGCCGTGTTCCGGCTGTCGCAGAAGTCGCCCAGCGCAACGACCGGCACCCTCAGCCCGTTCTGGCTGGGAGATATCCAGCACACGGGCTTCGACAACATCCAGTTCGCGTCCCGTGACACGGTCCTCGTCGTCGAGGACGCGGGCGACGGCCTCCACAAGTCTCGGAACGCCCTCGACTCGGGATACGCCGTTCAGGTCAGTGATGACTCGAAGGCGCCCAAGGTGACCCGCTGGCTGGCGGAGGGTCGCGACTCGTCCGCTTACTACGACAGCGCGAGCAACCCGGGCTACAACGATGGTGACAACGAGATCACGGGAATTCACGTGTCGGACGGGGATCCCTCGGTCGGTGGCATCCTGGGTGCCAAGAGCCCGAACCTGTTCGACGGTTCATGGCGCGGGTTCTGGACGCAGCAGCACGGCGACAACATCACCTGGGAACTGCTCCCGGTGACTGGCGACAACCACAGCTGATCAAGCAGAAGGGGCCCCGGGCGATTCTGCCGGGGCCCCTTCGCTATTGCTTCATCCGACCGACCCCGGCTGGTCGCTCGCCCATCACGCCGAGTTCGGCCCGCCCCGCTAGCGTCCCATGACGGAGGTCAGCCATGCCGCAGTCGAGCACCGCACCGCGCCGACTCGCGAGCGGGCGCGCGGCAGAGGCGCAGTCCCTCGCCCGTCATCTCCTCGGGCACGATCCCCGAAGGCTCAGACATGTCGCCGGGACCGCGCGTGCCGCCGGTTTCGTCGCTGCGCATGTCACCGAGGTTCACGAGGACGTCATCCTGGCTGCCGCCTGGCTTCATGACATCGGTCATGCGGGTCACCTGGTGCGCAGCGGCTTCCACCCGCTCGACGGGGCGCTGTACCTGCGAGAGGCGGGCTGGGACGAGGACGTCGTGGGACTGGTGGCCCATCACTCGCACAGCCGCGTTGTGGCCGACCACCTTGGCATCGGATCCGAACTGGCGTTGTTCGAGGCCGTTGACAGCCTCGACGCCGACACCCTGACGTTCGCGGACGTCATTGCGGGCAGCAATGGGCAGGGGGTCAGTGCGAGCAAGGGCCTTGCCCAGATCCTCAACCCGCCCCGAGACGCACAGGCACTGCCCCAGGAGGTGCGGGAGAGTCGATACGCGCTGCTGACGGCATCGGTCGTGGCGGTCCATGGCGCGTTGCTCGCCCACGGCGCGCTGAGCAGGCCCGGAACGGCCTGACCGACCGGTCGGCCACTGATCAGGAGACTTGAGCGGAGCCTGTGCCGGCCTCGCCCCACTCGGCGAGGATGTCGGCGACCCGCACATCGGTCGTTCGTAAGGTCTGGGGGTCGCGCCCCGGTGTCCGCGAGAACCTCGGCGCCGGAGCGGCCTGCAGAGTGCCGTCGACGGTCGTGAAGGTCTCGCGCGCGGCGAGGTGGGGATGGTCGGCGGCCTCGTCGAAGGTCAGCACGGGCGTCACGCACGCCTCCGTTCCGGCGAACTCCGTGACCCACTCATCGCGCGTGCGCGTTGCGAATCGCGCGGTCAGCTCTTCTCGGAGGGCGGGCCACGTCGAGCGGTCCCAGCGGCTCTCCTCCGTCCCCCGTGCGAGACCCATGCGGGCGGCGAGGTCTCGGAAGAAGCGCGACTCCAATGCGCCGACGGCCACGAAACGTGCGTCCGAGCAGGCATAGGTCGAGTAGAACGGCGCGCCACCGTCGAGCAGATTGGCATATCGGTCGTCGGTCCACGCGCCCGAGGGTCGCATGGCCAGGACGAGCTGGGTGAGCAGCGCCGTGCCGTCGACCATGGCCGCGTCGATGACCTGCCCGAGTCCGGACCGCTCGCGTTCCACGAGCGCGGAGAGGATCCCCACCAGAAGCAGCATCGACCCGCCGCCGAAGTCCCCGACCAGGTTGAGCGGCGGCGCGGGCGGGCGGTCCGCATGTCCCATGGCATGCAAGGCGCCCGTGAGCCCCACGTAGTTGATGTCGTGGCCGACGTCGCCCGCGAGCGGGCCGTCTTGGCCCCAACCGGTGATCCGGCCGTAGACGAGGCGCGGGTTCACGGCTTGGCAGTGCTCCGGTCCGATCCCGAGGCGCTCGGTGACGCCGGGACGCAGACCCTCGACGAGGACATCGGCTGCCGCGACGACTCGCATGACCTCCTCCCGTTGCCCGGGGTCCTTGAGATCGGCCTCGATGATCCTGCGATGGCGGGTGATGGCGCCGCCGCCGTCGAGGTCGAGCTCGCGACCCCCAGGTCGATCGATGCGGACGACATCGGCACCGAGATCCGCGAGCATCATGGCCGCATGCGGAGCTGGGCCAAGGCCGGCGAGTTCGACGACGCGGATTCCTGCAAGGGGGCCGGACCCGTGGTGTGCCATGCTCGCAATCATGCCGACGAGGAGGGAGCCCGCGCATGACTGACGGCCAATCGCCGGGACCGAGCATCCAGGACAGGTACTTCGCGGACCTGATGTGCTTCGGATGCGGTCCAGCCAATGAACGCGGCTTGCAATTGAAGAGCTACCCGGCGGACGAGGGCACGATGGCCACCTTCACGCCTTGGCCCGAGCACGACAACGGCCTCGGCTATCTCAACGGCGGGATCATCTGCACCGTGCTCGACTGCCACAGTGCCACGCCGATGCTGCTCGAGGCCGAACGCCTGGGCATCGTCTCTACGGACCTGCTGCTGCCGTTCGTGACGGCCGGACTCGATGTCCGCTACCTCCGCCCGACGCCGCTGGAGGGCCCCAGTGAACTGCGGGCGCGCGTGCTGTCGGTGACGGACGCTGAGATGACGGTCGAGGCCGAACTGATCAATGACGGGAAGACCAGGGCGTCGGCCGTGGCCGTGTGGCGCCGATGGCGCCCACGTCCGCCCGCCTGATCGTCAGTCCACGGGTTCGGAGAACGGCCGCTTCCCGATCCGGCCGCCCATGTGCGTGCCGCCGTCCGGGTTGAGCGCCCAGCTCCACACCGTCTCCGGGTGGATGACGATGATGCTCGCCCCCTCGTCGGTCGTGACGGCCTCGGCGGATCCGCGCACCTTGACCCCGCGCGGACTCCACGGGCTCACGCTCGCGAGGTCGTCGACCACGAACGCGGCTCGTCCCGTGGCCACCACGTTGTTCCACTTGATCGTGCTGGGATTGTCGAAACCCGAGATGCGGATGCTTCCGTCGGCGTCCAGCGAGAACGTGACGGGTGCGATATCGGGCTCGCCCTTCGCGGATGCGGTCGCGATGCGACCGAGGTGCTGGGCGCTCAGGTACTCGGCCTCGTGCCGCGTGAATCCCATGGCCTAGAAGGCGTACGGGCCGAAGCGGCCCCACGCGACGAAGACGGCCAGGGCGAGCAGCACGATGGGTCCGACCAGCTGGGCCGTCTCCTTGCGACGGGCGTGCGTGATGATCGCGCCGAGCATGATGAGCACCACGCCGACGGCCGCCAACGGCACGAGGATCGGTGCGATACCCGTGATGCCGGGAAGGATGAGGCCGAGCGCGGCGAGGACCTCGAGAGCACCGATCAGCTTGATGGTGCCGGCCGAGAAGTCGCCGGTCCACGCCATGCGCGGGTTTGCCGCGAGCTTCTCCTTGGGCGAGAAGATCTTCCCGAGGCCCGCCGCGAGCAGGGCCAGTGCCAGGAGTGCCGCGGCAATCCAGAGGGCAACGTTCATCGTTTTCTCCGAGGTCGTGGTCAAGTAGTTGCAAGTTGGACTATTTCGATTTGGACTATATCGAGCCTCGGGGGAACGTGCAACCGTCGGCGGGGGACGGCTCGCCCGTCTACCATGGCCGCGTGAGCGACGACTGCTGGCTGGCTGCCGATGAGTGGCAGTTGTGGCATGGCCTGCTCCGCACGTGGTCGCTTATGGAAGGCGAACTCGACCGACGCCTCCAGGAGGATGCGGGGCTCTCCCTGGCGGAGTTCGAGGTGCTCTCCTTCCTGGTCACCGGACCCAAGTCCGGCCTGTGCATGTACGAGTTGCGCGAGCGGGTGCTCGCATCGAAGACGCGGCTGACCCACATCGTCGACCGGCTCGAGGCGCAGCAGTTCGTGGCCCGTCGAAGGGACCCGGACGACGCCCGCGGAGTCCGGG
>Ga0302322_100001630_pt1 | contig 18522 bp, 15 predicted proteins | sample Fen_T0_2_FD_203757 | JGI IMG/M metagenome (GOLD analysis project Ga0302322, IMG submission 203757) | Peat permafrost microbial communities from Stordalen Mire near Abisko, Sweden - Fen_T0_2 | ecosystem: Environmental > Terrestrial > Soil > Wetlands > Permafrost | place: Sweden: Abisko... | reverse complement strand
CTGCTGATCGCCGACGAACCGACGACCGCGCTCGACGTGACGATTCAAGCGCAAATCATGGAACTCTTACGCTCACTCAAAGAGGAGTTCGGCATGGCCGTGCTCTTGATCACGCATGACCTGGGCGTGGTAGCGCACTTTGCCGAGCGCGTGCTGGTGATGTACGCGGGAAAGATCGTCGAACAAGGCTCGGTGCGGGACGTGTTCAAACGCGCCTCGCATCCGTACACTCAGGCGTTGCTCGCGGCGTTGCCCGATCCGCTGAAACCCGCCAGGCGCCTGGAGGCGATTCCGGGGCGCGTCCCCTCGCCATCGATGTTGCCGCCAGGTTGCGCGTTTTGTGCTCGCTGTGCGCACGCCTTCGAGCCATGCATCGGGCGGCAACCGCCGTTGTTCGAGGTGGCGGAGGGGCACCGCGCGGCGTGCTTTTTGCGGGATGGGGAGGGTAGAGGGGTAGAGGGGTAGAGGGGTAGAGGGGTAGAGGGGTAGAGGGGTAGAGGGGTAGAGGGGTAGAGGGGTAGAGGGGGGAGAGCGGGCACGTGCACGTCCACGTGACGTCTCAGCACTCGTCACATCTCTGACTTGCGAAGGCCTGCGGGAATCCAGCGCCTCGGGGGCGCTCTTCGCCGCCGAAATGGTACTTCGTGCACGAAGTACCATTTCGCTTCGTGTGCGCCCCTCGTCACCGAAATGGTACTTCGTGCACGAAGTACCATTTCTGGTCGGAAAAGGACTACGAGCGCCTCTCCACGCGGGTCGCCCACGCGAAAAGATGTAACCAGTCATGAGACGGGCATGTTTACGGTTACCCCAGGAATTCAGGGACACGCCCTAGGTGTCCGTCGCTTCCTCTCGACCGGAAGCGGCGCCTCGTCTTGGCTGGCCTTCAGCCTGATTCGGAACAATTAGGATTGACTAATCAATTAGCGGGAGCTAATTCATTAGAGATGGAAGCCGCGGCCCTCGACACCGTGATGCGCGCTCTCGCAGATCCCACCCGGCGTGCCGTTTTCGAACGGGTCTCTCACTCGCAGGAGATCAACGTGCTCGAGCTGACGCGGGGCAGTGGCGTGACTCAGGGCGCCATCTCCCAGCACCTCAAGGCGTTGAAGCAAGCCGGGCTGGTGAGCGAACGCCCCGAGGGTCGCAATGTCTACTACCGCGCTCAACCCGGCGGGCTCGAACCGCTCGTCGATTGGATGAACCACTACGGCGCCTTCTGGCGCGAGCGCTTCGCCGACCTGCGCAAGGTCTTGAAGGAAATCGATCCATGAACCATGCCGCATTGAAGTCCGCCACTCAAGACATCGTGGTCGAAGAAGTCTTTCCGCACGAGCCGGCGACCATTTGGAAGACGTTGAGCACCGGCGACCTGATCGGACGCTGGCTGATGAAACCGACGGGATTCGAGCCAATCGCGGGCAAGCCCTTCACCTTCCAAACTACGCCGGCCGGGCAATGGGACGGCGTCATTCACTGCCGGGTGTTGGAAGCGGTACCGAACGAACGGCTCGTGTATTCCTGGCAAGGCGGGCACGAATCGAACGCGGGTTACGGTTCGCCGCTCAATACGGTCGTTACCTTGACCTTGGAAAAAGCGCAGCACGGGACGCTTCTTCGACTCATCCATTCCGGCTTCGCGACGCCGAGGAACGATTCGGCGCTCGAAGTGATGGGCAAGGGTTGGAAGAAGATCATGACAACCATCGCAACCATCGCCGACGAACAGAGCTGACTGATTCGGCTTTGAATCAGCTCTCGACATCACGTCACGGAGCAAGAGCTGCCGAGCGCGCGGGGTGTTCGATCAATGTCGAGTCCGTGAATGATGGTCGGCGAATGAGCCGCGCAGTTCCGGACAATGGTCCGCAACATCTTGTACTCGTTGAGATCACGCGCTACGCTTGGCGCATGGTCGCGGTCGATGCGCTTTACCTAGAGCACGCGCCTGCGATCACGGCGTCGCTCGCGCGCTCGTTTGGCGCGCGTCGCCTCGACCTTATCGAGGCCGCCGTCCAAGAGGCTTTCGTCTCCGCGATGGAGAGCTGGGGGGCGGAGGTCCCTGAGCGTCCCGGCGCGTGGCTGCAAGTCGCAGCACGGCGGCGCGTGATCGATGCCATCCGACGCGCAACGTGGATCGCACCCAGTGAAGCGCTCGATCAACTCGAGGCGCCCGCCCCGGTGCCCGATCGCGACGAAGATCTGTTGAAGATGATGTTCGTTTGCTGTCATCCGAGGATCCCACTCGAGAGCGCACTCGCGCTCGCGTTGCGCACACTTTGCGGCTTTCCAGTGCCGGCCCTGAGTCGCGCGTTGCGACTCGACGAGGCCGCCGTAGAGAAGCGCCTGACGCGCGCGCGCCAGGTGTTGCGGGAGGAGCACGTCGAGCTCGAGATCGATGGCGCGCCCGACAGCGAGCTCGCCGTGCGCCTCGATGGCGTCCTTCGCACGCTCTACGTGTTGTTCCTCGAGGGCTACAGCGCTCACGCCGGTGACACGCAGATCGACGAGGATTTGTGCCGCACTGCGATCCGCCTGAACGGGCTGCTGCTAGCGAGTCGGTTCGCGATGCCCCGCGGCCACGCGCTGCACGCTTTGTTCTTACTACAGACCGCTCGGCTTGCCTCGCGCGTCGACGCGGCCGGCAACCTGATCCCCCTGGACCGTCAAGATCGAGCGCGATGGGACCGCGCGATGATGGCCGAGGGGTTCGAACATCTCGGGCGCGCCTCCACGGGAGATGTCGTGTCACCGTTTCATCTCGAGGCCGCGATCGCGGCGTGCCACGCGCTCGCATCCACCTACGCCGCGACGGATTGGCCACAGATCGTCGCCCTTTACGACCAGCTGCTCGCGCTCACTCCATCACCGATCATCGCGCTGCAACGCGCAATCGCGGTCGGGCGGGCCGAAGGAGCGCGCGCCGGGTTGCGCGCGCTCCAGGGCCTGGTCGGAAACGACCGTCTCAAGGAAGATCCGGTGGTCGCCGCCGCGATCGCCGAGCTCCAAGCCCAGCGAGGCGATGTTCGCGCCGCGCGCACGGCGTATCGTCGTGCCCTCGAGCTCGCGGGCACGGCACCCGAGCGCCGCTTTCTCGAGGAGCGTCTCGCGGCGCTGTGACGTTGCCGACTCCTGACACGGGAGCTCGACTACGGCTTCGGAAACGCCCCGAGCATCCTCACCTCGGTCGCGCCGCCCACCTCCACGTGCGGTGATTCCCCGGCGATCGCGCACGCCTCGTCGATGTCGTTGACGCGTACGAGGAAGAAGCCGAGCACCGCCTCGCGCCCTTCCGCGAACGGACCGTCGATGACGAGGCCCGCCCCCTTGCGGCGCACGGTCTTTCCGCTCTGCGCGAGCGCCTCGACGCCCGCGTATACCCCGCGGCGCTTGAGGTCCGCGGCCCAGTCGACGAGCTGTTGGAACAGCGCCTTCGCTCGACCATCAGCCGCGAGCTGCGCCCAATCGACGCCCTCGTCGCGAAAGATCAACATCGCGGTCTGCCGCGTGTCCGTGTCCGTGTCCGTGTCCGTGCTGTGGCTGATGTTGGTGGCCATTGCGCGCTCCTCAAGCTGCCTTCGGGTAAGGCGTGCCGGTGCCGGTCATCATATAGCTCGCTAGGCTGCGCAGGAAGTAGTCCCACCCCGCGATGCTTCGTTCGTAAACCTCATTCTTGGTTGGGTAACCCGAGTGGACCAAGTGGACCCGCGTTTCGGTCGAAGTCTCAGCAAGCTCGATCGCGAGCGTGGTGCCGACCCAGTCGGGGTTGTTCTCGTGTGCGATGCACGTCATCACGATGCCGCGTTCGTCGCAACGGTCCATCCGGAGCGTGACCGAGCGCGTCTCGCTTGGCTGGGGGAACCGAAACGTCGCTTGCGTGCCGTCGAAGTCGGCGTCCTGCGCCAACCAGGCGCGGTAGCCAGCCTCGCTGGAGATGGCGGTGCAAACGCGGGCGAGCGGCGCGGCGATGTCGATGGTGTTTTCGATGGTGAACATGGTTGTTGTCCTTTCACGGGGACGTCGAACGAGTCGTTCGTTTCAGGACAACGAGTCGTAAGATGATGAAATTCCACGACTTCGACTCGCTCCGGATGACTTGATTCGCGCGTTCCTCGCGAAATGTGTTGTCGCTGTCTGAGCAGCCGACCGTCCGCAGTACTGGTGCGGATTACACCACGGCCTTCGGTCTTCGGGGCAGACGTCAGCTACGGACGGCGGGCGCAACGGACGCCCAACCGATATTCGACCCGCACTCGCTGCCGAGGTCCCATCGAGATCTTCAGGTCCACGTCCGACCAGCGGAGCCCGCGGAGTTCCGAGGCGCGCAGCCGAGTGAAAGCCGCGAGCTCGAAGGCCAGCCGGCCCTCTGCGTTGGTGACGCTGAGGATGGCCTCCAGGTCGTCACGCCGCATCGGGCGGGGCACTTTGCGCCCGACCTTCGGAAGTGGCGGCAGTACCGGCATGGCGTTGAGCATGCCGGCGCGGACCGCGCTCCGAAGGACTGAGCGCAGCACCGTTTGGATCTTGCCGCGGGTCGACGACGCAAGCTCGTCGGCCACGAGATCGACGTCGAGCCTCGTGAGCGCATTGCCGTCGACTTTCGTCGAGCGGCATGCCGCCGAAGCACGGCATGAGCAGCACGGGCGGGCTACGCGAACCGCATCGTGGCTATCTCCTGCTTGGCCGGTCAAAGGTATCACGGGGTCGCGCTCCGTCGTCCTCCACGTGACTCTGTGCACGGTTTTCCGAAGGACCGCGCCAGCGATCTGGGCGGCAAAGGTCGCTTCTTTAGCTTGGCGAACAGCTTATTCGCTGCGCCGACGCTTGCCCTTTAGAATGACCGTATGCGGGCATTGTTCATTGCCGCCGGTGGACGGAAAGTCGTGGCATTTTTGCTTTGGCCGCTCGTCTGCGAGCGCCACCGACGTCAGTGCCAGAGAGACAATCCAGCGCGGGATCGCCCCAAGGGAGTCTAGAATCGTGCCCGTGAAAACGTTCGACATTGAAAACGACGCCGGTGTGGCGCCAAGTGTGCTCTCGGGCGGAGGGGAGATGGGCGCGCTCATGCGAGCCATAGACTGGAGCAAGACCGCCGTAGGTCCGGTCGACGGCTGGCCGCAGAGCCTATGTACGGCGCTGAGCATTCTGTTGGACACCGGTTTCCCGATGTACATCGCATGGGGTCCAGACTTCACGCAGTTCTACAACGACGGCTACCGCCCGATCCTGGGTTCGACGAAGCACCCCGCGGCGATGGGGACTAGCACGCGCGAAACGTTTGCGGAGATTTGGGACATCATCGGGCCGATGTTCGAGGGCGTGATGGCAGGGACGCCCGTCTTCGTGAAAGATTTTCATCTGCCGCTGGATCGACATGGGTTCACTGAGGAGTGCTACTTCGTCTTCTCGTACAGCCCGATCCGAGAAGAAACGCGTCGCGTAGGCGGCGTCCTGGTCACGGTGACGGAGACGACGGACCGCGTGCTCGGGGCGCGGCGGCTGGTCACGCTCCAGGACCTGGTTGCGAAAACACACCATAGCGCGACGCCGCGCCACGCCGCCGAAACCGCGTGCAGTGTGCTTTCGCAAAACGCGGCCGATATTCCGTTCGCACTCCTGTACCTGTTCGACGATGACGGCAAACGGGCCGTGCTCGGAGGCGCCGTGCGGGTCGCGCCCAGTTCTTCGCTGAGCCTCAGCAGCATCGATCTTACCGTGACGGCCCTTCCTTGGCCGCTATCCGCGCTGCGGACGATGAGCGAGGCCCAAGTGATAGCCATTCCGCCTGGCAGTGAAGCCCTGGGTGGGGCCGGGACCAAAGCGCCGACGAAGCTGTACGCGGTCCCCATCTTCGCATCCGGCGCGGACAGCCCGAGTGGCATCTTGCTTTCTGCGCTGAGTCCCTACCTGTTGTGCGATGCGAACTACAAGAGTTTCCTCGAGCTGGTGGCAGGTCACATCGGCGCTGCGATCGCCAACGCTCGAGCGCTCGAAGAGGCCAAGGCGCGTGCAGAAGCGCTGGCCGAGCTCGATCGTGCCAAGACCGTCTTCTTCAGCAACGTCAGCCACGAATTCCGAACGCCGCTGACTTTGATGCTTGCGCCCCTCGATGACATGCGGAACTTGCCCCGGGATGCGCCGGTCGACCCGGTAGCCGTGGAGCTGGTGCATCGCAATGCGCTCCGGCTCCTCAAGCTCGTCAATACCCTGCTCGCGTTCTCGAGAATCGAGGCAGGCCGTCAGGAAGCGACTTACGACGCGATCGACCTGTCGGCGTTCACCGCGGAGCTTGCTAGCTCCTTTCGCGCGGCGATCGAGAGAGCGGGCCTGTCCTTTGTCGTCGACTGCCTGCCTTCCGCGGAGCCCATCTATGTCGATCGCGACATGTGGGAGAAAATTGTCCTCAATCTGCTTTCGAATGCCTTCAAGTTCACCTTTACCGGTTCCATTACGGTGCATTTCCAGCTCGTCGATGGGCAAGCGCAGCTCGACGTCACCGACACTGGCACCGGCATCGCGGAAGAAGAAGTCCCCCGGTTATTCGAACGCTTTCATCGCATCCAAGGTGTGCGATCCCGAAGCCACGAGGGCTCCGGGATCGGACTCGCTCTGGTGCAGGAGCTGGTACGTCTACACGGGGGCAATGTGACCGTGACGAGCACGCTCGGCGGGGGCACGAACTTTTGCGTGCGGATACCCCGCGGCTCTGCGCACCTTCCTGCCGCTCGCGTCGGCGGCGCTCGATCGCTCTCGTCAACCACGGGCGGAGCCGAGGCGTACGTGCAGGAAGCCCTGCGCTGGAGTGCTCCCCCGGGCACCAATGACGACCTTGTCCGCCTAGATCGCGAGCTGGGGAAACGAAAATCAGATCGGCGAGAGCGCATCGTCGTAGCGGATGACAACGCGGACATGCGCGATTATGTCTCGCGTCTATTGAGAGAGCGCTGGGAGGTCGAGGCAGTAGCAGACGGGGCTGCGGCGCTCGCCAGTCTGCAGAAGGAGCCCGCAGCACTGGTCCTGACCGACGTAATGATGCCAATCATGGATGGGTTCTCTCTCGTCCGGGCGATGCGCAGCGACGCGCGCCTGCGTGCAGTGCCGGCAATATTTCTGTCCGCCCGTGCCGGTGAGGAGGATGCGGCAACCGGGCTCGCGGTGGGCGCGAACGACTACATTGCAAAGCCGTTTTCTGCTCGAGAGCTGTTGGTGCGCGTGGCTTCGTGTCTCGCTACGGCGCGGGTCTCTCGGGAGGTCAGTGAGATAGAAGCCGCGCAGCGGGCGGCGCTATATCGGCATTTCATGCAAGCCCCATTTCCGATCGCCGTCTTCCGTGGTGCAAGGCATCTCGTCGAGCTGGCCAATCCGCAAACGCTCGCCGCATGGGGCAAAGACGCGGAGATTATTGGGCTACCCTTGGAAGAGGCGGTGCCCGAGCTACGCGATCAGCCATTCCTCGGGTACCTCGACCAGGTATTCCGCAGTGGAGAGACGTACGAAGGGCGTGAGGAGCTGGCCGTGCTGCCCACCGGGCCGGGGGGAAAGCTCCAGGAAATTTATTGCAACTTCGTCTACGCGCCGTTGCGCGATGGCACCGGAGCTATCGAAGGTATTCTGCTGAGCGCGTTCGTTGTCACCGAGCAGGTGTTGGCCCGCCAGGAACTAGAGCGTGTGCTGTCGCGAGCGGAAGAGAGCGGAGAGCGTGCAGCCAAGCTTGCCTTGGAGCTTTCGGCGACTACGCAGCGCCTGCATGCGGCTCAGCGCGCGGCAAGGGTGGGAACGTTCGACTGGGACGTCGTAAATGCCAAACTGACCTGGTCGCCGGAGATTTACTCCCTCATGGGCATCGCGGTGGGCTCGCTCGAGGCCACCGCGGATGCGTGGATCGAGGCCTTGCTGGAAGAGGACCGGGAGGCGAGCCTGCTTGCGTTTCGCGACGCGACTGCGGCCCTGAATCCAACGATGGAGGTCGAAGTTCGGCTGCGACAGCCGGAAGGTGGCGGGAGGTGGGTTCGCGTATCGACCCAGCTCAATTACGGGAATGACGGTTCTGTGCGGCATGCACTCGGGGCTGTCGTCGACATTCAATCGCTCAAGGAGGCAGCCGCCGAACGCTCGCGCGCCCTCGCAGAGCTAGAACGTGCGAACCGAGCTAAAGACGAATTTCTTGCGACGATGAGCCACGAGCTGCGCACTCCTCTCAATGCCATCGTGGGCTGGTCGAATTTGCTGCGCACCGGAGCAGTGGAGTCATCCCAAGTCCCAAAGGCTCTTGAGACCATCGAGCGCAATGCACGCATCCAATCCCGACTGATCGAGGACATGCTCGATCTGGCGCGGATCGAGCAGGGCAAGCTCGTGCTATCCGTTGGCCCGACGGAAATAATCCGCGTGGTGGAAGCCGCTATCGACGCGGTGCGGCCAGCTGCTGACGCGAAGGGCGTGAGGTTGCAGCCGGTGCTCGACTCGCACGCGACCGTGATCGGTGACGCCGACCGTCTGCAGCAGGTCGCTTGGAACCTGCTGTCCAATGCGATCAAGTTCACACCGCGCGGGGGTCGGGTCCAGATTCGGGTTCGGCGGGAGCCGTCTTATGTCGAGTTGGTGGTTGCTGACGACGGTCAGGGCATTGCAGGGGATTTTCTGCCGTATGTTTTCGATCGCTTTCGCCAAGCCGACGGCAAGATTTCCAGGAAGGCAGGGGGCCTCGGTTTGGGCTTGGCGATCGTCAGAGCAATCGTCCAGCTCCATGGCGGTACAGTGAACGCGCAAAGCGACGGCGTCGGGGCCGGCGCAACATTTAGCGTTCGAATCCCCATGGCACCATTGCGCACGAGCTCTGCAGGCTCGGGCAGCGATCGCGACACGCCTGCGGCCGCGCCGACTTTCGAATGCCCCCCCGCCTTATCTGGCCTCCATGTCCTCGTGGTCGACGACGAACCCGAGACCCGGGACTTGCTGAGGTACGTGCTGGAGCAGTGCAATACGCGAGTCAGCGAGGCAGCGGGGGCCACCGAGGCCCTAAGCCAGCTGAGCCTCGGGGGAATCGACTTATTGGTGAGCGACATCGGCATGCCGGAGATCGACGGCTACGAATTCATCCGCCGCGTTCGAACGCTTGGTGATGAGGGCGCACGCATTCCGGCCATTGCACTGACGGCATATGCACGGACTGAAGATCGCACCCAGGCGCTCCGTGCTGGGTTCGACATGCATCTGACCAAACCGGTCGAACCAAGCGAGCTGCTCGTCGTAATTGGCACGCTCATCGAGGGGGTCCGGCGTCGAGTTCGTTAGAGCGAGACGAGACGACAAGGCGCGACATTCAAAACCGGACATCATGACCTCGGGCAGGCGCGCGCGCGTTCTGCCCCGTTCGTCCAACAGGAGAAAGTCGCAGGGCTGCGTGCGCTGCTCGTGAATCGCGTCCCAAAGGTCCATGCGCTCATCTGCTCGGCTCCGCGCCCTGAGCACGCGCGCTATTTGGCGGGGCAGCTCAGCCGTTCGAGATCGCGCGGCGACTCAGCGCACGCTCCCGCGTTGCACCTCAGGCCTTGCCGACAAAGTTGGGCTTGGGCGTCGCAACTTTCGCCGAGGGCGCGGGGCTGGGCGCAGATGGCTTGGGCGCAGTCGGCGGCGGTGCAGAGGCACTCCAGGTTCGGCAGGCAGGGGCTGACTTGGCGGCCGAAAGCCGTGGAGCGAACGCAGTGCGTGCCCGCGGGCAGCACCTGGCCGGTCGAGCCGCTGGCGCTGCATACGCCCGCATCGCACTCGAGATTCTTGCCGCACACTTCGCTCCTGTCATTGCAGGATTGGCCTGCAGCGCGGGTCAATTGGCAGGTACCGAGGTCGCAGGGGGGCGCCGCGCAGATGCAATCGAGGCCATCGGCGCAGCTCGCCGCGCCGTGATCGGAGCTGCTGAAGTCGCACTCGGCGCCGACCTGGCCGCGCAAGTAGCAGATGTCGGCCGGCAAATTGTCGTAACCAAATATTTGGCAATACGCTCCCTTCACGCAGAAGGTAAAACCGCAGGTTTGACCGACCTCGACTAGGGGGACGCAAGTGCCGGTGGGGCGACCATTGCAAGTGCCACCGTCGACGCACAGACCGATTTGACCGAACGTCGGCAGGCAAGGTTGACCGATTGCGGGCACCACCTGGCAGGTGCCGTCCATGGGCTGGTGCGCGTCGTCCTGCGCGATTGCGGTCTGGCAAGCGAGGCCGGCGGCGCATTTCGTGTCACGCGTACAGGCAGTACCTATGCCTGGCAGTGGAACGCACGCGCCCATGCTGCACGTGCGTTCCGCGGGGCACTGCAAGTTGCGACACGGATCCAGTCCGGAAAGCGGGCGGTCCGTGCAGGTACCGCCAGCGCACTCTTGCGTGGAGGGACAGACCTGCTGCGCCGTGCACGCGCCGTGCGATGGCGCCACGTCCACGCACGTTCCGCACGTGGCTCCGAACGCAGGCACGACGCCACCGTTGCAGCGGCCCGATTGGCATTGCACGTCGAATGCGCATTGAGCGCCCTTCACTCGGGCGCCCATCACCTGACTGCAGGCAGGCCCTGAATCGACCGCCAGAGCTTCGCAGGCTTGAGTCTTCCAAGCGGCAGTACACGCGACCACTTGCTCGACGCTCCACCCGCTACCGTCCGCGAAAAGGATATCGGGGCAGGCGTCGATCGGGCTTTCGCACGGGCGAAACAGGGGCGCTCCGCATTCGCGAATGCGCGTGCACACGGCGGTGAAGTAATCGCGGCATGCCTCGGCCGCCGTGGCATTGGTGGAGCCGCCGAACGCCGCGCCGCCCGCGCTCGTCACTTGTCCAGCAAAGCCAGAGCCACCCCCAGCGCTGGCCGATCGGCCGCCAGCACTCGTTTGCCCCGCGCCAGCGGCGAAAGGGGTGCTCTGGGAACCCCCGCCGCAACCGACGGCAACAAACGTGACGCCCATCGTGCTCACGAAAGCGAACTGCCACCGCCTCAATGACCCCCGAACCATCACCATCCGATCATGCTATCACGCCCCCGACCGTGCTCGCGGTGCTTACTCGTCGGACGATGTGCGCTTCGGCCCGGCAGCGAGGACTCGGCGGGGCGCGTAGGCGAAACAATCGGGGGGCGGTCGGCACTCCAGCTGGTTCCCGAACCCATCTCAGCGCCGCGGAGCCGTTCGAGCGCCGAGCTCAACCCTTCAACTTCCGAAACGCGGACTATTGCCGCTCGCTCGATCGCCGTTGTGCGCCGCTTCGTCACGTCGCTCGGGTTTTTCACGCCCACCGCGGCGCTCGATCTTTTTGCACCGGCGTAGTCCACCGTGGAGCAAGTGCGCGTCAGCTCTTCATTACGCGCCGTAGGCTCGGGCAACGGCGCGCCGCTCGCCTTCAGGGGCGTTCGTCTGCTCCAGCTGCCCGCCCACGCTGTCGGACAACGCACACAACACGAAGAACAGTGCCTTCGCGAACATCGACCGCTCTTGGTGTGTGAGCTCCAATGCGCGCTCGAGGGAAAGCCCCGAGCCCCGCGCTAAGGTCGTGACGGTCAGCCAACATTCGGCCACATCCAAATCAGCCGGCGCGAATGGAGGCGCCAGGCGAACGATGTCGAAAGCTTTGGCCAGGTCATCCACACCCGAGCGAAAGACGAGCGCCTCGGTAGCGGCGAGCACTCGGAGCCAGACTTCAGCGCTGACGGTCATGGGCGAAGAAGCTGCGTCCGGCGGCAGGTTTATCAAGGCTGATCCGAGTGTCATAGCGATGTGCGCCCATTCGAGCGATCGCTGCCTCCAACCGTGCCCAACGCGCTGGCTCCGCGCCCTCCAGCCGCCGCTTTCTTGCCGCCGCTTTCTTCGCTTCAGTCGGCACGGCCTTCCGCATTGCGGGCCGTCAATCGCGCGGGCCTCGAGGCGACACAGACGCCGGGCGCCGCATCGCGCTGATGGAGCATGCGTCGATTGCGGCCAGCGAGCCAAGAGCCAAACAACATCGCGACGCCGAGCTTGTTCCAGTCCATCGACGGAAGCCTGCCGCGATCACTGCGGCTTATTTGTCGAAGTTGCTCGGGGCGGGGCAGGCTTGGTTGCAGGTGAAGAACTGACCGGTGCAGCTGTCGTTCTTGACGCAGCCTGGATGATTGTTGAAGTAATTCGGGTAACCGGCGGTTAACTCGGAGCACACCGCGCAGCCACCGCCGCGGCAGCCGTCCCAGGCACCGGTCGTGCCGCTGCACTGGGCAAGGTCTTTGTCGGCGTCGGTGGGGGCGGGGCAAGCTTGGTTGCAAGTGAAGAACTGACCGGCGCAGGTGTCGTTCTCGGTGCAACTCGGGTGGTTCTGGAGGTATCGGGGATAGCTTGCGAGTTTCTCGACACACACCGAGCAGCCGCTGCCGCGGCAGCCGTCCCAGCCCCCCGTTGAACCGTCACAGGAGTTGACGACGCAGCTGCCGTCCTGGCAGATCTGGGTCCCGCAATTGCTGGCGCTCCCCCACGTGCCGCTGACCGTACAGGTCTGCACGCCATTGCCCGAGCACTGCTTGGCTCCAGGCGTGCAGCTGCCGATGCAGGCGCCGTTCACGCAGGCCTGATTGTTACAGGTGTTGGGGCCGCCCCAGGTACCGTTGGCCGTACAGATCTGTACGCCGTTGTTCGAACACTGCTTGGCGCCGGGTGTGCAGCTGCCAGTGCACGTGTCGCCCACGCAGGCTTGATTGACGCAGGCGCTCGCGCTGCTCCATGTTCCGCTGGAACCGCAGGTCTGCACGCCATTGTCCGAGCACTGCTTGCTGCCAGGCGTACATGCACCCGAGCAGCTTCCGTTGACGCAGGCCTGGCCGTTGCAGGTGACGGCCGTGCCCCAGGTGCCGCTCGACGTGCAGGTTTGGACGCCGTTGTTCGAACACTGCTTGGCGCCGGGCGCGCAGCTTCCCGTGCAGGAGCCCCCCAGGCACGCTTGGTTGGTACAGGCGCTGGCGCTCCCCCAGGTACCATTCGAGCCGCAGGTCTGAACCCCGTTGCCTGAGCACTGCTTGCTGCCTGGCGTGCACACGCCGCTGCAGTTACCAGCCACGCAGGCTTGATCGTTGCACGGGGTGGCCGTGCCCCAGGTGCCGCTCGACGAGCAGGTCTGCACTCCGTTGCCGGAGCAGCGCTTGAGTTGGGGTCCGCAGCTCCCGACGCAGGCACCCTCCACGCACGCCGTGTCGACGCAGGCTCCACCCTCCTGCCAGGCGGCCATCGCGTCGCACGTTAGGGGTACCTGGCCATTGCAGGCCTTGGCGTTCGGCAGGCAGGTCCCCGAGCAGGCGCCGCCGCTGCACAGCTTGTCGCAGGCGCTTTCGACCACCCAGCCGCCCATCGGGCTGCAGGTCGAAGGGACGAGGCCGTCGCATTTCTTGGTGCCCGGCGCGCAGCTCCCGACGCAGGCGCCCGCCACGCACGCCTGGTTTACGCAGGCTTCGCCCGTGCCATAGTGCCCGCTGGCGGTGCAGGTCTCTGCGCCGCCGGTGGTGCAGCGCTTGGTCTGCGGCGCGCATTCGCCAACGCAAGCGCCGTCGACACACGCCTGGTTTTGGCAGGTCTCGACCAGGGCCGCACCACTCGAGTCGGACGCGCACTCGAACACCGCAGGGCCATTGCAGAAGCGGTAGCCGGCGAGCCTTCCTGCGCAAAATTCGCTCGGTGGTTTGGCGACCACGACGTCCGTACCGCCAGCACCCGAACTCGTGCCCGCGCCAGCGCTGATGCTCGCGCCACCACTCAAATCCCCGCCGCCCACGCCCACGGAGGGGCCGGGGGACGAGCCACCCGCTGCGGTGTGGGCGCTTCCGGCTCGGCTTTCGCTGCCAGCCAGGGTGGAGAGCACCGACTCATCGCTGCCCCCGGCCGCGTGGCCACTCTGGAAATCACGGTGCGAGCCGCAGCCAGCGGCCCATGCCATCCCCACCAGCCAAACCGCACTTCGCTTCTCGTTGCGAGACATTCCCGGCCACTTCGTCAGGTCGCAAACTCGCGACCCGCGCATGTAAACACGAACCAGCGAGACGGTGTCACACCAAAATGCGAGCGCTCCTCTATTATGTATGGCCGCTTCGAGATATGTATGGCCGCTTCGAGATCGCGCTTCGATCTGCTCACAAGTAGCTGCTCACAAGTAGCTGCTCTCAAGTAGCTGCTCTCAAGTAGCTGCTCTCAAGTAGCTGCTCTCAAGTAGCTGCTCTCAAGTAGCTGCTCTCAAGTAGCTGCTCTCAAGTAGCTGCTCTCAAGTAGCTGCTCTCAAGTAGCTGCTCTCAAGTAGCTGGCCCCAAGTAGCTGGCCCCAAGTTGGCGAAACGTCACTGACATCGAATCGCCCCGCACGGTCTTGCTCACGCCACCCACTCTTCGTCGTTGAGCGCCGCAACCCCGTAGTGCGTCGAGGCTGGTAGAGGTAGGCAGTGACGACTACCAAAAGAAGCTCCCAGTCCCACCACTCCGGAAACGTCACGCGATAAATAGACCACGGCTCCGAGCGTGCGCGCTATCTTGGCGAGGTATTCGTTATCTCGGGCGATACACTCATCACGTTGGTATCTCCAATCAGCGCCTGCTTCATGAGGGTGCCATGACGCCCGTGAAGAACAAGATCAGGCCCACGGCGCTCGCGGCGAGTGCGACGAACCAGAGCGGTTTCTTCTTCATCAGCGCGGCGATCGCGCACAGCGCCACGGCAATCTGGAAGAGCGTGACCGAAATCGCGAAATGATGATGCCGCTCGAGCAAGCGTTCGGCGCGTTCGTTGTGTGCGGCGACCTTGGCTTCGAGGCCACGCGCCTTTGCTTCCAGCGCAGGTTGCTCCGACTTGAGCCGTGCCGCCTCTTCACGAAATTTGCCCGCCGCCTCTGGGTTGGTTTGGGCCGCAAACTCGCTCTCGCTGCCCGCAATCGCGACGCGCACGGTCTTCGCTTGGTACTGCGCCCACTGGTCGGACGCCTGCGACTGGCTGAGTACGGCTTCGTTTTTTTCCAAGATTGCATCATTGGAATTCGCGCCCGACTCGAGTGACGCCACTGCGGCGAATACTGCGATGATGGCCGTGGACAGCGACAGATACAGGGTCCACGCGCTCTTCTCGCGCTCCGACTCCAACGCGCGCTCCACGCTGGCTTCGACGCTTTCCTTGAGCTCTGCGGTTTCGATGTCTTCTTCGGGCATGATGCTTTCGATTCGACGTTCGTTCGGGAAAAGGGAGGGGCTCGTGGTCAGCCGCCACTCGGGCGAGCCGCGGCCTCCTTCTGCTTCTTCTTGGCTCGTGCCGCGATAGCGACGGCGATGCAGCGCTTTTTTTGTACGGGATCTACCAGCGGCTCGGGCAAATTGGGTGGAATGCTGAACGGCGGATGCTCGAAATCGAAGAAGTCGAAGGGAGGTTCGGAGTTGGCGTCCCGCGCGGTCAAGGCGGGTAACTCGGCGCGTGCTTGAACCAGCCGCAACACGGAAGAGTGTGAATGAACGCGGTGCGACACATAGTGAGCTTTCGCGAAAGGGGATACCACGATGAACGGCACGCGCGGACCGAGTTGATCGAAGCGGGTCGCGGAGCTGAGTCCGGCCATGCGTGGAGGCTCGTCGTCCGGCGGGCAGGCGCGCGGCGGCGGCACGTGGTCGAAGAACCCTCCGTGCTCGTCGTAGGTGAGGAACAAGGCGGTCCGGTTCCAGGTCGTGCTGTTCATCACCGAGGCGATCACCCGGGCAGTGAACGCTTGCCCGATTTGCACGTTTGCGGGTGCGTGCTCATCGGTCGGCAATGGACCCTCGAAGGTCGATTCGACCCACGCGAAGAATGGCAGGCGTCCGGCCAGGGCGTCCACGTAGAACTCGGAGATGTCTCGAAAGTGCTGTCCTTGTTCGGAACGCAGCCGCGGATACATGTCGTCTTCGAAGGTCGAGCCCTCGGAGTAAACGACCCACGAGAGCCTTTTCTGCTCCAGCTGATGAAACAAGGTGCGCTCCTCGTCCCGTGGGGGAGGAGCGGTGTTCTTCGCATGACCAAACGAGGATGCCGACAAGAAGTACATCCGATTGGGGAACGTGGGGCCGGGCACGGGCGCGAAATAGCGGTCACCGATGGCGAAGGTGTTGGCCAGTGCGTAATAGTAGTTGAGCGTCGTCGCGTCGTAGTAGCCGAGCGCACGTCTGCCTTCGGGATTCGCGGCGGCCAAAAATCCACTCATCTTACCGTCCGCCAGCTGATGGTGCACCGCTACCCAATTGTGCGGGATGTCCTCGACGCACGGATCTTTCAGTAGGAACGGGTGAACGATCTCGCCTTCGCCGGAAGGATCCGAATTGTCGAAGCTTTCCTGTGCGACGTCCACGTCGGGTTGACCGAACTCGGGCAGCGCCTGGAAATAGTGGTCGAACGAGCGATTTTCTTGCAGCACGACTACGAAGTGATCGATCGGGATCTGGCTGCCGATGGGGTCCCCTCGATCGAGGCTGTCGCGTGGGCTCGTGCCGGCTCGGAACACGCACGCCTCCCGGCGCGCTTGGTTGCTGCTTGGCGGTTCTGCACTAGCGCGGGCGCGTGCGGAGGTCAGCGCGGTCGGATCTGCCTCGGCTGCAGGAGGTTGTGCGCTAATCCTCACGGAGGGTAGAGCTGCGGCTGAAGGCTCGTGTTTGCCACAGGCGAGCAAGCACATCGCTGCCAGCAACGACGTGGTGCTTGAGAATAGAGAGTGAACTCTGGAGCTGAAGAGCACGAGCGAGTGTCCGACATTGGGCGTCGCGAAGCGATCTCGCTGAACACCACGGGGCTATTTCCTACACGTGGACAAATTCCTCATAACTCGAGCCACTACGAGAGTGAACGCGACGACGATAGCTCGCGTTTTGAACGCTCACGGCGAGTCGTGGCGGGCCCCGAACTCTGGCACGGATTCTGCTAAGGCTGATCCGAGCCGCGCCTCGTCGCAACGCTCAATGTCTCGAGCCAAGAGGCCGTCTCGTCCCTCGCTCCCACACCATCTTCTCTCGCATCGCTCCGTTCCGTTCGTTCGCTCCTGGATCTCCCCTGGGCACCCAACCGCTGATGGACGCACGTTCGGTGACCGGCTTGCCGGCAGCAAGCTCGATACCGCACACTCGGTGCTTTCGGCCGAGCTTGTCCCGTATGCCTACGATGCCACGTTCGATATCCTACCGGCGTCGAGCACTGGAACCTATTTCGCCGCAGGTGCTCTGATCGGTAGCGCGCTGTTTCGGCCTCAATGAGCGCGCAGAGGTCGAGACCCGCGGCCGCGGCGGTAGGAGTGGAGCTCAGCGAACGCGAGCGTTCGGTTCACACCGGTGGGCGATGAGCCAGAACCGCAAGCGAATCCCGAGCCGTAATCCGCTGCGCCCCGGTTGGGCAGGAAACGGCTTCGAAGGTGCCGACGAGTTCGTCGTCGGCACCCGCGCACTTCCCCGCTTCGGCCACGGCTATCTGCAGGCCGCCCTCGCGGAAGGCGGTGGCAGCGCGGACTCCGTCCGCGTTCGCGAGCTGGCTGACAATACCGAGATTGCGCGCGGGGACCGGGCCAGCTCTCGGAGCTCAGCGCATTCGGCCGTCGAGCGCGACAGCAGCATTCGCGATCATGGCGGCTTCGCGCAGCCGCCGCAGCGACGTGCGTTGGTCTGCCCCCTCCGGCGCATTGGCCAAAATCACTTCGGCGAAATGTTGAGCGGCGGCGTGAATTGCTTCGAAGCGTGCCACCTTGTCGGGCGTCACCGGATGGTGTTTGAAGACGTACGCAGGGTCGAATTCGGAGTTTGCCATGCGATCAGCAAGCCACACACCACGTGCCTCCTCGCTTCCGGCGGATTTCGTGTGCTTTTCGCCGTTTCAGCCCCGTAGCCGTTTAGGTTTGCCAATCACTCCGTTTCTGGCCCAGCGCGGTAACTTTCATCAGCAGCTCGGGATTTGGAATCGCCTGCTGGCGTGCGTCTTGATCATTTCTTTATAGATTAAATCCTATGATAGGCGCGGACAGGAGTATAAACTCATGAGGGTTGACTGATCCTGTCTGATCGCGGGTTTCGTGCGAACGATTGACCCAACGCAGACAACTCTCCGAAATCGAACGCTTGGTATCGGCGCACTGTGACCTCGTCAATATCAGCGTCGCCCGCACCGATACCAGCCGCGTCAACGTCAGCGGCTCATGCCGCGCATCATCCCGTGACGGCGTTGCGAGTTTTGATTTGGGCGGCACTCGGAGTCGTGTTCGGCGACATCGGCACGTCTCCGCTTTACGCGATGTCCGAGACCGTCTCCTCCCACCTCGCGGCCACGCGCGACATCAACACAAAAGTGACGATGGCGTTCGGGCAATACTACGGCCGCGCCGAGGTTCTGGGGTGGACGTCCATGTTCTTCTGGGCCATCGCCCTAGTCGTCACGCTCAAATACGTCATCCTTATTCTGCGCGCGGACAATGAAGGCGAAGGCGGTATGTTCTCGATCCTTGGGCTGCTCAAAGCCAAGGCCGCTCAGCTGTTTTCGAATCGTGGCT
>Ga0302322_100001629_pt1 | contig 18523 bp, 15 predicted proteins | sample Fen_T0_2_FD_203757 | JGI IMG/M metagenome (GOLD analysis project Ga0302322, IMG submission 203757) | Peat permafrost microbial communities from Stordalen Mire near Abisko, Sweden - Fen_T0_2 | ecosystem: Environmental > Terrestrial > Soil > Wetlands > Permafrost | place: Sweden: Abisko... | reverse complement strand
ATTCCAGGGCCTGGTCACCGGCAACGGCGCCGAACTGATGAATGCGGATGGCACCGAAACCTACTTCGATCAGCCGGCGGTGGTCGAGGCGCTGCAATACTGGGTCGACCTGTCGCGCACCCAGCAAGTGCATCCGCCCGGGGTGATCGAGTGGGGCCGCACGCCGGGCGATTTCCTGGCCGGCAAGGCGGCGATGATCTGGACCACCAGCGGCAACCTGGGCAACATCAAGGACCAGGCCGGGTTCGAGTTCGGGGTAGGCATGCTGCCCGGCAAGCTGCGCCGCGGCTCGCCCACCGGCGGGGGCAATTTCTACATTTTCCGCAAGAGCCCGCCGGCGCGCCAGCAGGCAGCCTTCAAATTCGTGCAGTGGATGGTGGCGCCCGAGCGCACCGCGCGCTGGAGCATGGACTCGGGCTATATTGCGGTCAGCGCGCGGGCCTGGCAGACGCCCGCGCTCAAGCAGTATGTGGCCGGCTTCCCGGCAGCGGCGGTGGCGCGCGACCAGCTCGCCAATGCGGTGGCCGAACTGTCCACCCACGAAAACCAGCGCGTCACCCGGGCCCTGAACGCCGCTTTGGCGGCGGCGCTCGGCGGCAGCAAGGCGCCGCGCCAGGCCCTGCAGGACGCCCAGGCCGAGGCGGTGCGCATCCTGCTGCCGTACCAGCGCTGATGACGGACGCTCGCGCACCAGGCGTGGCGCAGGCCGGGACCAGGCCGAAGGCCAGCCTGCGGCTATCGCAAATCCTCAGCTATTTGCTGCCGGGCCTGGTGCTGGCCCTCGCGCTGGGGGCGTCCTACTATTTCTGGGACAAGGAGCGCCGCGATATCGAACTGGTCCTGCAGGCCGAGTTCGACACCCGGGTGCGCGAGACGGTCGGGCTGTTCAAGGAGCGCATGCTTTCCTACGAACAGGCCCTGCACGCGATCCACGGCCTGTTCGACACCTCGGCCGACGTGCAGCGCGGCGACTTCCAGGCCTTCGTGGCCAATCTGCGGATCGAGCGCCACCCGGGCCTGCAGGGCATGGGCTACGCGCTGTTCATTCCTCCCGGCGACAAGCAGAAACACATCGCCGCGGTGCGCCAGCAGGGCTTTCCGGCCTACGTGCTGCGGCCCTCGGGCAAGGACGAGGCGGTCACCTCGGCGGTGTATTTCGAGCCCTCCGGCTCGACTTTTCTGAGCACCCTGGGTTCGGATTATTTCGCCGAACCTTCGCGCCGTCCGGCGATGCAGGCGGCGCGCGATACGGCCGGCATCGCCATTTCCAACAAGGTCAGGCTGCCGGAAGAGGATGCGCATCTGGCGCAGACCGGCTACCGCATGGTTCTGCCGGTCTACAAGGCGGGCCGGCCGCATGCCACGCTGGCCGAGCGCCGCGCCAATATCGAGGGCTGGATCTACGCCGCCTTCAGCATGGACGGGCTGATGGACAACATCCTCGGCGAGCGCGCCAACATCGCCGTCGAGGTCTACGACGGCGGCACCGACGAGGGCGACGAGCAACTGATCGACACCTATAGCGACCGGGTCGGCGGCGAGTCCGCGGTCAAGCTGTTCTATGCTTCGAAGCGGGTCGAGGTGGGCGGCTATTCCTGGACCATCACGGCGCGCTCGCTGCCCAACTTCACCACCCCGATCGCGATCGGCAAGCTGCAACTGGTGGCGCGCCTGGGGGTGGCGGCCAGCCTGCTGCTGGCCCTGACCACCTGGCTGGCGCTGCGCCGGCGCATCCGCATCCTGCGCAACGCCGAGGACCTGCGCGCCGCCAGGGACGATGCCGAGGCGGCCAGCCGCGCCAAGACCCAGTTCCTGGCGGTGGCCAGCCACGACCTGCGCCAGCCGATCCAGGCGCTCAGCCTGTTCGTCGCCACCCTGCAGGCGATGTCGAAACGCGCCGAGCTGAGCGGCGCGGAAGTCGGGCAGATGGCGAACCGGCTGCAGGTCGCGCTCAACGGGCTGGGGCGCCTGCTCAACGGCCTGTTCGACCTGTCGCGGCTCGACAGCGGCGCGGTGGCCGTGGCCCGGCGCCCGGTGGCGCTCGCCGACCTGCTGCGCGAAATCGAGCATGCCTTCGCCGGCCCGGCACAGGCCAAGGATTTGAAATTCAAGGTCGTGCTGCCGCGCAACCTCTGGGTGGCGACCGACCATGCACTCCTGCTGCGGGCACTGTCGAACCTGGCGGCCAACGCGGTGCGCTATACCGAGCGCGGTAGGGTCCTGATCGGCTGCCGGCGCCGTCCCGGCGCGGTCGAAATCCAGGTGCTGGACACCGGCATCGGCATCGCCGAACCGGAGCGCGCCAAGGTGTTCGGCGAGTTCTACCAGGTGCAGAACATGGTGCGCGACGGCGAGTACGGCCTGGGCCTGGGCCTGGCGATCGTCCAGCGGGCGGTCGACCTGCTGGGCGGCACGGTGCGCCTGCGCTCGGTGCCTGGCCGGGGCTCGGTATTTTCCGTCACCTTGCCGCGGGCGGCGGCACCGGCGCAGGCACCGGCCGCCGCCGACAGCGCGCTATCGCGGCCGGTCCCGGCGGCGCCGGGCAGCGTGCTGGTGATCGACGATGACCCGGAGTTGCGCGAGTCGATGCGCGTCCTGCTGCAAGCCTGGGGCTATCCGGTGCTGGTGGCCGGCTCGCCGGATGAGGCCGCGGCTCTGGCCGGCGCGGGCGCGGCGGCGATCCACCTGATCATCTCGGACTACCAGCTGGCCGGCCGGGCCACCGGGATCGAGGCGATTGCCGCGGTGCGCGCCGCCCTGGGTCGCGCGGTGCCGGCGATCATCATCACCGGCGACACTTCGAGCGGGCCGCAGACGGCGGCGGCAAGCCATGGTTACCGCCTGCTCTACAAACCGGTCGAGCCGGACATCCTGCTCGAACTGGTGGAGAATATCCCCGTACCCGCCACAGCGCCAGGCGCTGGCACTTCCTAATGCGCGGCCGCCATCCTCAAATTGTTGCCCGGCGTGCATCCGCATGCCGGTCTTGATGCCACAGGTGAACCCATGAATCCGAATACCCGCAGTCTGCATCAACTGGGCCAGCGCATCTGGCTGGACAACATCACCCGCGAGATGGTCGGCAACGGCACCCTGGCCCGTTACATCGCCGAGCTGTCGGTCACCGGCCTGACCTCGAACCCGACCATCTTCGAGCACGCCATCGGCGCCGGCGCGCAGTACGACGCGACCATCCGCGAGCTGACGGAGGAGGGCGTGCCGACCGAGGAAATCTTCTTCGCGCTCGCGCTGCAAGACCTCACCGCGGCCGCCGACCTGTTCCGGCCCATCCACGACGCCAGCGCAGGCGTCGATGGCTGGGTCTCGCTGGAAGTCTCGCCGCTGCTGGCCAATGATGCGCCGGGCACCGTGCAGAGCGCGGCGCGCCTGCATGCGAGGGCGCAGCGGCCCAACCTGTTCATCAAGATACCCGGCACCCGGGCCGGCCTGGTGGCGATCGAGGAGTCCATCTTCAAGGGCATCCCGGTCAACGTCACGCTGCTGTTCTCGGCCGAGCAATACCTGGAGGCGGCGCAAGCCTATCTGCGCGGCATCGAGCGGCGCCTGGCAGCCGGCCTGGACCCGCGCATCGAATCGGTGGCCTCCCTGTTCGTCAGTCGCTGGGACGCGGCGATCCGCGAGGAGGTGTCGTCCCAGTACCACAACCGGCTCGGACTGGCCGTCTCGATGCGCGCCTACCGCAAGTACCGCGAACTGCTCGACTCCGAGCGCTGGCGCAAGCTCGCCGCCGCCGGGGCGCGGCCGCAGCGCCTGCTCTGGGCCAGCACCGGCACCAAGGACCCCGCGGCCCCCGACACGCTGTACATCGAGGCCCTGGCCGCGCCGCAAACCATCAACACCATGCCGGAGAAGACCTTGCTGGCTTTCGCCGACCACGGCAAGCTGGACGGGCCGCTGCCCGCCGATGGCGGCTACGCGGAGGTCCTGCTAGAAGAATTCCGCCGCGAAGGCGTGGACATCGAAGCGCTGGCCGCGACCCTGCAACAGCAGGGCGCCAAATCATTCGTGGCCTCTTGGAGCGCGCTGCTGTCGAAAATCCGGATCAAGGGCGCACCGGCCGCGCAGGAGCCGAAGGCATGAGCGCGTCCAGGCAGGCCGGCAATCCCCGTGTTGGCTGTCTCTGGCTCGCGGCGGGGCACCTCGGGCAGGTGGCGCGATGAGCGCCCGCATAGATCCCCTGGCCGGCCAGCCGGCGCCCGAGTCGGTGCTGATCGATGTCAGCGCACTTCTCGCCGCCTATTACGCGCTGGCGCCCGACCCGTCGATTGCCGCCCAGCGCGTCGCCTTCGGCACCTCGGGGCATCGCGGCTCGGCGCTCGATGCCTCGTTCAACGAGGCGCATGTGCTGGCGATCACCCAGGCGATCTGTCAATACCGCCTGAAGGCAGGCATCACCGGTCCCCTGTTCCTCGGCCTGGACAGCCACGCGCTATCGGCGCCCGCGGGCGCCAGCGCGCTGGAGGTCCTGGCGGCGAACGGGGTGGAGGTGATGCTGGCCAGTGGCGACGAATTCACCCCCACCCCGGCAATCTCGCACGCGATCCTCACCTACAACCGTGGTCGCAGCGCCGGCCTGGCCGACGGTATCGTAGTCACGCCGTCGCACAACCCGCCGCGCGACGGTGGCTTCAAGTACAACCCGCCGAATGGCGGGCCGGCCGACCAGGACATCACCGGTAGCGTTCAGGCCGAGGCGAACCGCCTGCTCGAGGCCGGCCTGGCAGACGTGAGGCGCATGCCGCACGCACAGGCCCTGCGCGCATCCACCACCCATCGCCACGACTACCTGGGCGCCTATGTGGCCGACCTGGGCAATGTGATCGACATGGACGTGATCCGCGCGGCGAACATCCGCATGGGCGTGGACCCGCTAGGCGGCGCCGGCGTGCACTACTGGGGCGCGATCGCCGAGCGCTACCGCCTCGACCTGACGGTGATCAGCAGCGCGGTCGACCCGACCTTCCGTTTCATGACCCTGGACTGGGACGGCAAGATTCGCATGGATCCTTCCTCCCCGTATGCGATGCAGCGCCTGCTCGCGGGCAAGGATGCCTACGACATCTCGTTCGCCTGCGACACCGACCATGACCGCCACGGCATCGTCACGCCCGGCACCGGCCTGATCCCCGCCAATCACTACCTGGCGGTGGCGATCGACTACCTGTTCACGCACCGGCCGCAGTGGGGCGCCAGCGCGGCGGTGGGCAAGACGGTGGTCAGCACCGGCATGATAGACAAGGTGGCGGCGCGCCTGAACCGCAGGCTTTACGAGGTGCCGGTCGGCTTCAAGTGGTTCTCCGCCGGGCTGCTGGACGCGACGCTCGGCTTCGGCGGCGAGGAGAGCGCGGGCGCCACCTTCCTGCGCCGCGACGGCTCGGTCTGGACCACCGACAAGGACGGCATCACCGCGGCCCTGCTGTCGGCCGAGATCACCGCGCGCACCGGCCACGACCCGGGCGCGCTGTACACCGGCCTGGCCAGGGAATTCGGCGAACTGGCGGCGGACCGGGTCGACGCGCCTGCCAACGCGCAGCAGAAAAGGCAGCTGTCCGCGCTGACCCCGCAACAGGTGCCCTCCACCGAGATGGCGGGCGAGACCATCACCGCCATCCTGAGCCAGGCGCCCGGCAACGGCGAGAAGATAGGCGGCATCAAGGTGATCACGCCCGGCGGCTGGTTCGCCGCTCGGCCGTCCGGCACCGAGGACATCTACAAGATCTACGCCGAAAGCTCGAAGGGCCAGGCGCACCTGCGGCGCATCCTGGCCGAGGCGCAGACCATCGTGGACAAGGCGATCTCCCCGCCCCCATAAGCCCGCGCGAGGCCGCTGGCGGGCCCCGCTTTTCCACGGCGCCGCGCGCGGGGCCGATGGCCCATTGATTTGGGCCGGTCCAACCTGTCCATACAGGCTGCGTATAGGCTTCATTCGTTTCCCTTATTCCGGTCCGGTGCCATAATCGGCGCGCCGTCGGCGGCTGGCCGCGCGTGTTCGCGCGCCGGTCCGCGGTACGCCGGCTACAACACCGGAAATAACAATGGTGCCCAACCAAAGGAGACAGAAATGACCTCACGCCGGGATTTCATCCGCGGCGCCGCCGCCGGCGGCATCGCGTTTTGCACCTGCGGCCTGCTGGAGGCCGCGCATGCCCAGGAGTCGCCCTCCTACCGCCACCCGCAGATGGGCACCAAGCGCAAGCCGGTGATGGTGAACGGCAAGCGCGTCAAGGTGATAGACACCCACTCGCATTGCATCTTCCATGATGCCGCCGCCCTGATGGGGCCGGGCGCCTCGATCACCCCGCCGGTCAAGGGCGGGCCGGAGCATTACATTCCGGTCAGCGACCCGGACGCCGTCAAGGTGCGCCTGGGGGCGATGGACGCGATGGGCGTGGACATGGAAGTGCTGTCAGTCAACCCTTACTGGTACGGCAAGGACAAGGATACGTCGGCCGAGAGCGTACGCATCAACAACGAGCGCCTGGCCGAGCTGTGCGCCACCCATCCGAGCCGTTTTTCGGCCTTCGCCACGCTCGCCCTGCAGCACCCGGAGCTGGCGGTGGAACAACTCGCCAAGGCGATGAAGACCCCGGGCATCCGCGGCGCGGCGATCGGCGGCAGCGTCATGGGAGTCGATTTCTCCGACCCCAAGTTCGACCCGGTCTGGGCCAAGGCCGAGGAGCTGGGCGCGCTGCTGTTCATTCACCCGCAAAGCACGCCGCAACTGGCGAGCCGCTTCAAGGGCAATGGCTGGCTGTCGAACACCATCGGCAATCCCCTGGACACCACCATCGCCCTGCAGCACCTGATTTTCGAGGGCACGCTGGACAAATACCCGGGCCTGAAAGTGCTGGCCGCGCACGGCGGCGGCTACCTGGGTTCGTACGCGCCGCGTTCCGACCACGCCTGCTTCGTCTCGCCGGCCAACTGCAATCCGGCCATCGTGCTCAAGAAAAAGCCCACCGAGTACCTGAACCAGCTCTACTTCGACGCCCTGGTGTTCACCCCCGAGGCCTTGCGCCACCTGGTGGCGCAGGTGGGGGCCAGCCAGATCGTGGTCGGCACCGACCACCCGATCCCCTGGGAAGACCATCCGGTGGACCACGTCATGGCCACCACCACGCTGACGCTGGAGCAACGCGCGGCCATCCTGGGTGGCAATGCGGCCAAACTGATGAAAATCACCGAAGTCTGATTTGGCGCTTCAGGCAAGAAGAAGGGGGTATGACCCGATGGCGCTGCCTCAAGGTGGCGCCATCGCCTCGCGCGTTCTGACCCGCCCCTCCATCATCGCCCTCGCAAGTGGGGTGAGCCAGCGGACCTTGGCGCCGACCGAACCTGACAAACCCTGAGGTTTTTCAGCAAATCGCGCCGGCATTGCCTTGCCGGCGCAGATCTTCGAACCTGATATAGCCTGAGGTTTTTCGGCAAACAGCGCTCGCCCCGCTTCGGCCGTCGATGCCGCCGAACCTGATAAAACCTGACATTTTTCGGCAATATCGGATTCCACCGACATCGCCGCCGACGCCGAACTTAACAAAGAACTGATATTTTTCGCGAAGATCGAATCGGCCTCCTCGCCATCCATAGGTGCCACCGGCGGCCAACCTGATAAAACCTGATCTTTTTCCGAAATATCCGCGTCCGCGCATTTCGTCACCGCAGCCACCGCCGCATCCTCCACCGCGTCAATCTCCTCCAGGCTGGGTATCGCTGCTTCCTTTGCCAGGCGGGCGTAATACTGCTCGTTGAGCTGCTCCAGTTTTTCGTGTGCCTTCTCCAGCGCCCGCAAGGCCTTGTGTCGGTCCGGTTGCCTGACCCGCGTCACCGGCCCGCACTTGCGCTGCACCGTGCTTACCTCCAGCACCTGGCGCGTCTCTTCGTCCAAGTCCTCCAGCGGCAGCAGCTCCCAGTCCTCAGCAAACATCCTGTCCGCCCGGAAATGCGCCGCCCGCATGCGCTGCTGCATCAACGCCAGCGCCGCGCGGCGCGTCTGCGCCAGCACAGCTTGCATCTCCTGCCGCACCCGCTCCCGCACGGCGGGATTGCTCATCAGTTCGTTGCCCTGCGCGGCCATGTTCCTGGCCGTGTAGCCGGCACGCGCGGCGGCGGCGCTGGCGTTCTGGTCTTTCAGGTATTCAACGACGAAGCGTTCCTGGCGGGAAGTAAGGGTGGCGTGCATGGCGACTCCAAGGAGTGACGATCATGGTTGCCAACATACGCAAATCGGGCACCTAAGTGTGGGTGTTTTGTCGCCCTGGAAGGGAAATCAAAAGCAGTGGCGGGAAGAAAGATACTCGGGCCGACTGATATAAAGAGAGGCCGAGCCTGAAGAATCTTCTCTATATACAAGGCCGGAAGAACTCTCGACTGCGCCCCTTCGTTTCGGGCGCAGAAAACGTCCGGTGCGAGGAATACGCCGCGACTATCTACTGCTCCTTGTCACGGGTCCAAACCACAACCATGTAGCCGGCGATCTCAATGAATGACCCTGTGGCAAACAGATATGGACCGGATTCGTATGAAGTCATCCACAATGCTGAAGTCGCACCCAAAATCATCACGACAACAATCATTGAAATTGCGACTACGTGCACAATGGTCATTGCGAGCCACTATTCGCTATTCATTTCTCGGTCTTCGTTTAGCCGGTCAGCCTAAGTCGCGCCATTGGGTCACGAACCCTTTTTGTTGCCCGCGCCTTTCCGCGCGCGGCGGTCTTGCCGCTTGTCCCGGCGTCAGCAGCCGCCGACCCGCCGGGCCGCGATCCGGTTCTGCATTTCCACTTTCTGCCCGGCCAGGTCGCTGGTGGTGTTGACGGTTCCGCTGATGGTGTCCGGGGTGAAGTTCACGTCGCCCTGGGCGCGCAGGTTCAGCGTGCCGCTGCATTGCATGGTGAAGTGGAGCGTATTACCGGAGCGGCTGGCGTCGCCATAGGTGCAGCCGGTGGCGCCGGGGGTGGCCATGCCGCCGAGCAGGCGGCTCGGGTCGCGTGCATCGGCGGCGGTGAGGCATTGATTCAGGCGGAACGGTTCAGGGGCGAAGCCGGGCGAGGCGGGCACCTTGGAGACCATCATGATTTCCCACATCCCGGGCGAGATGTCCTGGGCGGTGGCACTGCCGCAAATGACTAGGGGAAGCAACACGGTCAACAGCGGGCGGGTAAAGGTGCGCATGGCGGCTCCGGCAGTGGCCCCTGAACGGCGGGCCGGGAATAAGTGGACTCTAATCCCAAAGTGAAGGTTCCGTGAATCCGGCTGGATGTACGCCAGCGCGAGTCTGACGAACGGTGCCGGCACAAGCCATGTCGATGCTCGCCCGGCCTGTGCCTGGACGCTCCCGGGGGGCTACGCTTGTTCCGCAGTGGCCCCCCGGGTTGCCCCTCATTGGGCCCTCATTGGCCTCTCGGTGGCCCCTCAGTTCCCTGACCGCAGGTCGCGGTGCATGTCCATGCTGTAGGTGTAGCGGTTTTCCGGGTGGATGCTGACGGTCACTTCGAACATGCCGCTCTTGCGCCCGAAGTAGCGCCGCACCACGGTCAGCGCCGGGCTGCCGGGCTTGACCTTGAGGGGGCGCGCCAGTTTGGCGGGGATGCTGCTGGCAAAGATTTCCAGGTTCGCGTGTTCTATCGATTCGCCGAACATTTTCTCGACCTGCTGGTGCACCGGGGTGCGGCCGTGGTCGCTGCGGTTGACCACTTCCGCGTACTTGGGCAGCACGTAAATCTCGGCCCAGCCCAGCGGGTCCTCGAATTGCGCGGTGCGGCGGATCGAGCTGATGCGGAACCACTTCTTGTCCGGTTCGCACTTGAGCAGGGCGGCCAGCTTGCGGTCGGCCACCACTTCGCCGGCCTCGACGGTGGCGCGGTAGGTGTCGGCGGGGTAGCGCAGCCACTCCGACATCGACACCACGCTGTGGGTGAACAGGTTGGGCGGCTCGGGCGCGATCACCATGGTGCCGGCGCCGCGGCGTCGCACGATCATGCCCTTGTCGGTGAGGATGCGCAGGGCTTCGCGCACAGTGTGCCGGCCGGCGTCGAACTGCTCGCAGAATTGGGTCTCGGTGGGCAGCATGCGTCCCACCGGGTACTGGCCCTGGGCGATGCCCTTGATCAGGGCCGTCGCGATTTCCTGGTAGCGCGGCACCGGTGCCGTGCTGGCCGGTTCAGGCGCCTTGGCCTTGCGGGTCTTCATGGAGGGAGGCCGGGAACGCGGGCAGGTTGATGGCTGAAGGCGGCGATGGTATCAAGCCGCCGCGGCGCGGCGCAAGGCGGCCGCCGAAGGCGATGCCGGCGTCCGCGCGCCTTACAGGCGGTAGAAGCGCTGCGCCGTGTCATGGAAGATGGCGCGCCGCTCGCTGATGGAGGCGCCTGCCAGGCTGGCCTGGGTGATCTCGACGATGCGCGCATAAGGTGTCCACAGGCTTTCGATCGGGTAGTTGCTGCCGTACATGCAGCGCGCCGCGCCAAACAGGGCGACGGTCTCTTCGATCACCGGCTGCCACAATTCCAGCGAGCAGGTGCGCACGAAAGTGCCCAGTCCGGAAAGCTTGACCCACATATTGGGGCAGGCCGCCAGTTGGCGCATGCCGCGGCGCCACAAGTCCCAGCCCGCCGGGCTGCGGTCTTCGAGCATGCCGGCGTGCAGCAGCACGAATTTGACGCCTGGAAAGTCGCGCGCCAGGCGCGCGGCATCGGCCATCTGGCTGGGAAACACCTGCAGGTCGAAGCTTAAGTCACGTTTTTCAAGTTCCCTCAGGCCGGCGCGCCAGGCGGCGTCGTTCATCATGTCGGGGCGCGGCGCGAAGCGGTACTGGGGATTCTCGTGCCAGTGGATCTGCTGGCGGATGCCGCGCAGGTTGGCGTAGGCCATGTGCCGGTCGAGCACGGCGGCTACGTCCGGCGCCGCGAGGTTGGCAAAGGCGACAATGCCGCTGGGCAACCCATGCTTGTCCGCCACGCCTTGCACCCAGGCGGTTTCATCGATTTCATCGCCGGGGTTGACGTTGATCTGGATGTATACGGACTTGGTGATGCCGTGTGGCGCGAGGTCGCGCTTGAACTCCTCGGCCAGGTAGTCGCGCCGCAGCGCCGCGTATTCGCCGAAGATGCGCGGCTGCATCGGGCCCTGCAGCCAGGGGATGCGCTTGAGTTCCCAGATGTGGTGGTGGGCGTCGATGATGGGTTCGGTCATGGGGGCTGGCTCGTGTCTGGTGATGGGGCGGGCGAACCTATTCCGGCTGGATGCCGGCTTCCTTGATGCGCGTGGCCCAGACGCCGATTTCGCTCTTGATGAAGGGCTCGAAGGCGTCCGGGCCCATCAGCATCATCTCCAGCCCCATCCCGGCAAAGCGCTCGCGCATGTCCGGGCGCGACAGGCTTTTCTGGATCGTGTCGTTGAGCAGGGTGACGACCTCGCGCGGCGTGCCGGCCGGCGCGACCAAGCCGTACCAGGTGCCGATCTCGAAGCCCGGCAGGTCTTCGGCGAAGGTGGGCACGTCGGGCGCCAGGCGGTTGCGGGTCAGGGAGGTGACGCCCAGGGCCTTGAGCTTGCCGCCCTTGGTCTGCGCCAGGCCGATGGCGGCGTCGACAAAAGAAAAGGAGATCTGCCCGGCCATCACTTCCAGCGCGGTCTGCGGCACTCCCTTGTAGGGCACCGAGAGCACGCGCAGCTTGCCCTGGGTCTGCAGCATGCCGATCGCCACCTGGGTGGCCGAAGAGCCGTAGCCGGCGGAGAGCTTGTCCGGATTGGCGCGCGCATAGGCGATCAGCTCTTTCAGGTTGTGGGCCTGGAAGTCTGGTTTGACCACCAGCATCAGCGCGGTGCCGGCGATGCGCGTGACCGGGGCGAAGTCCTTCACCGGGTCGTAGGGCAGCTTCTTGAACAGGCTGACGTTGGCCGCCTGGGTGGTGTTGGTGGTCAGGAACAGGGTGTAGCCGTCGGCCGGGCTCTTGGCCACCTCGACCGCGCCTATCGCCCCTTGCGCGCCCGGCTTGTCGTCGACCACGAAGCTCTGGCCCAGCGCGGTTTGCAGCTCCTGGGCGACGATGCGCGCAGTCTGGTCCGGCGCGCTGCCGGCCGGGAAGGGCACCACGATGCGCACCGCGCGTTGCGGATACTTCTGCGCGATTGCGGCGGGACAGGCAAGGCCCGCGAGCGTGCCGGCAAGGATGAGGAGGCTGCACCAGACGCGCGGACGCGGGACGGCGGGAATGGCTGGCATGCTGGTGTCTCCGTGATATCGTTGTCGTTGCCGCCGCGCGGCAGTTCCGCGGGCAGTGGACGCAGTTTATCCGGACATTTGACTGGAACGCAAGTCGTAGTATGATGGCGGCGCGCTGGCGGGGTGCTTGTGCTGTTGCCCTGGGCTGCGAATCAGATCAATCAAAAAGTCCGGACTTTGTCGATTCGTGTGCATTGGTACGTGCATCATGGGTTCGTGCATCAGTCGGGAGGAAAGTTCGGGATGGATACCGAGGAACTGTACCGGCGCGGGCTGGAACTGCGCCAGAAGATGTTCGGCGCCCAGGCGGTGGAAAAGCGCACCCAGGCACTGGGTGAATTTGGCGCGCCGCTGCAGCGCATCATCAATGCTTACGTGTACGGCGACGTCTGGAGCCGCGGCGGCTTGCCCGGGCGCGAGCGCAGCATCGCGATGGTTGCCATGACCGCGGCGCTGAACCGCCCGGCCGAACTCAAGGTGCACCTGCATGGCGCGCTGGCCAACGGCTGCTCGGCCGAGGAGATCCGCGAGGTGCTGCTGCTGGTGACCCTGTATTGCGGCATCCCGGCGGGCAACGACGCGCATCGTGTCGCCGTCGAGGTGCTCGAAGAAGCCCAGGCGGCCGCCGCGCGCGCGCCGCAGGACTGACATAACATGGAGAGCGGCAAGATGTCCGACAGCAAGCCCGGTTCCGGCGTCACCAGAGTGGTGCTAGGCACCGCCACCCCGGGCGGCGGGTTTCCCCTGTATGGCGGAGTAGCGGCGCAGGCCATCATGGAGGCCGACCCGACTCTGGAAATCGAGGCCCGCAATACCAAGGGCAGCACCGAAAACGTGCCGCTGCTGGAGGCCGGGGAACTTGACCTGGGGCTGGTGCAGGGCGAGGTGGCCCACGAGGCGATAGCCGGCATCGGCAGGGCGCCGGCCAAACTGTTCATCCTGGCCGCCATGTACTCGACGGCCGGGATGTTCGTGGTGCGCGCCGACAGCCAGGCGCGGAGCATCGCCGACCTGAAAGGAAAGCCCGTCGCGTTCGGCGCCAAGGGGTCTGGCCTGGTGATCCTGTCGCGCTATGTGCTCGACGGCTTGGGGCTGGCGCAGGACGATGACTTCCAGGCCGTATATCTTGAGCGCGCCGGTGACGGTCCGGCGATGGTGCTCGACGGCCGCGTCGCGGCGCTGTGGGGCGGCGGGGTGGGATGGCCGGGATTCACCGCGGTGGCCAACGGCCCAGCCGGTGCGCGTTTCATTACGCCCGATGCGGGCGAGGCGCAGCGCATATTGCGCAAACATGCCTTCCTCAAGCCCTTGAGCGTGGCGCCTGGCGCCTACCCCGGCCAGGACCAGGCCATTGCTTCCGTGGGGTCCTGGAGCTTCATCATGGCGCGCCCCACGCTGCCTGATGACCTGGCTTATCGTCTGGCCCGCGCCCTGCACAAGGCCGAGCCGGGATTGCCGGCCAAACTGGAGCAGGCCAGTGAAACCACCGCGACCAACACCCTGGCTGCCGCGCCGACGGTGGAACTGATCCACCCCGGCGTGCGCAGATATTTGCGCGACATCGGCCTGGCCGCCTGAGCCGCAGCGTGACGGACAAGACCGATGCAGTCGGGGTGATCGGCCTGGGCCTGCTGGGCGGCGCGATCGCGCGGCGCCTGCTGGCTTCCGGTTACAAGGTGCTGGGCCACGATATTGATGGCGGCCGGGTACTCGCGCTGGCGAGCGTGGGGCTGCAGCCAGCCTCGGCGGCGGATATCGCACGGCTGTGCCCGCGCATCGTGATCGCGGTATTCACGCCGGAGCAGGTGGCGGCGGTGGCGCAGGCCCTGTACAACGCCGCGCCGCCGCGCCTGCTCATCTGCAGCACCACCTGCGATCCGCAGGGTTCGGTGGATCTGGCGGCAAGCGCACAAGCGCAGGACTGGTCGTACCTGGAGGCGCCCTTGTCGGGCACCAGTGCGCAGGTCCTGGCGGGGGAGGGGGTGGGCCTGATCGGCGGCGCGCCTGAAGTGGTGGCGCGCGCCGCGGACCTGTTCACGGCGATCTGCCCGCGCTGGTTCCGGGTGGGCGCGGTCGGCGATGCCGGCAAGGCCAAGCTGGCGGTCAACCTGATTCTCGGCCTGAACCGGCTGGCGCTGGCCGAAGGCCTGGTGTTTGCCGAGCGATTGGGTCTGGATGGCGCGGCCTTCCTCGACATCGCGCGCAACTCGGCGGCCTATTCGCAGGTGATGGATACCAAGGGCAGCAAGATGCTGACCGGCGACTATGCCGCCGAAGGGCGCGCCGAGCAGACCCTGAAGGACGTGAACATGATGCTCGCCGAGGCCGGACGCGCCGGGCAGCCTTTGCCCTTGCTGTCGGTGCACGCCGCCATTCTGCGGGACTGCGTGGCGCACGGCGAAGGCGGGCTGGACAGCTCGGTGGTGATAGAGCAGATCCGCCGCTTCGGCTCCGCCGTGCAAGGAGCCCGCTGATGATAGAGCAGATCCGGCGCCTGGGCGCCGCCGCGCAAGGAGTCCGCTGATGATCAATGCCGCCATCGTCGGCCTGGGCCGCTGGGGCCGCAACCTGGTGGGTGCTGTACAGGGCAAGGGCGACAAGTTGCGCTTTGTGCGCGGCGTGGCCCTGGAACTGGACGCGGCGCGTCCCTTCGGCGCGCAGTACGGCTTCACGGTGACCGACCGGTTCGAGGACGCGCTGGCCGACCCGCAGGTGCGCGCCGTGGTGCTGGCCACCCCGCATCGCTTGCACACCGCGCAGATCGTCGCCGCGGCAGCAGCCGGCAAGCATGTGTTTTGCGAAAAGCCGCTGGCGCTCAACCTGGCCGACGCGCGTACCTCGGTGCAGGCCTGCGAGGCGGCCGGCGTGGTGCTCGGCCTGGGTCAGCAGCGCCGCTTCTGGCCCTCGGTGGCGGCGATCCGCGAACTGATTGCCGACGGCAGCCTGGGCGAGATCCTGCATATCGAAGGGCACTTCAGCAACGAGAACTCGAACAATGTGCTGCCCGATTCCTGGCGGGATGATCCGCACGAGTCCCCGGGGGGCGGCATGACGGGCGCCGGGCTGCATGTGCTCGACGCCATGGTCAGCCTGATTGGCCCGGTCGCCAAGGTGCATGCGCGCCTGGTGGTGCGTAAGCCGCAGCCGGCGCCGCTGGACAGCGTCACCGCTCTTTACGAATTTTCCAGCGGGGTGAGCGGCATGCTCGCCACGGTGCGCGCCACGCCGCTCTACTGGCGCCTGCATGTGTTCGGCAGCCGCGGCTCGGCGGAGGCGCTGGGCGAAAACGAACTGGTGCTGCGCATCAGCGGCACGCCGGTGGAGCGGCGCGAACTGGCGCCGGTGGACAGCCTGCGCCTGGTGCTGGAAGCCTTTGCCGACGCCGTGACTGGCAAGGCGGCCTATCCGATCACCCCGACTGAAATGCTTGCCACCACGGCGGCGTTCGAGGCCAGCATTGCCTCGATCCTGGCCGACCGCATGATCACCCTGGTTTGAAGCGAATGTGCGCTGTGGCGCATACGCGGACGCGGTTAGACGCCCTCCGGGTTTTGTGCTAAGTTCGCTGGTATACAAGACGGAATAGCGGTATCCGTCGATACGATATACGCAAAGGGTGGAAAGTTGATCGTCTTTAATTTGAGCTGCGCCGTGGATCATCGTTTCGAGGGCTGGTTTGCCTCGGTCGAGGATTTCGACGCCCAGCGCGGGCGCGGCCTGCTCTTATGCCCGCTGTGCGGCTCGGCCGATGTCACCAAGCAATTGTCGGCGCCGCGCCTGAATCTGCATGCCCAGGCGCACGAGCAGGCCGATGCCGATGCCAGGCGGCGTGATGTCGCGGCACCGTCAGCCGTCGCGGTCGGCAGCCCACCGCCCAAGCCGATGGCGATGCTTTCCGCCGAGCAGCAGCACGTGCTGCGCGAACTGATCCGCCAGGTGGTCGAAAACACCGAGGACGTCGGCCCGGCGTTTGCCGAGGAAGCGCGGCGCATCCACTACAAGGAAGCCGAGGCCCGCGCCATCCGTGGCGTCGCCACGCGCGAAGAGGCCGAGGAGCTGGCCGAGGAAGGCATCGAGGTCGCGCAATTGCCGTTTCCGGCGCTCGACAAGTCGCAGCTCAACTAGGCCCGCTCACCCCCGATTGTGCGCGCGTGGCCCCAGAAGGTCGCAGGCAGGGCGCGGCGTCGACCATGCCCGGCTCGCGTCCCGGTTCTTCACTCGCGCGCGCGCTATGGTGTGAACAGGCCCCAGGCGGTTTGCTTGCCGTGCCGCGTGGATCGGCGGCGATGCGGGCGTCATGGAGGCGTCTGAATCGGGACGGGCGAGGCAGGTTTTCCAACCCTCAAATCCGAGCAATCCACCTCGGAATCTCGGTTATCATCATTCGTTCCGGATGCGGATTTCCGCGCGCTGCGCAGCGCGCGTCCCGGACTAGAATAAGCCCCCGAGGAGCAAAGAGACAATGGACCTGAACTACAGCGCGGAAGACCGCGCCTTTGGCGCCCAGGTGCGCGCCTGGCTGGAAGCCAACCTGCCCAAGGATCTGCAGGCCAAGGTGCTCAATCACCGGCGCCTGACCAAAGACGACTTCGTGCGCTGGCACAAGATGATGGCCGCCCAGGGCTGGGCCGCGCCGAACTGGCCGGTGGAGTGGGGCGGCACCGGCTGGAGCCCGACCCAGAAACACATTTTCGACGAAGAGTGCGCCAACGCCGGCACCCCGCCCATCCTGCCCTTCGGGGTAAACATGGTGGCGCCGGTGATCATGCGCTTCGGCAACGAGGCGCAAAAGCGCCATTACCTGCCGCGCATTTTCGACTGCACCGACTGGTGGTGCCAGGGCTATTCCGAGCCCGGCTCCGGCTCCGACCTGGCTTCCCTGAAGACTCGCGCGGAGCGCCAGGGCGACAAGTACATCGTCAACGGCCAGAAGACCTGGACCACCCTGGGCCAGCATGCCGACATGATTTTCTGCCTGGTGCGCACCGACCCGGAAGCGAAAAAGCAGGAGGGCATCTCCTTCCTGCTGATCGACATGCACTCGCCCGGGATCGTCGTGCGCCCGATCATCACCCTGGACGAGGACGTCGAAGTCAACGAGGTGTTTTTCGACAATGTCGAGGTGCCGCTGGACAATCTGGTGGGTGAAGAGAACAAGGGCTGGACCTACGCCAAATATCTGCTCGGCCACGAGCGCACCGGCATCGCCCAGGTGGGCCGCTCCAAGCGCGAACTGGAGTTCCTCAAGCGGGTTGCCTCCGAAGAGCAGGCCGGCGGTGCATCCCTGATGGCCGACATCCGCTTCGCCAGCAAGGTGGCGGACCTGGAGATCGAATTGATGGCCCTGGAAATCACCGTGCTGCGGGTGGTCTCGGCGCAGTCCCAGGGCAAGGGCCCAGGGCCGGAGGCCTCGCTGCTCAAGGTCAAGGGCACGGAAATCCAGCAGCGCCTGACCGAGTTGATGGTCGAGGCGATCGGCCCGCGCGCGCTGCCCTTCCACGTCGAGCGCTTCGACGACGCGGAGGCGGGCGAAGTGACCGACCAGCTGGCCGCGTACTATTTCAATTTCCGCAAGACCTCGATCTACGGTGGTTCGAACGAGATCCAGAAAAACATCATGACCCAGATGATCCTGGGTCTGTAGGCACGAGGAGACGAGAGCCATGGACTTTTCCTTTTCCGACGAGCAGCAACAACTGCGCGACGCGGTGCGCCGCTACCTGTCGCAGGAATACACCTTCGATATCCGCAAGAAGATCGTGCACGGCGCCGGCACCAGCCCGGAAATCTGGGCCGGCCTGGCCGAGCTCGGCCTGCTCGGCGTGCCGGTGCCCGAGGAGCAGGGCGGCTTCGGAGCCAACGGCGTCGACCTGCTGGTGGTGATGGAAGAGCTGGGCCGCGGCCTGGTGATAGAGCCTTACTTCGCCACCGCCGTGCTCGGCGCAGCGCTGCTGCGCTTTGCCGGCGGCGCGCAGGCGCAAGCGCTGCTGCCCAAGGTGGCAGACGGCTCGCTTAAGCTGGCCGCCGCGCTGACCGAGAAACATTCACGGCATGAACTGTTCAACGTCGCCACCACCGCCAAGCCCGGCGCGGGTGGTTACGTCCTGAACGGCGCCAAGACCGTGGTGTTGCACGGCGCGGAAGCCGACAAGCTGACCGTCTCGGCGCGCAGCGCTGGCGCAACCCGGGACCAGGCGGGCATCAGTCTGTTCCTGGTCGACAAGGGCGCGGCCGGGGTCAAGATCGAAGGATATCGCACCATCGACGGCATGCGCGCCGCCGA
>Ga0302322_100001627_pt1 | contig 18527 bp, 12 predicted proteins | sample Fen_T0_2_FD_203757 | JGI IMG/M metagenome (GOLD analysis project Ga0302322, IMG submission 203757) | Peat permafrost microbial communities from Stordalen Mire near Abisko, Sweden - Fen_T0_2 | ecosystem: Environmental > Terrestrial > Soil > Wetlands > Permafrost | place: Sweden: Abisko... | reverse complement strand
GGAGGCCGGCTGGACGGCTACCACCTGCTGCACGCCACCCGCGCGGACCTGCTGCGCCGTGCCGGTCGGCCGCAGGAGGCCGCCGCGAGCTACCGGGCCGCGCTCGACCTCGCGCCGACCGAGGCGGAGGGGCGCTTCCTGCGGCGCCGGCTGGCTGCCCTGCTGCCCTGAGCCGCCGTCCAAGGTCCCGTGCGTCGGGGCGGGCGGTTCGGGGAGCCTGGGGCGCAGGCCGGCCGCGAGGAGGCGTCCATGCCCCGGAACAAGGTGATCGACGCCGATGCCGCGGCCCGCGTCCTGCTGGACGGCGACACGGTGGCCGTCGGGGGGTTCGTCGGCGTCGCCGTCCCGGAGGAGCTGGCGGCCGCGGTGGAGCGGCGCTTCCTGGACTGCGGCAGCCCGCGCGACCTGACGCTGGTCTTCGCCGCCGGGCCCGGTGACCGGGGGACGAGCGGGCTGAACCACTTCGCCCGCGCCGGGATGGTCCGGCGCGCGATCGGCGGGCACTGGGGTCTCGCCCCGGCCCTGGGCCGGCTCGTGATGGAGAACGCGATCGAGGCCTACTGCCTGCCGCAGGGCGTGGTGTCGCACCTCTTCCGGGACATCGCCGCCGGCCGGCCCGGTGCGATCAGCCGGGTCGGGCTGGGCACCTTCGTGGACCCGCGGGTGGACGGCGCCCGGCTCAACGCCAAGGCCGTGGACGACGTCGTCCGGCTGCTGGAGATCGACGGCGAGGAGTACCTCTTCTACCCGACGTTCCCCATCCACGTCGGGCTGATCCGGGCCACCACCGCCGACGAGGAGGGCAACCTCACGCTCGAGCGGGAGGCCATCACGACCGACGTCCTGGCGATCGCCCAGGCGGTGAAGAACTCCGGCGGCATCGTGATCGCGCAGGTCGAGCGGGTGACCGAGCGCCACCACCTGCCGCCGCAGATGGTCCGGGTGCCGGGGATCCTGGTGGACGCCGTCGTCGTCGCCGATCCCGCCAACCACCGGCAGACCTTCTCCGAGCAGTACAACCCGGCCTACACCGGCGAGATCCGGCCGCCCGCCTCGCGCGGCCGGCGTCCGGTGGGGCACCTCGACGCCCGCGCCGTCATCGCCCGCCGGGCCGCGCGCTTCCTGCGGTGGAACTCGATCGTCAACCTCGGCATCGGCATGCCCGAGGGCGTCGCGGCGGTGGCCGCCGAGGAGGGCGTGCTCGACCTGATCACGCTGACGGTCGAGCCGGGTGCCATCGGCGGCGTGCCGGCGAGCGGGCTGTCGTTCGGGGCGTCGGCCAACCCGCAGTCGATCATCGACCAGTCGGCCATGTTCGACTTCTACGACGGCGGCGGGCTCGACCAGGCCTACCTCGGGTTCGCCGAGATCGACGCCGAGGGCAACGTCAACGTCAGCCGGTTCGGCAGCCGGCTGGCGGGGGCCGGCGGGTTCATCAACATCAGCCAGAACGCCGGCGCGCTGTTCTTCCTCGGTACCTTCGCGGCGCGCTCCCAGGAGGAGGTCGTCGACGGCCGGCTGCACGTGAGCCATCCCGGACGGCACAGCAAGTTCGTCGAGAAGGTCAGCCACGTCACCTTCAGCGCCGCCCAGGCGGTCCGGCGCGGCCAGGAGGTGCGCTACCTCACCGAGCGGTGCGTGCTGCGGCTGACGCGCGAGGGCCTGGAGGTCGTCGAGGTGGCGCCCGGCGTCGACCTGGAGCGGGACGTGCTCGCCCGGATGCCCTTCCGGCCCGCCGTCGCGGCGGACGTGCGCACGATGGACGTCGAGATCTTCACCCCGGGCCGGATGGGGCTGGCGCAGGGGCCCGTCCTCAGCCTGCGCGAGCGGGTGACCTACCGGCCGGACGCCGACCTGCTCTACCTCAACTTCGAGGGCCTGCGCCTGGACACCGAGGCGGACGCCGAGGCGCTCGCCGTCCAGCTCGAGCCGGAGCTGGCGGCCTACGGGCGGACCATGGCCGCCGTCGTCAACTACGACAACTTCTGGCTCGCGCCGGCGGCGGCCGACCGGTACTGGGCGATGATCCGGCACAACACCACGCACTACCTCAGCTCGACGACGCGGTACTCGACGAACGCGTTCTTCCGGCACCAGCTGGGGGAGCGGTTCTCGCTGGCCCGGCTGGACGGGCACGTGTACCGCTCCTTCGACGAGGCGGTGCACCACCTGGAACCGCCGGCCGGCGCGGCCGGCGCGGACGGCGCGGACGGCGACCCGTCGTGAGGGTGCGCCTCAGTCAGGCTCGACCGCGCCTCGATCAGGGCCGGCGGGCGCGCCACTCGTCGGCGAGCAGTCCGTAGAGGACCTCGTCGACCCGCCGCCCGAGGAACCAGGCGGCGCTGCGCAGGCGGCCCTCCTCGACGAACCCGCAGGCGGTGGCGGTGCGCTGCATGGCGGTGTTGACGTCCAGCGTCTCCAGCGAGAGCCGTTCCAGCCCGCGGATCTCGAACCCGAACCGGCAGATCACCTCGAGCGCGTCCCGGCCCAGCCCTTGGCCGCGCGCGGAGGGTAGCAGCGAGATGCCGATGTGGGCGCTGCGGTTGTGCAGGTCGATCAGCCAGAGGCCGACGTCCCCGATGGCCGTGCCGGTCGGGTCGTCCAGGCGCTGGACGGTGAAGTAGGCGTCCCGCGGGTCGGGCTCGGCGAGCCGCTTGTCGTACTCGGCCTCGCGCGCGGCGAGGCTGCGGGGCCGGAACGGCCGCGAGTCCGCCAGCGAGACGTGCTCGGCGTCCGCCGCGAGGACGAACAGCGTCTCGACGTCCTCGCGGCGGACCTCCCGCAACCCGATCTCGCGACCTGTCAGCATCCGGCCATCCAAGCAGCGACCCGCCGCCCCGGCGAGCGAATTGACACCCGGCCGGCGCTGGGGCCGGGGCGGGCGGGTTGGGTCAGGCGGTTCGGGTGGAGGCGGTGGTGCGGGCCATCAGGCCGAGGATGTCGAGGACGAGCGTCGCGGCGGCCAGGGAGGTGATCTCGGCGTGGTCGTAGGCCGGGGCGACCTCGACGACGTCCGCGGCGACGATCGGCAGGCCGTCCAGCCCGCGGAGCAGGCGCAGCAGCTCGCGGCTGGAGAAGCCGCCGATCTCCGGCGTGCCGGTGCCCGGCGCGAAGGCCGGGTCGAGGACGTCGATGTCGATGGACAGGTACACCGGCACGTCGGCGACCCGGGCCCGGACCTGCGCGATCGCACCCTCGACGGTGAGCCGGTCCAGGTCGGCGGCGCGGATGATCGAGAAGCCGAAGCGGGCGTCGTCCACCAGGTCCTGCGCGTCGTAGAGCGGGCCGCGGATGCCCACGTGCACGCTGTGGTCCGCCGCGAGCAGGCCCTCCTCGAACGCGCGCCGGAACACCGTGCCGTGCGTGAGCGGCGCGCCGAAGTAGGTGTCCCAGGTGTCGAGGTGGGCGTCGAAGTGGACCAGGGCGACCGGACCGTGCTCGCGGGCGACGGCGCGCAGCAGCGGCAGCGCGACGGTGTGGTCGCCGCCGATCGTCACCAGTCGCCGGCCGCCGGTGATCAGCTCGGCGGCGTGGTCGCGGACGGTCCGCATCGCGTCGTCCAGCACGAACGGGTTGACGGGGGCGTCGCCGGCGTCCACGACCTGGATCGTCCGGAACGGCGCGACGTCCAGCTCGGGGGAGTAGGCCGGGCGCAGGTGCCGGGAGGAGGTGCGAACGGCGATCGGCCCGAAGCGCGCGCCCGGCCGGAACGACGTCCCGGCGTCGAAGGGCGCCCCGAGGACGGCGACGTCGAAGTCCCCGACCTGGTCGACGCGGGGCAGCCGCGCGAAGGTGGACTCGCCCGCGAACCGGGGCACCCGGGTGCCCTCGACGGGCCCCACCGGCGCGGGGCGCGTGGCCGCCGGGGGCTCGGGGGTCCCCGGAGGCGCCGAGGGTGCCGGGCCGGGCTGGGGGTCGGGCTCGGGGACCGTCATGGCGCCCAGGATGGCACGCGCCCCTGCGCGGTCAGGCGCCGCCCGCCCGCAGCACGAGCCCGAGCCGCTCGCGCCGGCGCAGCGACGTCTCCACCGCGACGACGACGCCGGTGGACGCCACGAGCGCGACGGCGGGCACGAGGGTCCACCAGGGGATGACCAGGGCGGGGTCGTCCGGCTGGCCGGTCACGAGCCGCAGGGCCAGCGGGCCGATCGCGAGCCGCGCGAGCAGCACACCGACGGCGAGGCCGCCGAGCGTCGCCAGCAGCGTGGCGGGGAGCAGTTCGCCGAGCACCACCTGCCAGCTCTCGCGCCGGCGCAGGCCGAGGGTGCGCAGGCGGGCGAGCGTCTCGCCGCGATCCCGCGCGCCGGTGGCCGCGCCGAGCGTGAGCCCGAGCACCGCGAGCGCCAGCAGGACGGCGGTCGAGACGAGCGCGAGCCGGCCGATCGCGGCGGGCAGCGGGGCCGCGGCGCGGTCGCGGCGGACGTCGTCCAGGGTGGTGACGCCGGCGGTGATCCGGTCGGCCGCGGGGAGGGCGGCGACGGCGGCCGTGACGGCGGCCGCCGCACCCGGTCCGATCGCCCACACCGTGTCGGGCGCGGTGTCGAGCCCGGCCGTGGCCAGCACGCGGGTGTCGACGACGAGGACGTCGTCGCCGCCCTCGCCGATCGACGGCGCGGGGCCTACGACGCGCAGCGGGAGGTCCTTGCCGCTCCAGGTCAGGCGCAGGGTGCGGCTCTCGAGCAGCTCGCGCTGCCCGGTCCGCAGCAGCACCGGGACGACCGCGGGCGAGGCTCCCGCCGTCGCGCCCGGCGTCGCACCCGGCGTGGCACCCGGCGTCGCCAGGGAGCCGGTCGAGAGCCCGGGAGCGCGCGGCAGCGGCGTGGCCGAGAGCAGCCGGGCGAACGCCGCGGTGTCGACGACGACGAGCCGCACCCGCCCCGGCCCCGCGCTCCCCGAGATCTGGACGCCGTCCACCACGCGCGCCGCCACGGCCTGCCGCACCCCGGGCGCGGAGGCGAGCCGCTCGGCGAGGCGCGCGACGTCCGGGGAGGAGCCGGTGCGCAGCCGGACGTCGGCCCCCACCACCTGCCAGGCCCCGAGCTCCTGCCCGCGGTCCTGGGTGGCGACGACCGCGGCGCCCAGCCCGACCAGCGCCATCGACACCGCGACCACCAGCACCGGCAGCGCCCGGGAGGCGGTCTCGGCGGCCCGCGCCGCGGCGACGAGCGGGAGCGCCCGGCGGGAGCCCAGCGCCCGCCGGACCGCGAACCCCGCCGCGAGGGGCAGCAGCCGGCGCAGCAGCAGGGCCGCGGCGAGCGCGCCGGCCGCGGGGGCGAGCGCGGGCAGCAGGTCGCCGGCAGCGGCCGTGCCGTCCGCCGGGACCACGCCGCGCTGGTGGAGCGCCACGAACGCGCCGATCGCCACCAGGACGACGGCGACCTCCACCGCGACGCCCCGCAGCCGGCGGGTCCGGGCGAGCGCGCGGCGCGCGGACGGGTTGGCGGGGACCCGCCGTCCGCCGCTCGCGACCGCCGCCACGCGCATCCCGGCGAGCGGCGGCGCGAGCACCGCGACGGCCACGACCGGGAGCACCCAGGGCGACGGCGCCGGCCCGCCGCCCAGCGGGACCGCGGCCAGGGTCCCCACGAGCGTGCCGGCCACGGCGACGGCCACCGACTCGACGGCGAGCTCGGCGCCCAGCCCGGGCAGCGACGCCCCGCGCACCCGCGCGCCCGCGAGCGTGACGGCGCGCCGGCGCACGAGCAGGTCCGCGGCCAGGGCCAGGACCAGCGCCGCCGCCGCACCCAGACCCAGCAGCAGGACGGCGGCCTGCGCGGCGGCGGCGTTCACCTGGCGCTGCGCGCGCCGCACGACGGTGTCCAGCGAGGTGGCCCAGCGCAACGGCCTGGCCTGCGCCGGGTCGAGCGTGACGAGGTCGGCGCCCACCTGCAGCCGCACGACGTCGTCGGCGACCGCGTCGGCGTTGCCCCAGCGGACCCGCGCCGGGACCACCGGGTAGCTCAGCTCCCGGCTCACCTCGATCTCGTCGACCGCGAGCCGGGCGTCGGGCACGGACTCGCGGGAGAGCAGCGCCGCGGCGTTGAGGTAGTCGTGCCCGTCCGCGTCGCGGAAGGACGCCGGCCGGATCAGCCGGGGCGCCGGGTGCCAGATCGGGTCGCGCTCGTCGACGACGCGGTACACCCCGGTGACGAGCACGTGGACCTCGGCGTTGAACCGGTCCACGAGGACCAGCCGGGCACCGGCCGTGACGCCGAACGCGGCCGCCGACGCCTGCGACAGTCCGACCTGCACCTGCCACGGCGGTGAGCCCGCCGGCCGGACGACCTCCTCCTGGCCGGCCGGGACCGAGGCCCCGGGCGCGTGGCCCGACGTCCAGACCACCCGGGGATCGCCCTCGGCGCTCGACAGGTAGGTGAGCGCCAGGCTGCGGCCGGTGCCGTGGCCCAGGACGCCGATCGACTCGGTGACGATGCGGGCGACCGGCGGCCCGGTGACCGCGGCCAACGCCGGCGGCAGGGCGAGGCGGGCGGTGGTGAACTCGTCGTCGGTCACGGTCGCCGTGCGCGGCTGGCGCCGGACGCCCTCCCCGGTGTCCTCGGGATCGAGCGGCGCCGACGCCAGCAGCGAGGCGGCGTCACCGGCGTCGCCGACGACGGTCGTGGTGGCCTCGTCGGCGGCGCGCCGGCCGGCGGGCGGGACGGCGCCGGCGAGCAGGCTCACCAGGGCGACGACGAGCAGCGCGAGCAGGAGCGGCCCGGCGTCCGCGCGGGCCCGGCCGAGGATGCTCGGCCGGTGCAGCCGCAGTGCCGGCCGCTGACGTGGCCGCAGCTGCGGCAGCCCGGTCACGAGGCACCGAGCCGGAGCTGGGTGGCGTCCGCGCGCCGGGCGCGACGGGCCGCGACGGCCGCGGCGACGACGGCGCAGCCCGCGAGGAAGGCCCCGACCAGCAGGCTCTCGGTGGCCCACGGCCACAGCGGCCGGACGTCGGGCACGGCCTCGCCGCCGGACTCGGACCGGGTGAGCAGCGGGCCGAGCAGCCGGGCCGCGACCCAGCCCACCACGGCCCCCGCCAGCACCAGCAACCCGGACACGGTGGCGTGCTGGACGAGGACGCCGCGCCGCACGTGCGACCGGCGCAGGCCGACCGCCCGCAGCTGCGCGAGCTCCAGCCTGCGGGCCTCGAGGTCGGCGGTGACGTTGAGTGCCGCGCCGGCCAGCACGAGCAGCAGTGCGAGCGGCACGAGCGCGGCCAGCGCCACCGGGAACACCGCCCGCAACGGCCCGGCGGTCAGTTCGGTCGCCGTCCCGGCGCGGGAGACCAGCGTGCCGAGGGCCAGCGCGCGCAGGCGCGCCTCGGCGTCCGGCACGGTCGGGCCGCCGACCCACCAGGCTCCCCCCACCGGCGTCAGGTCCCCCGTGCCCACCAGGGCGCGGGAGACGAGGTCCACGTCGGCGAGGACGGCGGCGCCGGCCGGCACCGAGGGGACGTCCGGCAGCACCTCGACGACGTGGCCGACGAGGTGCGCCGTCCCCACGGTGAGCGGCAGGTCGGTGTCGACCCGCGTGCCGGTGGCGTCGGCCAGCCGTCGGGAGACCGCGACCGGGATCGTCTCCGGCAGCGTGAACGCCGTCGCCAGGAGCTGCGCCGGGTGTTCGTAGAGGTGCACCAGAGTCACCACGCCCGACGTCCGGACCAGGGTCCCGCCGGGGGCGGCCTCGAGCCGTACCGTCGGGGCGCCCAGGCCCGTCGGGTCCAGCCCGACGGAGGCGGCCGACCACTTCGCACCGGTCGTGCCGGTGCCGGTGCCGAGGCCGGTGCCTGAGCTGGTGCCCGTCCCCGGCAGCCCGATGTCCACGGTGACCTTGCCGCCGGCGTCCGCCGATTCCGGTGGGACCCCGCTCGGGTCGGCGCTGAGCTGGATCTCGACGGCGACCACCTCGGTGGCCTGCGCCGGTCGCGCGCGCAGCTGCAGCGGGTGGCGGGCGCCGTCCAGCGGGACCGGGGTGGCGTCGAGCGTGAACCGGGCGCCGCTCGGCTCCTGGACCACGAGGTGGACGGCCGCCAGCAGCGCCGTCCCGCCGGTGACGCCCCCGGTGACGGTCAGCGCAGGCCCCGTGCCACCGGTGCCACCCGTGCCGCTTGTGCCACTTGTGCCGATGGCGGCGAAGGGCAGGCCGGCCACCCGGTCGGTGGGCGCGAGCCGCGCCCCGACGTCGCCCCACCGCTGCCCGCCCGGCAGGCGGCCGCGCAGCACGGCGTCGGCCCGCCGCAGGTCGACGGCGACCAGTTGCGGCGGCTGCCCGGCGTCGCCCAGCCACTGCCCGACGAGCACGTTGCGGCGGGTCGCGGGGGAGACCGTCCCGCCGGTGGCGGCGGTCACGGCCGCGCCCTGGCCGGGCTCGCCGGGGGAGGCGAGGGCCAGGCGCAGGTCGGTGCCGGCCCGCAGGTCGGCCTGGTCGTGCTGGGAGGTGTTCCAGGTGTCGAGCAGCGCCACCCCGAACGTGCCCGCCGCGGTCCCGAGGACGACGAGGAGCGCGGCGGCGGCCGCCTGCGGGCGGCGGGCCGCCTCGAAGGTCGCCAGCGGCAGGACGAGCGTGCGCGAGCGCCGGGCGAGCCGGTCGCCCACCGCCAGCACGGGCGGCAGCAGGCGCAGCGCCAGCAGCGAGCCCGCCACCAGGCACAGCACCGGGGCCACCGCCCGGACGACGTCCACGCCCGACGACGCGGGTGGCTGCACCCGCAGCTGCCAGAGCCCGACCGCGGCCAGCCCGACGACCAGCACGTCGCCGCCGGAGCGCACCAGCAGGCCCACCCGGCCGCGGGTCGTGGCGCCCACGCCGTGCTCCGGGCGCAGCGCGGGCACGACGAGCAGTCCGGTGAGCAGGACGGCTCCGACGACGATCGCGACCACGGCCGCAGCCGTGACCGACGGTCCGGTGGCGAGCCCGGCGCCGCGCACCGCCGGCAGGTGGGTGAGAGCGGCGTGCGCGAGCCCGGCGAGGGGCACGGCCAGCAGGGCGGACACGGCGGCCAGGGCCGCGGCCTCGGCCGCCGAGCCGGCCAGCAGCTGGGGCCGGCTGCTGCCGAGCGAGGCGAGCAGCGCGGTCTCGTCCCCGCGCAGCGCCGCGACGAGCCGGGCGGCGAGGGCGAGCGCCGTCGCGGTGAGCGCGATCCCCAGCAGGACGACGACGAGGACGGCGGCCCGGGTCACCGTCGCCTGCGTCCGCGCGACGGCCAGCGTGGTCGGCAGCGGTGACTCGATCCGCTCGACGGAGACCCGCTGGTGCAGCTCGGCGGTGATCAGGGCGTTGGCCGAGCCGAGCCGGGACAGCACGGCGTCCAGGGCCGGTCCGGACGGCTTCGACAGGTCGGGATGGGCGGTGACCTGGAACCGGTCGAGCGTCGAGCCGGTCGCGACGAGGTCGGCGAGGTCGAGCAGGAAGGGCCCGTAGGCCGGGACGGCGTTGAGCTGCACCGAGGCGTGGAAGTCGGTGGCGGTCCCGGCGCCGCCGAGCAGGTCGCGGTCCCAGCCGCCGGCGAGGGGCCGGAACACCCCCACGACGCGGAGCGTGACGGGGGGCAGCCGGGTGCCGTTGGCGATCTCCCCCTCGAGCCGCACGGTCCGCCCCGGAGCGAGCCCGAGCGCGGTGGCCGCCGTCTGCGGCAACGCGGTCTCGGGGATCGTGGCGCCCGGGCGCGGGGCCCGGCCCGCGACGAACCGGGCGCGCCGGTCGAGCCCCTCCGTCGCGCCGAGGTAGCCGACGCGGGGCCCGGTGCCGGCCGCTGCGGGGAACCGCCGCGGCGCCGACGACGCGGAGGCCGTCGTCGTCACGACCAGCGGCGACATCACGCCCACCAGGACCCGGCGGGTGTCCCGGACCACGGACGCCGAGACCGCGCCGGGCACGGCCGCCACGAACGCGGTCGTGTCGACCTGCTCGGCGGTGGCGCGCGCGGTGGCGACGTCGAAGGCCTGCTGCGCCGACGAGCCGAGGAGCAGAGCGGCCAGGCCCAGCTGCGTGACCCCGGTCGTGACCAGCGCGAGGACCGCGGCGAGCAGGCGCCCGTGCGCGACGGCGCGCGGGGCGACGAGCCTCAGCATGTGCCCGCGGGCTCCCCGGGAGCGGGGTCCCGCTCGTCGACGGTCGGGTCCTCGACGACGACGCCGTCCGAGATCCGCAGCACGCGGTCCGCGAGGGCGATCATGACCGGGTCGTGGGTGGCGACGAGCGCTGTGACTCCCTCGGCCTCCACGACCCCGCGCAGCAGCGCCATGATGGCGAGCCCGGTCTCCGCGTCGAGCTGGCCGGTCGGCTCGTCCGCGATGAGGACGCGCGGAGAGGCGGCCAGGGCCCGGGCGATCGCGACGCGCTGCTGCTGGCCGCCGGACAGCTCGCCGGGGCGCTGGTCCGCGTGCCCGCCCAGCCCGACGAGGTCGAGCAGGACGGCGACCCGGCGCTGCCGCTCGGGGACCGCCGTCCGCGCCAGGCGCAGCGGGACGCCGACGTTCTCCGCGGCCGACAGGACGGGGATCAGCCCGAAGGTCTGGAACACGTAGGAGACCGTGCCCCGGCGCAGGTCGCTCAGCCCGTCGTCGTCCAGGGACGTCACGTCGGCGCCGGCGACCCGGACCGTGCCGCGGTCGGGCCGGTCCAGGCCGCCGACGACGGTGAGGAGCGTCGTCTTGCCCGACCCGGACCGGCCGACCAGGGCGACGAGCGTGCCGGCCGCGATGTCGAACGAGACGTCGCGCAGGGCGTGGACGGCGCCCGCGCCGGAGCCGAAGCTGCGCGCCACGCCGCGGACCGAGACGGTGGGTCCGCTCACGACGTCGTCCGGTCCGGTTCGACGTCTGGTTCGACGTCCGGTTCGACGTCCGGTTTGACCGAGACGTGGTCGGCCTCCAGCGCGAGCCGGACCCGGCGGCTCAGCTCGAGCGCCTCCCGGTACTCCCGCGGGACCTGCACCCGGCCGGCCCGGTCCATCACGGCGTACTCCTCGGCGATCACGTGGTCGTCGCCGTCCGCGCTGGTGGCGGTCCGGCGGAGCACCTCGCTGCTGGTGCGGCCGTCGCGGATGGCGACCGTGCGCTCGACGTGGCCGCTGACGTCGGCGTCGTGCGTGACGACGACGACGGTGGCGCCGAGCTCCCGGTTGGCGGTGCGGAGGGCCTCGAAGACCTCCCGCGACGTCTCGGTGTCGAGCTCCCCGGTCGGCTCGTCGGCGAGCAGCACGCGCGGCCGGTTGGCCAGCGCGACGCAGATGGCGACCCGCTGCTGCTCGCCGCCGGACATCTCGGCCGGACGGCGACCCGCGCAGTGGCCGACCCCGACGGCCTGGAGCAGCGCCGCGACGCGGGTGCGGCGTTCGCGGCGGCCGACGCCGGCGATGGTCAGCGGCAGGTCGACGACCTGCGCGGCCGTCAGGTAGGGGACCAGGTTGCGGGCGGTCTGCTGCCGTACCAGGCCCACGACGTGCCGGCGGTACCGCACGCGCTCGCGCCGGGTCATCCCGAGCAGGTCCCACTCGCCGACCCGGGCGCGGCCGGCGGTGGGCGGGTCGACGCCGGCGAGGATGGACAGCAGCGTCGACTTGCCCGACCCCGATGCCCCCACGATGGCCAGCATCTCGCCCTCGGCGACGAGCAGGTCCAGGCCCTGCAGCGCCTGCACCTCGACGGATCCTGTCTGGTAGATCCGCACCAGGTTGTCGCAGACGACGAGCGCGTCCCGGCCGAACTCCGGCGCTGCCGGCGCCGCTGTCCCCGCCGTCGGCGCCGCCTGCGGTGCCTGCGGCGGGGACAGCTCGGTCCCGGTCAGCGTGCACCTCCCCTCCGTCCCGCGGTCGGGACGGCCCCGGAGGATGCTAACCCCGAAACCCCCGCGCGCCGGGCGGACACGGAGGCAGCCGTAACCACCGGCACCGGCAGCCGTTTGGAGCAGGTGCGGTGGGCGCCGCCGGCCCAGGCGTCGCCCGGACCGCGGCGGCGGGGAGGCGGACAGACATGGACGTGCGGGCACTGCGCTACCGGGTCTCGTTCCGGAACGGCTCGGACCAGCTCGAGGGAGATCTCGTGCTGCCGTCCGGGGGCGGCCCGCATCCCGTGGCGGTCCTGGTCGGCGGCACGGGCGGTATGCGGGACCGGGGGCGCTGGATCGAGGACCTGGCCCTGCTCGGGCTCGCCACCCTGACCTGGGACAGCCCCGGCTGGGGCGACTCCCTCGGCATGCGGCGCTGGCAGGCGCCCGACGAGCGCACGCTCGAGGTGACCGCGGCCGTGCAGTTCCTGGCGACCGTGCCGGAGATCTCCCCGCACGGGATCGGCGTCATCGGTGCCGACGCGGGGGCCTGGGCCGCGGTGCTCGCCGCCGCGCTGACGCCGCAGATCCGGGCGGCGGTCCTGCTGTCGCCGCCGTGCACCGACCCGCACGGGCAGGAGCTGGTCCGGCTGGGACAGCGGCTGGCCGGGCAGGGGTTCACCGGCGCGGAGGTGGGCCTGGCCCAGCTGGTGCTGCGGGAGCGGCTGCGCCGGTTGGCGGCGGGCTGGGACGCCGTGAGCATCCTGCAGGCAGAAGCGCCCTGCCGGCCGACCGAGTGGTACGGGTGGCTGCCGGGGACGACCGTGCCCCAGCTGCAGGCGTTCGCGAGCCTGGCCGAGTACGAGCCGGCGTCCCTGCTGGCGTCGCTGGCGTGCCCGGTGCTGGCGGTGTTCGGGGCGGACGACCCGGCCACCTCGGCCTGGGCGAACGCGCAGGCGCTGCGGGAGGCGCTCACCCACGCGCCGGGCGACGACCACCACCTGATGATCCTGCCGCGGACCGATCGCGCCTACCTGCCCGCGGGCGCGCCCGGCTGGACGGGGCCCCGGCCGCCCGGCGACTGGCAGCTGGACGTCGTCGGCTGCATCGGGGACTGGCTGGCGCCACGGCTCGCCCGGTACCGGTGGGCCGCCCCGAGGCCCGGGGTTCCGGTGACGCCCGGGGGCGGGGTCGCGCTGATCCCCGTCCCGCGTGCGGGCTGACGCCACCGCGGCCCGGGCGGGCTGAGGCCGCCGTCGCTCGGGCCGGTGCGGATGCCGGGCAACCTTCCTCGGCCCCCGGACGACGGTAGGGGTGCACCCACGGATCAGGTGCGTGGTCGCCGGTGCCTGTCGGCGGGGCACCTGCCGTACGAGGAGGTCGAAAGTGACACGCACAGTTGGCCGGTTCAGGCTGCGGTCCCGGGCTGCGGTGATGGGGGCTCTGGCCTGCCTGGCGGCGGGGGTCGGTCTGGCGCTGGCCGTGCCGTCGGCGTCCGGGGCACCGGGGGCGCTCACCCCGGCGTTCCCGGTGACGGGGAACTCCACCTGGTTCACCGGGCTGGGCGACCCGTACGGCGGCTGCGGGCTGCCGCAGGCCGACCTGGACGCGCCGGACTTCATCGCGCTGAACGTCTACAACACTCCGGGTGACTACTCGTTCTACCCGCGGCCGCTGACGGGCGCGAACGCCGCGAAGGCCGGCATGTGGGACAACGGGCACAACTGCGGGCGCTGGGTGCAGGTGACGATCGCCGACTACTGCAACGGCCTGAACGACGGCGCCCGGAACAGCGCGTTCTGCCGCAACGGCGCCTACGTCGCGGACAAGTACAACGGCGCCGTCCTCAACATGGTCGTCGCGGACAGCTGCGGCGACGACAACGGCTGGTGCCGGGACGATCCGTACCACATCGACATGTCGCAGGCATCGCTCAACAAGTTCGCCCTGAACGGGACGCCGGTGGGTGACCTCTACCCGGACCACTTCAACAACCGGCACGTGAGCTGGAAGTTCATCCCGGCGCCGGGGTACAGCGGTGACCTGCAGATCGGGTTCCTGCGGGGTGCCCAGAGCTGGTGGGGCGCGATCTCGGTCTCGCACCTGGCGAACGGCCTGCACGGCGTCCAGTACTACGCGGGCGGCACGTGGCACGACGCCACGATGAACGGCGACATGGGTCAGTCGTACGTCATCTCGCCGCTGACGGCCGGCGGGACCGACTTCCGGATCCGGGCGACCGACGTCGACGACAAGCAGATCAACGGCGGGCGCGAGTACAGCTTCTCGCTGCCGTCGTCGTGCGGCTCCCAGTGCTCGACGGCCTACACCAAGGTCAGCTACACCACGAGTGGCGGGTCGACCGGCTCGCCGACGCCCTCCGTCACCCCGTCGGTGACGCCGTCGGTCACCCCCTCGGTGACCCCGTCGATCACGCCGTCCGTGACCCCGTCGATCACGCCGTCGATCACCCCGTCGATCACCCCGTCGGTGACTCCCTCGGTGACGCCGACCGGGACGCCCGGTCGCCAGTGCACGGCCACGTACCGGGTGACCGGGACCTGGCAGGGCGGGTTCCAGGGCGAGGTGAGCGTCAAGGCCGGGACGACGGCCGTCTCCGGCTGGACCGTGAGCTGGGGCCTGGGCTCGGGCCAGACGGTGAACCAGGTCTGGAACGGCGTGGTCACACCGAAGGCCGCGGGTGCCGAGACGGTGACCAACGCGTCGTACAACGGCTCGCTCGCGGCGGGCGCGAGCACCACGATCGGCTTCCTCGGAGGCGGTCCGGTGCCGAGCCCGGTTCCCACGGTCAGCTGCTCGGCGAGCTGACCTGCGCTCGCGCCCGGCGCTGACCGGGCGTGGCGACCCGCGTCCCGGCGGGTCGCAGCCGGCGACCCGCCGTCCAGCGGGCCGCCGGCGCGGTGGTTGGGAGGCCGACTCGGGGGCGGCCTCCCAACCTGCCGCTCCGGCGCTCTCGCGCCCGAGCGCCCGACGCCGTCAGGCTGCGGCGTGGTGCCCTCGGGAGGCGCCGCGGAGCAGGACGCGCAGGTCGACGGTGGCCGCCATCCGGCGGTAGCCGGCGTCGCTGGGATGCAGGTGGTCGCCGCTGTCGTAGGCCGCCAGGAGCCGGTCCGGGTGGGCCGGGTCGCGCAGGGCCCGGTCGGTGTCGAAGACCGCGTCGAAGGCGCCGCTGGTGCGGATCCACCGGTTGACGGCCTGTCGTTGGCGCTCGCCGAAGGCCGTCCCGTAGTTGCCGCCGTACTGCGCGGTGGAGCCGCCGAACGGCACGAGCGTCACGGCGTAGATCGGGAGCCCGGCGGCGTGGACCCGGGCGATGATCTGCCGGTAGCCGGCGATGACCGCCTCGGCCGTGGCGGCCTCGGCGCCGATGTCGTTGATGCCCTCCATGAGGATCACCTCGCGGACGCCGGCCTGGCGGAGCACGTCACGCTGCAACCGGTGGAGGGCGGAGACGCCGAAGAGGGCCGGGGTCCGGTCGCGCAGCACCTCGTTGCCGCCGATGCCCGCGTTCGAGACGGCGAGCGTCGGGCCGCTGAGGGCGGCGAGCCGGCGGGCCAGGTGGTCGGGGTAGCGCTGGTCGGCGTCGACCGTGGACTGGTCGCCGTCCGTGATCGAGTCGCCCAGGGCCACGACGGTGCCGAGGACGGCGCGGGCGGCCCGCACGTCGACGCCGGACGTGAAGAGCCAGCACCCGATGGGCGTCGTGAACGCCGAGGCTGCCGCGGCCGAGGTGCGGTCGCCGGCAGCGAGGTAGTTCGTCTCGCGGGAGTTGTTGTGCTGAGTGGCCGGACCGGTGGGCCGCGGCAGGTAGACGCTCAGGGCGAGGCGCTGCAGCGCGCGCACGGGGAGCCGGACCGGGTCGCTGAGCACCTCGCGACCGGCCGGGACGACGGTCGACGCGTGGCCGCCGAAGCGGAGGGCGCGGAGCGTGCCGGGCCGGGTGGCGGCGCCCTGCGGTCCGGCGGCGACCGCGACCGAGGCCGCGCCGACGTGCAGGGGAGCGGCGCCGAAGGCGTTGGAGACCCGCACCCTCACGGTGTCGCCGCCGGTGCTGAGGAGGACGAGGTTGCGGACGGTCTGGTTCGCGATGCCGGTGTCGGCGGGACAGGTCGCGTGCGAGAACGTCCCGCCCGCGGTCGGGCTGCCCTGCCAGGCGTTGACCCAGCCGGCACGGTCCTGGGGGGCACCGGCGGTCCCGGCGACGGCCGAGCCCGCAGACACGGTGGTGAGGGCGAGCGCTCCCGCCACGACGCCGGTGAGCAGGCGGCGGGGCCGGGCGAGGGACGGGCGGGGGCTGGGGCTGGGGCTGGGGCTGGGGCTGGGGCTGGGGGCGGCGCTGCGGGCCGGGCTGCTGGGCTGGGAGTGGACGGACCGGTTCATGAAAGCCTCCTTCCGGCGGGAACCGGACAATACGGCCCGTGCGCGACCCCCGCGCGCCGATCGGTCGACCGGCCGGCTGCCGTGCCCTGGCCGGCCGTGCCCTGGCCGGCCGTGCTCCGGTCGGCTGTGCCCTGGTCAGCGGGGCGGCGCGATCCGGTAGGGCTCCTCGAGCAGCGGGAAGGATTCCACCGGGGGGTCGGCCTGCGGACCGGCGGCCTCCAGGTCACGGACGTTCTTCTGGACGGCGACTGCAGAGAACAGGCTGAGCGCGAAGGCCATCGCGTAGAAGCCCTTCTCGCTGGGGGCGAGCCCGGCGTTCCACAGACCGGTGCTGAGAAGGACCAGGGCGGCGCCGACGGAGATCCAGGACAGGGCGAAGTAGATGCCGGAGACCGAGATCCCCTCGATCCGGTCGCGCACGCACTTCTGCAGGGAAACCGCAGCGAACAGGCCGTACAGCAGGAGGGTGAGGTAGAAGCCCTTCTCGCTGAGGGCGAGCCGCGCGTTCCACAGGCCGATGACGAAGGCGAGCGAGCCCGCCAGCAGGGCGAGCCAGGAGGCGCCGACGAAGGCGGCGGTCGGGCGGGTCGGGGTGCTCTGGGTCACGTCGGGCTCCGCATCGTCGGGCTGGATCCGGCTGGTGCGCCGGCGAGGACGACGCTACGGAGGGCGCCGGGCCCGGGCATGAGTACTCCGGCGGGTCCGGTGGCCGTGCGAGCACTCATCCGCTGGTGGTCGTGACCGTCCCCGTCACTCCCGCTGGCGGCTGAACGGTCGCCGGGACAGCCGGAACTGCTCGGCGTGGTGCTGTGCCTGCCGGACCGCGTCGTTCAGCTGGTGATGGGTGAGGTTGCGCAGCCAGCCACCGAGCACCCTCGCCCGCTGCGGCCGAGGGAGGGCTGGGCGGGCTGAGCGGGCGAGGCGGGAACGCTCTCGTCGTCCGTGGTCGCGTCGCCCGGACCGTCGCTGTCGGAGGGCGCCGACGGAGGAGCGGCGTCGGTGAGCGCTCCGGGGTCGTCGTCATTGCCCAGTGCTGGGCCATGGCGACGAAGAGGTCGGACCAGCGCTGCCCCCGGGTGCGGGCGTCCGGCAGGTCGACGTGTTCGCTCACGGCCGGCCCGTCGTCGCGCAGCGGCCGGGGAGCGTGGCCGGGAGCGGTGCCACGCTCGAAGACGGCCATGACCTCGGGGTCGCTCGCGGGGTCGACGACGAACCGGCCGCTGCGCCGGTAGTGCTCGGCGTCGAAGCGGTCCTCCCGGCCCGGGTGGAGGTGCTCCTTGAGGACCCGACCGAGATGCTCGACCGTCCCGGGAGAGGTGGCCAGGGACACCTCGGTAAGGAGCCGGTCGGCGAAGATGGCGCCCGTCGTCCCCTCGTCGTCGACGACGGCAGAGGTACCGCTGCGCGGGTCGAGCAGGCTGGACGTGGCGGCGTCGATGTGGCCGCGATGCACCAACCCGTCGGCGAGGGCCTGCCCGAGGGTGGGAAGCAACGGGTCGGGACCCGCGATCGTGGTCGCGGCGCGCAGGTCGCGGCGGGCCTGGTCGGGGGAGAGGTGCAGGGCCTCGGTGAGGAAGGTGCGGGCGCCGCGTTCGGCGAGCTGGACAGTGCTGCGGCCCCCGCTTGGACCGGCACCCGCGGTGGGGGTGATGGTGGCGATCAGCTCGGGCCGGGACAGCAGGTCGGCGAGGGCCGCGACCTTCCCGCCTCCAGGACGGCGCCGGCCGCGTAGTAGGCCCTGACCCGGCCCAGGATCTCGGCGTCGGAATAGGCATGACCGGGGCGGCTACCCGCCTCCCGAATGAGTGTGATCGCCTCGGTCAATGCCTCGGGAACAGGGTGGCCGGCCAGTGGGATCGGCTGTGCCGAACCCTCCGACCCGTACTGCCCCTCATGTCCCATACCCCGACACCAACCCCCACCACCGACAGAACGGCCCGGCCGCCATCGGCCTGTGGACAACCGGCGCAGTAACGTCGCGCGCGCCAGGTGTTGCCCTTGTTCGACCAGGTCGGGGCCCGCGGAGGCCGGCTGCGACCTCCTGCTGAGTGGCGGCGCTACATTTCTTGGGGCAATCCCGAGAAAAGGACTCCTGGCCACGGATCAAGACATCGGCACAGGCAAGCTGATCACGTCGTGCGGGCGCGGGAGAGCAGCCGTGCCCGCACCCGGTGCAATCGCGGCATCAGGCCGTAGATGACGATCGGCACCGCGACGGTCGCGAGCACGAACGTCCGCACCGCCGGCGCCAGGCCGCTCAGCCAGCCGCCGAGCACGAGGTTGAGCACGGTCAGGGTCGGGAAGACCGCCAGCCAGATCATCAGGGCCAGGTCGTGCTTCGTCGGCGGCCCCGGAATCCCGGGCCC
>Ga0302322_100001626_pt1 | contig 18533 bp, 17 predicted proteins | sample Fen_T0_2_FD_203757 | JGI IMG/M metagenome (GOLD analysis project Ga0302322, IMG submission 203757) | Peat permafrost microbial communities from Stordalen Mire near Abisko, Sweden - Fen_T0_2 | ecosystem: Environmental > Terrestrial > Soil > Wetlands > Permafrost | place: Sweden: Abisko... | reverse complement strand
ACGCGGATCTCGCTCATGGCTCCATGGTGACGCATCCCACCCCTACAGCGTGTAGCGCACCTGCAATGCGGCGCCCGCCACCCCGAAGAATGCGACGCGCGCGCCGGCGGGCACTGCCACGTCGGCACCGTCGGCGGTCCCCGCACCGACGAGTGCGCCATCGCCCTGGAACACCTTCCAACTGCCCACGCCGAGAGTCGTCAGCGTTCCGGCTGCGTCCACAGTTCGCCACTCCGTATAGCCCTCCGGACCGATGGTGACGGTGCTGCGACCGGTCGTGAGCCCTTCGACGCTCGCCAGCGGTTGATACAGCGAACGGCCGAATCTCAGCCACTCTCCGTCGGAGTGCTGCTCTACCTGAAGGTCGTTCAGGTCCCGTCCCTGCGCGTTGGGGACGACGAGGAACATGCTCGCGACGTCATCGCTTGGGCGTGGGTCCACGGGCGCCGGGGCCATCGGATCCTCAACCCACAGATAGCCGGTCAGGCCGGGCACCTCGTCGAGGGTGAGGGTCGGAAGTGCCTCCCAGACGATGGAATCCGGACGCTCGTTCGCGATCAGCCAGATCGGGCCGACCCGCTTGCGCCAGGCGGGTGACAGCGCGTCGACGGACGTCGCCTTCTGTCCCACGATGACGTCCTCGCGATAGTGGCCGATCCCGCCCGGCTGGTTGAGAACGAGGTAGGTGCGCCCCCAGCCGCGGGCCAGCCGCAGGGCGGACCCCGGGGACCCGTCGGTCCAGTACTGGCCGTCCTTGCGGTGGGTGAAGACCTTCGGTTGAGCCGTCCACGTCCCGTTGCGATACACCGAAAGGCTGAGGACGCCGGCCTTGTCGGCCGCTGCGCGGACGACGGACCCCTGGGCGAGGTAGATGCCCACGATGTCCGCCGTCTGTGCGCGGGTCGACGCTGACGAGCGAGGAGCCGGATCGGCAAGCGGTTCCGGGACGCCGTCGATGGCGCCCTTCTCCGCGAGTGCGGTCAGCACGATCCGCTGAGCCACCGTCTCCAGAGCCGTGGAGGACAGTGCCGTTCCGGCCCCCACGACGATGGCGGCGACGTCCTCGTCCGGAGCCAGCGTGAACGACGCGTGGTACTGGATGGTGTCTCCGCCCTTCATCCAGCCGTCGACTCCGACGGCCGCGAGCCCCGGCTCGGCCGCGGAGTCCCAGCCCAGCCCGTACCGCAGAAACGGGGTCGCGGGATTCAAGGTGGTGGGCAGCTGGCTTCGCCCCATCTCCTTCACCGCGCGCGCCGAGAGGATGCGCACCCCGTCGAGGGTTCCGTCGTTCATGAGCATCGCCGCCAGCCGTGCCATGTCCCGGGGGGTCGACCAGGCGCCGCCCGTGGCGTGGAGATTCAGGATCTCCGCAGGTAGTGGGCCCGAGTCCGTCAAGACCGGCGCGTACGAGCCAGGCGTGGCCAGCGTGGTGGGAAAGCGCGAGAGGTTCATGCCGAGCGGCGTGAAGATGTGCTGCTGGACGTAGTCGGCGTAGGACATCCCGCTCATACGCTCGACGATGATGCCAGCGAGGGTGAAGCAGTCATTGCAGTAGACGCTCATCGATCCCGGGGTCGTCTTGAGGCGCTGAGTCGCGAGGGTGTCGAGCATCTGCCGGGTGTACCCCGGGAACGGATTCACGGTGCTGCCGTTCGAGTAGTCCGTACCGGGAAGGCCAGCGCTGTGGTTGAGCAGCATCCGCACGGTGATCTGCCGGTATTCCGGGGACGCCATCCGGAAGTCCGTGATGTAGTCCGTGACTGGGGCGTCGAGGGACACCTTTCCCGCATCGACCAGTTGCATGACCGAGATCGTCGCGAGCATCTTGCTGACCGAGCCGATGCCATACAGCGTCGACGCCTTCGGCTTGGTGCCCGCACCATCCACGACGCCCACCGTCGTCGACCAGACGGTGTGCGTCCCGTCGACCAGGGCAAGGGAGATCGACGACGCACCCGACTGCTTCAGCACGTCCTTCGCGGCAGCCCGCGCGACCGACAGGGTGTGCCCGAAGGTCGGCGACGGCGCGGCGGCGGACGCCGGCACGGTGGTGATCGCTGACGCAGCCACCAGTCCGGCGAGCAGCAGCGCTGCGGAACGACGACTCATGGCGAGGCCCTTACTCCGGATGACATGCCTGTTGACGTCGTCACCCTACGCGAATCAGGACATAGCGGGCGATTGGCGACGGGCCCTCGTCGCCCTGGGCAGCACACGCGAAACCCCGGCCGGTGAACCGGGCCGGGGCATCGATCGATCGGTGCGCGAGGGGGGAGTTGAACCCCCATGCCCTTTCGGGCACACGGACCTGAACCGTGCGCGTCTGCCTATTCCGCCACTCGCGCGAGAAGCAAAGGCGAGTGTACGGGCACCTCGGGGGCGATCGTCCAGTCGGGGTTACTGCTGATCCCCGCTCCTGGGGACCGCCTCCAGGTCGGCCTTGAGGGCGGCCAGCGTCTGGCGCATGGTCTCCGCGTTGTGCCCACGTCGATCGATCACGCCCGTGCCGACGATCCCGATGGCCTTCACGAGCAGGCCACGGCGATCCCACCACTGCTCCGTGACGATGCTGCCCTCGCCGGCCGAGGCGATCGCATACCGCCAACGGGCGACCGCCAGGCCGAGGTAGGTCACCTCGAAGGCGAAGGCCGACCCCGGGAGCGACTCCACGACCACGCATTGCGTCGACCAGCGCCACCAGCGGTTCGCGTTGCTGCCGGTGAACCTTGCCCCCACGGCAAGGGGGCCGGTCGTCGCGGTCCGCGCGCCACTGGTCTCGGGTGACCAGGAGGCGATCCGTTCGGGAACAGCCACCGCCGTCCACACGACCTGAGGTTCCCGCGCCACGGTCGTGGCCACACTCACGTCAGGCTCCCTCATGCCGCCATCCTGCACCGGTCGAGTGCTCGGCGCGGGGTCCGGTCGCGGCCGGTCTCCTGCGGTGCGCGTCCCGCACTGGTCCGACCCCTCGGGTTAGCATCAAGGTCACGCCACGGATGCGTGCGCTTGCGCATGCGCGATGAGAAGCGGAGGGCCTCGTGGGCCTGCTGGAACGGTTCGAGGACTCCCTCGACCGCATGGTCAACGGGGCGTTCGCGCGAGCCTTCAAGGCGGAGGTGCAGCCGGTCGAGATCGCCTCGGCCCTCCAGCGCGAGATCAGCGACCGCGCCGCCGTGATCGATCGCAACCGGACCGTCATCCCGAACGTTTTCCACGTCGAACTGTCGCAGCATGACTATGCCCGCCTCTCCGTCTTCAAGGACGCCCTGCAGACCGAGCTCGCGACGCTGGTGCGCGACTACGGCGCCGAGCAGCGATACACCCTGCTCGGTCCCGTCCAGGTGACCTTGGCCCAGGACGACGAGCTCGAGACCGGTATCTTCCGGGTGCGCAGCGAGGCTCGCGCCGAGGTGAGCTCCCAGCCCCACGGACGTGCGGGGGAGCCGGCCAGCCCCGACGTCGACGTCCGTCAGCCCCGTCTCGAGGTCGGGGGCACCGCCTACCCGCTCGTCCGGGCCATCACCCGCCTGGGTCGCGGCAGCGACACCGACATCCGCATCGAGGATCCCGGCGCCTCGCGCAACCACTGCGAGATCGTGCTCGGCCAGCCCGTCATCATCCGGGACCTGAGCTCCACGAACGGCACGTTCGTCAATGGCGAGCGGGTCTCGCAGATCGAGATCTCGAACGGGACGGTCATCATGATCGGGTCCACCCAGATGGTGTACCGGAGCGGCTGACCGGTGTCCGAGCTCGCGCTCACCCTCATCCGCCTGGGATTCCTCGTCCTGCTGTGGTCGTTCGTCCTCATCACCGTGCTGGTCCTGCGTCGCGACCTGCGGCAGCCGGCCGAGGCCAAGCCGCTCGGGCGCGAGCGCACGGCTGCGAAGACCTCCAAGCCCCCGAAGCCGCCCAAGGTCGCCAAGCAGCAGAAGATCAAGGGCAGCAAGCTGGTCGTGATCGAAGGGCCGTTGATCGGAACCATCGTCCCCCTCGGAAACGTCCAGATCACCGTGGGCCGCGCCGCTGACTCGACGCTGGTGATCGACGATGACTACGCGTCCAGTCGCCACGCACGCATCTACCCCGCTGAGGGGTCATGGGTGGTCGAGGACCTCGGTTCGACCAATGGCACGTGGATCGACCGCACGCGGATCACGTCACCGACGGTCCTGCCGGTGGGCGCTCCCCTTCGCGTGGGTCGCACCACGCTGCAGATCCAGAAGTAGTCGCGATGTCCCTCCATCTGCGGTACGCAGCCCGATCAGATGTCGGCCTCATCCGGGAGGGCAACGAGGACTCCGGCTACGCCGGTCCCGCGCTCCTCATGGTCGCCGACGGCATGGGCGGCCATGCGGCCGGCGAGCTGGCGAGCGCCATCGCGGTCGCGACGGTCGCGGACCTCGACGTGCATCCCCCGGCCACGGGTGAGGTGCTCTCGTCGCTCGGCGACGCCATCGCCGACGTGGGCGCCGAGATCTCCGGCGTGATCACCGCCGATCCCGACCTCACCGGCATGGGCACGACGGTCACCGGCATCTACTGGCTCGGCGACCGGATCGCTGTCGTCCACGTCGGCGACTCGCGTGCCTACCTCCTGCGCGATGGTGAACTCTCCCAGATCACGCACGACCACACCTACGTGCAGACCCTCGTCGATGCCGGACGGATCACCGAGGAAGAGGCGATGATCCATCCGCGGAGGTCGCTGCTCATGCGCGCCCTGGATGGCATGAACCCGGTCGAGGCGGACCTCTCGCTGCGTGAGGCGCGCGACGCGGACCGCTACATGCTGTGTACCGACGGGCTCTCCGGCGTGGTGTCGAACGACGAGATCGCCGCCATCCTCGCTTCGGGCGATCCGACCGGTGGCGTGACGCGCCTGGTCGACCTCGCGCTCGAGCGCGGGGCCCCGGACAACGTCACCGTCGTGATCGCCGACGTCGTGGAGATCCCCGATGCCTCCCCCGACATCCCGGTGATCGCGGACACGTTCGCGCCCGTCGTGGTCGGTGCTGCCGGCGAGCCGCGCGTGCGCATGCGCCTGCCCACGGTCCGCTTCCCCGATGACGCTCAGCCGGACCCTGACCGTCCGGACGCGCCCGAACCGGTGGTCGGAGGCCCGCCCACCGAGCCCCAGCCTCTCATCGACGCCGAGATCATGGTGCCCGCTGCCCTTGCAGCGCAGCAGAAATCGGCTGCGGAGCAGGCCACCCGCGCGCGCCGGAAGTCCCGTCGTCGGCCCTGGGTCATCGCGGGCGCGGTCGTGCTCGTGGGAGCCATCCTCGTGGCCGCCGGCTTCATGATTGCCCGCTCCTGGCTGTCGTCGCAGTGGTTCGTGGCCGTGAACGGAAGCGCGGGAACGGGCACGGTCGGCGTGTATCGCGGCGTGCAGGGCAGCCTCCTCGGGGTCCACCTGTCGACCCTCTGGTCCGACTCCGGCCTGCAGGTGGGCACGCTGCCCTACTTCGATCAGGAACTGGTCAGCAAGACCATCCCGGCAGCCGACGAGGTCGACGCCCAGCGCATCGTCACCGAGCTCCAGACCCGAGCCGCGCAGTGCCAGACCCTCATGCCACCCGCGGGCTGCCCCGGAACGACGTCATGAGCATTCCCTCGGCGACCATGGCGCCGATCACCGCCACCCCACGCAAGCAGCCCAACCGGCGGAACGTCGAGCTCGTCCTCCTCGCCTTCGCCTGGGCGCTCGGCGTGCTCGGCACGCTGCAGGTCGGGTGGGCGACAGGTGAAGGCATCGCGACGAGACTGTGGGTCACCGCCGGCGTCGTCGGCGGCATGGCCCTGGCCATGCACATCGTCGTCCGGTGGAAGGCCACCTACGCCGACCCGTTCATCCTCCCGGTCGCCACCTTGCTCACCGAGCTCGGACTCGTGATGATCTACCGGATCGACGTGGCAGCGGCCCAGCGCGCGGCGCTCAACGGCAACCCCGAACCCACGCCTGACGTCTACTCGCAGCTGACGTGGTTCACGGTGGCCGTCATCCTCGCGATCTCGGTGCTGTTCCTGCTGCGCGACCACCGCACACTGCAGCGGTACACGTACACGTTCGGCCTCGCCGGCCTCGTCCTGCTGATCCTCCCGCTCGCGCCCTTCATCGGTACCACCGTCAACGGGGCCACCCTGTGGATCCGCCTCGGCGGCTTCTCGTTCCAGCCGGCCGAGATCGCGAAGATCCTGCTCACCATCTTCTTCGCGGGCTACCTCGTGGAGAAGCGCGACTCCCTCGCCCTCGTGCGCAGCAAGTTCCTGGGCATCGGACTGCCTCGGCTGAAGGATCTCGGACCCATCCTTATCGCCTGGCTCGTGTCGCTGGCGGTCCTCGTCTTCGAGACCGACCTCGGCACGTCGCTGCTGTTCTTCGGCTTGTTCGTCGCGATGCTGTACATCGCCACGCAGCGCCGGTCCTGGCTGTTCCTCGGCGGGATCCTGTTCGCCGCCGGCGCGGTCGCCGCCTACTACCTGTTCGGGCATGTCCGGCTCCGCGTCGAGGTGTGGCTCGACCCCTGGCAGTACGCCGACACCAGCGGCTATCAGATCGTCCAGTCCCTGTTCGGACTGGCCAACGGCGGGATCCTCGGCGCAGGACTCGGCCAGGGCTTCCCGAACCTGGTGCCCTTCGCCAACACCGACTTCATCATCGCGGCGCTGGGTGAGGAGTTGGGCGTCACCGGACTCATCGCCATGCTGCTCATGTACGCGATCCTCATCGAGCGAGGCCTGCGCACCGCCGTGTCCGTCCGTGACAGCTTCGGGCAACTGCTCGCGGCCGGCCTGTCGATCACCCTCGCCCTGCAGTTGTTCGTCATCGTCGGCGGCGTCACCCGGTTGATCCCGCTGACCGGTCTCACGACGCCGTTCCTGTCCTACGGCGGTTCGTCGCTCATCGCGAACTGGATCATCGTCGCGCTGCTCCTGCGCATCTCCGATCGCGCGCGTCGCCCTGAGGTCAGGACCCCCTCGCCGGATGACGCTGTCACCCAGGTGGTGCGACGCGTATGAGTCGGCCCATCCGGCGGATCGGTTTCGTGCTGGCACTGCTGCTGATCGCCCTGCTGGCCAACGTGACCTACATCCAGGTCGTCAAGGCCGGCGACTACCGCGACCGGCCCGGCAACCAGCGGGTCCTGCTCGAGGAGTACAGCCGCGAACGCGGCCCGATCCTCGTCGGACCCAATCCGGTCGCGCGGTCGAAGGAGACCGGCGACACCCTGAAGTACCTGCGGGTCTACTCCAATGGTCCGCTGTACGCCCCGGTCACGGGCTTCTACTCGCTCGTGTACGGCGCCACCGGCCTCGAGCGCACCGAGAACCGGATCCTTACCGGCAGGTCGAGCCTGTTCGTCGTCGATCGCGTCGCTCAGCTGTTCGCGGGTCGGCAGCCGGTGGGCGGAGCAGTGAGCACCACGATCAACGCACGGGCCCAGAAGGCCGCCATGGACGGTCTCGCCGGCAAGAAGGGGGCCGTCGTCGCGATCGAGCCGGCCACCGGCCGCATCCTCGTATCGGTGCAATCGCCGTCCTTCGACCCCAACATCCTGTCGAGTCATGACCCGGCCGCTATCCGTGCGTACTACGAGAAGCTGCAGGCCGATCCCGCGAAGCCGCTGCTCAACCGGCCGATCGTCTCGCTCAACCCACCGGGGTCCACCTTCAAGATCGTGACGACAGCTGCGGCACTGGCCTCCGGGCGCTTCACCCCTGACTCCGTCCTCCCCGGTCCGGCCTCGTATCAACTGCCGGATTCGACGAAGAAGATCCGCAACTGGAACGGCAAGGAGTGCGGTCCCAACGGCCTGGTCACGCTGCGCGACGCACTGGCGATCTCGTGCAACACCGCCTTCGCCTGGCTGGGCAACGAGCTCGGGGCCGATGCACTGCGCACTCAGGCCGAGCTGATGGGGTTCAACCACGGCTTCCAGATTCCGCTGCGCGCCGCAACCTCGAAGTTCCCCGACAACCCCGATGCCCCCCAGACCGCTATGTCAGCCATCGGCCAGTTCGACGTGCGCGCGACGGCGCTGCAGATGGCGATGGTCGGCGCCGCCGTCGGGAACAACGGCGTGACGATGGCTCCCTACCTCGTGCAGGAGGTGCGCGGACCGGACCTCGCCATCCTGCAGACCACGCAACCCGAGCAGTTCCAGACCGCCATGTCGCCCGCCAACGCGGCTCAGCTCACCGAGATGATGGTGAACGTTGTCGACAACGGCACCGGCAGCAACGCCCGCATCCCCGGCGTGCGCGTAGCGGGCAAGACCGGGACCGCCCAGACCGGCAACGACAACCCCGCCGTCGCCTGGTTCGTGGCCTTTGCGCCGGCGCAGGCGCCCAAGGTCGCGGTGGCCGTCGTCGTGGAGGACTCCGGCGCCCCTGAGATCAGCGGCAACGCCCTCGCGGCCCCCATCGCCCGTGCGGTGATCGAGGCCGTGCTGCAGTAGCACCGCCCCCACAACTGAGAGTATGAGGACATGACGACGGAGCCCACCAAGGCGCGGATGCTCGGCGACCGGTATGAGATCGGCGAGGTCATCGGGCGCGGCGGCATGGCAGAGGTGCACGAGGGACGCGATCTGCGCCTGGGCCGTCGCGTCGCCGTCAAGATCCTGCGCCCGGACCTCGCCCGTGACCCCAGCTTCCAGGCCCGCTTCCGTCGCGAGGCCCAGTCCGCCGCCGCGCTGAACCACCCCAACATCGTGGCCGTGTACGACACCGGCGAGGACACCCTCGTCTCCGAGGACGGCACGACCGTCGTCGTCCCGTACATCGTCATGGAGTTCGTCGACGGCATGACCCTGCGCCAACTGCTGGCCAGCGGCCGCCGACTCCTGCCTGAGCGGGCACTCGAGATCACTGCTGGGGTGCTGGCCGCGCTGGACTACGCGCACCGCCACGGCATCGTGCACCGCGACATCAAGCCCGCCAACGTCATGCTCACCCGCACGGGCGACGTGAAGGTCATGGACTTCGGCATCGCCCGCGCCATGAACGACGTCGGCACCACCATGACGGCGGCTTCGGCCGTGATGGGCACGGCCCAATACCTCTCCCCTGAGCAGGCCCGCGGTGAGGTCGTCGACGCCCGCAGTGACCTCTACTCCACGGGGGTACTGCTGTACGAACTGCTCACCGGGCGCCCGCCGTTCACTGGGGACTCCCCCGTCTCCATCGCCTATCAGCACGTCAGCGAGATGCCGCTGCCCGCATCGCAGGTCGACGCCGGAGTCACTCCCGAAGTCGACGCCGTCGTGCTGCACGCCCTGAACAAGCGCGCGGACGATCGCTACCAGACAGCAGCGGAGTTCCGCGCCGATGTCGAGCGGGCCATCGCCGGTGCGCCCGTCACGGCCGCGGTTCCAGCGATCACCGTCGACCGCACGCAGATGATGCCGGCCGTCGAGGCCGCCAATGCTGTGCGGTACGAGCCGATGTACGACACCGCGCGCCCGCGGCGACGTCGCGGATTCGGCTTCTGGGCATTGAGTCTCGTCGGCATCGCGGCCGCGGTCATCGGTGCACTCCTCATCGGCAAGTTCGTCTTCGGCGGGTCGGCGGTCACTCAGGTGCAGGTGCCGAGTCTGGACGGCCTCACAGTCGAGGCGGCGACGACGACACTTCAGCAGTACGACCTGCGTCTCGGCGCGCAGACACCGGCGACGTCGGATCGACCGCAGGGAACGGTCATCGCACAGCAGCCGGCCGCCGGCGAGAACATCGAGCAGGGCCAGTCCGTCAACGTCACCGTCAGCAGCGGGCTGGAGCAGGCGACCGTGCCGCAGTTGATCGCGCTGACCTCGGTCGATGCCGCACGCATCGCCCTGCAGGATGCGAACCTCACCCTCGGTGCGGTCAAGGAGAAGAACAGCCAGCAACCACCGGGCTACGTGCTCAACCAGGACCCGGCTGAGGGCACGCAGGTCGACGCGGGCTCCCCCGTCAACATCACCGTGTCCTCCGGCCTGGTGAAGGTCCCGAAGGTGACCGGCTCCAGCGAGGCGCAGGCGCGCAGTGACCTCGCACAGGCCGGCTTCGACGTCCAGGTGGTCGAACTCGAGGACGGCACCGTCTCGGCGGGCACCGTGCTCGCGCAGTCACCGCAGTCCGGTGAGCTGCTGGCCCAGGGGTCCGTCGTGACGATCACCGTCGCCACCTCGCCGCCACCGCAGCCCCAGCCCACGCCGACGGCCGCCCCGACGAGTGCGGCCCCGAGCCCGCAGCCGCAGCCCACCGACTCGACGGTGTTCGTGCCGTCGCAGCCGGCCGCCTCCGCCCCGCCCCCGTAGACCGCCTCAGCCGACGACGGGTGCCAGCGTCGCCGAACGGCCCACCGCGTCCGGATCCCCGCAGGCGGCCAGCCAGTTCGCCAGCATGCGATGGCCGCCCTCGGTCAGGACCGACTCGGGATGGAACTGCACGCCCTCGATCGCGAGGTCGCGGTGCCGCAGTGCCATGACCACGCCGCTGGCAGTGGTGCCGGTGACGACGAGTTCGTCGGGGATGGTCGCGGGTTCGACGGCCAGGGAGTGGTACCGCGTGGCGAGGAACGGGCTCGGCAGCCCGGCCAGGACGCCGACGCCCGTGTGGAACACCTCCGAGGTCTTGCCATGCAGCAACTCCGGGGCCCGACCCACGGTCGCCCCATAGGCGGCCGCAATGGCCTGATGGCCCAGGCACACCCCGAAGATCGGCACCTGCCCGCCGCAGTCCCGCACGATGTCGATGCAGACCCCGGCGTCCTCGGGGGTGCCGGGACCGGGGGAGAGCAGGACGCCGTCGAAGCCCAACGCCTCGGCCGGCGCGACCTCGTCGTTACGTCGGACATCGACCTCGGCGCCCAGCTGGGCAAGGTATTGCACGAGGTTGAAGACGAACGAGTCGTAGTTGTCGACGACGAGAATCCGCACCACGGGGTCATTCTGACGGCCCGGCCCGGTGTGCGCGGCAGGCGGGTGTGGCAGGCTGTGATCGAGCGACACCCGCACCACTTCCTGGGAGGACCCCCGTGCCTGAGTCAAAGGGCCGTAAGAAGGACGTCTACACCCCGCCTCCCACCGGCAAGGGCGAGCGCAAGGTCGCCCGCATCGGCTCGCCGAACTGGCTGGCGCCCACCATGGTGGCGCTGTTCGTCATCGGCCTGACCTACATCGTCGTGTACTACATCGCAGGCTCGCAGATCCCCGTCATGAAGGACCTCAGCCCGCTGATCAACGTCGCCATCGGCTTCGCCTTCATCGCGGGCGGCTTCGTGCTGTCCACTCGCTGGCGCTAGGACTTACACCTCTGTCATTTGTCCCCATCTGGGGACAAGCCTGTGGATAACCCGTCGGGATCAGGTCACAGCAGTTCGAGGATCGTCGCGTTCGCCATGCCGCCGCCCTCGCACATGGTCTGCAGTCCGTAGCGCGCACCGGACCGGCGCATCTGATGCAGCAGGGTCGTCATGAGCCGAGCACCCGACGCGCCGAGGGGATGCCCGAGGGCGATCGCCCCGCCGTTGACGTTCGTCCGTGCCGGGTCTGCGCCCGTCTCGGCGTACCACGCGGCAAGAACCGAGGCGAACGCCTCGTTGACCTCGAAGGCACCGATGTCATCGATCGAGAGGCCAGACTTCTTCAGGGCACGCTGAGTGGCCGGAATGGGACCGGTGAGCATGATGACCGGGTCCACGCCCGCAAGCGCGACCGTGTGCACCCGCGCGATGGGGGTGACGCCGAGTTCGGCGGCCTTCGCTGCACTCATGACGAGCACGGCCGCGGATCCGTCAGAGATCTGGGACGCATTGCCCGCGGTGACGACCCCGTTCTCGAGGAAGGGCGTCTTCAGTCCCGCGAGCGTCTCGACCGTGGTGCCCGGACGAATGCCCTGATCGTCGAGCACGACGCCGGCATCCGTGACGACCGGCACGATCTCCTCGGCGAACAGACCCTCGTCGCGGGCCCGCGCCGCGCGCTGGTGCGACGCGGCCGCGATCTCGTCGAGTTGGGTCCGGGAGAAGCCCCACTTCTCGGCGATCATCTCCGCGCTGATGCCCTGCGGCACGAGTTGGTTGTCGTAACGCGCCAGCATCTGCGCGCTGAACGGTCCGTCGCCACCCACCATGTTGGAGAACATCGGCACGCGTGACATCGACTCGACGCCGCCGGCGATGACGACGTCGTAGTGGCCCGCGACCACACCGGCGGCGGCAAAAGTGACCGCCTGCTGGCTGGACCCGCACTGGCGATCGATCGACACGGCCGTGACGTCCTCCGGGAAGCCTGCGGCCAGGACCGCGCTCCGGCCGACGTTGCCCGATTGCTCGCCGACCTGGGACACGCACCCCCAGATGACGTCCTCCACCACGGACGGGTCGACACCCGCCCGTGCAGTGACCTCGCGCAAGACGATGGCCGACAGGTCCACCGGGTGGATGCCGCTGAGCTCCCCCTTGCCCGGCTTGCCCACGCCCACGGGCGTGCGTACGGCCGAGACGATGACGGCGTCGTTGGTGGGCATGACGGCCTCCGATCGATGAGTGACGAACTAAGTGAACAACCCCGCCGCGGGAGCAAGGAAGTCGAGGATCTGCGCGGTGCGCCACATCGTGATGATCACCATGACCCCGAGCACCGCGAGAATCCCCAGGGTCTGCAGGAGCATGCGGTACTTCGGCGCTGGGAAGACGAAGATCGCGGCCACCACGGCTCCGGTGATGAGCCCGCCCAGATGGGCGCGCCAGTCGACACCGGGGGAGATGAACCCGATGACGACGTTGATTCCCAGGAGGACGAGCACCTGCGTGACGTCGTACCGCAGGCGTCTTCCGGCCACCACGAGGGCGCCCATGAGTCCGAAGATGGCTCCACTGGCCCCCACGGAGACGGTGTTCATCGACGAGAAGGCGTACGACGCGACTCCGCCGCCCAGCGCCGCCAGCAGGTAGAGGATCAGGTACCGGCTGTGGCCGAGGATCTTCTCCAGCGTCGGGCCGAGCGCGTACAGCACGTACATGTTGAAGGCCAGGTGCAGCCAGCCGCCGTGGAGGAAGGCCGCGCTCATCAACCGGTACCACTCGCCGTTGGCCGCAATGCCGATCGGCCACATGCCGTAGTTGGTGCTGACCGGGTCTAGCCCCGTCGCCCGGTCGGTGCCCGACAGCGCCTGCACGAGGTACACCACGGCGCTGATGCCGATCAGGGCGTAGGTGATGACCGGTCGTTCGGAGATGCGACCGCCAGCCACCGTCGTCGGCTGTCGCTGCGCGGCCGTTGCCGTCGCGACGCACTCCGGGCATTGGAAGCCCACGGGCGCGACGATCATGCACTGAGTGCAGATCGGCCTGCCGCATCGCGCGCAGTGCACGCCGGTGAGGACGCCGGGATGCCGGTAACAGGGCGACATCACCTGGGGATCGGTCATGACCCTGCCAGTACTACTCGCGCGTGATCGTGATGGACGAGATCACCACATCGGTGTTGGGGCGATCAGCACGCCCCGTCTCGACCTTCGCGATGGCATCGACGACATCGCGAGACTCCTGATCGGCGACCTCACCGAAGATGCTGTGCTTGAAGTTCAGCCACGGCGTCGCAGCCACGGTGACGAAGAACTGCGAGCCATTCGTGTTCGGGCCCGCGTTGGCCATCGCCAGGAGGTAGGGGCGGTCGAACTGCAGCTCGGGATGGAACTCGTCCGCGAACCGGTAGCCGGGTCCACCTGTTCCGGTGCCGAGCGGGTCGCCGCCTTGGATCATGAAGCCGGGGATCACGCGGTGGAAGATGGTCCCGTCATACAGGGGGGCCATCGACTTCGCTCGCACACGCGGGTCCGTCCACTCCTGGGTGCCCTCGGCGAGTCCGGTGAAGTTCCGGACCGTCTTCGGGGCCTGGTCGGCGAAGAGGTTGATGCGGATATCGCCCAATGAGGTATGCACGGTGGCAGTTGTCGTCACGACCGTGATCCTGTCATGTGCTCGGGTCCGCCACCGATCGAGGTCCGTCGATCCGGGGTTGCCGGCTCCTCAGGCGATCCAATGACCTGTGACGAACCCCGCCACGGCCACGACCATGAGCGGCCCCGCCACGGCCACGTAGGTCCACGCGAATACCCGACTGCGGGTCATCCACAGACCGACCAGCATCCACACGGGGAACAGGACGACGGTCGAGCGCGGGACCGAGTAGTACAGCGTGCTGGTGCCCAGGGCCACGCACGTGAGCAGGACGTAGGTGGCCTCACCCCACCAGCGCTTGGCGAGCAGCACGATCCCGAAGCCGATCAGGACGGCCATGGCCAGGATCTCGAGCCGGTACTGGGCCGCGAACGAGGCGGCCACCCCGTTGGTCCAGCCGTTGCGGTAGGTCTCCATCAGGGCATCCCAGGGCGCGGCGAGGTGCCGGTTCCAGCCCGCGGACTCGGCATCGAACCAGGTCGTCCAACTGCCGGTGAGTGAGCGGTAGTACGCCATCCAGCCCACGGTCGCGATCCATGGCAGCAGCAGCGCCGGCGACTGTCGCCAGTCACGTCGCCTCGAGGTCGCGAAGGCGACGACGAGCGCAACGGCCAGCAGCAGGGCGTTGATCCGCACGGTCGCGGCGACCGCCACCAGGAGCGAGGCCACCACCCATCGGCCTCGGCGGACGAAGACCCAGGCCCAGAACGCGAACGCGCAGAACAGTGCCTCGGTGTAAGGCGCCGTGAGGAAGACCGCCACGGGGGCCAGCACCCAGGCGAGCACGCCGAACTCCGCACGCCCACCCGCGTCGCGCGTCAGCCTGCCCAGAGCTGCCGCCGCGAAGCCACCGGCGACCAGGGATATGAGAAGTCCGGCGATCGTGGGGGACAGGCCCCACCCCGTGAGCAGGTGCAGGAGACCGGGCTGGCCGGGCAGGAAGGCGAAGTTGTTCTCGTGGCCTGCCGCACCGTAGCCATCCGTCGCGATGCTCTGATACCACTCGGCGTCCCAGCGGTTCCAGATATCGATGACGGACCGGTCGGGGGAGATCTGGTCCCCGCTGCCGATGAAGACGTTGCCGGGACCGGCGAACACCCAGCTGGCGTAGGCGGCCGCCACGAGCACGCCGACACGTGAGGCGATCCAGATGAGAACCGAGGGCATATCGACGGGCCAAGGGCGACTTGCGTGCAGGGGTTCTGCGCCCGGCTCCCGTTGCGCACCAGCCCGCCGCACAGGACCAGCGTCCTCCACGACCGCCACCGCTATCACCCCCGTGACCTCGCAGGTGTTCGGCGTGACGCTAGCGCAAACCGTGACAAAAGGGTAGCCGCCGGAACGTGCCCCGCGACCTGTACGGTCGGGGAGACGTTCCGGCGGCTGGTGGGGGAAGCAGGTACCCGCCGTCACGCGGCTACTGGGCCAGCACTCCGTAGATCTTCTTGCGCGCCTCGGCGAGGATCGCCTTGGTGGCCTCGATCTGCGCAGGGTCGTTGCCCTGGCTGACCTGCCACACGGCGGCGCCCAACTGCTTGCCCTCGGCGAACAGTTCCATGCCGGCCTCGGCCGTCGGGTCGTCCGCACGCTGCCAGGGCTGACCCCAGCCATCGGACTCCGCCTCGACCACGGCGCGCCCCTCGTCGGTCAGCGCGAAGATGCGCTTGCCGTTCTCGTGCTCGGGGCGGACCAGGCCATCGCGGGCCAGCCGCTTCAGGACGGGGTAGATGGAGCCCGGTGAGGGCTGCCAGCGACCGTCACTGCGATCGGAGATCTCAGTGAGGATCTCGTAGCCGTGCCGGGGCTGCTCGGCGAGCAGCAGGAGGATGGCGGCGCGGACGTCGCCTCGCTCACGGCGGGGGCCACGTGGCGGCCCCCACGGACCGCGACCACCCCAGGGACCGAAGCCGGGGCCGAAGCCCGGACCACGTCCGTGGTGTCCGCGATGGTGCCGACGACGGCCCTCATCCTGAGGGAGATCAGCGGCGGGGATGTCGCCGACGGGAAGGTCGGCTGTCGAAAAGTCAGGGGAAGGGTTCTTCACGGTTACTCCAAATGTTCTATCGCGAACCTATCGCGATGCAGTAACGATATATCGCGACTGTGTCGCTGTCAACACCAGGGTCGGTGGTGGCAAGGGGGACGGCGCAGGATGCGCGCACGCGTGGAGGCTAGGGGACTCGAACCCCTGACTTCTGCCTTGCAAAGGCAGCGCTCTACCAGCTGAGCTAAGCCCCCGATGACGAGCCCGGTAGGGCGGTCACATCGGCTATCGCAGGTCAGGCTCGCTGGTCGCCTCGGACCACAGATCCTGCTCGGCCTTGTTGGCAGCGATCTGCCGGTAGACGACGTAGCCGATTCCGGCGAGCAGGAGGATGAGCAGCAGCTTCTTCATGGGCCAACAGCCTACCCATAGGGGTGCGGGGTGGGCCTAGGTGGACTTGAACCACCGACCTCTTCCTTATCAGGGAAGCGCTCTAACCAAACTGAGCTATAGGCCCGCAACGAGCCGTGAGACTACCTGACGTCCCCTCCCGTGCTGTGGTGGAGGGGCCCGGTCGGCACGGGCCGGGCGCTAGACCTCGTCGGAGAGGACGACCTCGACCCCGCCGGTGAGGCCGACGCTGAGGTTGTACATGACCGCGAAGAGGGTCGCGAGCAGCGAGACCAGGACGATCTCGACCGACGCAATGACGATCGCCACGCCGATGACCCGGGAGAACTCCAGGTAGTTCATGAGGTTGAAGCCGGAGTTCGCCGAGCCGACGACCTCGTCGATCGTGCGCGAGACCGTCAGGAACACGCCCGTGTAATCAAGCACCCACCAGAGCACGCCAACCGCCACCACGAGGATCACGCCGAGGGCGAGGGCCAGCATGAAGGCCGCCTTGGTCACTGACCAGGGGTCGATGCGGGTGACGTACAGGCGCGCCCGCTTCGGCGTGCGCACGCCCTCAACGCTCACTCGACCGCCTCACCCTCGACATCCGTCTCACCCTCGACTTCAGGCGTGCTCACGTCACCCGTGTCGAGATCGTCCTCGTCCGACTCCTCGTCCGACTCCTCACCCCGAGCGACGGCGACGATGGCGTCGCCCTCGTCGAGATTCATGAGGGTCACGCCCATGGTGTCACGGCCGGACGACCTGATCTCTTCGACACGAGTGCGGATGACGACGCCGTTCGACGCGATGGCGAACAGTTGATCGGTGCTGTCGCACACCATCGCGCCGACGAGATTGCCGCGCTCCTGGACGAGTTTCATGGCTCGCACGCCGAGGATGCCGCGGCCCTTGGGTGCCCACTCACCCACCGGGGTGCGCTTGGCATAGCCACCGTCGGTGATGGTGACGACGTACGCGTCCGGACGGATGACGTCCATCGCGAGCAGGTCGTCATCGCCCCGGAAACGCATGCCGATGACGCCTCCGGTGGCGCGACCCATGGGTCGCAGAGCGTCGTCGTCGGCCGTGAAGCGGGCCGACATTCCCTTGCGTGACACCAGCAGCAGGTCGTCGGTGACGCTGACGAGCCGCGCCGAGATGAGCTCGTCATCGTCCGCCACGTTGATCGCGATGATGCCGCCCTGGCGATTGGAGTCGTACTCGTCGAGCCTCGTCTTCTTCACCATGCCACGCCGCGTGGCGAGCACCAGGTAGTCGCTTGCCGCGTAGTCCGGAATGGCGAGCACCTGGGCGATGGTCTCGTCGGCCTGGAACGCCAGCAGGTTGGCGACGTGCTGGCCGCGAGCGTCCCGACCGGCCTCCGGAAGTTGATACGCCTTTGCGCGGTAGACCCTGCCCTTGTTCGTGAAGAACAGGATCCAGTGGTGCGTCGTGCTGACGAACAGGTGCTCGACAACGTCGTCCTGGCGCAGTTGCGCCCCCTTCACGCCCTTCCCGCCGCGGCGCTGCGCGCGGTACAGGTCCGATCGAGTGCGCTTGGCGTAGCCGCCTGACGTGATCGTCACCACGACGTCCTGCACCTCGATGAGGTCCTCATCGGTCACATCGCCGTCCCACGCCACGAAGTCGGTACGTCGTTCGTCGCCGAACTTCTCGGTGATCTCCGCGAGCTCCTCCGAGACGATGGACCGCTGGCGTGGTTCGTTCGCGAGGATGTCGTTGTAGTCGGCGATGCGCGTCATCAGCTCGTCGTACTCGTCGATGATCTTCTGCCGTTCCAACGCGGCCAGTCGGCGCAACTGCATGTCGAGGATGGCGGTCGACTGGATCTCGTCGATCTCGAGCAGTTCCATGAGGCCCGCGCGGGCATCTTCAACGGTGGCCGACGCCCGGATGAGGGCGATCACCTCGTCGAGCATGTCGAGTGCCTTGAGATAGCCCCGAAGGATGTGAGCGCGCTCCTCGGCCTTGCGGAGGCGATACCGCGTGCGCCGCTGGATGACCTCGATCTGGTGAGCGATCCAGTAGCGGATGAACTGCTCCAGCGTCAGTGTGCGCGGAACCCCGTCGACGAGAGCCAGCATGTTGGCACCGAAGTTGTCCTGGAGCTGCGTGTGCTTGAAGAGCTGGTTCAGCACCACCTGCGCCACGGCGTCGCGCTTGAGCTCGATGATCAGT
>Ga0302322_100001625_pt1 | contig 18533 bp, 15 predicted proteins | sample Fen_T0_2_FD_203757 | JGI IMG/M metagenome (GOLD analysis project Ga0302322, IMG submission 203757) | Peat permafrost microbial communities from Stordalen Mire near Abisko, Sweden - Fen_T0_2 | ecosystem: Environmental > Terrestrial > Soil > Wetlands > Permafrost | place: Sweden: Abisko... | reverse complement strand
CAGCCGATGTAGCGGGCCAGTGCGGCTTGTTCTTCCGGGGTGGCGGGTCGGAGTTCGGAGTCGAGCTTCCGTAAGAGGCGGATAGCTTCGACGTTGCCCTTATATTTGGTCTTGGCGCCGCCGCGCTCAAACTCATCCAAGTCGGTAATGACGTGGTTACCGGCGTTGGCGGGCGTCTTTTCGGCGGGCGTTACTTCTGGCTTGGGCTCGGGATCAGATCCGGTTGTTCCGGTGTCGTCGGCTCCGGGGGTTTCTCCCGGCTTTTGAGCCACATCCCCATCGCCGCTTCCGAGTTCTCCGCTATCATCGCTTCCTCGTCTGGGTCGGCTTCCTCCGTTGGAGTCACGCTTTCCAGAAGGTCGCGGAGAACTTGTTCCCGGCTTACCGTCGGGTTCTGTCCCTCCCCCGCCTGACGGGTCAGTTCGGTCTGGGCCTCCTCTTGGTGGACTAGGAGAAACGCCTTTAACATCCCCTTCCGGTCCAGTTCCCGGTACAGGTCCGGGTTCACCAGTTTTATCTGTCGTTTCAGCATCAGGCCGATTGGGTCCAGTTGGGTCACTCCCAGCTTTTTCGCCTGTTCCTGCCAGTTGGTCTGCATTTGGTGCCTTAGTTTTTCTGTCCGTTAAACCATACTTCTCGGCAATCGCCTTTGCCAAGCCTAGATCCGCAATCTTACCCAAGGGTACATCGGCTGGCGCGCCTAAACGGATAGCCTCTTTTTGAACCGCCTCGGCGGCGGTTGTGTAGTCGTCCAGCTTGGTAGCGGCGGCGTCGATGGCATGGTTCATCACGGCCGCTTCGGCGGGGGTCAGGCCAAAGGTGGATTCGATTTCCAGGGCGCGCGGGAGGTCGGCGGCGGGCGCCTCGGCCGGCGCTGCTTCGGCCTTTTGCTCGTCCAGGGCGGCTTCGGTCTTGGGTGCGGGCGACGGGGGCTTGGCCGGTTGCTGCCAGTCGGCGCCGAAAGCGTCTTTGCCCAGGTCTCCGGCGGTTTCCCGGCTCAGTTGCAATTTGGGGAAAGCGGCCTGGATGTCGGCCCGGGTCTTGAGCTTGTCCGCGCCCAGGGCTTTAGTCGCCTGGACGGCGTCGTCCCAGGTCTCGATTTGTTTAGCGGGCGTTTCTTCGGGCGCCAAGGCTTCCTCCGGCGTCTTGCCGGCAAACTGGCTAGTGTCCGGACCTTCGGGCACGGTCGCCTTGGGCAGGCGCCCTTTGCGGCTATCCTTTTCGGGGCCGGTCAAGGGCTTTAACTGATACTGCAACGCGGCGGCGGTCAGGGGCGCGTACGGGTTGACCTTCTTGGCGGTTTCTTCGACGAAAGCCTCGGGCGACCCGAATATCGCGGCTTGTTCGGGGGAATTGAACTGGGTTTCTTTGACGTTGGCTCCGAGTTCTCGGCCAATCTTTTTAGCGTTGGACTCTAGCCCGTGCATGGCTCCGGCGACCGTAAAGCCAACGGTCGACACGGCCGAGACCGTTAGCTCCGCAATCTTTTCGTAGTCCCGGTCCTTCTCGGGCTTGGCGAGTTCCTTGTAGAGTTCCTTGGTGAGCCCCGGCACTTCCGTAGCCATTTGAATGGAGAAGGCTAGGGAGATTGCCCGTTGCGCCATCACGGGCACCGAACCCATGCCCATCGTGGCGACCCCCAGGGGCGACGTGAAAAAGTTGACTAGATCCGCCGCGCCATGTTCGACGCCCGTGGCGATGGCGATAGCTTTATCCGGAGGCGCCGACTGGGCCAATAGTTCGGTGAGCTTGCTGGGTTGCTTGTCATCCGGAGACATCTCCATCCATTCGCGGGCAAGCTGCGCGGGCATGGACAAAAGCCGGTCCATGGTTTCGCGCGAGGCTTTGGGGACCAGTTCGACCAACGGATGCGTGAAGGCGTCGAATCCGGGGCCGCGCGCGCTGGGCTCGCCCCATTTGCCGCCCTTCAACTGATTGTCTCGGGACGCCCGTTCCATCGCATCCCGGGGCACGGGAGACGGGTCGATGCGGAGTTGGTAGGGGTCGTCTGCGGCGGGCGTGGGCGCGGCGGCGGCGGGCGCCGGTTGGTTGTCAACGCGAGGAACTGCCGGGGGGTCGGTCGCGGCTGGTGCCTGGGAGGGATACCGCTCGTCGGGTCGGTCAGGCTCAGCGGATGGCGGGGGAGTGGTCGCCGTCTTGGTCTTTTGCCGGGAAGCCAGCCCGGCGAAAATCTCCGTCAATTCGCCTTCGGTCGGCGGCGAAGCGCCTTCCAGCGTGGCCGAAAGACCCGTGTCCGGGTCGGTAACCTTGTAGCGGGGCATGATTATTCGGGGGTGATGGTGAACCGGCCTGTCTTGAAGGAATTGTCGGCCGGAGCGGCAGGGGCGCTAACCGCCGGGGCGGCGGCTGCGGGCGCGGCGGCGGCGGGCTTTGGCAAAAACTTGTGCAACTGCTTGCGGAGATCCAAGACTTGTTGCGTGCGAGAGTCCGGTTCGATTTGGGTCTCTTTATCCTCCGGAGCTTTTAGCAGGCTCGCATTGAGCCCTTTAATCTTGGCCTCTAGTATCCGGAGTTCGGATTTCTGGGCGTCGGGGAGTTTATCAATGTCCGTCGCGCGGTTGCCTTGAATCAGGTAATTCTTGCCCGCGATGACTGCGGTGTGCGGGTGCGGGTCGACCGTGGATTTGACTTTTTCGGCGGCGATTTCGTCCTTGAGAGTCTGGATGTATTCGGGTCGGGCACCGGCGTCGATCCCCTCCTGCAAATCCTGCTCCAATTTTCCGGCACGGGTTTCCGCATTTACACGATTCAGTTTGAAAATGGAGGCGTTGATTTCTCCGACCTTTTGGTCGTCGCCAGCAGCGGCGGCTTTGTCCCTTTCGCCTTGGAGTTTGGTGAGAGGCAAGGCCCCGGGCGCGGTGCCGAAAGTCTCCTTCAACGGTTTTCCGGGGGTGAGTTCAGCTTTAGTGACCGACCCAGCTTCGAGTGCTCGCGCCCGGTCTCGCTTATTGGCCTCAAGTTGCGCTTCGCCGAATTTCTTCTGTTCCTCATCGGTGAAGGGTCGAGTATTGCCCTGGGCGAACGGCGTAGCTAAGTCGGGGTGGCGTGCGGACAAACTGCCGATGTCTTTTTGTTGCTGTTTGACGCCCGACGCCGTGACGTGTGCCGCCATCGACCCGCCTTGAATTTTCTCGGCATCCATCCAAGTTTTCATGGCCCGCGCAACGTAAGGCGCAGTGTCTTTGTCCAGTAACCATGCGGGATTCTTGTTAATCAAAGCGTTTATATCGTTGAAACTCTTTGTTTCGCCAAGGGCTTTGGCGATGGGCGCCATCTTATCCATCGCTTTTTTGTCTTGTTCCGCCTGAAAGTTCCGCTCGTTGTCGACGGCGTCTTGCTTCTGCTTGGCTCCCTGCGCGGAGTTGAACGCTTCGCGGAAGCCTTGCGTTAGCGTGTTGGCCTCGCTAACGGCATAGGCGGTGCGTTCCTCGGGGCCGAGGTATTTAGGCTGAGTGGATCCGCCAAAGAGGTCTGACATAAATCAATTGGGTTGGTCGTTCTCGTCGTGTTGAAGCTGGAAATCTCGCTCGCGGATCCGGGGGCTCACGTTGCGGACATGCGCCCAGCCGCCGCAAATCATGGCGACCATGGCGAACATTTCGTCCCCGCAACAACGCAGCACGTCGGCTATGGCCCGGCGCCGGTTGACGGGTGAGCGTTCCCAGGCGACCGAATCGGCGTAGAGGTTGGTGGTCATAATGACCACGGGGAACAAGTGTTGCCGATGTTCCACATAGAACGGGCAATTGTAGAGCATGGCGGCGATGACGAAGATGCGAAGGATAGCTTCGTCGCTCATCGTCGGCCGACCATCTTCTTTGCAGTCAATCAGGTCGTCGATTTGGTGACAGTAGGCGTACCAGAGGTCGCAGAACGACAAGGCATCCTTGTTGCCGTTGCAGACTTCGCGCGCGAAGGCGTGAGTCTCCGGGGCGGGGGCTTCGTGGCCTTTAGGGTCCATAGCGTTAATCTTCCCACTGAGGATCCACTTCCATGATGTCATATTGCCCCGGCATCAGGACATCCCCGCCGTTAATCGAACACTTCTGGATCCGCATCCGCTTGGGTACTCCCTCCGGCGTGGCGTCGATGCAATTGGCCAACACTCGCCGCTTAAGCTCTTTGACATAGAGGATGTAGAAGCGGCCGATACAGGATTTGGTTTCAGTTAGGGTCATACGGGGTGTTCTCGGTAGTAGGCTTCTTGGTTTCGCCATTGGCCGCGACCTAGTTCGGGGTCGCGCAGGATGGCGGCGCGGGTTTTGGTTTGCTCCGCGACTTCCGCCGCCGGTAGCCGGGGCAGCACAAGGTCGGGGATGGTCCCGAAATTCATGTGCAAATAGCAGTCCTTCTGCGCGTCTGTAAATGCCTGCCCGCCGATGGCGTGATACAGCATCGAGCAACAGTCGTAGAAGTAGGGGCGCCCTTTGTAGGGGATGGCCGTCGGGTTAATCAGGTTGGGTTCGGTGACAAACTTAGTCCAGTTGACTTGGTCTTTATACTGGCAGAAAGCCGCGCGCACCTTTTCCGGGTTGAAGTAAAGGAGACTGGTGTGCAACCGCGCCCGGGTGATGCAGCCGCTAAAGTAGTCGGAAAATTCGGGGATACGCCATCCGGCCAAGGGATCTGTAAACTGGAATTGCTCAAACGACCGGTAGAAAATCAGGTCGGTGTCGAGGATATAAAACGGTTCGTGTTGGATGTTTAAGAGGTCGACGATCCATTCATGGTGAATCGTGTGAACCCCGCTATGGGTAGCCCCGACCACGTCGCAGCATCGGCGGATAGCGCACTCAGACTCACAACCCATCGGGTTAAGCGAGACATGCACCTTGGCGGTCGGGAATCCGACCCGGAGAGTTTTAAAAACCAGAGTGGTGTATTCTAGCAACTCCGGCTTGCATACCGTGGCGAGGATAAAGACGTTCATTACATACCACCCCCGCCGCCTGATGCGCCGGCCGCGCTGCCGGCCATGCTGACGACGCTATCGACCGTGCTTTGGATGTCCTGGCCCGCGAGGTAACCGGGCGAGGTTTGCCAGTCGATCATGTTGGAATTCCAATCGTGTTGGAATTTGGCATTACGCTCGCCGGTATCCTGCTGCATGGTCTGCTCCGGGGTGAGGAACATGGAGGACACGTTGAACATGCCCGGCTGCTCAATGCTGGCGACGGTTTTCATCCAGCTTTGCGCGGAGTCGATGCCCTTCTGCGTCAGGTCGAGGCTGGTGAGCCCCAGGTCGCGCGCCACAAGGTTACGCCCCATGCTGGTCCCGCCGCCCCCGACGCCCAGGCCCATCCCCCTGGCGGCATCGGTCCGCATGATAGATGCGCTGACATCGCCCGGGATCTGGCCTTTGACCATGGAGTCAATCGAGCCGCTGACATCGCTCTTGAGCCCCTGAAAGCCAGGGATCGCCGAGGACAACATCTGGTCAATCTGCTGCTGGTTGAACGTGTTGACGCCCGACGCAAGCTGTTCGACCCCCGCTAATGAGGCTTGGTTGCCCGCAATGGCTTTAGTTTGTTCGGTGCCCGGGTCAATCTGATTGAACGCCGGCATCTTGGGTTTGCCGGCGATTAAGCCCCCGATAAGTTCTGATCCAAATGGCATATTTCCTTTGTTAAACGAGGGTTTCTATCGGTGTATCGAAGGCTTCACCCCGGATGTTCATGCTCATCTCGCGCCCACTGCCGAGGTAGTGGTCTAGTTCTTCATTCAGGATGTTGACCGCGCCGATGAGCTTCACGCCGTCTTTGCGGGTGCCGCCATACCAGAGCAGGCTGGCGTCGGAGTAGCGGCCGTCCTCCTCGGCCTTGACGGCAAGGCAACCCAGCTTAAGTGCCGCGAGGTTTCCGAGAATCAAATAATCGGAGTCCACGGCGACCGGGATGAAAGCGAGTTTGGCCATGACTTCCACCGTGACATTGGTCGCGTTGTTGCCAATCGAGGGGAAGAAGTAGCGGGTATAGCTTGGGTTAGTCTCCCAGTACTGATACTGCCCGATCATCACTTGGTAGGTCGAGTCAGTGTATTCATACATCCAACATTGGCCGACGCGACCCGCCGGGAGCACAACGTCCGAGATAGCGGCGAAGTTGTTGACTGAGTTGGCGCCCGATGAGGGGCCGAAATCCTCCGCGAGCGGGATGTATTCGCCATCCTGCCACGCCCCGGCGACTTGGGTGCGGATCCAGTTGCCCTGGTCGTCCCGGCCCATGACCAGAATCGGCTTGCCGGCGTCCTCGGCTCGTTCGCACACCATGCGAACCTTTTTGCCGGGGGGCGATATTTCCCCAAAGGTGGGGTAATTGCCGCGCGCAATGGCTTGCGGCAGGCCCGATGAGCAACCGGGATTCTGGATCCCCAGGCCGTCCCCCATGAATTCGTACCAGTAGTCGCGCACACTGCCGACTTCGCCATTGATGGCGACCGCTTCGATAGTGGCGATTTGCGGGGGGAAGGTGAGCACCCCGGCAACCGGAACCATGCGGAAGCGTTGGACGGTCCCGTGCCAATGCCCCATCGAAAGCAACCGCTCAGTCGCCTCGTTGACATATTGGACAAAGCGCGGGTCGGTCCCGCGCAAGTTCAAGGCTTCGGGGATGCGCGAGGCGCGGGCGTTGGCAAGGGTTCGTCTCATGGTTAGCCTCGGAGCTTCTTAAGTTCGGCCATTTGCGACCCGGCCCAGGTCTCCAAGTCGCGGAGCATCAGGTCGGCGGGCATTTCCAAGGTGTGGGCAATGCCCAGCAGGGTGAGGGTCAGCCAGTTAATTTGGTTGCGGAGAAATTCAATCTCCGCAACCTGGGGCGGGATGGGTGTGGGGACGGCGGGAATATCCATAGTTTTATTTGTAGAGCGGAGTTTTCCAGACTGAGCCGTCGGGCAAGGTGACGTTGGCCCAGGCGACAATGTTGCTGGTGTTGATTGGGGGCGTGGCGTTGGTGCCGGAAATGGAGAGCGTCAGGTGGTGCAATCCGCTACCGTTGGCGGTTACGACCCCCGTATCGGCCGCGACCGTCAGCATGTTTGTGCCGTTGTGAGATAGCAGGACATCCCCAAAGCCGGGATCGGTGTACATGCTCAGTTGCCAACCGTTGCGAGTGGTCACTAGCGGGCCGTAAGTGTCGTCCTCCCGGTGTCCCCAATTGGCCCCGATTTCAATGCCGTTATTCCCGGCTCCGATGTGGTGAGTGATAGAGCTATCGCCAATGACGATGCTGTGTTGGAACGGAGCGCCGGTCGGTATGTAATGAGTCGCTAGCTTGTTGGTGAAAATGTTGATCCCGCCATCCAGTGAAAGCGCCCCCGGTCCGAGGTTATCCGGCGCAAGGGAATTGCCCAAATAGATAGAACCAAGCGGGGTCATTGTAAAAGGAAAGTGGCTGTTATCGCCAGATGTGCCCATTAGGGATCGGCCGGAAGTACAAGTTACCGTCGTAATTGATGGCGCCGCCGGAACCAAAACCGAGGTTCACTCCCTGCCCGCCGCTTTGCAGGTCGACCTGCAAGCTAGCCCCGGAATAGGGGGAACTGATAGTGAATGGCGTGAGCGGCGTCGGCCTTACTTGTCCAGACCCGACCGTAAGAGTCTCGAAGCGAGTGATGCCAGCATTGCCCTGCCCGCCCCAGCCCCAGGCGGCGTAGAACGGCGCGAGCATCGTATCGTAACCCGTGTTGAGGACGTGCATCCGGCTACCGTCGGGTTGATACCAACCTTGAGCGTCGAGCCAGGAGTTAGTCGCCCCAGGGACGAGCCCGTAAATGTCGACATACATGGCGTTATTGGTGAGGCACCAGTTCCGGACGGCGGCATTTGTTCCAGCCACATCGGTCCCCTCGTCGGATCCTACGCCGGTCCCCGGCGGCAAGGTGCTGATCCAGCCAATCACACAAGTAGGGGCGGCACTCCGGATAATCCCCGTTATCTTGTTCATGTTGGCGAAGGTCGTTTCGCCTTCGTGGCGCAAGTGGAAGAACAGAAGGTCCGGTTTCGCCACGGCTGTCGCCGTCCAAAGAGTGTTGCTGTCCATCGCCGCCCAGGCGTTTAGGCCAACGCCGCCGACGCCGAAGTTAAGCCACTTAATTTTGTCGCGTACCGGGAAGATGCACGTCCGAGGCAGGTAATAGAGCAGTGTGCTAGTCCCGGCTGTACCAGTGATTTTGAGGTGAGTCGTCGTCAAGCCGCCCGGGGCAATGTCGACGATGGTGGACTTTACCCCGACCACAGAGTCAGACGTGTTAATCGTGGCATAAGTCGAGAAGCTGCCGGTGCCATTATCCGCTCCCACGGTCATCGTGCCGCCGGTTGGCCCCGCCAAATAGATAACTTCCACGCCTTGCAGTGAGATGAGGTCGGAGACGAGAAAATTGGAAATCGTCAGCGCGCCGCCCGAAGGAATGCTGTAGTAGGCGCCCGGCCAAAGGGCTGTAGTCTGGTTGACCGTCGCCCCGCCCGAAATCGCGGCCGAGAGGTAGACGTTATTGTCCGCGTCCCGCATCGGCTCTGCCATGCCCCAACGATGGGCAAGCTGTGAAGCGATTGGGTAGATTGGACCGGTGTCAGCGTTCACGGTAGAATCCCCAAAGCCCATGATAGTAATCGGCGCAACGGTAGTGCCGGTTTGCAATTTGGTGTCAACGCTCTGCATTAGGCCCAGATTGACGCTGCTGGCGACACTGCCGTAGAGAGTCGAACCTGCCGCCACATTCAAATTACTTAGGCCCGCGCCATTGCCGTAAATCGAATTGCAGACATAGAGACTGCCGTTTATTACCAGCTTGGCGTTGTCGAATTCGCCATAGATGAAAGCGTTCGTTGTTGCCGACCTCCCGCTAACCGTGTCAATTATCAGGGTGTTAGGTCGGGTCACGTCGCGCCCGGCTTCGTTACCGATAAAGACCGACCTTGATGCGTTTGTAGCATTGCGTCCCGCCTGAGTCCCAATCATCACGCTCAACCGCGCTAGATTCGCATTTTGGCCAACCACGTTGCCGAGGAATACCGACTCGTCGGCGCCCCAGGCGCCGAAGCCCGTTTGGTTGCCTATCAAGATTGCGTTGTTCGCGTTGGTCGCCAGCCATCCGGCGTAGGGGCCGAGGAAAACGGCGTCGTTCGCCGAACTGGCGTATTTACCAGTCCCCAACCCGGCAAACAGAGAGTCTTTTGCGCCAGTGGCAACCTGTCCCGCACCGTCGCCTATCAGCACGGCTTCGTAAGCGTTCGTCGCATATGTTCCAGCGCCGTTACCCACAAAAACGGAGCTAACCGCATTAGTGGCGAAGCGTCCTGCGACATTGCCAATCATTGCCGCCCCGCCAGATGCGTTGGTAGCGAACTGTCCAGCCAAGTGCCCCAGGCGTACTTGCTGGGAATCGAAGTCAATTGTGCTTTCCCCAGCCGCCGTGCCAACGGTTAGCCACTGACCCACGGAATTAGTTACCGCGATTTGGCCGTTAGCAAAGCCCCCAGCCCCGCCGGCAGTCAGGGGAACAAATGCGCTAGGAGTCGCCCAATAGTCGGCGCCGTAAGACGGGGAAGGGTCCAGGGTGCGGCCGTCGACCGTTAGGCTGTCCTTATACTGAACGGCGCCGATGTCGGCCACAGAGGACCGGAGGATGCCAAAGAAGCCGTAGGGGCCGAACACACTGGGAAACGCCGCCCCGCGAGCCGGGCTAGTGGATGCCAGCCAATACACGCCTTTGGGGCGGTTCACAAAGCCCAAGTCCGTAGTGCGGACGTTGTGACCCCCATCCGGGGTAATCACGTTGGTGCTCATGTTGTAGTCGGCGAGCACAATCGGATTTGCCGGGGAGGAAGCCGAGTTGATGGGATCCCAGACTGCCCTGGGCGAGGCCGTGATGATGTTGTTACTGATACAAATCGTGCCGTAGCGCGGGGCGATGGCGTCGAGCACGGTGTTGTTGAAAATGTAGTTGGTGCCGGGCAAAGAGCCGCCATCGACCGCACTCCACGCCGCGATGCCGTAGGCATTGGTGTGGCCGTAGGTGATGTTGTCGTAGAACCAGTTGTTATTCTGCCGAACCCCTACGTCGCTGGTGTAAAAATGGATACCAAAGCCGCTGTTATTGTTCCGAACCACATTGCCGCGAACGATGTTGTCGGGTCCGACGATGTAAATGCCGTGGTAATGGTTATCGAGGAGCCCGAAGCTGATAAGCCCGTTGTTCTCAATCAGGTTATACTCGACCACGTTGTTTGAGCAGCCCGGGTTTGAGCTATTCACTCCCTGCATCCAATTGCCGGTAATCCAGCAATTGCGGACGGTCAGGTGATTTCCCGCGATGCCGATGCCGTCAGCGCCCAGGTTGTTACTGATGCAAAGGCCGTCAAAAACCAGATAGCTAGCGTAGGGGGTAAACCCGCAAGCAATGCCGTAAGTGGAGGAGTTAGCGATAACGGCGCCCCATTTGACCAGAGACTTGAGGGTAGCGGGATGACCGGGGGCGCCGTTAAGTTTGTAAACCATGATGCCGCCGGGGTAGACCCCGGGGAGCATGTTGACGGTCACGTCGGGAGCAAGATGCGCCACGCCGTTTGTCAACGTCCAAGGTGTGTCAATAGTTAGGCCGGAGTTAGCGTCATTGCCGACCGGGGAGACGTAGTATTGCGGCCCGGTCGACACTATGACGTTGGTCCCGCCGCCGCCACTTGCGGGGGGCAAATTGGCCGGGTCGATAACTCCGCTGATAGCGGCGGCGTTCAAGTTGCTCAGCGCCCCACCGTTGCCACTCAGCACAGGGTTAGCGTTGGTCGTATAGGAATTGCGGAGAATGGGCGGAGGCAACCGCGCCGGAGCGAGGGCCGATGACCCCAGCAAGAGAAGCAAGAGAGCCGTAAATTTTCGAGTGATCATAAAAAGGGGAGACTAAGCAATTAACGGAAACCAGTCGGCCGCACTAACGCCGGGGGTCGATTTTGCCCAGAGCTTGCCCAGCATGGCGCCGTCACCGATGACAAGCCCGGGGCCGTCGCACGAAACAACTCCGGTCGGGTCCACGGTAGAGCGGAAAACTTCGGGCGCACCGGTCGCCGGGGGAGTGACCGGGACGCCGGGCGGGGGAGTAGTGCTAACAGTGAGAGGTACGCGGGGCCAGGAAGCCCAGCCCATATTGTCCCGTGGTAAAGATGATGCCATAAATTATCCTCCTTTGATGTAGATACGCCCGGTGCGGCGGGCGAAAATCACGCCGCGATAGGGCGGCATGTTTTGGTGCGCGGTGGTCAACCCCGTAGTCGGGTCGCCGCCGAAGGGTTGAAAGAGTTTGCTATTGTTGCTGGGAACATTGCCGGGGTGCTCCCATTGGGCGCCTATTACGTTAAGCAAAGCCATTTCATCCAGGCCAAGCGGGTCCATCCCATGCGAGTGCTTGGGTATCTCCGGGGCCAGGAGGGTGTGTTGTTCCTCGCCCCCAGGTAAGCCCATGGTGATAGTGGAGAACGTGCCGTTGTAGGCTACCGAATTGGTGCCGATACCGACCGGGAAGGCGAAAGCAAAGGCCGGGTCCATTTCCCACATGGGACCAGTGGTGCCCTCGGCATTAAGCACTTCCGAGGAGTTACCGCCGTCGTAATTACCCAAGTCCACTTGCGAGAGGAACGTGTCGGAGGGGCTAGTCCAAATGATTCGTTCATACCCGCCCGGCGGTTTGGGGTGTGGGCGCCACCAACCGGAACCTTGGAACAAGTAGAGCCCTTCCAAGTAACCGCCCACGGTCTTAACCCAAAGCGCATCGGGGTCCGCCGGCACGTTGGGCGAAACAATCATGTTAGGCGCGTTGCCCGACACCACGGCGCCCGTTAGCCGGATGATGGTATTGTAAAACTCTTGCGGATTCGTCCAGCAATAGCCGGCGGGCAGATTGCCTGAGGTGAGAATGACTTGTTGGCTCATAGGCTAGTAAACGGCCAGGGCATCCATGGATAGGAACTGACCAAAGTTCGGGGCGTCGTAGGGTTGGGTAACGACAAAGGCGGGGTCGCCCGGGACCAGGGGCGCCACAACCTGGGCGAAATTGGTGACCTCGCCGCCGTTGACGGGGTCCGCGCTCATGGTCACCGTTGCGCCGCCGTAAATCTGCGCGTCGAAGATGTAACGCGCGGCGAAGCAACCCGTATAGTTGGGGAAGCTGTAGGTCGCGGCGACCCAACGATTGAGGTAGTAGACCTGATGCGGGTCGGAGATTTCCAACTTGTAAATGTTGTGCCCGTCCATCACGGGGCCGGTCGGGTCGAGGACACACGCGCCCTCGGTCCCGGGGATGACGGTCCCGCCCGTGTAGGTGCCCATCTCGATAACGCCGCGAATGAGCAAGGTCGCCGTGTAAAGCTGCCCGGCGAAGCCTCGCAGGACAGTCACGCTATCGGCCGGCTTAAGGCAATTGCCGGCCGAGGCGGGATTGTTCCACGGTGGGTCGAAATTGGTAATGGGCATTTGCCACGTCAACCCGCTTAGCTGGTCGCGGAGCCGCCCCGGCAGGACGAAGTCAGGCCAGATTTTTTCAGGGCAACATTCGGAGCTATTGAGGCAAAGCAGGCTCACGTTACGTCCCTCCGGTCGACGCCCAATTGTTCGGGCTCATCCATGGCGTAAATGCGGAAGGCTTTGATGGCGGCGTAGCCGGTTAATTCCAGCCGGGCCTGAAACTCGTAGCCGGTGCGCCATTTGCGGCTACTGACCGGGTCGAAATCATCCGGCGGCGTGTGTAACCGGATGGGGCTGCGGACCTGGGGATTGAAAGTGTGCGGACCGACGCAGTCGCCCGGGTCGGCGCAATCTTGGTTCTGAGCGCAAACGGCGAAGTTGTCCCAGTCCTGCCAACAAGGATTCTGGTCGGACCGGTAGCGCACAACCCCCGTTAGCGCCCCGCTAAGCTCGTTTAGAACGACCCGACCGGTTTCCAGCTTCTTATACCCGTCGGGTTGCCCGCAAGCGTAGGAAGGGGTGTCCATGCTCCAAGCTATGGCTACGCCGTCGTCGTCCTTGTCGTCGGCGACCATTTCGTAAAGACAGATGTTGTCCTGCTCATCCAGGGCATAGATAAAGAGCCGTTCGTGCTGGTTGACCGTGGCGGCGACCAGTTGCAAGATTCGCGGCCCCGTCCAGATCCCTTCCCAAGTCGGGTTGGTCTTAGGTTGGAGACTTGAGACATGGTCAAAGTCGATAACGGCCATGCCCCGATGCCATACGCCGTGTGTTGACGGAACTGGTGAACAGGTGCCTAGCATCCGATTGTGGTGGAGCACCGCCGAACAGTGTTCCAAGAGCCATTCGGTATCTTGAGAGATAACCGGGTTAATCTCACTAGACATGGGGGTATTGCCCCAGGAACCGAATTCGCGCCGGGCCATGATGTAGGACCGCCAACCATCCAGGCCCCGATACCAGATGTCGGTATTGATGAGGATGAAAGCGTCCTGGCCTTGTGGTCCGACGATCTCATTGACCGTCTGTAGCGGGCTCGTCATCGCCTTCCATTGGGTGCGGTCGAAGGGGAGGTTGACGGTGAACACTTGGCGCGGAGTGCCGACGAGCAAAGGCCCCTGGCCGAGTTGCGTGTCGCCCATGGCCAAGGCGCGCATGGCTTTGATAGGGCCGGAATTGGACGGGGCGCCGAACACGCGCGCGACAAAGTCTCCACCCTCATTCAAGAAGTTGTTTTCGGTGAAGCGGAGCATGTCAGACCGACTGCCCTGGCCGAATACCAAGTCGCCCACGCGGAAAGTCTGCCGGTCGGTTAGCGAGACAACGAGCCGACCCATGGTGTAAGCCATGACGTTGCCCACGGGAACCTCACTGTTAACATCGCTAGCGCGGCGGGAACTGCCCCCGTCAAAGATGATGGGGCTCGACTGGTTATCTTGGTAGATCCAGTAGTTTTCGGCTTGAACCGACCAACCCAACTCTCTTTCTGCGGAGTTATGCAGGCCCGGCGGGGAAATCTCCGTAACCTTGAACGTCAGCAAATCTATCTTGAACTGACGCCCACCTTGCGAAGATAAAAGCATGGGCAAATCGTTGCCATCATAGAAGGCGCCATGCTGGAATCGCCCGCGTTGGAAGGGGTTGGCGGTATCGCCAGTGAAGTTGAGCGCGACTTTGCGAATGCCCGGCCGGGGTCTGGCAAAGCCGCCGCGACCGGTTGTATTGATAGCGTCGGCCGTTTGATTGCGCTGTAGAAATGAAGGAGACCGTCCTCCGTCGACACCGCCGTCAAAAGCCAAGTTACCGTCCTTAAGCCAACCCGAAGCATCGGAGCGTTTGCTCATACCATCGCCTAGCGGCAAATGATGCGCGGGGTTAGCAGGAACCCACGGTCTCGCCCTCTGGCTTAAGTGTGGACTTAAGTAAGAGTGATAGCAAGAACCAAAAACATTGACTTTATTATCTAGGGGTCCAAGATGTAGACTGCTTATGGCCTCCGCGATTAACGGTAGCGGGAGAGTTATTTACCCGGGAATGGCGCTTGTTGTTAGCAACGGCGTCGCCCGGCTAGCTACCGGCGGAACTCTGGCCAATTACATCTCCACCGACGGCGCCCCAGCCGGGGGAGTTGTAACTATTGCCAGCACCGGAGTTGTCTTTTTAGACACTTGGATATTGTCGACTGGGGGCGAGAAGTTAGCGACCGGTGCCGTCTATTATGCGGGTTTACTGGGCAATTTGACTTTATCAGCCGGCGCCCAGGCTTTGGGCCAGGCTATTTCTTCTTACGAGCTTTCCTTGCATATTCAAGTCAGTGTGTCCCCCGCACCCTACGTTGTGGTCCCGCCCGCGCCCGTGCCGCCCCCGGACACAACGGTGTTTGGCATCGTCGGCAGCTTTGGCCCGCCCACTCCGCGCATGGGTAAGCCCGGCGAAATTTACTTCGACCTGACCAACAAAACTTTCTACGGGCCGAAGAAACGTAACGATTGGGGATCTCCCCACCCCATATCGTGAGTCGCAAGTCTGTATTGTCCAAGTTACCCCAGGCCAACGCCAAGAAAGCGCCCCGGCCCAGGGAATACTACGGTCTGGACAAGAAATTCCCCGAATGGGCGGCGAGCGCAACTCAGCTTGAATGCGACCAGTACGCCTTTGCGTGGCGCATCCCCGTTAGCGAGGGGGCGCCCCTGCGCGAGGTTCTATTCCAGCAAATAGCGGAGCAAGCCTCGCCCGGTTACTTCGAATGGCATCCCTGGACCGAACGCTTGGTTTCGGCTTGTTGCAACAACCGGTTTGTGGCCGTGACGGGCTGCTCCGGAAGCGCCAAAACGCACAACATCGCGGGCTTTGCGGCTACTTGGTGGCTCGCGGACCCCGACCGTAGCTCAGTCATCTTCTGTTCGACGACGAGCAAAGCCCTACGCAAGCGTGGCTGGGCCAAGGTGCAATCGTTCTATGCCAACATCCCGGGGCCGCGTGTGGGTCATTTCATCGACTCCCGCATGGTCTGGTCGATGAAGGCTGGCGACGACTTGCACGCCATCACGGGGATTGCGGTCGAGGAAGGCCAGACCGCCAAGGTCGCCGACAATATCAAGGGGATGCACACCCGTCGGCAGATGGTGATCATCGACGAGGCGACGGCCGTCCCGGCGGCTATCTTTGATGCCGTCACCAACCTCTACAGCTACCCGATTGACTCCGGCGGCGAGTTTCTGATGGTCATGCTGGCCAACGCCCGCTCGCGCCTGGATGAGTTTGGCAAGTTCATGGAGCCGATGAACGGTTGGAACTCCGTTAGCGTCGAGGATGATGAGGAATGGGAGACCAAAGCCCAGCTAGACGGTAGCCCCGGCATTTGCATCCGGTTTGATGTCGAGAAGTCTCCTAACATCGTCAACCCATCGCCTGACGGGAAGCTCGTTAGCAAACATTTGCCCACTCTGGCGCGTGTCGAGAACCGGCGCAAACGGCCGGGCTACGAGAATGACCCGACTTACTGGTCGAATGAGCGCGGTTTTCCCCCGCCCGAGGGGTTGAATAAAAACGTGTTCTCCGAAGTCGCCATCGTGGCGTGCGACGGTTACGGCCGGCACCGGTTCACGGGGATGGATTTCCGGATTGTGGGCGCCCTGGACCCGGCGCGGGTCGGCGGCGACCGCCCGGTCCTGCGCTTTGCCGCGACCGGCATGACCGAAAGCGGTTCGGTGGGTATTGAGCTTATGGCGCCCATCGAAATCCTGCTCGATGCGACCAGCAAGAATCCCATCGACTTCCAGCTAGCCGAACAAGTCAGGCGCGAGTGTGAGAACGTGAATTACCGGGGCCAAACCGGGCGGCAGTATTATTGCGAGCCCCAGAACCTGGGCGTGGACGCATCCGGCGGCGGGGCCGACTTGGTCGACATCATGCACCGGACCTGGTCCCCGCTCATCTTGCGGATTATCAGCCAGGAATCGCCCAGCACAGATTCAGTGAGCCATGAGGACGTGCGACCGGCCGATGAAGTCTACCGGAACAAACGGGCTGAGATGTATTTCCGCGCCCGCCATGCGTTGGACTCCCAGCAATTGCGCGGGTTCGACTTGGAGACAGCCAAAGAGATTTGCACGGTGACCTTTGATGACCGCAAGGAGAAGATTGTCCTGACTTCGAAGGAGGACTACCGGAAGAAATTCTCCAAGTCGCCCGACTTGAGCGATAGTGCTTGTATGTGCGTGGAGGTAGCGCGGAAGAAAGGCTTCCGGCTGGCGGCATTGGGGGAGACAGTCAAGATAGCTAAGAGTTTCGATAAATTGGTTGCGGCTGCTAACGGCGTCTACGAAAACAGCGATTTCAGACCCGAAGAACCATGGGAGGAAGAAGATAACTTCCCCGATGATGCGCTGACAGCCTGACGATGCTTGAAATAAATGGTTCTTCCACCGAAAACGAAAACAACGACGGTTCGGACTACTCGCTAGCCACTCTCCACCGGGACGGCAAACCGCCGCACACCCGGATGAAATCGGCCGACAAGGTTATCGACCTGGGCCGACGCCTCGACCTGGGTGACTCGCGCCGGTCCTGGCTCCGGAGCCGGGTCGCCGGTTTGGTCGGCGGCAATCCCCCCTACCAAAACGGCCGGCTGCGCGAAGCTAACGCCGCCAACCGGGCTAACGTCAATTGGGGCACGGCCCGCGCCTACATGGAATCGGGTGCCGGAGCGTTTTACGATTTGTTTTCCGAGGCCCCTGGGTTAGTCGCCATCTTCACCGGGTTCGGGCGCGACCAGAAAGAGCGCGACTACTATTCCCGCATCATGTCGGCCGAAGTCGACCGCATCCTGCTCAACGACCCCCTCTTTGATTATGTGATGCAGCAGAGCCAGTGGGAGATGACCTTGTTCGGGTGCGGCCCCCTGGTGTTCGAAGATCCCTTCCGCGTGGTCCCGCGCAGCATCCATTGCGGCGACCTGAAAGTGCCGGAGCGCACCAAAGCCGACGTTGAATACTTCGAAATTGCCCTCATGGACATCGACTGGTATCCCGGCGAGCTTTACGAGTTTATCAAGAACCCCGACATCGCCAAGGAAGCCGGTTGGAATTTGGAATTTACCCGGCGGGTCATTGCCGAGGCGACCGACATTCGGATGCCCGACAGCCGAACCTTTGATTGGGAGTTTTACCAGCAAGAGCTTAAGAACTCGTCGTTCAGCTATTACGACGACACGAAAGTGAACCGTTGTTGCCTCGCCTTTTGGCAAGAGTTTGATGGCCGGATAACTCAAGCCATCGTCGAACGCGAAGCCTCGACTTCCCAGGGTGCGGATTGGATGTTCCGGCACGTCGGTCGCTACGCCAATTGGCACCAGTGTTTGCACCCGTTCTACGCCGACCGGGGCCATGGCGGCTACCACCATTCGGTCACCGGCCTGGGCGTGAAGTTGTTCGGCCCGATGAGCCACGAAAACCGGTTGCTCTGCAATCTCTACGACAAAGCCCATGCGCCGGATGTCTTGTTCCGGCCCACCACAACTGAGGCGAGCCAGAAATTCCAGCTTGCTCACTTTTCGCAATACGGAGTTTTGCCCGCCGGTTACGATGCCGTCCAAATGCCGGTCAAAGGCTTCGTGCAAGACGGGTTAGCCATGTTCCGCACGTCGAGCGAGCTAATGAAGTCCAATCTGAGCGGCTACCGACAGCCGGCGCCCATGCAGCAACGGGGCAATCCCCGGACCCGGTTCGAAGTCGAGCAAGATGTCGGCATGGCGAGCGGGATGCAAAAGACCGCGACCAACCGTTACTACAAGCAACTCGACCAATTCTATGCCGAGGTAGTGCGCCGGTTGTGCAATCTCAACTCTCCGGACCTACGCGCCAAGGAATTCCAAAAGACGTGCGAGGACAAAGGTGTCCCCATGGAAGCCCTGGGCCGGCTCCTGGCCGTGCGCGCGGTGCGGGTAGTGGGCGAGGGCAGTCCCATGCTCCGGAAGAATGCGATCCAATCCATTGCCCCCATTGCCGGGTCGTTGCCGGAGAATGGCCGAACCAACTGGTTATCGGATTATGTCGCCGCTTA
>Ga0302322_100001624_pt1 | contig 18539 bp, 13 predicted proteins | sample Fen_T0_2_FD_203757 | JGI IMG/M metagenome (GOLD analysis project Ga0302322, IMG submission 203757) | Peat permafrost microbial communities from Stordalen Mire near Abisko, Sweden - Fen_T0_2 | ecosystem: Environmental > Terrestrial > Soil > Wetlands > Permafrost | place: Sweden: Abisko... | reverse complement strand
CACGGTTGTCGTCGACCACGAGAATCCGCCGATTGTGTTCGACGAGGCGTGGAGCTGCGTTCGAAGTACTCATTGGCTAGGCTCCCGCTTCCGCGAACCCGATGCGTTGCGGCAGTTCTTCGGCGTACTCCACCGGCATGCGCAGCACGAAGCTCGCACCCTTGCCAAGCCCGTCGCTGTACGCCGTGAGGCTGCCATCCATCTGTTGCGCGGCATTCGCGCAGTTGTGCAGGCCGAAGCCATGCCCCGTCTTCTTCGTCGTGAATCCGTGACTGAAGATCTTCGGCAGATTCTCCGGCGCGATGCCGATGCCGTTGTCGCGCACCTCGATCCGCACGCCGCCTTCGACGCGCGCGATTGCGACCTTCAGCTGCCGCTTCTGCTGCGTCGATTCCTCGAGCGCATGTTTCGCGTTCGAGACCAGGTTGACGACGATCTGCATGATCTGGTGTCGATCGATGAGCACCGCCGGCAGCTTCTCGTAGTCGCGCACGATCTCGATGTTCGCGCCGCGCAGCGCCGCTTCGCTGATCGAAAGCGCGGTTTCCGCAATCTCCTCGAGCGTGCACACCTCGGTCATGCCGTTGACCTTCGCGTACGACTGCTGCGCCGCGATGATCTTCTTCATGTGCTCGAGATGCGCGGACAATTGCTCGATGTTGCCGAGAATCGCCTGCTTCTCTTCGACGAGCGTGGCACCGAGCTTGCGCAGGTAGTCCGGCAGTTTGCGGCCCACGGGATCGGCCACCAGAAACTCCGCGAGCCGTGCGGAATTGTCGTCCATCAGGCCGACAGCGCGGCTCAGCCCTTCCACCGGCAGCGCCTTGACCGTATCGCGCGCCACGCTGGCACCGACATTCACGCTGTTCATGACGTTGCCTACGTTGTGCAACACGCCGGAGGCCACTTCGGCCATGCCGGCACGCCGCGACATGTCGACGAGCCGCCCCTGCGCACTCTCGAGCTCCTTCGTGCGTTCCTTCACGAGCTCCTCGAGGTGATCGCGATAGCGGCCGAGCTCCTGCTCGGCGCGTTTGCGCTCGGTGATCTCGCGCGTGAGCGTCTCGTTTGCCGCCTCGATCGTGTGGCGCTGCTGCTCCTGCTTGCTGTATAGCGTCGCGTTCTCGATCGAAACCGCGATCTGCGACATCAGAATGTTCAACGCCTCGAGCCGGCCCGGCGTGAATGCGCCTGCCACCTGGTTGTTCTCGAGATACACGGCGCCGATCAGCTTGCCCTGATGCGATACCGGCACGCACAACACGGACTTCGGCTTGTGCTCGCCGACGTACGGATCGTTGCGGAACTTGCCACGCTGCGCCGCATCGTCGAGCACCACGTGCTCCGAGGTGCGCAGCACGTAGTTCACGATGCCCTTCGAGCAGATCGTGGACAGGCGCAACGGCTCGGCCATCAGCACGCTCGCTTCGGCGGCGGCCGTTTTGAATCCCTGCACGAGGAACTCACCGTCGGATTCGAGCAGCAGCGCGACCGACTCCGCGCCGGCGTTCTCGCGCACGATGTCGAGCAGCTTCGCGAGCAACCGTTCGAGCACGATCTCACCGGCGATCGCCTGGTTGGCCTTCAGGAGCGCCGAAAGATCGAGCGAGTCCGAACGCTCTGCCGCCGGACCGGCACTCGTCGTGCTCGCCGTGATGGATACCGTCGCTCCGTGTCCCGCATTGAGCCCATATCGGGCGACGAGATCGGCCACCATGCCGCTCGCGCCCCACGCTTCGTAGGCCCCGAGCGCCTTATCGAGATACACACGGCTGAACTCCGGCTTGCCGTCTCGTAACCAGAAACGCGCGGCCAGATCGCACGCGAGCGACTCGACGTTCAGGAATGCGTGCTGGCGCGCGGAGGCGATTGCACGGTCGTAAAGGTCGGCGGCCTCGATACGCGTACCGGCAAGCCGCGCGCATTCCGCTTCGACGAGCAGGTGCATGTGCTCGTGATTCGCGGCGCAGAGTCCCGCCAGGCGCGCAAGCTTCTGGCGAAGCAGAACGAGCTCGGCGTCGAGCTCGCCGCGCTTCGCGGCCGGCGCGTCGGCGTACACCGCGGCGATAGAGAGCGCATAGAACAACGCGTGCTCGCCACGCGTGGCGTAGCCGGCCGTGAAGGTCTGCAGGCTCTCGGCGATCCGCGCAATGTCGTAGGCGCTCTGGAAATCGCCTGCAAAGTAGCGCTGCGCGGTCAGCACCATGAACCAGTCGCATTCCACCGAACGATTGCCGCGCGCATGAATCGCTGCGCCGAGCTCTGTTTCGTCGATGGCGAGCTTGTTTCCGCCCGGCCGCTCCCCACGCAACCAGTCGACCAGCTTCAGGCGAACCTCGACGAACTCCTCGTTCGTCGTGTCATTGAGTCGCCGGAGCAACTCGAGCCCGGCGTCCGCGTCGGCACGCAACTCATTGAGGGGCATGCCCCGGCCCTGCAAATGCGTGAACCGCCGGGCAACACTGTAGCCCGCGTGCAGGTGATCGCCGGTTTGTAAGCCGAATTCGATGGAGCGCTCGAAAACAGGGATGCTCGCGTCGATGGGGTCGACGCCGTGCGAGCCAAACACGCCGTGAAGCATGTAGACGCCCGAAAGAATCGACGTCTCGTTGAGCTTGTGCGCGAGATCGACGCCGACCTTCGTGAAACGGTACGCGTCCTCGTATTCCCCCAGCACGCCGGAAAGCAGAGCGCCGAACGAACCGTACGCGCGCGCCGACAATCCGCAGTTGCCGTGCTCGAGCGACAATCTGAGCATCGCGCAGCACAGCAGCGCGTACGACTCTTGATCGCTCTGATAAGCGGCCGGCAGGCAATGGCTCAAGAGCCCCATGAGCGTGATCTTGCCGGCGTCCTGCATCGGCGGCAGATCGAGCAGCTTGTCGATGCCGATCGCCTTTGAGCGTTCGCGAATGAACTGAATTTCGCGCTGCAACATCGCGCGAACTTGCTCCGGCTGATCGGGTAGATCGATGCCGAACTCGCGCGCCGCCGCGCGGCCGCAAGCGAGCGCCTCGGGTAGCCTGCCCAGCATCTGCAGCACGTTCGTGCGCACGGCCGAGAGACTCGCGCGATCGACCAACGATGTCGCGTGCTGCAGCGCGACGTCGATGATCGGCAAGGCTTCGGTCGCGTCGGCCGTGAGACCCAGCGCCTCGGCGAGCCGCCGATGTGTGTCGTACTGCGCCGCGTATTCCTGTTGCCACGCGCGTGGCCCGGCCAGCTCCACTGCGATTCTGAAGCTGCGGACGGCGAGGCCATACGCCGTCGAGTCGCGCGCCTTCATGCCGACGCGGCGGTTCAGCTCGGCGAGCCTGCGCCGCTCAGCCTCATCACGAATCAGCTCGCGGCCGTGGTTCAGGTGGCTCACGACGTCGAACAAGCGCGCGTCGAGCTCTTCGGGAGGCGTCACGGCCAACAGCGCACGGCCGATTCCAAGATGCAGCGTGGGACGCTCGCTCTCGAACAGCAGCGCGTAAGCCGCTTGCTGCACGCGGTCGTGCCGGAACGCGAACCGCCCGTAGACCAGCGGCGACTGCCCGTCGGAATCGAGGCTCTCGAGCCCGGTCAGGGGCGTGACGAGGCCGTCTTCAATAGCGGGACGCAAGCTCGCATCCGTCTCGGCGGGCGACAACCCCTGCACAGTCGCGAGCACTCGCAGGTCGAACCGCCCGCCGATGACGGCGGCTGTCCTGAGCGTCGCGCGTGTCGCAACGGGCAATCGCTGCAACTTCGCCGCGAGCAACTCGGCGACATTTTCTGTGATCGCCGCGTCTCGCACGGCTTCCACGTCGTAGAGGAATGCGCGCTGCGCCGCGTCGAACTTGATGAGCCCTTTGCCGTGCAACGCCTGCAGGAACTGACGCATGAAGAATGGGTTGCCGCCGGTCTTCTGCCGAATGACTTCCGCGAGCGGAGCAGCCGTGGTCCGATCCTGATGCAACGTATCGGCCACGAACTCCGCGACCTGGGCAACGCCGAGCGCTTTGAGCTCGATCGTGTGCACGGGCACGCCCTGCTTCGCCTGCTCTTTGATCGCGAGCATGAACGGATGCGTGGCTGACACCTCCGCATCGCGATACGTCAGCACGAGCAGCAGCGACTCCGTGGCTCGCGCAGCGACGATCAGCCCCACGAGGTTCAGGCTGGCGGGGTCGGCCCACTGCATGTCGTCCAGGAACAGCACGAGCGGATGTTCGCGTTTACAGAACACCTGAACGAAGTTCTGAAACGCGAGGTAGAAACGGTTTTGCGCCTCAAGCGCTTCGAGCTCGGGCACTCGCGGCTGCGGGCCGATGATGAGCTGGAGCTCGGGCACCACGTCGACGATCAGCTGGCCGTTCGGCGCCACCGCATCCCGAATGCGCTCACGCCACGCGGCGATCTCTTCCTCGCTCTCGGTCAATAGTTGCTGTACAAGCTCGCGCAGCGCGCCGACGAACGCACTGAACGGCACGTTCTGCTCGAGCTGCTCGAACTTGCCCGAGACAAAGTAGCCACGCCGGCCCGTGACGGGCTGATAGATCTCCTGCACGAGCGACGTCTTGCCGATGCCCGCTTGACCCGCGACGGTGATCGTCTCGACACCGCCGCGCGCAACGCGCTCGAAGCTCGACAGCAACGTCTTCGCTTCGGCATTGCGGCCATACAACTTCTGTGGCGGCTCGAAGCGATCCACCGCATCCTCGCTGCCGAGTGGAAAAGGCGCGACCGAGCCGTCGCGGTCGAGCGCCGCGAGACAACGTCGCAGGTCGGCCGCGAGCCCGCCAGCGCTCTGATACCTCGCTTCCGGCTCCTTTTGCAGCAGTTTCAGGACGATGTCGGACAGCGCTTCGGGCACGCGCCGGTCGCGATCGCGTGGCGAGACAGGCTTGCCGGCGATGTGGAAGTGCACCATCTCGAGCGGATCAGAGCTCTCGTGTGGCAAACCGCCGGTGAAGAGTTCGTACAGAGTGATACCGAGGGAGTACAGATCCGCGCGATAGTCGAGGCTGCGATTCATGCGGCCCGTCTGCTCTGGCGCCAAGTATGCGAGTGTTCCCTCGAGGGCGGCAGGCGCTTGGAATTTGCTTTCCTCGCTGCGCAGCCTCGTCGCAATGCCGAAGTCGACCAGGGTGCAGCGGCCAGTGTCGGCGTCGTAGACGACGTTGTGGCTGGTGATGTCCTTGTGAATGACATTCGCCGCGTGCACGCCGGCGACGATATCTGCGAGCTTGATCGCCAGACTCAAGCGCTCGCGTATCGGCGCCCCAACGGAGGATTCGATCCAGCGGCGCAACGACACGCCGGGCACATCCTCGAGCACGAGCGCCGCCTGGCCATCGTGCCGCACCAGCTCGTAGGCCTTGACGACACCGGGGCACTCGAGCGAGCGGAGCAATTCGAATTCATTGCGATAGCGCGTGAGCTGGCGCGCCGAGACGGGGTGGCTCTGCGAACGCTTGATCGCCACGCACGCACCGTCGCTCGTGCGGCGTGCCCGGTAGACCGAGGACACGCTGCTCTCGTGGATCGGTTCGCCGTGCTGATAGCCGGGGAGCTGCGCTGCCTCCACCTTCCCACCCCTCATTTGGATTTCGCGGCCGCTGTCCCCTGTGCCCCACGCCCGCCCAGCGTCGGGACGGCGGGCTATATCAAAAAGTCGGCTTGGTGAGCCAAAGCTGAAGTTCGGCGCCGCGGAACGGCGTCACATTCAGGAGGGCTGGGACGGGTCTTACGTGGCGTCCGGTTGCTGTTCCGGCGCCGCGCGCGCGAACGCGGGCTCGCTGCGCAACCCGTCGGCGATGCGCTGGATTGTGGGGTACGGCGTGAGGTCGCAGTCGAACCGGCGCGCGTTGTAGACCTGCGGCACGAGGCACACATCGGCTGCGGACACCGCATCGCCGAAGCAGTAGCGGCCACCGCTGAAACGCCGGACGAGCCCTTCCATGCTTGCGAACCCTTCGCCGATCCAGTGCTTGTACCAGCGCGACTGCGCGGCGGCGTCGAGCTTCAGCTCGTCGCGCAGATAGTTGCGTACGCGCAGATTGTTCAGCGGATGTATCTCGCACACGATCAGCTGCGCAAGCGCCTGCACGCGCGCCCGCGCAACGGGCTCTGCCGGAAACAACCGCGGCGAAGGATAGCGCGCATCGAGGTACTCGATGATCGCGAGCGATTGCCACAAGACCGTGCCGTCATCGTCGATCACGGGCACCGTCGCCTGCGGATTCGTCGCGAGAAACGCCGGCTCGCGATGTTCTCCTTGCGCCAGATTCACGGAGACCGTCTCGTAGTCGACGCCTTTGAGGTTCAGCGCGATTCGCGCGCGAAAGGCCGCCGAGCTCAAGAAGAATGAATACAGACGCATCGACTATTCCTGCGACGCGACCGTACGCGCGGCTTCGAGCCGCTCGGGCGTGCCAACATCGATCCACAATCCTTCAAAGCGCATGCCGCGCAACTCGCCGCGATCGATCGCGGCGTCGAGCACCGGTTTCAACGGTCTACGACCCGGCGTCAGCCCTGCGAACAGCGTCGGATCGAGCACACCGATACCTGCGTACGTGTAGCTGCGTGGCTCGGCGCACACACGACCCGCCAAATCGAGGCCGAAGTCGCCGCGCGCGTTGTGCTCAGGGTTCTGCACCAGCACGATCGTCGGGCTCTGCGCATTCGCCAGCGTTCGGTAGTCGAAGTCGGTGAACACATCGGAGTTCACGAGCAGGAACGGACCTGCGCCAAGCAGCGGAAGCGCGTGCGCGATGCCGCCGGCCGTTTCGAGCGGCGGCTCGCCTTCGTCGCTGTAGGCAATCGATACACCGAACCGCGCACCGCTGCCCAAGTGGTCGCGAATCTGCGCGCCGCGGTACGAGAGATTGATGACGACTTCCTCGATTCCGCACGTCTTCAGACGCGCTATGTGGTGCTCGATGAGCGCCGCGCCCCCAACATCGAGCAACGGCTTCGGCTGCGCGGCGGTAAGCGAACCCATGCGCTCGCCGCGCCCTGCCGCAAGGATCATCGCCCTCATCGGAAAACCGGCGGTGGGCGGCTGCGGCGAGGTTCAGTCATCACGTGCAACAGTCCATCTAATCCGTTGAAGCAGTGCAGGGTCTATGCCATTGTAACCGCCCCTTCCTAAGCCGCACCTCGCTCTGCAGTGAGCCATCGTTCTATCTGCACGTTTTGGCTCGTCCTCTGTTTGGCGCGGCAGGCGGTAGCCCAAGACCTCTGCCTTCCGCCCGCACCGGAGTTCATCGAGCTGCCGCCGGAGCCCGCGGCTGCGCCGCCTAACGCGGACAACTCGCGTACGATCGAGATCAACGCGAGCCAAATCGCCGTCGGCAACGACCAGGAGCTCAAGGCTTCGGGAAGGGTCGAGATCAAGACGCGTGAAGGCACGATCTCGGCCGAGAACGCCACCATGAAGGACGGCGACGTGGAAATCCTGGGCCGCGTGAGCTTCAACGGTCCCGACTTCACGGTGTACGGCGAAGACGCGGAGTACGACGGCGACGCCGAAACCCTGCGCGTGACCGGAGCTGGCTTCGATATACCCAAGCGCCCTGCGCGCGGCTCGGCTCAGGAAATCACCGTCAGCAGCAACGGCAAGATGTCGCTGATGCAGGTGCTGTTCACTACGTGCCCGGCGGACAACACGGACTGGGAGCTGCGCGCACGCGACATCAACTTAGACGTGAACGGCGGCGTCGGCACGGCGCACGGCGTGAAACTGGCGTTCAAGGGCGTGCCCATTCTGTACGCACCGTATTTCACGTTCCCGTTGAACGACGAACGCAAGAGCGGCTTCCTGACGCCATCGATCAGTGAGCGCGATCGCACGGGCCTCGACATCTCGGTCCCGTACTATCTTAACCTCGCACAGAACTACGACCTCACGCTCGACCCACGCTACATGAGCAAGCGCGGCATACAGCTACGCAGCGACTTTCGCTATCTGCTGCCGACGAGCGAGGGCGCGCTCGCCTTCGAGTACCTGCCGCACGACGACAACGCGCAGCGCACACGCCGCTACGTCAAATTCAATCACGCCACCGAATTCGGCGACCACAAGCAGTGGTCGATCCTGTCTGGCATCGAAGAAGTTTCGGACGACGCCTACTTCGAGGACCTGGGCAGCAGCTTGAGCATCACGAGCCAGACGCACCTGGATCGTTTTCTCGACATCAACTATTACGCGCCGAATTGGTCGATGCTGACGCGCTTTCAAAACTACCAGACCATCGACGCCTTGCTGACGGACGAGGAACGCCCGTACGAACGCGCGCCGCAGATGCTGTTCACGGGACGCTGGCTCGGACGCGTGCTCGCATTCGACTCGAACACGGAGCTCGTGGACTTCCAGCGTAACGTCGGCGTCACGGGCTGGCGGCTCGACACGACTCAGGAAATCAGCCTGCGCTTCGCGCGCGGCGGCATGTACCTGACGCCGGCTGTCGCATTCCGGGGCACTACCTACTCGCTCGATCACGTGGCGCCGGGCGGCGACGCCTCACCCTCTCGCGCGCTGCCCATCACGAGCCTGGACATGGGCATGAAGTTCGAGCGCGAGACGACCAGCCGCCGCTGGACCCAGACGCTCGAGCCGCGACTGCTGTACGTGCAGGTGCCCTACCGCGACCAGAGCGCGCTGCCCGTCTTCGACACGATCCTGCCGGACTTCAACCTGATACAGCTCTTCCGCAAGTATCAATTCGTAGGCCCCGACCGCATCGCGGACACCGACCAGTTCAGTTTCGGCGTCACGAGCCGCCTGATCGACCCCGATAGCGGTCGCGAGCGCGTGACGGCAACTTTGGGCCAGACGCGCTATCTAAGAGCCCAACACGTCGCGCTGCCCGGCGCACAATTGAACGACGCGAACGCCTCGGACTACGTGGCTGAAGTCTCGATCGGTGTGCGTGACGCCTGGGCAATCGACCTCGGCTACCAATGGAACAGCGAAACGGATGCCACGGCCCGCGTTGAAACACGATTCGAATACCGACCGAAGGACGACCGGCTGTTCGGCTTCGGCTACCGCTACCGGCAAGGCCTTCTCGAGCAAGGCGATTTTTCTCTCGTTTGGCCGGTGGCACAGCGCTGGCGAATCATCGGCCGGTACAGCTACTCGTTCTTCGAGAAGGAGCCGCTCGAGACTTTCGTGGGGTGGGAGTACGACGCGTGCTGTTGGCGCTTTCGCCTCGTGAACCGCAGATACGTGAGCCGAACCACCGGGCAGACCGACAACGCGATCTCGGTCCAGCTCGAGCTGAAGGGCCTATCGAAGAGCGCCATTACGCCTGACGAGCTACTCGACCGTGGTATTCTTGGTTACAGAAAGATCGCCCGCGCCTACTGAGAAGAGCGAGTCATGAACCTTAGGATTACTGCCCTCGCGCTATGCGCCGCCTCGTTACTTGCTTTGAGCCAGCACGCGGGCGCGCAGGAGCGCGGCCTCGGTGCCGGCGGCCAGATGCTCGACGGCGTGGCCGCGGTCGTCAACGACGGCGTCGTGCTGAAGAGCGAGCTCAGCGAGCGTATCGAGTTCGTGCTCGCGAACCTGCGCAAACAGCAGGAAGAGCAGCCGCCGGATAAGCGGCGGGCGCTGCCGCCGAACACGGTCATCGAAGGGCAAGTGCTCGAGCAACTCGTGCTGCGCGAGATCCAGCTGCAGCGCGCGAAGCGCGTCGGCATCAACATCAGCGACGACATGCTGAACGAGGCGCTAACCCGCGTCGCCACCAACCTGGGCTACACACTCGAAGAGTTGCCGACCGTGCTGGCCTCGCAGAACGTGGACTACGTCGCGTATCGCGAGGACAGCCGCCAGGACATGATCATCGAGCAGCTGCAACAGCGCGACGTGATCAACCGTATCGCGATTACGCCGCGCGAGCTCGATCAGTGCCTCGCCAGCGCCAGCGTGAGCGCCACCAACGATTTCGACTACAACATCTCGCACATTCTCATCAGCGTGCCCGCCAACGCCACGGCGCAGGACATGGAAAAGGCCAAGCAAAAAGTCGAGGAGATACACTCGCGCCTCGACAGCGGCGAGGACTTCGCGCGTCTTGCCGTGGCCACCTCCCACGCGCAGACGGCGCTCGAAGGCGGTAGCCTAGGCTGGCGCAAAGGCGCTCAGCTGCCAACGTTGTTCAGAGATATCGTCGTCCGCATGAAGCCGGGCGACTATTCGGAGCCGATTCAGGCCGGCAGCGGCTTCCAGATCGTGAAGCTGAACGAGATGCGCGGCACGGAGCGCACGATGGTCGATCAGCTGCACATCCGGCACATTCTGCTGCGGCCGAACGAGATTCTCGATGACGCCGCTGTGCGGCAGAAGCTGCTCGGTGTTCGCGCGCAGATCATGGGCGGGGCGGAGTTCGCCACCGTGGCGCGCGCCGTATCCGAGGACCCGCAGTCGGCCACCGAGGGCGGCGACCTGGGGTGGTTGTCTCCCGGCGACACTGCACCGGATTTCGAGCAAGCGGTCTCGAAGATGCCTCTGAAGCAGTTGAGCGAGCCGATACGGTCGCGGTTCGGCTGGCATTTGATCGAGGTGCTCGAGCAACGCTCGCACGACGTGACCGACGAGAAAAAGAAGGAAGACTGCGGGCGCCAGATTCGCGCGAGCAAATCCGAGGAAGAGCGCGAGCTATGGCTGCGCCGGCTGCGCGACCAAACCTACGTCGACCTGCGCCACTGAGCGCACTTGAGCGCCGGCCATCCGCCGGCTCGAGCTCGTGAACAGCACGCTCCCCTTGATCGTCGTGAGTTCCGGCGAGCCTGCCGGCATCGGCCCGGACTTGGTATTGGCGCTCGGCTCGCGCGCATTCGCCGCGCGGCTCGCGGTGCTCGGTGACACCGAGCTGCTGGCAACACGCGGTCGCGCGCTAGGCAGCAACGTTCGCTTGCAAGAATGCGCGAACCCTGCGGCCGTCGGGCCGCACCAGCCCGGCCATCTGCGAATACTGCATGTGCCGCTGCGTGCGCCCGTCCGCGCCGGCGAGCTCGACACCGCCAATGCGCCTTACGTGCTCGACATGCTGCGCCGCGGCACGGAGCTCTGCGTGGCGGGTACCGCGGCCGCCATCGTCACGGCGCCCGTGCAGAAAAGCGTCATCAGCAACTCCGGCGTGAAATTCTCGGGGCACACCGAGTTCCTTGCGGAGCTGACGGGCGCCGCACAACCCGTGATGCTTCTCGCGGGAAAGTCGCTGCGCGTGGCCCTCGCCACCACGCACTTGCCGCTGCGCGACGTTGCAGACGCGCTCGACGTGGCCGCACTCACGAACATCATCCGCATCACGCACGACGATTTGCGGCGCCGCTTCCGCATCGAGAAGCCGCGCGTGCTCGTGCTCGGCATGAATCCGCACGCCGGCGAAAGCGGCACGATAGGCACCGAGGAGCTCACGCTGATCGAGCCCGCAGTGCGTGCACTCACGGCCGAAGGCTTGACCGTGATCGGCCCGGTGTCGGCCGACACTGCGTTCACGCCCGAGTCGCTTGCGCGCTGCGACGTCGTGGTCGCGATGTACCACGACCAGGGGCTGCCGGTGCTGAAAGCGTTGTCGTTCGGCGAGATCGTGAACGTGACGCTCGGTCTTCCGATCGTGCGGACTTCGGTCGATCACGGCACGGCGCTGCCGCTGGCCGGCACCGGGCGTGCGCGACCCGACAGCCTGTTCGCAGCTGTCGAGCTCGCGCTCAAGCTCGCTTGAGCGGCCCAGTGCGTGCGAAAAAGCGGCTCGGCCAACACTTCCTGCACGATCCGGGCGTCATCCGCAGGCTGATCGACGCCATTCGTCCGCAGCCGACTGACATCGTGGCCGAGATCGGCAGCGGCCCCGGCGCACTCACGGCGCCGCTCGTCGAGCGGCTCGAACGGCTGCACGTCGTCGAGATCGATCGCGACCTCGCGGCTTCGCTTCCCACGCGCGTGGCGCATCCCGAGCGCCTCGTTGTGCACGAAGCCGACGCGCTGCGTTTCGACTTTGGCGCCCTCGCGGCGGGGCCGCGCACGCTGCGCGTGGTCGGCAACCTGCCCTACAACATTTCGACGCCCCTGCTGTTTCATCTGCTCGGCTTCGGCGCGGTGCTCAAAGACCTGCACGTGATGCTGCAGCGCGAAGTCGTCGACCGCATGACGGCCGCCCCGGGCGGCAAGGAGTACGGCCGCCTCACGATCATGCTGGCCCTGTGGGCAAAGTCCGAAGCGCTCTTCGATGTGGGCCCCGGCGCCTTCACCCCACCACCGAAGGTCTGGTCGACTGTCGTCCGCCTCACCCCTCACACCTCGCCTCCGTTCCCCATCGCCGATCACGACCGCTACGCCAAACTCGTCGCCCACCTCTTCTCGATGCGCCGCAAAACCCTCGGCCGCTCCCTCAAGGGCCAGCTGACGCCGGCACAGATCACCGCCACCGGCATCGACCCGATGAGGCGCCCCGAAACGCTGGCACCGTCCGACTTCGCTCTTCTCTCCTCCCTCCTATAAAAAGAACGCGACCGAGCGCGTTTGCTGTGAGGCAAGCCCGCGTCTCGGTGACGGTGCCAACCGTGACGGCGGCGTGAGAGGGGCCCTCTCACACCACCGTCACTCGCGAAGTGCAATGCGCGCGGGCACCGACGTTGCGCGCGCCCGAACCAGGCACGCGGCGCGGAGGTGAGGCGGGGGCGTGGGGGCATGGTTGCCGCGAAGTCTTGGTCGCCGCACGCGTGGGGCCGGAACGACTAGATGCGACCTCCTCGAAGCTGCCACCGCGAGCGAGACGCTCCTCTACTTCGAAGGCACGCTCAGGCCCCACATCCCATCTACGAGCGCAGAGAAAACATCGGCGACCAAGGCTGAGCGGTAACTATGCCCCCACGCCCCCGCCTCGCCTCGCCTCCGCGCCGCCGTCACGCCGGCACCGCACTCATCGCGGCTAGGCAAAGCGCAAGACCGTTGGTACGGTGCGAAGGATGGCAACGTACGCAATCGGTGATCTGCAGGGATGCGCGGAGGAGTTCGACGCGCTGCTGACGAAGATCGAGTTTCGCGCCGCGCGCGACACGCTGTGGCTCGTCGGCGACCTTGTGAATCGGGGTCCGGATTCGCTTGGAGTGCTCCGCCGTGTCATCGCGCTCGGCAAGAGCGCCATCACCGTCCTCGGTAACCACGACCTGCACCTGCTCGCCACCGTCGCCGGACGCCGCGAGCTCTCGAGTGACACGTTTCAAGACGTGCTCGAAGCGCCGGACGCGGACGAGCTCATCGACTGGCTGCGCCACCGCCCGCTGCTGCACCACGACGCCGCCGCGGGCCGCGTGCTCGTGCATGCCGGCATCCCGCCGGTATGGACCGTGCGCGAGGCGCGGACCCACGCGCGCGAGATCGAGACACTGCTGCGCGGCCGCCGCTGGCGTTTCGCGCTGCGCGGGATGTACGGAAACGAGCCCGAAACGTGGAGCCCTACGCTCGAACGTGAAGATCGCCGCCGCTTCACGATCAACGCGCTCACGCGTATGCGGTATTGCGACCGCCGCGGCCGGCTCGACCTGCGCAACTCAGGGCCGCCCGGCACGCAGCCAAAAGGCCTGCTGCCGTGGTTCGACGTGCCGGAACGCAAAGCGGCCAGCACCCACATCGTGTTTGGCCACTGGGCGGCGCTCGGCTTGTTGCGCCGGGCCGACGTCACTGCTGTCGACACGGGCTGCGCGTGGGGCAATCGCCTGACGGCAGTGAGGCTCGACGGCCCTGGCCGTTCCGTAAGTGTCCGTTGCTCCGCAGCTACCCAGCGTTACGCCCGAAAGCAGCGCAAACACAAGCGCTGAAATTCGGAAAATCCCTACACCGCCGGCTGGCGGCTTTAGGCATAATGCCCCGCCGCAGCGGGCTTTCACGGCCCGTTGCCCCTGATGAGGGTCCGATGAAAACCACGTTGCCGTTCAAGCTTCTCGACTGGATCGACGACAACCGCGAGCACCTAAAACCGCCTGTCTGCAACAAAGAAATGTTTGCGGGCAGCGGCTTCATCGTGCAGGTCGTCGGCGGTCCGAATGCGCGCACCGACTACCACGTGGACGAAGGCCCCGAGCTCTTCTACCAGGTCGAAGGCGAGATGTTGCTGAAGACCGTGCAGGACGGCGAGTTCGTCGACATCCCGATCGGCGAGGGCGACATCTTCATGCTGCCGGCACGCGTACCGCATTCGCCGCAGCGGCTGCCGAACACGGTCGGCATCGTCGTCGAGCGACCGCGCGAGCCGCACGAGCTCGACGGCTTCCTGTGGTTCTGCCCGAAGTGCGCAAACAAGCTCTATGAGGAATACCTGCACGTGGCGGACATCGTGAAGGACCTACCGCCCGTGTTCGACCGCTTCTTTGGTAGCGAGACGGCGCGCACCTGCAAGCGCTGCGGCAACGTCGTACCGCCAAGGTGAGCGTGGCTCGCGCTCCGTTCTCTCCCGGCGCGGCCGGCGCCCGCGCGCTCGATGCCGCCGACGAGCTGCGCAACCTGCGCCGGCAATTCGAGTTGCCGCGCGAGCGCGGACGCACCCTGGCTTACCTCTGCGGCCACTCGCTCGGGCTGATGCCGCGCGCGGCACGCCGCGTCGTAGACGCGGAGCTCGATCGCTGGGCTACGCACGCCGTCGACGGCCATTTCCCGGACGAACGCCACGGTGGCTGGCTCGATTACCACACGCAGTTCGCGGCACCGCTCGCCGCGCTCGTGGGTGCAGCGCGCGGCGAAGTCGTCGCCATGAACACGCTGACCGTGAATCTGCACCTGATGCTCGCGACGTTCTTTGCGCCGAGCTCGAAGCGTTACAAGATCCTGATCGAACGCGACGCGTTCTCGTCGGACCGCTACGCCGTCGAGTCGCACCTGCGCTGGCATGGGCTCGACCCCAAGAGCGCCCTGCTCGAGATCGGGCCACGCAGCGGCAGCTTCGAGCTCGACGCCGATCAGTTCGACAGGACGCTGAAGGCCGAGGGTGAGCGCATCGCACTCGTGTTGCTGCCGGGCGTCCAATATCTTTCCGGCGAGCGCCTCGACCTCGCGGCGTATTCGGGATGGGCACAAGCGTACGGCTGTCGCGTCGGTTTCGATCTCGCGCATGCGATCGGCAACGTACCGCTCGCGCTGCACGATTCCGGCGCCGATTTCGCCGTGTGGTGTAGCTACAAGTACTTGAACGCTGGCCCGGGCGCCGTCGGCGGCTGCTTCGTGCACGAGCGTCACGCCGAGGCGCACGACCTGCCGCGGTTCGCAGGCTGGTGGGGTCACGACCGCGCGCGGCGTTTCCTCATGGAGCCGCAGTTCGCGCCGCTGCGCGGCGCCGAAGGCTGGCAGCTCAGCAATCCACCTATTCTGTCGCTCGCCCCGCTCGCGGCATCGCTCGAGCTGTTTGCGACTGCGGGTTTGAAGCGCCTGCGCCGCAAATCGGAGCGGCTCACGCGTTACCTCGAATGGCTGCTGATGACGGAGCTCGGCGAGCGCGTGCGGATCTTGACGCCGCGTGACCCCGCGCGCCGCGGCTGCCACCTGGCCGTGCAGTTCGATCCGCCACCGCGGAAAGCGCAAACGCTCACCGCACGACTGCGCGCAGCCGGCGTCGTGGCCGACTGGCGCCAACCGAACGTGCTGCGGCTCGCCCCCGTTCCGCTGTATAACCGCTACCGTGACGTCTACGACGCCGTCACAGCCCTGAAACGCACGCTCGACGCATGACTTCGGCACCGCGGGTCGCAATCGTAGGTGGCGGCCCGGCCGGCAGCCTGCTCGCGATCCTGCTCGCGCGGCGCGGCGTTATTGCAACCGTCATCGAGCGCAGCCCTCCCTTTGTGGTCGGCCAGGCGGGCGGCCGTTCGATCAACCTCGCTCTCGCCGCGCGCGGCATCACGGCGTTGCGGCGCGCCGGCATCGACGCCGAAGTTACGGCCCTCATGATCGCGATGCGCGGCCGCATGCTGCACGAGCAAGACGGCAAGCAGCGATTCTTGAGTTACGGCCAACGCGTGACGGAAGAAATCTACTCCGTATCTCGCGCAGCTTTGAACGCGCTGATCTTCGAAATTGCGGCAAAGCGCTACGGAGTGCAGTACCGCTTCGGCGAAACGTGCGTCGGCGTGGATCTGACCGATGGCGCGCCGCTGATCGCCGCAGCCGATGGAAGTACGCGCCGGCTCGATGCGGACGTGGTGTTCGCAACCGACGGCGCGGGCTCCGAGGTGCGCCGCGCGTTGGCTGACGCCGGCGAGATCTCGGCCACCGAAGACCTGCTCGACCACGGCTACAAGGAGCTGACGATCGCGGCTGCGCAAGACGGTGGTTTCGCGCTCGAGCCGCATGCGCTGCACATCTGGCCTCGGGGCCGGTTCATGCTGATCGCGCTGCCGAACCCCGACCGCACGTTCACGGCCACGCTATTCCTGCCGCACACGGGCGATCCGAGCTTTGCCAGCATCGGCCCGAACGAAGTGCCGGCTTTCTTCCGCCGCGAATTCGCCGACGCCGTACCGCAGTTGCCGGCGCTCGCGCGCGACTACGTGAGCCATCCCACGGGCAACCTCGGCACGGTCACCTGCGGCCCTTGGAGCTTCAAGGACAAGGTGCTGATGGTCGGAGACGCGGCCCATGCGATCGTGCCGTTCCACGGCCAGGGCATGAACGCAGCGTTCGAGGACTGCGTGGCGCTCGACGACCTGATCGGCACACATGGCTACGACTGGCACGCGGTATTCGCAGCGTTCGAAGCAGAGCGCGCACCGAACGCGCGCGCAATCGCCGAGATGGCGCTCGAGAACTACCTCGAAATGCGCGACGAAGTGCGCGACGCAAAATTCGAGCTGCGCGCCGCGCTATCGTTCGAGCTCGAGCGGCGCTTCCCGGGCCACTGGGTGCCGCGCTACTCGATGGTGATGTTCCACCCGGAGATCCCCTACGCGGAGGCGCAGCGGCGCGGCGGTCTCCAAACGGGCATCCTGCGTAAGCTGACCGAAAACGTCAGCTCGGTCACCGAAGTCGATTTGACGCGGGCCACAGAGCTCGTCAGCACGGTCCTCGGCTAAGCCGAAGAGGAGATTCGATGATCGACCACATGGGCCTGACCGTCAGCGACCCCACGCGCAGCCGCCACTTCTACGACAAGGCGCTGGCGCCGATCGGCTACGAAGTGCTGATGGAAGTGCCCAAGGACTTTACCGAGGGTCGCGCGGTGTTCGGCTACGGCGTCGACCCGAAACCCGACTTCTGGGTCAGCGAAGGCGTGCCGAACCAGCCGCGCCTGCACGTGGCCTTCCGCGCCGAGCGGCGCACTCAGGTCGACGAGTTCTACACAGCAGCGCTCGCCGCCGGCGGCAAAGACAACGGCGCACCCGGCCTGCGCCCGCACTATCATCCCGATTACTACGGCGCGTTCGTGCTCGACCCCGACGGCCACAACATCGAAGTGGTCTGCCACGCGCCCTAGCGGCGTGCCTCGGTCACTGGCTTCGCGTCAACCGAGCGCGAGCCAGATCCCTACCGCCACCATCAGACTGCCCGCGGCTCGGTTCAGCCAACGCGCCTTGCCACGGCGATGCAACTGCTCGCTGAGTGCCCGCCCGCCGCGGGCGTAGATCAGCAACGAGATGAATTCGATCACCAGCATCAGTGCCAGCAACGCCAGGAGTTGCGGCGCGAGCGGACGACTCTTGTCGACGAACGGGGGCAACAGCGCGACCTGGAAGGCCCACGCCTTGGGATTCGCCACCGCAGTGATGAACCCCTGGACAATCAGCGAGGCAGGAGTGCGGCGCTGGCCGCCTGCCAGATCGAGCCGCGCCGGCTCCGAACGCCAGGTCTGCCAACCCATGTAGATCAGGTACGCCGCGCCGATCCATTTGAACACCGCGAACACGGTAGGCGCCTGGAGCAAGAGAGCGGCTACTCCGAGTACCGCGCAGATGCCCACCAGGGCGATGCCGGCGAGCTCGCCGGCCATCATCCATAGCGCACGGCGCACGCCGATGCTGATGCCGAGCGACATCGCCAACGTCATGCAAAGACCCGGGGACAACGCCACCAGGAAGAAGCTCGCGCTAAACGTGACGAGCAGCGTCAAGTCCATGGCGACGCCGTTCCTCGTTAAGCGAACAGCACCCAGCAGATGATGGCGCCGACGACCGTCATGCTCATGCCCCAGGCCAAGAGCTGATTGAAAAGCCGGCGGCTTGCGTCGCCCGACGGAATTCCCGCGATGCACAGCGCACCGATGGTCGATAGCGGCGACACGTCGACGAGATGCCCTGCCACATTCATCGTGGACGCAATGCCGAACGCGTTGCCACCGCCGAGATTTTCGACGAGACCAGGCACGGTCGGCAGGAACGCCGGCAGCACTACGCCCGACGTGCTCGAATACGCAGACACGACACCGATGATCACTGCGAGCTCCGGCACCACCGTGTGCTGCGTCGCGATGCTCGACAGCAGATCCGTGAAGATCTTCATGCCACCCGTCTTTTCGAGCAGGCTGATGAGCACGGTCACGCCGCAGACCATGATGATCGTGCTCCAGGGCATG
>Ga0302322_100001623_pt1 | contig 18543 bp, 20 predicted proteins | sample Fen_T0_2_FD_203757 | JGI IMG/M metagenome (GOLD analysis project Ga0302322, IMG submission 203757) | Peat permafrost microbial communities from Stordalen Mire near Abisko, Sweden - Fen_T0_2 | ecosystem: Environmental > Terrestrial > Soil > Wetlands > Permafrost | place: Sweden: Abisko... | reverse complement strand
GCCCGCGTAGATGGTGTGGCGGACCTTGCCGGTGAGTGTGCGCCCCGCGAAGGGCGTGTTGCGGGCCTTGCTGGCCAGGCGCTCCGCGTCGACCACCCAGCGCACGGCGGGGTCGACGATCGCGAGGTTGGCCGGCCGGCCGGCCTCGATGGCGTTGCCCTGCGCCGCCAGCCCTGCGATGCGGGCCGGGCGCCACGACAGCACGCCGAGCGCGGCGCGCAACGTGAGGTGGCCGGGCTCGACCAACTCGGTCAGGGTGAGTGCGAGCGCGGTCTCCAGGCCGAGCATGCCGGGCGGCGCCTCCTCGAACGGGCGCTCCTTCGACTCGGGCGTGTGCGGCGCGTGGTCGGTGGCGATGGCGTCGATGGTGCCGTCGGCCAGGCCCGCGCGCACCGCCGCGACGTCGTCGTCGGCACGCAGCGGCGGGTGCACCTTGAAGATCGGGTCGAAGCCCGCGCAGCACGCGTCGGTGAGGGTGAAGTGGTGCGGCGCGGCTTCCGCGGTGACCGGCAGGCCGCGGCGCTTCGCCTCGCGCACCATCTCGACGGTGCCCGCCGCGGAACAGTGGAGGAAGTGCACCGGCGTGCCGGTGGCCGCGGCGAGTTCGATGTCTCGGGCGACGATGACCGTCTCCGCGACCGACGGCCGCCCGGGGATGCCGAGCCGGCTCGACCAGGTGCCCTCGTGCATGGAGCCGCCGCCGGCGAGGGTCTCGTCCTCCGCGTGTTGCGCGACGACCGCACCGGGCAGCGACTTCGCATACTGGAGCGCGCGGCGCATCACGCCCGCGCTGGCGACGCACGAACCGTCGTCGGTGAAGATGCGCACACCGAGCGCGTACATCTCCGCCATCGGTGCGAGTTCCTTGCCCTCGCGTCCGATCGTGATGCAGCCCGAGGACGCGACCTGGCACAGGCCCTCGGTGTCACCGGTGCGCTGCACCGACGCGACCACCGACGCGCTGTCGAGTGGCGGGCGGGTGTTGGGCATCGCGACCACCGCGGTGTACCCGCCGCGCGCCGCGGCGCGGGTGCCGGTGAAGATCGTCTCCGCCTCTTCGTCACCCGGCTCGCGCAGGTGCACGTGCAGGTCGACGAAGCCGGGGCTGACGATGCACCCCGCCGCGTCGACGGCGCGTTCGTCGACGTCGCTGCGCAGCGACTCACCGACCTCGACCACATGGCCGTCGCGGATGCGGACGTCGGCGACGCGCTCACCGTTCGGGTCGATGAGCTTGCCCCCGCGTATCAACAAACTGCCGGGTTGCTCACGTTGTTCGCCGCCACTTTGCTCACCTTGTTCGCGTTCAGGCAACGGGGGCTCCGGATCCGAGAAGGGTGTAGAGGACGGCTTGACGAGCGGCAACGCCGTTGGCGACCTGCTCGATGACGAGGGAGGCAGGGCCGTCGGCGACTTCCGCCGCGATCTCCACGCCGCGGTTCATCGGCCCCGGGTGCATGATCAGCGCGTCGGGCTTGAGCCGCTCGGCGCGCGCCGAGGTGAGCCCGTAGCGCGCGGTGTACTCGCGCACTGTGGGGAACAGCGCCTGCTGCTGGCGTTCGAACTGCATGCGCAAGAGCATCACGACGTCGACTTCGGAGATGACGTCGTCGAGGTCGTACGCCACCTGCACCGGCCAGCCCTCGAGCGACTCGGGGAGCAGTGTGGGCGGCGCGACCAGCGTGATGTGGGCGCCGAGGAGGTGCAGGGCCTTCACATCGCTGCGGGCAACGCGCGAGTGGCGCACGTCGCCGACGATCGCGACCCGCAGGCCGTCGAGCGATGGCCCGCGGTGGCGGCGCAGCGTGAGCATGTCGAGCAGCGCCTGCGTGGGGTGCGCGTGGCGACCGTCGCCGGCGTTGATGACCGAGGCGTCGGTCCAGTCGGTGATGCGCAGTGGCGCGCCGGCGGACGGGTGGCGCACCACGATGGCGTCGATGCCCATCGCAGCCACGGTCTGCACCGTGTCGCGCAGGCTCTCGCCCTTCTTCACCGACGACGACGCGACGCTGAAGGTCATGACGTCGCAGGAGAGGCGCTTCGCCGCGGTCTCGAAGCTGAGGCGGGTGCGGGTGGAGTCCTCGTAGAAGAGACTGGCGACCACCTTGCCGCGGAGCACCGGCAGCTTGGGGATCTCCCGCTGGTTCACCGCGATGAACTGCTCGCCGAGGTCGAGGAGCGCCTCGAACTGCTCACGGTCGAGATCGTCGATCGACAGGAAGTGCTTCACGCGTCCTCCCCTCCTGCTCCGGATCCCGGTCCCCACAGTTCGACGCCGTCGTCGGCGCCGTCGTCGGTCTCGGTGAGCCGCACCCGCACGTCCTCGTCGAGGCTGGTGGGCAGGTTCTTGCCCACGTAGTCGGGACGGATGGGCAGCTCCCGGTGCCCGCGGTCGACGAGCACCGCGAGCTGCACGGCCTGGGGCCGGCCCAGATCGGTCAGGGCGTCGAGGGCCGCGCGCACCGTGCGCCCGGTGAACAGCACGTCGTCGACGAGCACCACCGTGCGGCCGGTGACGTCGACGGGGATCTCGGTGGGGCCGGCGGGGCTGACCGGGCGCAGCGCGATGTCGTCGCGGAAGAAGGCGACGTCGAGCGCGCCGACGGGCACGTCGATGTTCTCGAACTCCGCGATGGCGGCGGCGAGGCGATGGGCGATGGCGACGCCCCGCGTGTAGAGGCCGACGAGCACGAGGTCGGCGGCGCCACGGTTGCGCTCCACGATCTCGTGGGCGATGCGGGTGTGGGCCCGGCGCAGGTCGCCGGCATCGAACACACCCGTCCGGTGGACAAGGGCCATCTCGTTGCCTTTCCGTAGGAGCCTCACAGGACTCCCTTCACGGTCGAGGAGCATGGTACACCGAGCACGGCGCCGTGGATGCATCTACGCTCCGCGCATGGCACTGCAGACTGCACTCGACCGGTACTTCGCCGGGTGGAACTCGGGCGACGGCGCGGCCGTGGTCGCGGCGCTCACCGCCGACGGCACCTACGAGGACCCCACCACCGGCGGCCCGCTCAACGGCGACGCGCTCGGGGCCAGCGTGGCGGGGGTGGCCGCCGGGTTCCCCGATCTCTCCTTCGAGATCCTGGGCGTCCAGCCCACGTCAGAGACGTCCGCGGTCGCACAGTGGGTGATGCACGGCACCAACACGGGCCCGATGCCCGGCGGGCCCGCGACCGGCGGCACCCTCGCGCTGCCCGGCGTCGACCTGTTCGAGTACGACCCGGCCACGGACCGCTTGTCGAAAGTCACCGGCTACTTCGACACCGCGACCATGCTCCGTCAACTGGGGTTGCAGGCCCACATCACGCCGAACGACATGCCGGGGATCAGCTTCGGCTATGGCCTGCGCATCGACAGCGGGCGCGCGGCGGTGCCCGGTGCGTTCACCGTGACGTGGATCGAGATCGACCCGGAATACCACGACCACCTCCGCGACTCCACCATGGCGATCGTGTTCGAGCAGCTCGGGGAGGAGGCCGGGTACCTGGGTTCGTTCCTCGCCAACATCGGTCGCCGCAGCTACACGTTCACCGCCTGGACCGACGTCGACGCCGCCAAGGCCGCGCTACGCGGCGGCAAGCACGGCGAGGCCATGCGCGACGCCCGCCACGACGGTTTCGGCGCCAACGCCCGGGGCGTCACCAGCATCTGGTCCATCGACACGATGAACGGCATCTTCCATCCCGGCTCCGGCAAGTCACTCGACTTGTCCGAGCTCGGCGGCCAGTGGCTCTGACCTCTCCGTTCTTCTCCGCGACGCTGCGTCGTTCAGATCCCTCATAGGGATTCCAACGACGCAACTTCGTGGGGCTCCTCGGGAGAGCTACTCGTCGTCGACGATGTCGTCGAACACACCGGACTCGTCGAAATCGCCGAGGAGGGTCTCGACCAGCGAGCCCTGCAGGTAGGTGAGCCAGTCGTAGAACTCCCACGCGGGCGCGCTGGGGTCGTCGTCGTCGATCTCGGGGTGGTCGTCGCTCACGCCGAGGCGGACGCCCATCACCAGGCGCACGTCGTTGAGCACGCTCAGCCACGCCTGCACCTCGTCGGCCGCGAGCGTGATCTCCCGCCACTCCTGGTCGCGCCCGGTGACGACCGCCCGGGTGAGCGTGCCCGCGATCAGGTCGAGCGCCTCGAAACGCTGGTCGACGAGGTCCGGGTGCACGGCGTCGCGCCACTCCATCTCCGCGGCGTCGGCGGTGGGGTCGAGGTAGGCACGCGGAAAGAGCCGGGCGCGGGCGGGATCCTCGTCGGAGGTGAGCAGCACCGTGCGCATCTCGTCGGGCAGGCCCGCCAACAGCTCGAGCTCCACCTCGGTGAGCGACAGGACCATCGAGTCGCCAGGACCCGGCTCCCATCGCTGACGCGACTTGAAGATGCCCATTACGCCGGGTGCTCCATCGTGGCCCAGAGGCCGGCGGCGTGGAGGCGGGCGACGTCGATCTCGCACTTCTCGCGCGGGCCGTCGGACACCACGGCCTTGCCCTCCTCGTGCACCTGACGCATCAGCTTCGTGGCCTTGGCCCGCGAGTACCCGAAGAGCTGCTGGAACACGTACACCACGTATGCCATCAGGTTGACCGGGTCGTTCCACACGATCACGATCCACGGCTTGTCCGTGGACTGGACCGTCCCGACCTCGGGGTCGGTGACCTCCACCGGAGCGACGGATGCCACGGTCACGACGGGCGGAGCTCCTCCGCGATCCGGCTGAGCAGTCCGTTGACGAACCGGCCGGAGTCCTTCGTGGAGTACTGCTTCGCGAGGTCGACGGCCTCGCTGATCACGACCGCGCTCGGGACGTCGGGCTCCCACCCGAGCTCGTAGGCGCCGATGCGCAACACCGCGCGGTCGACCGCGGGCATGCGTTCGAGCGCCCAGTGCTCGGAGAATTTCCGCAGCAGCTCATCGACGTCGGTGTGGTGTTCCTCGACGCCTCGCGCGAGCTGCACCGCGTACTCGTCGGGCGGGGCGGGCAGCTCGTCGAGCAGCTCGTCGATGCCGACGGAGCGGATGTCGAGTTCGTAACAGAGTCCGAGCGCGCGTTCGCGAGCTTCTCGGCGACTTCCGGTGGTGACCATGAGGGTGGCGAAGCGAGACCTGGCGCAGGTCAGGCGCGCGCCAGGTACTCCCCGGAACGGGTGTCGACCTTGATCTTCTCGCCGTTCTCCACGAAGAGCGGCACCTGCACCACCAGGCCGGTCTCGACCGTTGCCGGCTTGCGGGCGCCCGACACGCGGTCGCCCTGCACTCCCGGCTCGGTTGCGGTGATGGTGAGCTCGACCGCGGCGGGGAGCTCGGCGGCGACGATTTCGTCCTGGTACACGTGGAGGACGGCGCTGTCGCCCTCCTTGAGGAAGTCGACCGCGCTGCCCAGCGCAGACGTTTCCACGTGCACCTGGTCGTAGGTGTCGTTGTCCATGAACACGAGCGCGCTGCCCTCGCGGTAGAGGTACTGCATCTCGCGCTTGTCGATCTTGGCGAGCGGGACCTTCTCGTCGGCGCGGAACGTGCGCTCGACCACCGCGCCGCCGGCGACCTTCTTGAGCTTGGTGCGCACGAACGCACCACCCTTGCCCGGCTTCACGTGCTGGAACTCGACCACCGTCACGAGGCCCTCCTGCGGGAGGTGCAGGGCCATGCCGTTCTTGAAATCGTTGGAGGAGATGCTCACAACTGGAGGTCCTTCGGGAATTCGGTGAGGGGATCAGCGCCGTCGGGGGTGACGACGACCGTGTCCTCGATGCGCACCCCGCCCACACCGGGGAGGTAGACGCCGGGCTCGACGGTGACCACCGAACCGGCTTCCAAGGTATCACGGGCGGTTGACGCCACCCGAGGGGCCTCGTGGATCTCGAGCCCCACTCCGTGGCCGGTGCCGTGCGCGAACAGCTCGGCCCAACCCGCGGCCGCGATGACGTCGCGACACGCCTTGTCGACCGCCGCGCACTCGACGCCCTCACGCACCGCGTCACGGCCGGCAACCTGGCTCTCGCGCACGACGTCCCACAGGCGTCGGGCATCGGGACCGGGGTCGCCGACGCTCACGGTGCGGGTCATGTCGGAGCAGTACCCGTCGACGATGCAGCCGAAGTCGATGACGACGAGCTCGCCACGTTCGACGACCCGCGACGTGGGGCGAGCGTGCGGCTTCGCACCGTTGGGGCCCGAGGCGACGATCGGGTCGAAGCTGTTGCCGCTCGCACCCCGACGACGCATCGCGACCTCGAGCTCCAAGGCGAAGTCGCGCTCGGTCGGACCCTCGGCGAGCCGCGGCAGCATCGATGCGAGTGCGTCGTCGGCGATCGCGCACGCGGCGCGGATCCGAGCGACCTCGCCCGACTCCTTCACCCGGCGCAGTCGCTCGACCAGGCCCTCGGTGGCGACCAGCTCGTGGCCGTCGAGCACGGCGACCAGTTCACGTTGCTGCGCCCACGACACGGTGGCGGCCTCGAGACCGACGCGCGCACCCGGGTCGAGCGCGCGGGCGATGGCCGCTCGCTGCTCGCCGATGGTGGCGCCGATTTCGACGAGCGCGTCGACCCCCGCGGCGTCGAGCTGCTCCGCCGCCTGCGTGCGGTACCGACCGTCGGTCGTGAACACCATCGCGTCGGCGGTGACCAGCGCCATGCCCGCGCTGCCGGTGAACCCGGTGAGGTAGCGGACGTTGGGCAGGAACGTGACGAGCAACGCGTCGATACCCGCGTCGGCGAACAAGGGGCGGAGCTTCGCGACGCGCGCGCCGACGTCCATCGCCGGGAGGGTGGCGGTGTTCATTGCGCTCACGCCGCTCCCTCGAGCTGCGCAATTGCGGCTTCGATCGCGAGTCGGTACCCCGACGCGCCGAACCCGGCGAGGTGGCCGGTGACGTAGGGCGCGATCAACGACGAGTGGCGCCAGTGCTCGCGCGCCTGCGGGTTGGAGATGTGCAGTTCCACCTTCACGCCCTCGAACGTGGCGAGCGCGTCGGCGAGCGCGTACGACGAGTGGGTGAACGCGGCGGCGTTGATCACGATCGCCGCGCAACGGCCGCGCGCACCGTGGATGGCGTCGATGAGCTCACCTTCGTGGTTGCTCTGCAAGTGCTCGACGTCGTAGCCGTGCGCAGCTGCCGTGCCGACGGAGATCTGCACCAGGTCGGAGAGCGTGGTGGTGCCGTAGATCTCCGGCTGGCGTTCACCGAGCAGGTTGAGGTTGGGTCCGGAGAGCAACAGGATCAGACGTGACGAGTCGGCGGACATGAGTTCAGCCTCCCACACCGACGGCGTGGAACGCCTCGGAGATCGCGCGCGGGTCGGGGTCGTGGACGGTCTCGAGCGCACCGGCCAGGTTCGGCAACACGAACGTGAGGCCACCCACTGCCTTCTTGTCGCGCCGCATCGACGCGACGAGGTCGTCGGCGTTCGCGCCGTCGGGCACCTGCGTGGGCAGGTCGAGCGCGGCGACGAGGTCGCGGTAGCGCTCCACCGTCGCGGTGTCGACGCGCTCCATCGCGCCGGCGAGCGCGCCGGCGAACACCAGGCCCACCGCCACTGCCTCGCCGTGCAGCAGCTCGTAGCCACCGACCGATTCGAGCGCGTGGGCGAGCGTGTGCCCGAGGTTGAGGGTGGCGCGGATGCCGGTGCGCTCGTGTGGGTCGGCCGCGACCACCGCGGCCTTGATCGCCGCGCACGCGCCGACCAGCGCCTCGAGGGTGTGCACGTCGCGGTCGACCACCGCGCTGCTGTGGGCGGCGACGATCTCGGCCACCCGCTCACCACCGGGCATGAGCGCGTACTTGGCGACCTCACCGAGCCCCGCGCGGTACTCGCGCGGCGGGAGCGTGGCGAGCGTGGTGACGTCGGCGAGCACACCGATCGGCTGGTGGAACGCGCCTACGAGGTTCTTGCCCTGTGGCAGGTTCACCGCGGTCTTCCCGCCGATCGCGGCGTCGACCTGCGCGAGCAGCGTGGTGGGGGCCTGCACCACCGGGATGCCGCGGTGGTACACCGAGGCGACGAACCCCGCGGTGTCGCCGACCACTCCCCCGCCGAGCGCGACGATCGCGTCGTTGCGCAGCAAGCCCCACTCCGCGAGTTCGGAGCAGAGGGTGTCGACGGTGGCGAGGCTCTTCGCGTCCTCGCCCTCGTCCATCAGGAACAGGTCGGTGTCGACCCCGGCGCCGTGGAGCGCGGCGAGCAGGCCGGGCGCGTGGAAGTCGGCGACGCCGGCCTGACTGATCACCGCGACCTTGCGCCGACCGCCGAGCAACTCGCCGGCGTGGGTGAGCGCGCCCGCGCCGACTAGCACGTCGTACGGATCATCCGGTAGCGCGACGGTCACGCGTTCCACGTGCGGTACTCCTCCAGGACGAGGTCGGCGACGGCGCCGATCGCGAGGCCGTCAGTGTCCACGATCACGTGCGCCGCCGCTTCGTACGCGGGTTCGCGCAGCACCGCGAGCCGTGCCAGTTTGACTGCGGGCGGACCGCCTTCTCCGCCGAGCCCGCCTTCTCCGCCGAGCCCGCCTTCTCCGCCGAGCCCGCCTTCTCCGCCGAGCCCGCCTTCTCCGCCGAGCCCGCCTTCCAACAGCGGGCGCCCCGCGCCGGAACCGACGCGCTGGGCCAGTTCTTGCGGGTCGGCGCGCAGCCACACCACCACACCGCGCTCGCGCAGCGCGCGGCGGTTGTCGGCATCGACCGCGACCCCACCACCGCACGCGATCACCAGCGGCTCCGGTGACACACTCACGTCGGCCACGACGCTGCGCTCCAGCGCACGGAACGCGGGCTCACCCTGCGTCGCGAAGATCTCCGCGACGGTCGCTCCCGCGTTGAGCTCCACCAGGCGGTCGGTGTCGACGAACGGCCGGTCGAGTGCGGTCGCACAGCGCTCCCCCACGGTGCTCTTGCCCGCGCCCATCAGCCCGATCAACACGAGGTGGGGAGTCACCACCGCGCCGCCCACACCGTGAGGCACGTCTCCGGGCACACCGTCAGGAGAGGGACGCGATGTAGGCGGCGTGGTTGCGGGTGAACTCGGCGATCGAGTCACCGCCGAACTTGCGCAGCGATTCCGTCGCCAGCACGAGCGCGACCATCGTCTCGGCGACGACGCCCGCCGCGGGAACCGCGGTGACGTCGGTGCGCTCCTTGAACGACACCGTCTCCTCTTTGGTCTCGGTGTCGACGGTGCGCAGCACCGGCTTGTTGAGGCTGGCGAGCGGCTTCATGGCGACGCGCGCGACGAGCAGGCTGCCGCTGGTCATGCCGCCCTCGGTGCCGCCGGCGCGCGTGGTGTCGCGCACGTATTCACCGTGCGCGCTGTCCCACAGGATCTCGTCGTGGGCCTGACTGCCGCGCAGGCCGGCGGCCTCGAAGCCGTCGCCGATCTCCACGCCCTTCATGGCCTGGATGCTCATGAGCGCCTGGGCGAGGAGACCGTCGATCTTGCGGTCCCAGTGCACGTGCGAACCGAGTCCGGCGGGCACGCCGTAGGCCAGCACCTCGACCAGGCCGCCGAGCGAGTCGCCGGCCTTCTGCGCGGCCTCCACCTCGGCGATCATGAGTTGCTCCGCCGCCGGGTCGAAGCAGCGCAGCGGCGAGTCGTCGACCGATGGCAGGTCGGCCGGCGTGGGGCGGCGGCCGGCCTCGGCCCGCACCACCCCCATCTGGATCACGTGACTCACGATCTCGGTGCCGAGCTCGGCGAGGAGTGCCTTGGCCAGCGCGCCGGCAGCGACTCGCGCGGCCGTCTCCCGGGCGCTGGCGCGCTCGAGCACGTTGCGGGCGTCGTCGAAGCCGTACTTCTGCATGCCCACGAGATCGGCGTGGCCGGGGCGAGGCTGGCGCAGCGGCTTCTCGGTGGCGCCGGGAGCCGGCGACATCTCCTCCTGCCACTTCGGCCACTCGGTGTTGTGGATCACGATGGCCACGGGGGAGCCGAGGGTGAGGCCATGGCGGACACCGCCGAGGAACTCGACGTCGTCACGCTCGAAGCGCATGCGCGGGCCGCGGCCGAAACCCAGCCGGCGGCGGGCCAGCTCGTCGCCGATCTGCTCGATGGTGATCGGGAGACCGGCCGGCAGTCCCTCCACCGTGACGGTGAGGGCGGGGCCGTGCGACTCGCCGGCGGTCAGGTAGCGCAGCACTGTGGGAAACCTCCGAGGGGAACGCACCAGGATACCGGCGCTCCCCCGCCCACCCCCGCACCGTTCGGCCAACCCGTGGCGGGCGGAGTCAGCTGCCCTTGTACCAGGTGATGATCGGGCCGCCGATGAGGATGGCGGTGAGGGCCCCGGCGGCCATGAACGGGCCGAACGGGATCGCGGCCTTGCGGTCGCGGCGCCGCGCGATCATCACGATGATGCCGATGACGGCTCCGTAGAGGAACGCCAGGAACAGGCCGAGCACCAGTTCCTCCCAGCTCAGCCACCCGAGGGCGAGGCCGAGCGAGAACGAGAGCTTCACGTCGCCGAAGCCCATGCTGCGCGGCGACACGATGTGCAACAGGAAGTAGACGGCGAACGCGATCGCGGCGGCGATCAACCCCCGGCTGAACGCGCTCCAGTCGTCGTCGAGCAACGCCGCGAACGCGAACAGCACGACGAGCGCGACCGTCATCGGGTACACGATGCGGTTGGGCAGCAGGTAGTGCTCGAGGTCGATCCACGACAGCGCGACCAACGCAGCAGTGAGCACGAGGTACGCGGGCAACGCCCAGGAGTCGTCGAAGCGGGCCGCCATCGCGCCGAACAGCGTGCCGGTGAGCAGCGCGAGGAACACGCGGCGACCGCGCGACTCCGGCGGCAGCGGCTCCTCCACCAGGTGATCGACCGGGCCGCGTAACGGCAGCTTGCGGGGCACGCGCACCACCACCGGGTCGAGGAACCACCCGACCACCAGGCCGACGAGCGCGCACGCCACGATCAGCACCACGGTCATGACGGCTGCTCCGTCGCCGCGGCGCGCATCGCGTCGAGCGGCGCGGCGACGCCGGTCCACTCTTCGAACGCGAGCGCCGCCTGGTGCACGAGCATGCCGAGGCCGTTCGTGCAGGGGATGCCACGGGCGCGGCAGGCGGCGAGGAAGGGAGTCTCCATGGGGTGGTAGACGGTGTCGACCACGAGTTGTGACGGGTTGAGCAGTTCCGTGTCGACCGGGCCGTCCTCCCCCTGCATGCCGAGCGGGGTGGCGTTGACCACGAGGTCGAAGGCACCGGGGTCGAGGGCACCGGGGTCGAGGGTGGGCAGCACCGCCGACGACGCGCCCATCACCAGGCCCGCCGCGGTGTCGGCCGCGTCGCGGCGCCGGGCCCCGACGGTGACGTGCGCGCCGGCCTCGCCCAGCGCGACCACGATGGCGCGCGCGGCGCCGCCGGCGCCGCAGACCAGTGCCCGTCGCCCGGTCGGGTCGAGGCCCTGCTCGCGCACCGAGCGCACGAAACCGGGACCGTCGGTCGACGACCCGAGCAGTCGACCCGACGGGTCGACGGTCACGACGTTGACCGCACGCAGCGCGGTGGCGGCGGGCGTGAGCTCGTCGCACGCCCAAGCGGCATCGGCCTTGAACGGCATGGTGACGTTGAGACCCACGAGGCCGAGGTCGCGCGCCGCCTTCACTGCCTGGTTGCCGCGCCCGGCGCGCGCCGGGAAGGCGACGTACACCCAGTCGAGGCCGGCCGCGGCGAACGCGGCGTTCATGATCGCGGGCGACCGTGAGTGCGCGACCGGATCACCGATCACTCCCGCGACGCGCGTGTGCCCGCTGATCGGCCCGGCCATGACGTTCCTTGCTACTCGCCGCGGACCCCGTGCGCGCGGATGTTGGCCTCGTGCTCCGCGAGGGTGTTGGCGAAGTAGGTGACGCCATCTTTCCCGGTGACGTAGAAGAGGTACGACACGTCGGCCGGGTGCAGCGCGGCGTCGAGCGCGGGGCCGGTGACGGTCATGATCGGCGTGGGCGGCAGCCCCGTCACCTTGTAGGTGTTGTAGGGGGACGCGAGCTGCTTGTCGGCGTTGGTCGGCACCGGCGGACAGCCGCCCTTCGCGTAACAGAGCGTCGCGTCGATCTGCAACGGGATGCCCTGCTTGTAGCGGTTGAGGATCACCGCAGCGATCTTGGGCGCATCGGCGCTGTTCCCCGCCTCGGCCTGCACGAGCGATGCCACCACCACCGCCTGCTGCGGGGTGAGCCCCTCGGCCGCGGCGCCGCTCGCCAACCCGAGTTCGTCGGCGTGCTGGTCGAACTGCTGCACGATCATGCGCAGGATCTCTTCATCGGTCTGCTGCTTGCCGACGAAATACGTGTCGGGCCAGGTGAAGCCCTCCACCGATTGCTGCGGGTTCTGGTACTTCGACTTCACCGTGCCCGACTGGGCGAGCGCGAGGAAGACGTCACGGTTGTGGCCCGGCAGTTGCCCCACCCGGTCGGCGATCTGTTCGAGGCGCAACCCCGGCGGCAGCGCCAAGGTGAGGTGATCCCCACCGGATGCCGAGGGCCCGGCGGCGAGGGCGTCGGCCGCCTCCCCCACCCCCATACCGGTGTGCAGTTGGTAGGTGCCGGCCTGGAAGGAGCCCGCGCCCGACGCCTTCGACCACAGCTGGAACGCAAGCGAGGAGCCGATGACGCCCGCGGCCTCGAGCGCGTCGCCGGCTTCCTGCCGACCCCAGCCCTGCTGGATCTCGACGGTCACCGTGCCGCCCTGCCCGCCCGGCGGGTGCAGCTCCCACGCCATCCACCCTGCGAACAGCACGAACGGCGCGAGGAGCAGCGCGAGCACGAGCACCACCGCGAGGCCGCGGCGACGCCGGCGAGGGCGGCCAGGACGGCGAGGGCGGTCGCCAGAACGGGCCGCCCGTTGTTCGGCTCGCGTCGGAGCCGGCGCAGACGGCTCGGCCGGGGGCTGCTCGTCGTACTCCGGCGGCACTCCGGGTAAGGGGCTGCGCCTCGATGGCGGCGCCGGTGGCCAGCCCGGTGAGGACGGTGCCGGGTCGGACGACTGGGGAGGCTCGTGTGACCCGTCGTCACTCACGAGCGGGAGCCGCGGGCGTCGAGCCATGACTGCAGCAACACCGTGGCGGCCGCGGCGTCGACCTGCTCGCGCTTCGCCTTCTGGCGGCGTTGCTTGCGGGGGTGGGCCTGCTGCAGGCCTTGGTGAGCGATCATCGTGGTGAAGCGCTCATCGTAGGTGTCAACCTCGATGCCGAGGTCGCGGGTGAGCTCCTGCAGGGCCTCCACCTCGGCCAGTGCGGCGCGGGCGGCCTCGCCCAACTTGCCCGAGAGCGCGCGCGGCAGGCCGACCACGATGACGACGGCCTCGGCCTCCTGTGCGGCGGCCACGATCTTGCCCCGTTCCGCCACCACGTCTCCCGTGCGCACGATCGTGTCGTAGGGCGTGGCGAGAATGCCGGACGGATCGGAAAGCGCGAGACCGATGCGCTTGGCGCCGAGGTCGACGCCCAGCGCGCGCCCCGGAGAACGAGCCGGCGTCAACTGCGGGCGGAGCGGGCCGCGGACTCCAGCAACGCGAGCGCGTCGTCGATCGCGTCGACCTTGGGACCGCCGCCGACCACGAGCTCGGGGTTCTTCGCGGTGCCGCCACCGAGGGCCTTCGCCGCGTCGCGCGCGATGTCGGCAGCGGATGCGCCCGCACCCACGAGATCCTTCGACACCGCGACGGCCACCCCGGCCTTCGCGCCGTCGGGTCCGAGCCCCACGATCGCGGCGATGCCGCCGCCAGACTTTGCAGCGAGCGCGTCGCGCGTGGCCGTGGCCAACGTGCGCAGGTCGTCGGGGGTCATGCCGTCACGGCGCACCACCACGATGCCGTCGGCGGCCGCGGCTGCAAGTTCGCCGGCCTCACCGGCAGCCTGTTTGGCCCGTTCGGCGGCCAGCGCGCGCTCGAGGTCCTTCACCTGGTCGAGCAACTTGGCGACGCGGTCGGGCAGCTCCGCAGGCGTGACCTTGAGCGTGTCGGCGAGGCCACGGAGCTGGGCCTCTTCCTCGGCGATGCGGTCGAGCGCGCCGGTGCCGGTGAGCGCCTCGATGCGGCGCAGGTTGGATCCGATCGAGCCCTCGCTCACGATCTTGACCGGGCCGATGAAGCCGAGCGCGTGCACGTGGGTACCACCGCACAGCTCGATCGAGTGCTCCCCGGCCTCGAGCACGCGCACGAGGTCGCCGTACTTGTCGCCGAAGAACGCGATCGCACCGAGCGATTCGGCGTGGTCCTTGGTGGTCTCGTAGTGCCGCACCGCCGCGTCGCCGAGCACCTCGAGGTTGGCGAGCCGCTCCACTTCGTCGAGCTGCGCGCGGGTGACCGCCTCGTGGTGCGAGAAGTCGAACCGGAGTCGGTCGGGCGAGACCATCGAACCGGCCTGCTTCACGTGGGTGCCGAGCACCTCGCGCAAGGCCCAGTGGAGGATGTGCGTGGCGGTGTGGTTGCGGCGGATCGCGTCGCGCCGCGCGCCGTCGATCGATGCGGTGGCGTCGTCGCCCTCGGCGAGCTCGCCGGCGACCACCTCACCGCGGTGCAGTACCAACCCGGGCAGTCCGTACTGCGTGTCGTCGACGCGCACGCGCGCGCCGCCCTCAGTGCGGATCTCGCCCGTGTCGCCGACCTGGCCACCGCTCTCCGCGTAGAAGGGCGTGCGGTCGAGCACCACGCTGACCGGCGTACCCGGCCCCGCGGTCGCGAGGCGATCGCGCCCACCGATGATGGCGCGCACCTTGGCGCCCGTGGTCTCGTACTCCTGGCGACCGGTGAAGTCGGTGGCGCCGAGTTCCTCGAGCAGCTCGCGGTACAGCTCGATCGGCGCGCCCTCGCCCTTGCCACCCGCGGCCTTGTGCGCTTCCTTGGCGCGGGTGCGCTGCTCGGCCATGTTGGCGTGGAAACCGTCGACGTCGACCTTGCGCCCGCGCTCCTCCGCGATCTCGCGGGTGAGGTCGATCGGGAAACCGAGGGTGTCGTGCAGGAAGAACGCGTCGGCGCCGGAGACGTCGCTCGTCGCGAGCAGATCGTCGAGCATCGCGAGGCCGCGCGCCAGCGTCTGACGGAAGCGCTCCTCTTCGCGGCCCACCACGCTGACCACGAGGTCGCGCTGCTTCACGATGTCGGGGTAGGCGTGGCCCATCGCACCGACGGTCGCGTCGACGAGCGCGGGGGTGACCAGATCGTTGGCGCCGAGCAGGAACGCGTGCCGCACCGCGCGGCGGATGATGCGGCGCAACACGTAGCCGCGTTCCTCGTTCGACGGCACCACGCCGTCGGTGACGAGAAAGGTCATCGTGCGGCCGTGCTCCGCGAGGATGCGCAGCGAGACGTCGGAGTCGCCGCCGGGGTACCCGGCGTAGGTGGTGCCGGTGACCTGCTCGGCCGCGGCGATCAGCGGCTGGAAGACGTCGATGTCCCAGGAGGTGGACACGCCCTGCAGCACTGCGAGGTTGCGCTCGAGCCCGGCACCGGTGTCGACGCTCGGCGCGGGCAACGGCACCAGCTCGCCGTCGGGCTGCGCGTCGTACTGCATGAACACGAGGTTCCAGATCTCGACGTAACGGATGTCGTTCTTGGCCGGTCCGCCGGCGTCGCCGTACTCGGGACCGAGGTCCCAGAAGATCTCGGAGCTGGGGCCGCACGGTCCGGTGTCGGCCATGCGCCAGAAGTTGTCGTCGCCCAGGCGCTGGATGCGCTCCTGGGGCACGCCCACCTCGTCGCGCCAGATCGCCTCGGCTTCGTCATCGGTGGTGTGGACCGTGACCCACAACCGCTCGGGGTCGAGCTGGAGCACCTCGGTGTAGAACTCCCAGGCCCAGCGGATGGCGTCTTCCTTGAAGTAGTCCCCGAAGCTGAAGTTGCCGAGCATCTCGAAGAAGGTGAAGTGGCGCGTGGTGCGGCCCACCTCCTCGAGGTCGTTGTGCTTGCCGCCGGCGCGCACGCACTTCTGCACCGAGGCGGCCCGCTTGTAGGGGGGGGTCTCGTCACCGACGAAGTACGGCTTGAACGGCACCATGCCCGCGTTGGTGAACAGCAGCGTGTCGTCGTGCGGGATCAGGCTCGACGACGCGACGGGCGTGTGACCGCGCGCGGCGAAGAAGTCGAGAAACGCGTCACGCAGTTCGTCGGCGGTACGGGGCGGCACGGGTCAAAGGGTAGTTGGCGGATCAAGGGGTGCGTCCCGCCGTTCGGCCTGCCGATCGGCCGATCGATCCGGCTGGCGGGCGCGCAACTCGGCCTCGCGTACCTTCGCCGCCGACCTGCCGTCGTCGACCGCGGCCTGGAGCTGGTCGCGCATGCGGGTGAGACCGTCGACGACCTTCTCCTGCGTACGGTCGACCACTGCGTTCGGCTTGTAGCGCTCCATCTGTTGCTTGGCCTTGCGCGTGGCGACGACCGTGGCGCCCACACCCGCGGCGAAGCCGACACCGAGCCACGTGGCACGTTTGAACATCAGGAGGCCCTTCGGCGCTTCTTCGTGTCGCGGCGCCCACGCGGCTCGGGCTCACCACCGGCGAGGCGCTGCACCGCGCGCTTGGTGCCGGTGCCGACGGCCATCGCTTTCACCACAGGGTTCGTGAACGTGCGGTATGCGAGATCCGACGCCGCATCGACGCGGTCGGTGACCCGCTCCGCGCCGCTCACGATCGCGTCGATGCGGTCGAGCTCGTAGTCGGCGCCACGCACCGCCGCGCGCAGCTCCTCGAGCAGCGGCTCGGACTGGGCCCGGAAGTCGACGACGGTGTCGCGCACGTCACGGACGGCCCGGTCGAGGCGCACGATCATGACCACGAGCACCACGAGCGCGACCAGGCACACCTGCGCCCCGATGACCGCTGCCCACTCGCTCCCACTCACGTGCGCCCTGGCCTCCGGTCCACGTCTGCACCTCGTCCCGTCGGCTGCCAGTAGGGCCCCGACTCCTCGATCTCGTCGGGTCGGTACTGCTGGTCGACCCAACCCTCGGGCTCGTCGTGCGGGTAGACGTACCCCTGACCGTGCCCGAGCTTCGCGGCGCCAGGGTAATGGGCGTCCCGGAGATGGGGAGGGACCGATCCCGCCGGCCGATCGCGTACGTCGGCCATCGCCGCGCCCAGTGCCATCGTCACCGAGTTCGACTTCGGCGCGGTCGCCAGGTACACGACCGCGTGGGCGAGGTTGAGTTGCGCTTCGGGCAGGCCCACGAATTCCACCGCGCGGGCCGCGGCGTCGGCGACCACGAGGCCGTGCGGGTCGGCCATGCCGACGTCTTCCGAGGCGAGGATCACCAGGCGACGGGCGATGAGCCGCGCGTCCTCCCCCGCGGTGAGCATGCGGGCCAACCAGTACAGGCCCGCGTCGACATCCGAGCCCCGGATGCTCTTGATGAACGCGCTGAGCACGTCGTAGTGCTCGTCGTCGCCGTAACGCAGGGCCCGCAGCGCGAGCGCAGCCTCGGTGTCGGCCAGCGCGATCGTGTGCCGCCCCGATTCGGCCGCGAGCGCCGCCGCCACCTCCAGCGACGTGAGCGCGTGACGGGCGTCGCCGTCGGAGCGGTCGACGAGGTGCGTGAGCGCGTCGTCGTCGATCGTGAGGTGCTCCTCGCCGAGGCCGCGGGTGTCGTCGGTGAGGGCCCGGAGCATCAGGGCACGCAGGTCGTCAGCGGTGAGCGACTCGAGCCGGAACAACGTGGAACGCGACAGCAGCGGGCTGGTGAGCGAGAAGTAGGGGTTCTCGGTGGTGGCGCCCACCAACACGAGCAACCCCTCCTCCACGTGGGGCAGGAGCGCGTCCTGCTGGGTGCGGTTGAAGCGGTGCACCTCGTCGAGGAAGAGGATCGTGCCCTTGCCGTGCTCCCCGGCTCGGGATCGGGCCCGCTCGGCCACCTCCCGCACGTCCTTCACGCCCGCGGTCACGGCCGACAGCGGTTCGAACGCCTTGCTCGTGGCGCCGGCGACGAGGCGGGCGATGGTGGTCTTGCCGGTGCCGGGCGGGCCCCAGAGGATCACCGACGACAGGCGGTCGGCCTCGATCAGCACCCGCAAGGGCCGTCCGGGGCCGAGGAGGTGCTGCTGGCCGACGACGTCGTCGAGGGTGCGGGGCCGGAGGCGGGCCGCCAGGGGCGCCCTCCGTTCCAGGCGCTGCGCCACCGCGGCGCTGAAGAGGTCGTCGGCCACCGGGCGATCGTAGGTCCGCAGAATTTTTCTCGGAGGGTGTCAACCTCAGGGACTGCCCCTGCGTATGGTGAGCGTGGCAGTGGCACTGGAAGACCGGCGAACCGCCCTCGGCGGAGACGGCGCAGCGGACGAGATGTCTGTCGCCCCGATCTCGATCGATCTCGTCTTCGAAGATTCCTTCGAGGACCTCTACGGTCGCGCATACGGGGTCGCCTACCAGCTGCTCGGACGCCGCACGGAAGCCGAAGACGTCGCCCAGGAGGCGCTCGCCCGGGCTTTCGTGCAGTGGCGCAAGATCCGGGGCTACGCCGAGGCGTGGGTCGTGCGGGTGGCCGGGAACCTGGCCATCGACACGTGGCGCAAGCGTCGCCACGTCGACGAGCACCGCTCGACCGACGACACGCCCGGTA
>Ga0302322_100001622_pt1 | contig 18543 bp, 13 predicted proteins | sample Fen_T0_2_FD_203757 | JGI IMG/M metagenome (GOLD analysis project Ga0302322, IMG submission 203757) | Peat permafrost microbial communities from Stordalen Mire near Abisko, Sweden - Fen_T0_2 | ecosystem: Environmental > Terrestrial > Soil > Wetlands > Permafrost | place: Sweden: Abisko... | reverse complement strand
GGGCGAGTACACATCGACGTATCCTTTGCCCGCTCCATGCACCTCGTCGATTGAGCCAGCCTCTTTTTGCGCATAGGTCACGTAGATGTCCCCCTCGATGTTCTGCACGTTGAACGGTGCATAACCGGACGGTAGGTTTTTGTCGTGGAACGCCCAAGCACTAAGACTCACAGGCATAAACCAACGATCAAATACGTCGACAGTTCCAGCCATGAAATTTGCCGCATAGAGATAGTTGACGCCGCCCATCTGTGCCAGCGTCAGGCCCTTGTAGACGGCGGTCGCGGACATGTCGACTTTCTGCACGGCAACGGTCCCGGAGTTCCAGCCGGCTATGGTACCTCCTTCCGTAGCAAATATAAATTTTGCCGGCGTGTTCGGCGCGAGCAGGAAGTCCGTTGCGGTACCATTGAATACTGTTCCAGTTGGGGCGGAGGGATCGATAGCGATGGAATCGTCAATCGGCGTCGGCAGTCTCTTTGGCCCCCGTGGGCGGCGCGTTGCGCACGGGCGCAGACATCGTCGGCGACCACAGCAAATTCAGCGTCAGCTTCCTGGCACGCGCAGCCTTCGACCGCGGCACTTAAGGCCAGGATATTGGTTTGAAAGGCGATTCCGTCGATGGCCATGATTATGTCGTCGGAAGAGGAGCCAATGACGACGATCATTTCTACCATGTCTCTCACCTGAGGAGTGTCCGCTTCCGTGGACCCACGAATCGTGCACGGGAAAGCTCCTTCCACATAAAACTGAGGGGAATCCACGCCCAAGCCAGGCGAAACCTGAATGATTTCGCGAACCCCGAATTCTTTCGGATCGCCTTGGCGCGGCAAACCGTTGCCTTGGAGGGATGCCGATCAAGAAGGTACTGCAGTTTCTCCTGGTTGAAGACCAACAGTTGCTGAGAGAGCTTCTGCGTTCGCACCTCCAGCGAGAGTTCCCTGGCTGCAAAATCGTCGAAATCGAGACGCTGGCCGCATTGTCGAACATAAGCAATAGTTCGGTTTTCGACTTGACGCTCGTCGATTTGGAACTGCCCGACGGGAACTCAATGGATTGGGTGATCGACTGGGTAAAGAAGCCAACGCAGCCAAGGGTGCTCATTCTTTCCTCCAGCGACGAAGACTACGTGCTTTATCGCGCGCTGCATTCGAACATTCCTGGCTTTGTCCATAAAAACGACAGTACCGAAACGCTGCTTGCCGCGATCAAAACCGTGCTCGGAGGGGATATTTTCTTTTCCTCCACGGTACAAAAGATGCGTTCGAAGATGCAGACCGATCCACTCTTCTTCGCCAAAATCCTTTCCGATCGGGAACAGGAGATACTCAAGTACATCGGCCGCGGATTGCGCAACGGGGAGGTGGCGCTAATGGTGCAACCACCGCTTTCTGAAGCGACGGTCGCGGACCATCGGAAGCGGATCATGCAAAAGCTAAAACTACACCGGGAGGCGGATCTGATCCGTTACGCGCAAGAAAAAGGTTTCAGCTGACCTTGAACAGGTGCTGGCTGGCTGCTTCTGCTACTTCAGCAACAAGTTCGTTGATGACCTCGGCTAGTTGTAGGCAGATATCGCGCTCACCGCGGCGGGCCGCTTCTTCAAAAAGTGCGACTTGCTCAGCGGCCTCTTCGGCCTGCACCGCGAGAAGGCGTGACCGAAAGGCGTGACTCTCACGCGCGATTTTGTCGCTAAGTAGTAGATCGCTACTGAGCAAACCTGAGATCGCACCCCAGGCACTATTCAGCCCCGCTCCGTATTCAGCCACGCGCGCCTTACCGTTTTCCAAACGCATGAGCGCGGAAAAATCGCATCGTACCTGATTTAACGGAGTGTGCGCCCGGTGAATCTGAACGACCGGCGTCGACGACGTGATGGCACTCTCAATTTTCCGCAGGGAAACCGGTTTCACGACATAACCGGTGATGCCAGCGTCTTTGGCCTCCGCGATTTTTTCCGGCGTGGAATACGCAGTGACAGCAATGATCGGTGGCTTGGGCTCCCGCATGATACTCAGGAGTTTTCTGGCCAATGTCGCACCATCAATGTCAGGTAGCATGAAGTCCGTCAGGACCAAATCGTAGGCGGTTGTTTGTGCCTTTTGAATGGCTGTGCCTCCGTCCGCAGCCCAATCAACTTCGTAGCCAAGTTGCTCAAGAATGCTCCCAAGGACGAGGCGATTGTAAGGCTCGTCTTCGATCGCGAGCGCCTTCGAACCCGATTTTCTTGAAAGCGATCGTTTCTCGCTTCGAAGAGGAGCCACTCCCGGTTCGAGTTCAAGCACGAGAGTAAATTGGGTCAGTCCATCCCGGCTCGTCAGGGTGAGGTTTCCACCCATCGCGGTCGCGAACCGTTTAGAAACCGCTAATCCAATTCCGGAACCAGGAATGCGGCGGGCTAGCGCGTCACGTCCACGCGTAAAGCCTTCGAAGATACGCGCAATCTCGGATTCCGGGATCGTGTGACCCGTGTTGAGAACAGACACCGTCAGACACGCCTTGCCGTTTGCCTGCATCTCAATCGCCGCGATTATTTTGGCGGCGGAAGGCACGCCATATTTGAGCGCGTTGGTCACGAGATTGATGATGATCTGCCTGATCTTGCCAACATCGCCGCGCAGCCATCCTTCCACGCGCGCAGCTTCGACCGTGCACCTTTCAAGACTGACATCCACGGTACGCACCGCGCCTTCAATCGCTGAGCGCGCGTCAAAAACCTCTTCGTTAAACTGGATCTCGCCTCGGTCAATCCGCGTGAAATCGAGCACGTCGTCTAGAATTGTGCGCAGTTGATCCGCACAATCCCGCAGGGTCCGCACGAACATGCGCTCGCGTGGCGCCACCGCGCCCGGCGCAGCCTCATTCAGAATTTCACAAAGCCCGACAACCCCGTTCAAAGGGTTACGGATTTCGTGGCTGACTGTACTAAAAAACTCCTCCCTAGCCTGCTGTGCCTTCAGCAACTCCGCCGTGCGCTCGTCCACCATGATACTGAGCTTTCGGGCATGCCCCTCCAAAGCCCGTGTGCGCCAGCGAACGATGCCGTACCCAAGTCCAACCAACACCAGTAGATAAAGGATCGACATAGGCGGACCGGCCCACCAAGGCCAAGCCCGTTGTACCAAAAGTTCGGTTGAGGCGTGAAGACCGGCCCAGGCCGCTCGAACCTCGATTCTATTGCGCCCCCAGGTCAAACGGGGAACCTGTATCGCGCCCTGTGTCACAGGCTCCCACAGGCCGTCGCCAACTCGTATCTCATACTGCGGATTTTTCCACCCACCCAAACGAGGCGGCGGGAAACGGATTTCGATGCTGGCTTCAGACGAGGCTAATAGGCCTCCGCTTTCAAAACGCGTTCCGTCGATATGCGCCAACGTTACTCTTATTGATGGTGTGGGCAGTAGTTCGGCCGACTTGATCGCGTAGATTGTTTCAGGAGCGATCACGAGCAGACTGTCGGCTTCGACCGCAAGCGCGCGTGGCGAATCGGGCAGAGGCACGTCGAGCGGATGCCATCCCTTTGTTTTCGGATCGATCAGCCCCAACCAGTTGGAACCGTCAGTAAGTCGTGAGAGCAAATAGAGGTTCCCCCGCCACTCGGCTACGCCGATCGTTTCCGCGGGAGGCGTGCGGCCAAGCGACTGGCCGGTGCCGTCGAAGACCTGTCCCTCGGCATCTACTCCCACTACATTTTCCCCGCAGGAAAAAACCTTGCTCATGCCAAATCCGAAGCGCCCCTGCCGCTGACCATTCTCCGACATTCGGACAATCCCATTAGAGGTCCCGACAAGGAACTCATTCTTAAACGAGACAAGTGACGTGGTGATTGATTCAATCGGCAGGAGGCGGGGATGCGCTTCCTCGTTGATTAACGATACACCATGAGGCTGCATGACAGCGATTTTGCCGTTTGCCGAAACTGCGATCGCACTAACCTCGCGGCCTTCGAGCGGCACTGCCGTGCCACCTGCATCGAGCTTACCAAAGCACCCAACCAGTGCTTTCCCATCGGGAGTCGTTCCTAGGCTAAAAACCCTTTCTGGATAAGGGACCGGCTTCCCCAACGCTGTAAAAACTCCTGTTGTCAGGCCTATCCTCACTCCCTCGGGAAGTTGGGCGGTAAAAAGCAAATCACCGTTCGATAGATAAGACGAAAGGAAGCGATCAGTGCTAGGAAGGACACTAACTCCTCCTGAATGACCGACCAACAAACCGCCTCGGTATTCATGGGCAAAATACACGTTGCCGCCAATCACCTCCGGAGGGATTTGCCAATCCACCTCGCCAGTGGTTAGCGACAAACTGACCAAGCCTCCATAATACATGGCGGCGATGAGGTGATCGCCAAAAAGAGTGACGTTCACAACACTACTCCGCATAATCTTGCTGAATTGATTGGCACAAACCTGCGTCGCGTATTGCCCTTCCACGACAAACATGCCGTCACTCGTCACAACGAACAAGCGGCCTTGACCGCATTCCTGAACCGAAACAACGGTAGCGTTGTTCGCCCATCCCATGTTCGCAATTGGATCGAATTGTGAACCAGTCCAGACAAGGGGACCACGCTCCAAAGCGAACACGTACAAACGTCCCATTATGATGTGCAAATAGACGTTCCTTTCCCCCGTAATGGTCAATACCCGCGTCGAATCTCCCTTTGGGGACACGCGGTAAATACCGTGTCGACCTGACAGAAAGACGGCCCCTTCAAATGAAGCTCCGGAATAGATCTCGTCATCTATCGCGAGAACTTGCCAACCATGAGTTGTATACGCGCGACAAAAACCACGACCAGCAGCCAAAAATGAGTCGCCCCACGGCACGACAACTGAAACGGCACTCCCGCCGGGAATGCGTAGCAAAGCCCATGACTCACCAGTTTGGCAGAGCACCCCATCCGCCGTAGCAAACACCCACCCACGAGCCGTTGCCGCAATGGAAGAGTATTGCCGCACGCCCAACGGCAGGCCGGCCAAAGGCTCAAGCTTAGGCGACGGAGAGGTGGCCAAAAGCTGTACGATGCCGGCGAAGGAAAACGCCACCCATAATTTGACGGATCGAACCACGCAAAGAGGGGGAAATGTGACCATGCTATTACTGCGCGGGTATGGCATCAATCAAGGCCATTCCCTCACTTATGAAATCATCCCACCTCACCAAATCATCCAAGACGCTTCTGGCTCTCACTCTTTTCGCGCTCATTGTTGGGAGTGTGTCAGCACAGGTCGACTTAGTACTAAACCATCAATCAACTAATAGCGACCAATTCAAACTGCATGCCAGCATCCCTGGAGAATGCATCGGCGGACCAGGCGAAAGTTTTTGAAGCATAGCTCACGGCGGTTTTTGGCGGAGGATATTTGGAGGAGGACCGTAAATCATGTTTTCGCTAGCGCCCTTATTATATCGAAACGTTTTTGCTGATGAAGGTGGTCCGATTGCCCGGACCCAATCTTCAACTGTGCAAATTTTCGATCAACCATCCTATCAGGTGGGGGCGTTCTTACGGCCTGAACTCACAAAAGGGCGGAAATCGCAGGTAATCTGTGGCACAGCCGATGGAACAGGCTCAGCGGAAAATCCAGCCGTCGCGAAACACATCGCGATATCCGAGGCATTGGAACGCTGGGCCTATAGTGAAACGCAAAACTCGGCTGAGCGGAACAAATATGGATTCCTTGTCGATCGCAGTTCGAACGGCATGTCGGCGTTCCCTGGATTCAAGTGGCAGGCACGCCGACGTGCGCGTTTCGAAGCGTTGGAACGTTACGCCCTGATCGGGTGGTGGGATCGTCGGCTGGATGCCAAAATCCAATGCGCCCCCTACCCTGACGTAGGTTTGGTGCGGATAGAACATGGCCAGGATTTCGGCGAGGTGGTCGTTCTCTATCATCGGGCTCCCACAGGTTTTGTCGCCTATGGCCACGCAGCCGGTAGCACACTCGCCACTGCCACGAGCCGCGCTGTCATCGAACTCATGCGCTGCGAAATGGTCATATCCCGTTATCGCTCCATGGGAGGACTCGCCGATGTTTCCGATTATTTCGAGAAACGCTGCCTCTATTTCTCAACGCCGGAAGGTTTCGCCTCGTTTCGTGAACGGACACGTGCCGACACGAACAAGCCTGCGCCCAAGTGGAATACGGCCTTTGACGGAGAGATCCCCGGACCATGGTCCCAATGGGCAACAGTCTGGCGTCACTGCGTCGAAATGCCCTGCGGTGATTTTCTCGATCGAAACAATAACTTCTTCTTTTGGTAATATGAACGTAGATCACTGCACCAAAGAAATCCTCGCTCCCGGCAGCTCCCCTGTCATTCAGCGGCGTGCGCTGATAGTTGATGATATTGTCTATAATCTAGAGTGGATGTCTGAACTGCTGCTCACCGTCGGATTTGATTCAACTTTCGCGTCGAGTATCGCCGAAGCAAGAAAAGCGCTGGCGCACGTCTCGTTCGACGTCGTCTTTCTGGACTGCGAGCTTCCCGACGGGTTCGGTTATTCGCTCGCAGCGGAAATCCACGAAATGGAGCTGGAGCAAATACCGGCAGTGATCGGCATGACGTCGAGTGATGATGGCGAGATGATGCTGCGTTATTTTTCCGCTGGCGCGGAGGGTTTCATCCGGAAACCGATCAACTTCGATCTCGTCTGCGAGAGCCTTCGCCGCTGCAAGCTACTCGACTCCGACAGAACTTACGACAAGCCAGTCCGTCCAAAGCTGAGCTTTAATAACATCCACTTCATGGCTCACGGGGACAGCGACCGCTTCCAGTCGTACCTGAGGAAAATCACTCTACAGCTCGAGTCGGAGGTGACGGCCCTCGTCAGCGCCTGCCGCAAGGGTGAACCCGATGCGGCACGAACCATCATCCATCGGCTACTTTCATTGACTCCCTTACTAGAGTCGCGGGAGTTTACGACCGTTCTGCAATCCTGCCAACGCGTGGCCCGGTGGCATGACCTCCAGCTTCTCCGGAACCTCGGGCAGGCAGTCGAGTGGGAATACTGCTTAGTGAAGACATCTTTACAGGACGAACTTGACCACCACCAACAAGGACGAAGCCCTTCGTTGCGCAAAATTGCATAAGGTCCGAATCGGATTTTAGGTCGAGCTTGGCCCGGATATTTTTCCGATGCCACAGAACTGTGCTTACCGAGAGATGGAAGATCGCAGCAATCTGCGCGACTTCCATGTTCGCCCCGAGAAATGGGAGTATTTTGATTTCCGTATCCGAAAGCAGTTTGGGCCAAGCATTGGCTTCACGGCTGATACCCAGCTGATGCTCGCGAAGGGAACTGGAGAAGTAGTTGCGACCTGAGAGCACTTCCTTAATCGCTACCGCCAAGGTATCGACGTGCTCGTTCTTATCGACAAAACCAGCGATCTTGGTGGCCTTGAGTCGGACCATAAGTGCTTCAGTACATTCGCCTGAAATAGAAATAACCCGCAGTTTTGGATAAAAAAGAAGGAGCTGTTGGCCTAACTCCAAACCATCCCCATCAGGAAGGTTGACATCGACAAGAGCCAGTGTCGGTTCACTCGATGCGCAGATCTTCAAGGCATCGGTCGCGTCTCCGCAGGCTCGAACCACAGCGTTGGGGTATAACCCTTGGCATCTCGCAACGAGGAATTCGCGAAACATACCTTGGTCCTCGACGATGATTATGCTCGGAGCGTGGGTTGGCATCGTATTACGTCATCCGCTCGTCAACAAACCGGCGCGAGCACTAATTAGTTTCCAAGGTTTTATTGTTAGGAGCTGCGTGGCCATAAGCATCCCGGTTTGTGGTCGCACCAGTTAGCTGGACAAAGGGCTCTAGGACATAAAAACCAGGCGGAAGCAATGCAAAATTCCCCTTCCCGGCGGGTGAACAATAAACTCCGCCTCGCACGGTCGCCATCCAATCTACGCTGATCTGCATGTGTCAGCATGATCGCGACCAGGTCTGGAGACGCGGTGTGAGGGCATACCAGTCTACCGTACTCGACGTTCCCGTTATCGTTGCCTAAAAAATGCCCACCTGCGGACAATCCTTTCAACTTGAAACCATGGTGAGTGGCGGCGAGATCGGCGCTGAGCGAGCAGCACTCGATTTCGCGATGGCCAATTCGATCCGCCATTTTGGTTTCTGTGGCAGCGGGCGGCCGAGTGAAGACGGGCGAATTCCCCTTCGCTACACGGTCATTGAAACGGAAAGCCAAGGTCTTTCAGAGGCGATTTTCCTGAACGTTTCAGCCTCTGATGGAACGATACTTTTCGAGCCGATGCCACAAGGCCTCAGTCTGCGCAGCACCTTGACGATTGCTTCTTGCCAACGTACCCGCCGACCAGTTCTGACGCTTCAAAGTTATTTCGACGCTGAAGCCGATGGACGTCAGCTCGCCAGTTTTCTAACCACCTTGAGGCCGTCGTCACTTCACATCACGGGACGCAGCGAAAGCGAGGCCCGTGGTATTCATGAACACGTATTGACTGTCTTGCGCCTCGTCCCAATCACGGCAGCGCCGAGGGTAAAAGCGTTGATTGGGCTCCACCCGGGAGGACCTAAATCGATCCGCAATCCCGCACCCGGACGCCGCGACCTGCAGGATGGTTGTGGGAAATTGCAGTAACGCCAAAGACTGGAATTCGTTGGCAAACGATCCCCTGCTCGATCCCTAGTTATCCACCGGGCTGTTTTCTCCGACAAATCTCGTTTGTTGAAAGTACTGATTCAAACGACGGGACTTGTTGGCCATAAAATGGCTCCCGGGAAGAAACTTCCCGCGTACGCGCGAGAAGTCCGTGCGTCGTTTGGCAGTGATTGACGGTGCCGGGGAATCCTTCACAGTGGCGGGTTTCCTCCGATGGCCACGCAAAGCATAGACTACGACTTCACCAAAATTGAACCGCACTGGCAGTCCTTTTGGGACCAACAGCACACGTTCCGCGCCGGTACCGATACGTCGAAGCCGAAGTTTTACGCGCTCGACATGTTCCCCTACCCTTCGGGCGCCGGGCTGCACATCGGCCACCCTGAGGGTTACACCGGTACCGACATCATCAGCCGTGCCAAACGCGCACAAGGCTTCAACGTCCTTCATCCGATTGGCTGGGACGCGTTCGGCCTGCCCGCCGAACAGCACGCGGTCAAAACCGGTACGCATCCCGCGAGCAATACCCAAAACAACATCGCCAATTTCCGGCGCCAGCTAAAGTCACTCGGCTTCTCCTACGACTGGGAACGCGAGGTCGACACGACCGATCCAAAGTATTTTAGGTGGACGCAATGGATCTTCCTCCAGCTGTTCAAACGCGGCCTCGCCTACGTCGACGAGCGCCCGGTCTGGTGGTGCCCGGAACTCCGCACCGTCCTCGCCAACGAGGAAGTCACCGACGGCAAATCCGAGGTTGGCGGTTTCCCCGTCGAGCGTCGCAACCTCCGCCAATGGGTTCTCCGCATCACCGCCTACGCCGACCGCCTGCTCGCCGATCTAAAAGACGTCGACTGGCCCGACTCGACCAAGCGCATGCAGGAAGCTTGGATCGGTCGCAGCGAAGGTGCCGAACTACTCTTTAAGCTAGAAAATGCCGCGCTGGGCGACCTCAAGGTTTTCACCACGCGCCCCGACACCGTTTACGGCGTCACTTACATGGTCGTCGCGCCCGAGCATCCGCTTACCGACGCACTCACCACGCCCGAACAACGCGAAGCCGTTGCCGCCTACAAGAAAAAGGCCGCCGCCAAAAGCGATCTCGAACGCACCGATCTCGCCAAGGAAAAGTCCGGCGTTTTCTCCGGCTCCTACGCGATCAATCCCGCCAATGGCACCCGCGTGCCGATCTGGATCGCCGACTACGTGCTCACCGGCTACGGCACCGGCGCGATCATGGCGGTCCCTGCCCACGACGACCGCGACTACGAGTTCGCCGTCCAGTTCAACCTCCCGATCATCCAGGTCATCGACTCCGGCAAGCCCGATCAAAAGCTGCCATTCCTTGACGATGGCAAACTGATCAACTCCGGCCCATTTAGCGGACTCGATTGGAACGACGCCAAGAAAAAGATCACCGCCGATTTCACCGCTAACGGTCGCGGCAAGGCCACCGTAAACTACAAGCTCCGCGACTGGCTCTTCTCACGTCAGCGTTACTGGGGCGAACCATTCCCCATCGTTTGGGTCAACGAAGCTGACTACCAGCGCGCCATCGCTTCGCGCAAAGCCGACCTTCCGCCGCAGCCAGTCAAGTACACCAGCGAAGGCAAAACACTCTTCGCACTGCCGCTGCCCGCTGTCGCGCTGCCGCTGACACTCCCCGACGTCCAATCCTACCTGCCCAGCGGCAACGGCGAAAGCCCGCTCGCCAACGTCACGCCGTGGCTGGAAATCTGGCTCAACTTTGAGACCGGTGCCGCAGTGCCCGCGACCGGCGCCAAACCCGTCGGTGACTCCTGGATCCGCGCCCGCCGCGAGACCAATACCATGCCGCAATGGGCTGGTTCGTGCTGGTATTATCTGCGCTACCTCGACCCGAAGAACGACCACGCCATCGCCTCGCCCGAACTCCTGAAATATTGGGGCGTGCCCGATCTCTATGTCGGCGGTGCTGAGCACGCCGTGCTCCATCTGCTCTACGCACGTTTTTGGCACAAGGTTCTCTTCGACGAAGGTATCGTGCCGCAGGCCGAACCATTCACGAAGCTCTTCCACCAAGGCATCATCCTCGGCGAGGACGGAGAAAAAATGTCCAAGAGCCGCGGCAATACCGTCAACCCCGACGACATTATCGCGTCGCACGGCACCGACACGCTGCGTCTTTACCTGATGTTCCTCGGGCCGCTCGAGGCGATGAAGCCGTGGAGCATGCAGCAAATCGAGGGCGTGCACCGCTTCCTCCAAAAAATCTGGCGCGAATGCATCGGCATCGATGGTGCCATTAACGCCAAGATTTCCGTTAACGCCACCGAACCATCCGAGCTCACTAAACTTCTGCACGAGACGATTAAAAAGGTCACCGAAGACATCGACGGCCTGCGCTTCAACACTGCGATTTCGCAGATGATGATTTTCGCGAACGCGTTCCAGAAAGCGCCGTCCGTCAGCCGCGCGACCGCGCTCGCCTTCATCCAGTTGCTTGCGCCTTTCGCGCCGCATTTTGCGGAAGAACTCTGGGCCCGACTTGGCGAAAAACCGTCGATTCTTGACGCCGCCTGGCCGAAGTTCGATCCAGCCCGGCTTGTCGCGACTGAGCTCAAGCTCGTCGTCCAGGTCAACGGCAAGCATCGCGGAGAACTCATGGTCGCACCCGGCACCACGCAAGACACCGCCTTCGAACTCGCCAAGGCGGATGCGAAGATCGCGACTCACCTAGTCGGCAAGGAAATCAAGCGCGTGATCTACGTGCCTGGCCGCATCCTCAATATTGTGGTTGTTTAGCACAGGCCAAACCTCTAGCTATGCGGCCTTTCCAAGACTGAACGAATCCAATTGGGTTTCAGTTGTAAAAAACGCCTTTACTTTGCATTAGCATTGGCAGCGGCCTCAACCTATCCATAATACACCCTATGAGAACACGTCGATTCCCCTCATTTGTTGGTTTCGTGGCGAGTCTTGCGCTTTGCGTTTCGCTGGTTTGCACCGTTCAGGCCGCCGGCAAGCGCAAGAACCCGACGAGCAAAGTTTTCGTAGCCGAGACCAAAGGTGAAACCCAAATCGATACCGGCGAAAAGATCGAACCACTCACCACGAAATCGGTGTATTCCGTGGAAGGATCGAAAATCGAGACGATGGCCGATTCCAGCAACACCCTCGTTTTCTCAAATGGCACTTCGATTATTTTAGGGGCAAACACCCGGTTAGAGGTGAAGAAATTTCTCCAAGAGCCGTTCACGCCAAATCGCAACGACCTCGACGTCGAACCATCCATTTCCCAAACCATCGTTAAACTCTCGCGGGGTTCCGTCGGCATCTGCACGAGCCGCCTCGTCGCCGGCAGCTCAATGTCTTACCAGACACCACACGGAACGATCGAAATCCGCAGCCACAAAGTCATGATCGAGGTGGCCGAAAACGAGACGGTTGTCTCCTTGCTCGAAGGCGATGTCACTGTGTTGGGCAACGACGTTGGCACCAGCCAGAACCTCAAACCAGGGCAACAGGCGATCATGCGCAAAGCCGCGCCCGACCAGCCAACCGTCATCACCGTTCGCTCGATCACTCCAGAAGCCAATACCAAAACCGACGACCAGGTCGCGCTCGCCTGCATGGCACGCCGAACCGTTTACTTTGAGACCGCCGATCGCGAAGGCTCAGAAATCCGCCCGGTGGAAGTGAAGCCGGCCGACTTGCCAACGCAGTTCACCGTCAGCCCGTCCCGTATCAACCCGTGATCAGGGCGAGGCGCGCGATTTCTATGAGACCACACGCTTTCGCACACTTCACCCGTGCAGTCATCGGAGCCTGCCTGCTCCTGGCAATGGCGAAACCCGTCCAAGCGCTGGTCAAATTTAACGATAGCCACGATGAGATTTTCGTGACCGGAACGGTGGGAATTGGTTATGACTCGAATGTTTTCGCGACTTCCGACGCAAAGGGAGACAACACTTTCAGCGGCAGCCTCGATCTCGATTATCAGCGCAAAGCCGGGATGATCGGTGTAAACGGCAACCTCGGCTGGAACTTCACGAAGTTCGATCGCAACACCTCCGAAGATTTTGCCGATCCGCACGTCCATGCTGAGTTCACCAAAAGCGGTGGTCGTACGACAGGATCGCTGACCCTCGGGACCGAACGCCGCAGCCGCGCCGAGGACGCGTTAAACCTGCGCACCGTCTCGTGGGATTATAACGCAGGACTCAACGTCAAATACCCAGTCATCGAGCGCTACTCCATCGCCGGCCAGGTCAGCTACGATTATCAGGACTACCTGAAAAACCCCGCGCTGTTTGATCTCCGCACCTACACCGCTGGTGCCGACCTCTTCTACGTTTACACTTCACAGCGCGATCTCCTCGGCGGTTACCGTCTCCGCGTTACGGATACAACCAACGGCACACGCAGCTACGACCACGCCTTCACGGTCGGCACGTCGGGAAAGCTCCTGCCAAAAATCAATGGCACCGTCCGCCTTGGCTACCAGTTTCGCGAAACTGATCGCGGACACTTCGCCGCTGTCACTCCCAATAAATCAAATGACCGCTACGACGCTTTCTCCGCCTCAGCTTCGGCCACCTGGACCGTAACCCGTCGCCTGAATGTGACCGGTCTGGCCTCACGCGACTTTTCCACGCTAGCGACCGATATCAACGTCGATACCACCGCCGTCATGGTGGACGCCAACTTTGCCGCGAAAGCAAAGCTCTCTCTGTTTGGTGGTGTCGGCGGCGGGCACATGCGCTATCTCGGCACGGCAAGCGGTGGTCGCACCGATACCTATGCCACCACCCATGCCGGCGTGAACTACACTTTTAACGACCACCTGAAAATCTCACTCACCGGCCTATACTACAAGAACTGGTCCCTGCTGGATCGGGCCGATTACGTTCGTCGCACGATTTCATTGATTGTCTCGTCGCGCTGGTAAACACTACGGCCGTCATATGAGCCGATTTTGGACACACACCATCCGGTGCGCTGGCCTGTTGACCGTGCTGTTAACGCTCGGAGTTTCCACGCGTGCCGAAAACAACGCACCGGTCGCTAGCCGCCCCGCCGCTCTTAGCTACACCATCGCCCTCACCGATCGCTTGCGCATCACGGTTTACCAAGAGGAAGATCTTTCCGTCATCGCCCGCGTGGATGCCAAAGGCACGGTTAATCTCCCGCTGGTTGGCGAAGTCCAGATCTACGGCAAAACCGTCAGCGAAGCCCAAAAGATCATCGAAGCCTCTTATCGCTCCGGCCGCTATCTCAAGAACCCACAGGTCACGATCAACATTGAAGAGTACGCCCCACGCGAGGTTTCCATCCAGGGCATGGTTCGTAATCCCGGACGTTTCCCGCTTCCCATCGAAGCAACGATGACCGTCTTGGAACTCGTCACCAAAGCCGGTGGCTTGACCGACACCGCCAAAGGCACGGCCATCACCGTCACACGCATCACGCCTGACGGAAAAAAATCGGTCTTCAACATCGACGTTGAGAGCCTGATCAAAGGTCGCGACCGAGCCAAGGCCACGGACGATTCCCTCATCCTTCTGCCCGGCGACATCGTTTATGTGCCCGAGCGTATAATCTGAAAACCATCGCCCCATGTCCGAAGCGTCGTTGAAACACCCGCCCGCCGGCTCGCCGCAATCCGGGGACAATCTCGCCGAACGTAAGACCCTGCGCGATTACTTCATCATCCTGCGCGAGCGACTCTGGATCGCGCTGCCGCTCGCACTCATTGTCTCCATCGGGCTCGGTTACTACAAGGCCCGTGAAAAGCCGCTCTACTCGAGCCAGGCCACGATGCAGATCGAGAAACCCGAACGCGTCGTCACCAGCCAGGAAGTCGTCGATCAAAGCGTCAACACCGACGCCGATTTCAACACCTACCTGCAGATCCTGCGCAGCACCAAGCTAAGAAAAAAAGTCATCGAGTCGTTTACTCCTGCGGAAATAAAAATCTTGCAGCGCCCCTATCTGGCCGACCTCAAACCAGGCGAAGCACCACCGCCGGCTGGCAGCACTTTCAACACCCCCCAGACAAGAGCTATCCGCAATAGTTTCCTCATCGAGATTCCCGCCATCCACCGCGATCCGGAGGCAGCTGCGCTTATCGCCAATCGTTACGTCGACCAGTTCATGCAATACATGCTGGACAGTGTCGGCGGGAAAAATGAATACGCCGTCGAATACCTGCGCACCCGCGGCGAACAAGTGCGCAAGGAGGCCGAAGCCGCCGACCAAAAGTTACAGGAATACATGCGGGAGCATCACCTCGTCTCGCTCGACAGCAGCGTGAACATCGTCGCCGACCGTCTCAAGTCGGTGAATACAGCGCTCCAGTCCTCGCGTCTCGAACGCCTCAACATCGAGGAGATGATGAAACAGATCGACGAGTTCAAAACCACTGAGCGCAACCTCCTCGAAATCGGCTTCGTCGCCAACCACGGGACCATTCCGACCATTCGCGGCCAGCTCGCCGAGCTCAACCGCCAACAGTCCGTCCTTGGAGAACGCTACTACGAGCGCCACCCCAAGATGATCGACCTCGCGAACGCGATCGCCTCCGCCCAGGAACAACTCGCCAGAGCCATCGACCTCGCCATCGCCGATCTCCGCGCCAGTCTGGAAAAAGCCCGAGCTAACGAAAAAAACCTCGAAACCGAATACGCCGCCAACGAACGCGAGCAGATGCGCCTGCGGGACCTCTCCGTGGATTTCAAGAGCCTCGAAAACCAGGCAACCGTCGCAAAAAGCAACTACTCGCAAATCCTCGATCGGCTCAGTCAAACCACCACCAGCCGCGGCGTTGAAAAAATCCCTGTGCATGTGCTCGACCTCGGCACTGTGCCCGGCAGCCCATTTTCCCCCGATCTTGGCGGTATCGCGCGTTCAGCAATCACCGTGGGCATACTCGTTTTTCTAGGCGTCGCGATTGGTCTTAGTTTTCTCGACGACCGCATCAAAAGCGCTTGGGACGTCGAGTCGTTCATCGGCGTGCCACTCCTCGGCATCGTCCCCGACCTCGCGAATTTGAAAGACGACGGCAAGTACTCGCTCGTCCTAAAGAACAGCGAGGCGCCCGGCGTCGAATCGTTCCTCAGCGTGTACAGCTCGGTCAAAATCCATTCGAAGCTCGATTTTCCCAAAGCCATCCTCGTCACCAGCACGATCCCCGGAGAAGGCAAAACCCTCGTCTCCTGCAACGTCGCCGCGAGTTTTGCCCGCCACGGCCGGAAGACCCTGCTCGTCGACTGCGATCTCCGGCGACCGATGATTCACCGCCACTATAACCAACCCAATGATGCTGGCATCATCGCCTGGTTCGACAAAGGTGCGTCCTTCGACGGAGACCTCGCCAAACACCCTAACCTCGGCATCTCGAAATTGGGCGATAATCTTTTCCTGTTATGCTCTGGCGGACGCTCCAAAAGCCCCACTCAGCTCCTCGAGAGCCCGGCCTTCAGCCAGCTCATCGAACGCCTAAAAAAACAATTCGATCTGATCGTCATGGATTCGCCACCGATGGGCGCGGTCACCGATTCACAGCTCATCGCCGAACGCGCCGATGAAATTATCTACGTCTGCCGGTTCGGCCGAGCGCTTCGCAAGCACATCCGGCTCTACATCCGCGCGCTGCACAACGGCAAAAACGAGATCCTCGGCATCGTCCTCAACGGCCTTTCCACCCGCCGCATCGAGTACTATTCCAACTACCGCTACTACCGGAGTTATAAAAAATACTACGGCACGCAAAGCTAGAAGACCGTGAGGACACGGCAGGCTGTAAGAGTGAAAGACTGAAAACATCACAATCATTCATCCGTCTTCCTCTCTTCCGGGTCTTTCCCGTCTTCCTTTCTCCAATCATCTTCCCGTGCTCTCCGCCTTCCTCCCGAAAGACTTCGATCCCCGCAAGCCCGTCGCACTCATCGCCGGCCAGGGTATTTATCCAATGCTCGTGGCCGATGCGATTCGTCGCGCCGGCGTGCCGCTGCGCCTGATTGCATTCGACGAGGAAACGCGGCCAGACCTGATCGCCTCCGTCCCTGATGCTGACCGTCGCACGCTGCTCGTCGGTCAGCTTGGCAAAGCACTCAAAACACTTTCCCAATTCGGTGCGGGTTACGCGATCATGGCCGGCCAGATCACGCCACGCCGGTTGTTCAAAGGACTGCATCCCGACCTCAAAGCTGCGCGAATTCTTTTTTCGCTGAAGCGTCGCAACGCCGAAACCATCTTCGGCGCCCTAGCCGCCGAAATCGAAAAGATCGGCGTCCATCTGCTCGATGCGCGCAGTTTCATCGACGATCACATGGCTTCGTCGGGAACGATGACCGGTGGTAAATTTCCCATCGAGCAAGACTACCTTGAACACGGCATCCACATCGCCCGCGAAAGCGCCCGCCTCGATATCGGCCAAGGCTGTGTCGTTCGCAAAGGCACCGTGCTCGCGGTCGAAGCCTTCGAGGGCACCGACGAAATGCTCCGCCGTGCCGGCACCTTCAAAACCGATGGATCGCTCTTCGTCAAAACCGTGAAATCCCGCCAAGATTACCGTTTTGACGTGCCTTGCTTCGGTCAGCGTACGCTCGAAACCATGCGCGAAGCCGGCCTCACTGCCGCCGCGTTAGAAGCGGGCAAAGTCATCCTCCTCGACAAGCCCGCGGTCCTGGCCCAAGCCCGCACCTGGGGCATCGCATTGCACGGCTTCGAGTAAGACATCGCCCTGGCGATCTACGCCATAAACTAGCCGTTGACGACACGCCCGCCCATCCGCGTTCGGTCACTCTCGAGTTATACATTATCAGTTATTCCAGTTTCTCTCCGCTTGCGATTCGTCCCGTCGCCGCCCACCTTGCCTTCCATGAAAAATGACGTTGTCACAGTGAGCGTAAAAGGGGTGATGCCCACCGCCAACGGCTGCGCCGTCTTCCTTGGCAACGATGACAAAACCTTCGTGATCTACGTCGACCATTCCGTCGGCAATGCCATCCAGATGACCCTCGACGGCGTCAAGAAAGAGCGCCCGCTCACCCACGATCTCATCAGCCACATCTTCCTCGGGCTCGGGGTGAAACTCGATCACATCGTCATCAACGACGTCAACGAAGGTACTTTTTTCGCGCGCATCCTCCTCAGCATGGAAAATGAACTCGGGAAAAAAATCATCGAGATCGACGCCCGCCCCAGCGACGCCACTGTGCTCGCCCTTCAGCACAAGCGCCCGATTTACGTCGCCCGGAAAGTCTACGATGCCTCCGAAGACATGAGCGAAATCCTCGAACGCGTGCTCAAGCAGCAAGCCGAAGAAAGCGATACCGACGACACCAAGTCCGACGAAGAAGACGACAAGTAAAACCAGCTACCAGAAACCAGATTCCAGAAGCCAACGCAGCACGACTCCGACTTCTGAGTTCTGACCTCTGGCCTCCGGCTTCCGGCCTCTGACCACCGCTCTTCGCATGCTCCTCCCCGCGCCCATCGCCGCCGGCCAGCCCCTCACTGCGCTCGCCCCGATGCAGGATGTCACCGATCTCGCGTTCATGGGCGTCATCGCGCACTACGGCGCGCCCGACTATTACGTCACGGAGTTTTTTCGCGTTCACGCCCAGTCGAAACCCGAGAAACACATTCTTCGCTCAATCGACGAAAACGCCACCGGACGCCCCGTGTTCGCCCAACTCATCGGCGAAGACCTCGGCTACATCACGCGCACCATCGAGGAACTACTCCGCCACCCGGTCGCCGGCATCGACCTCAACCTCGGCTGCCCCGCACCCAAGGTTTACAAGAAAAACGTCGGCGGTGGCCTTCTGCGCGAACCTGGTAAAATCGCCAAGATCCTCGCCGCCCTGCGCGCCGCCGTGCCCGGGCTCTTCACGGTCAAGATGCGTATCGGCTT
>Ga0302322_100001621_pt1 | contig 18544 bp, 14 predicted proteins | sample Fen_T0_2_FD_203757 | JGI IMG/M metagenome (GOLD analysis project Ga0302322, IMG submission 203757) | Peat permafrost microbial communities from Stordalen Mire near Abisko, Sweden - Fen_T0_2 | ecosystem: Environmental > Terrestrial > Soil > Wetlands > Permafrost | place: Sweden: Abisko... | reverse complement strand
ACGACGCCGTCCTCCGCACCGGGCCGGGTCCGGCCAGCCGCCGGTGCTGGGGACGGCGGCGACCGTCCCCGGGCGAGCCGCCGTCCCGCCGTCCCTGCGGCCCCCTCCCGCGGAGCGCCCGGACGGCTGACGAGGGCGTGAGGGTCACGGTGGGAGCCTCGACGAGGCGGGTGGCCCGGTCCAACGACGCCGAGCGCGTCCACCCGGCCTCCGCCGCGGACCGTGGGCGCCGGTCGGCCGCCCCGGTGCCACCGCCCGAGGACGAGCCGCCCGGCGACGCGCTGCCCGACGACGCCACGCCCGCCGCCACCCGCACCACCACGGGCCTCCCGGACGACGGGAGCGCCGCCGGGGACGGCGTGGCGAGGTGGGCACCCCGACCCCGACGGCCCGCTCCGCCCCCGGCCGGGCCACTCGCAGCCCGGGCAGCCACCGACGGGTCACCTGACGGGTCACCCGACGACGGGGGGGCCACCGACGGATGGCCCGACGACGCGGGATCGCCGTCCCCCGGCCCCGGCGGTGGGACGCCGCGGACCGGCTGCAGCCAGGCGGGCAGGTCGGCGCCCCCGCGGTCGAGGCGGACAGGGTCGGGATCGACGGCGGCCAGGGTGATCCGCTCCACCGACGTCAGGTCGGGCCGCCGTCCGGGCTCGGGTGCCGTGCACAGGTCGGCGAGGGCGAGCAGCGCGTCCTGCCGCGGATCCGGGGGCTGGGAGGCCGGGGGCTGGGAGGCCGGGGGCTGGGAGGCCGGGGAACCGGTGAGCGCGAACCGGAGCACCGCCCCGAGCGAGTACACGTCCTCGGACGGCGACGGGCGGGCCTCGGCGGCAGGGTCCAGGTAGCCGTCGCTCCCCCACCGCTCCGGCACCGCCTCCCCGAGACGCTCCGCGGACCCCAGATCGGCCATCATCACCCGGCCGTCGGCGCTGAACAGCACGTTCGCCGGGGTGACGTCGCCGTGGACGAGGCCGCGCCCGTGCAGCTCGCCGAGGGTGCGGGCCAGCGGCACCACGACCGAGCACGCCTCGCCCGCCGTCAGCGGCCCCCGTCGCCGCACCAGTCCGGAGAGGCTGCCCCCCGCGGCGTGCTCCAGCACCAGGGCACGCGAGCCGTCCGGCAGCTCGACCACCCGCCGCAGGCGCACCACGTGCGGATGGTCGAGGCCGCGCAGCAGGTCGACCTCGCGCTCGAACCGCGCGGGCCCCCGCCCGCGCAGACCGACCTTGACGGCCGCCCGGTCCCCCGCGGCCAGGTCGTCGGCCAGCCACACCTCCCCCTGGCCGCCCGCGCCGAGCCGCTGCAGCAGCCGCAGGCCGGGCACCTGCGGCACACCGCCCGCCGGCACCGGCCGAGGCCCCGGCCCAGCCCCAGCCCCCGGCCCCGGCCCCGGCCCCGGCAGGCGCCCGTTCCCCGGATCGTCTCCCCCACGCATGCCGACAGATTGCCCGGTTCGCGCCGAACGCGTCGTCCGTCATCCACAGGCTGCGGCTCCGGCGCCTCCGTCCACAGGCACGGCGCCGACGACGGCCGCCAGGGTCCGGTCCTCCGCGCCGTCGGGACCGGCCGCCGGCGCCGCCATCGGGGCCGGAGCCACCAGAGCCGGAGCCGCCACCGCGACGGGGTCGGTGATCCGGAACCGGTCCCGGTAGACGTCGGGCGCGACCCCCACCTCGGTGTGGAAGGCGCGCCGCATCGACTCCCCGCTGCCGAACCCGCACCGCCGCGCCACCGCCTCCACGGTGCCGTCGCCCTGCTCCAGCAGCCGCCGCGCCGCGTCGACGCGGACCCGCGCGACGAACGCGGCCGGCGTCGTCGCCAGCTCGCGCCGGAACAGCCGCTGCAGGTGGCGCGGGCTCATCCGGGCCCGGGCGGCGAGCACCGGGAGCCGGTGGTCGGCAGCGGGCTCGGCGTGGACGGCGCGGACGACGTCCGCGAGCACGTCCCGCTCCGGCGGGTCGATCCAGACCTCGGCCGCGAACTGGGATTGGCCGCCGGAGCGGCGCAGGAAGAGGACCAGCCAGCGGGCGACCCGCTGCGCCGCCATCGTGCCCAGGTCGTCCTCCACGAGCGCCAGCGCGAGGTCGATGCCCGCCGTCACGCCCGCCGACGTCCACACCGCGCCGTCCCGGACGAACAGCGGCGCCGGATCCACGGTGACGGCCGGGTACTCCTCGGCGAGCTGGCGGGCGCGGGCCCAGTGCGTCGTCGCGCGCCGCCCGTCGAGCAGGCCCGCCTCCGCGAGCACGAACGCCCCGGTGCAGACGGCGCAGACGCGGCGGGCGCGGGCGGGGGCTCCGGCCAGCCAGGACACCAGCCGGGCGTCGTACCGGGCGAGCGTCCGCGCGCCGATCCCGCCCGGGACGACGACCGTGTCGACGTCGCCCCGGGGCAGCCCTTCGTCGGCGACGAGCCCGAGGCTGCTCTCGGCCCGGACCACGCCCGGGCGCGTCGCGACGACGGCGATCCGGTAGGGGGCCGGCCGGCCCGCCTCCTCCTCCAACTGGTTCGCGGTGGCGAACACCTGGTGGGGGCCGGTCAGGTCGATCGGCTGGACGCCGTCGAAGGCGACGATCACGACGCTCCGGGGAGGGATCACGTGGTCAGGATCGCGCCTGCCCGCCGCGTCGTCCACGACCGGTCACCCACGGATCGCGACATGCGCGATCACCGGCTCGCTCGCCGCTGTCGGTGGCCCCCGGTAGCGTCGTCGACGTGTCCGAACCAGCCGCCCATCCGGGCCTTCCCCGCAGCGCGGACGTCGTCGTGCTCGGCGCCGGCCTCGCCGGGCTCGCCTGCGCCCGCCGCCTGGTGGCGCAGGACCTCGACGTCGCCGTCGTCGAGGCGGCCGACGCCGTGGGCGGCCGCGTGCGCAGCGACCGGATCGACGGATTCCGGGTCGACCGGGGCTTCCAGCTGCTCAATCCCGCCTACCCGGAGGCGCGCCGCCTGCTCGACCTCGCCGCCCTGCGGCTGCAGCCGTTGCCCACCGCGGTCGTCGTCGCGCGGGGTGACCGCCGCCTGCTGCTCGCCGATCCGCGGCGGACGCCGCCCGCGCAGTGGCCGCGGCTGGCGGCGGGCGCCGTGGCCGCCGGGGTGATGCCCGAGGCGCCCCGCTTCGCCCGCTGGGCCCTGCACGCCGGGCGGGCCGCCCCGGCGCGGCTGCTGTCGGCCGAGGACGGCCCGTGGGGCGAGGCGCTCGACCGGCGGCGGGTGCGCGGGCCGTTGCGGCACGCCGTCCTCGAACCGTTCCTCGCGGGCGTGCTGGGCGAGGCGGACGGCTCCACGTCGCGCCGGTTCGTCGAGCTGCTGCTGCGCTCGTTCGTCCGCGGGCGCCCGTCCCTGCCCTGGTCGGGCATGCAGGCCGTGCCCGACCAGCTCGCGACCGGCCTGCCGCTGCGCAGCCTCCACCTGGGTGTCACGGCCACCCGGGTGCGCCCGGGCGAGGTGACGACGTCGCAGGGGACGATGGCGGCGCGGGCCGTCGTCGTCGCCACCGATCCCGTGACGGCGGCCCGCCTCACCGGGCTGCCCGAGCCCGCGATGCACGGCCTGACGACGTTCTGGCACGTCGCCGCGCACCCGCCGACGGCGTCGGGCGCCCTGCACGTGGATGGCGACCGCCGCGGGCCCGTCGTCAACACGGTGGTCGTCAGCCGTTCCGCCCGCGCCTACAGCCCCGACGCGCGGGCGCTCGTCGCGAGCACCGTGCTCGGCGATGCGAGTGCCGGTCCGGGCGGCACCGCGGACGCCGAGCGCGAGGTGCGCCGCCACCTCGCCACGATCTACGGCGCCGACCCGTCCGGGTGGGAGCTGCTCGCCGTCCATGCGATCCCGCGCGCGCTCACCGCGATGCCGCCGCCGCTCGACCCGCGCCGGGAGGTGGATCTCGGCGACGGCCTCGTGGTGGCCGGCGACCACCGGGACACCGCCTCCCAGCAGGGCGCGCTCGTCTCGGGACGGCGGGCCGCCGACGCCGTCCTGAGCCGCCTCGGTCTGCCCGTCCCGCCCCGACCGGCCCTGGAGGACCGCCGTGCCCGCTGACGCCCCGACCGTCGTCGCCGGCTCGGCGGGTCTCGTCGCCGGCCCGGAGGGCCGCCGCCGGTACGACCTCGGCCCGGTGATCCGGCACGCGATCGACCTGTCGGGCGTGGCGGGGCGGGCGCCGCGTGTGCTGTTCGTGGGGACCGCCTCGGGCGACCCGCGCAGCCACGCGGCCGAGCTGGACGAGGCGGCCCGGGGCGCGGGCGTCGAGGCCGACCACCTGCACCTGTTCCCGATGCCGAACCATCCCGACCCGCTCGCCCTGGTGCTCCGGCAGGACGTCGTCTGGGTCGGCGGCGGCTCGGTGGCCAACCTGCTGGCCGTGTGGCGACTGCACGGCCTGGACGCCGTGTTCCGCAGGGCGTGGGAGGCCGGGGTCGTGCTGGGCGGGGTCAGCGCCGGGTCGATCTGCTGGCACGCGGGCGGCACCACCGACTCGTTCGGTCCGGTGCTGCGTCCGGTGACCGACGGGCTGGCGCTGCTGCCCTGGGGCAACGGCGTGCACTACGACTCCGAGGCGGCGCGCCGCCCGCTCGTGCACCGGCTCGTCGCCGAGGGGGTGCTGCCTCGCACGTACTGCACCGACGACGGGGTCGCGCTCGTCTACCGCGGCACCGAGCTGGTCGAGGCCGTCGGTGACCGCCGGGCCGCGAGCGCCTACGTCGTCGAGCGCGACCCGCACCGCGGCGCCGTCGAGACGCCGCTGCCCGCACGCCGACTCACGTGAACGATCGGCCGAGCGTTCCAGGGGTGTGAGGCAACGGCTCGGCAGGCAGCGACACCGTCCCCGCACCGTCCCCGCTCAGCCGGGCCGCGTCCAGGACCTCGGCGACGGCCACCGCGTCCCACGGGTCCACGGGCATCGCGGCCTGCCGGGCCGCGGCGTCCGGCAGGGCGAGGGCGGCGCCGACGGCGCGGTAGAGGTCGACGGCGGAGCCGGCCGGCCGCGGGACCGGCCACCGGTCGGCGCCCGCCACGATCCAGCCGCAGTGGCCGGGCAGGTCGGCGAACCCCTCGAACACGGGCGGCTCGCCCGGCAGGTCGGTGGACACGTACGCCGCCCGGCTGCCGAGCACCCGGGTGCGCGGGCCCGGCGCGGCGACCACCGATCCGAGGGTCAGGTGACTGCGGACGCCACCCGCATGGAGCAGGGAGAGGAAGGCGTCGTCCTCGGCGGCCGTCGTCCGGGCGGCGGTCTCGGCGTGGACGGCGACGACCGGGCCGAACAGCTGCAGCGCCGTGTCGACGACGTGCGGCCCGAGGTCCAGCAGCAGGCCGCCGCCCTGCTCCGCGCGCTGCTGCTCGCGCCAGCGCGCCTTCGGCACCGGCCGCCACCGCTCCCAGCGCCGCTCGAACCGGTGGACGGTGCCGAGCGTCCCCGCGGCGAGGACCGCACCGAGGGCGAGGTTCTCCCCGTCCCAGCGCCGGTTGTGGAACGCGGTGAGCGGCACCCCCGCGGCCTGCGCCGCCGTCACCACCTGCCGGGCCTGAGCGGCGTCCGTGGCGAGCGGCTTGTCGACGACGACGGCGACCCTGGCCGCGATGCAGGCCAGCGCCTGCCCGGCGTGCACGCCGGAGGGGGACGCCAGCACGACGAGGTCCGGCGCAGCGGCGAGCACGGCGTCCAGGTCGGGCACGACCTGCGAGCCCGGCAGGTCGGAACGCACCTGCGCGACGCGTTCCGGCGAGGCCGTCGCGACGACGGACGGCGCCAGTCCTGCCTCGCGCAGCAGCGGCGCGTGGATGCCCCGCCCGGCCGACCCGTACCCCACCAGCGCCACCCTGAGCATGCGGCCCAGCCTGCCAGAACGCGGCGCCGCCCCGAACGCGGCGCCGCGGTCCTGCCGGGTCCGACGGGCCCGACCGGGCGGTCAGCCCGGGGCGCCCACCGGGTCGACGTCGGACGGTTCGGCCGAGCCTGCGGGGCCGGCGCCGTCCGCCGGGCCCTCGGTGCGGCCGAGGCGGCTCGGCAGCCAGGTGCGGCGCCCGAGCAGGTAGGCCACGGACGGCACCAGGAACGAGCGCACCAGGAAGGTGTCGATCAGGACGCCGAACGCCACGATGAACGCGACCTCCGCCAGGAACAGGATCGGGATGACCCCGAGGGCCGCGAAGGTCGCCGCGAGCACGATCCCCGCACTGGTGATCACCCCGCCCGTCACCGCCAGGCCGTGGAGGATGCCCGGCCTGGTGCCCTGGCGCACGGACTCCTCCCGCACCCGGGTCATCAGGAAGATCGAGTAGTCGATCCCCAGCGCCACCAGGAATACGAACCCGTAGAGCGGGATGCTCGGGTCCGACCCCGGGAAGTGGAACACGTGGTTGAACACGAGCGCCGACGTCCCGATGGTCGCCGCGAACGAGATCACGTTGGCGATCAGCAGGATCAGCGGCGCGACCAGGGCCCGCAGCAGCAGCGCCAGCACCACGAAGATCACCGCGAGGATGATCGGGATGATGAGGTTGCGGTCGCGGGTCGAGATGTCCCGGACGTCGAGGTTCTGGGCCGTCGAGCCGCCCACCAGGGCGTCCTTGCTGACGCCGTCGAGCGCCGTCCGCAGGCGGCGCACGGTCTCGTCGGCGGCGGGGGTGTCGGCCTTGTCGGAGAGCGTGACCTGTAGCTCGACCTGCCCGTCGACGACCTTGGGCGCGGCCTGCGGGGAGGCGGCACCGCCGCCCGCGGGAGCGTCCGTCGTCGGGACGACGGAGGCCACCCCGCGCGTCCCCTTCGCCGTCGCGATCAGGTCGGCGACCCGGTCGGCCGGGCCGACGACGATGGACGGGCTGCCCGAGCCCCCCGGGAAGTGCTTGGCCAGCTCGTCACCGCCGGTCACCGACTCCACGGTGGTGAGGAAGGTGTCGGACGTCGACACCCCGCGCGCCTTGAAGGTCGGCAGGAAGGCGGCCAGGGCGATCAGCACGACGCCGGACAGGATCGCCGCCCGCTGCGGCCGCGACCCCACGAACCCGGCCAACCGGGCCCAGATGCCCCGCGTCTCCGGCCCGACCGAGCCGACGTGCGGCACCGTCGGCCAGAAGACCCAGCGGCCGTGCTCGCCCGCCGAGGCGCGGCCGGGCAGCAGCAGGATCGCGGGGAGGAACGTCAGCGCCGACGCCACGGCCGAGGCGATGCCGATCGCACCCACCGGACCCAGGCCGCGCGTCGGCCCGAGGTCGCTGAACAGCAGGCAGAGCAGGCCGATGATCACGGTGGCGCCGGACGCCGCGATGGGCTCCACGGCCCGCCGCCACGCCAGCCACATCGCCTCGTACCGGTCGTCGTGGCGGCGCAGCTCCTCGCGGTAGCGCGCCACGAGCAAGAGCGCGTAGTCGGTGGCGCCGCCGATGACCAGGATCGAGAGGATGCCCTGGCTCTGCCCGTTCAGGGTGATCACGTCGTTCTTCGCCAGGACGTAGACCAGGCCCGACGCGAGCGTGTAGGCGAACGCCGCGGCGAGCAGCACGAAGATCGGTACGAACGGGCTGCGGTAGACCACGAGGAGGATCACCAGGACCGTCAGTACGGCCACGACGATCAGGATCCCGTCGATCCCGCCGAACGCCTTGACCAGGTCGGCGATGAGGCCCGCCGGCCCCGCGACGTACACCTTCGTCCCGGCGGTGGCGAGGGGGGCGTCCGCGGCCCGGATCTCCTCGACGGAACGCTGCAGCGGGCTCTTGCCGTCCGCCAGCGTCTTGCCGATGTCGCCGACGCCGAAGTTCACCAGGGCGAGGGCCGCCTTGCCGTCCTGCGACGGGATCACCGGGACCGGCCCGGCGTCGAGGAAGTCACCGACCTTCACCGACGGGTGCCCGGCGACCGGCACCGGGATGGAGGGGATCCGCCGGGCGAAGGCGGTGAAGTCGGCGAGCTGCTGCTGCGAGAGCGCGCCGTCGCTCTCGAGCAGCACGAACGCGGGGTAGGTCTGGGCGGTGGTGAACTTCTTCTGCAGCTCCGAGACCTTCGACGACTCCGCCGACGTGGGCAGGAACGAGGAGGCGTCGTTCTTCTGGACCTGGGCCAGCTTGCCGGAGTAGGCGCCGCCGCCGCCCGCGACCACCAGCCACACCACCAGCAGGACGGCCGGCACGATCCACCGCAGACGGGACGCGAGGACTCGGGCGGGCAGGGACGCCGTCGACGGCGCCTGGTCGGTACTCACGCAGCGACTCCGCAGGGTCTGGTCCACCGTCGGCGCGGTGGACGCCGGGAAAGGTCGACGCCGGAAAGGGACTCCGGAACAGGGCGATGGTCTCGCCGCGCCGCCCCCGGGGGCACGGTTCGCGGCGGTCGTTCACGAACTTCTCAGGCTGGCCGGACGGCACGGCGCCGGACGGTCAGCCTGCTGACGAATGGCATGACTGTGGCGCGTCGGGAGGGTGGTCGGCAAGTCGAACCGACCGCGTACCGTGGAGGCATGGACGAGCTCGACCGCTGGGCGACCGGGCGCCTCCTCTCGGCCGCGGCCCGGCTGGTCGAACACGAGTGGAACGCCCATCTGGGGCGCTGGGACCTGAACCACGCGAGCCTCGCCGTCCTGCACGTGCTGCTCGCCGGCCCGCAGACCCAGCGCGAGCTGGCCGCCGCCGTCCAGGTCGAGGACCAGACGCTCAGCCGCACCGTCGAGCGCCTGGAGCGGTCGGGTTACGTGGAGCGCCGCCGCGACGACGGCGACCGCCGCCGGGTCGTCGTCACGCTCACCCGGTCGGGACGGGAGACGTGCCTGCACGCGGGCGACGTCGCGGTCGCCGAGGGGCTGCTGGGGGACGGCGTGATCGACGTCGCCGCGTTCCGGCGCTCCCTGGTCGACCTGATCCGCCACCTGTCCAGCCAGCGCTGGCCCGGGGCCGTCGACGGCGGGACGGTCACGGCCGACCCGTGACCGCCGACCCGTGGCGGGCGGGCGACCGGCGGCGAACGTAGGCTGACGCCATGTCCGCTCCCACCACGACGGGGTCGGCCCTCGGGTCCTCCCTGCAGCTGCGCCACGTCGGCCTCGGTGACGACCGCGTCCCCTACGAGGAGGCGTGGGAGCTGCAGCGCGCCGTCCACGCCGACGTCGTCGCCGGGACCGCACCCGACACCGTGCTGCTGCTGGAGCACCCGCCCGTGTACACCGCCGGGAAGCGGACGGCCCGCTACGAGCGGCCGACCGACGGCACACCGGTCGTCGACGTCGACCGCGGCGGCCGGATCACCTGGCACGGCCCGGGCCAGCTCGTCGGCTACCCGATCGTGCGGCTGGCCGGGGCCATGGACGTCGTCGCGTACGTGCGGCGCGTCGAGGAGGTCCTGATCCGGGTGTGCGCCGACCTCGGCGTCCGGGCGATCCGGGTCGAGGGGCGCAGCGGCGTCTGGCTGCCGGCCGACGCCACCCGACGCGAGCGCAAGGTGGCGGCCATCGGCGTCCGGGTGGCGCGCGGCGTCACGATGCACGGGTTCGCCCTGAACTGCGACCCCGACCTCAGCTGGTTCGACCGGATCGTGCCGTGCGGCATCGACGACGCCGACGTGACGTCGCTGAGCGCCGAGCTCGGCCGCGACGTCACCGTCGCCGAGGTGCTCCCCCTGGTGGAGCGGCACCTGCACGAGGTCGACCTGGCGGGGACGGCGAACGCCTGAGGGTTCAGCCGAGCGCCGGCAGCACCTCGGCGGCGAAGAGCTCCAGCTGGTCCAGGTCGTCCAGGTCCTGGAACTGCAGGTAGAGGCGCTGGACGCCGGCCCGGGCGTAGGTCTCGATCGTCGCCCTGACCTCGTCCGGCGTGCCCGCCAGCCCGTTCTCGCGCAGCTCCTGCGGGTCGCGCCCCAGGAAGGCGGCGCGCCGGGCCAGCTCGGCGTCGTCGCGGGCGATCGCCAGGACGAGCGCGGCCGAGTAGGTCAGCTCGGCCGGGTCACGGCCGATCGCGGTGCACGCCTCGCGGACGCGCCCGAACCGGGCGGCGGCGTCCTCGGCGGAGGTGAAGGCGGCGTTGAACTCGGTCGCGAAGCGGGCCGCGAGGGCCGGGGTACGGCGCGGGCCGCCACCACCGACGATCACCGGGACCGGGGACTGGACGGGCTTCGGCAGGGCGGGCGAGTCCGTCAGCTGGTAGTGCGTGCCCACGTGCGAGAACGTCTTGCCGACAGGGGTCGACCACAGGCCGGTGACGATCTCGAGCTGCTCCTCCAGCCGGTCGAACCGCTCCCCCACCGGCGGGAACGGGATCCCGTACGCCCGGTGCTCGGCCTCGAACCAGCCCGCGCCCAGGCCCAGCTCGATCCGACCGCCGGACATCGCGTCGACCTGCGCCACCTGGATCGCCAGGACGCCGGGCGCGCGGAAGGTCGCCGACGACACCAGCGTGCCGAGCCGCAGCCGGGAGGTCTCCCGGGCCAGGCCGGCCAGCGTCACCCAGGCGTCGGTCGGGCCGGGCAGGCCGTCGCGGTCGCCCATGACGAGGAAGTGATCGGAGCGGAACAGCCCGTCGAAGCCCAGGGACTCCGTCGCCAGGGCGACGTCGAGCTGCTGCTGGTAGCCGGCCCCCTGCTGGGGCTCGAGGAACACACGCACGTCCACGACCTCACCCTAGGCGAACCCGCCCCGGTATCGCCGCGCGGGCTGCGTCGTCCACAGGGCGAGGGCGGTGCCGGGTGGTCGACTGGACGCCCGTCGTACAGTGAGGACGTCGGTCGATGGGTCGGCGGGACGGAGGCGGACGGCGTGTCGGTGGCACCGGAGGGGCGGCGCATGCTGCGGGTCGAGGCGCGCAACGCGGAGGTCCCGATCGAGCGCAAACCTTCGTGGATCCGCACGACCGCCCGGATGGGCCCGCAGTACTCGGAGCTGTCCGGCCTGGTCCGCAGCGAGGGGTTGCACACGGTCTGCCAGGAGGCGGGCTGCCCCAACATCTTCGAGTGCTGGGAGGACCGCGAGGCGACGTTCCTCATCGGCGGCGACCAGTGCACGCGCCGGTGCGACTTCTGCCAGATCCACAGCGGCCGCCCCCAGCCGCTCGACCGGGACGAGCCCCGTCGCGTCGCGGAGAGCGTCGCGACGATGGGCCTGCGCTACGCGACGGTCACCGGGGTGGCCCGCGACGACCTCGACGACGAGGGCGCCTGGCTCTACGCCGAGACGGTCCGCGCGATCCACCGGCGCAGTCCCGGCACCGGCGTGGAGATCCTCGTGCCCGACTTCTCCGGTCGCCCCGAGCTGCTCGGCCAGGTGTTCGACGCCCGGCCGCAGGTGTTCGCGCACAACCTCGAGACGGTGCCACGGATCTTCAGACGGATCCGGCCGGCCTTCTCGTACGAGCGCTCCCTCGACGTCCTCACCCAGGGCCGCGCCGCGGGCATGGTGACCAAGTCGAACCTCATCCTCGGCATGGGCGAGACCCGCGAGGAGATCTCGCAGGCGCTCGTCGACCTGCACGCCGCGGGCTGCGACCTCGTCACGATCACCCAGTACCTGCGCCCGTCCGCGCTGCACCACCCGGTCGACCGGTGGGTTCGCCCGGAGGAGTTCGTGGAGCTGCGCGACGAGGCCGAGGCGCTGGGGTTCGCGGGCGTGATGTCCGGGCCGCTCGTCCGGTCCTCCTACCGGGCGGGGCGCCTCTGGGCCCAGGCCGTCCGGCGGCGCGGCGAGCACCTGCCCGACGAGCTCGCGCACCTCGCCGAACCCGGCACGGCCCGGCAGGAGGCCGGCAGCCTCGTCGGCCGCTGAGGTCCGCCGCTGAGATCCGCCGCTGAGATCCGCCGCTGAAGTCCGCCGCTGAGGTCGACCGGCAGGTCGTGGCCCCTCGCGGCACGGTCGCCCCCGCCGGGCACGTATCCTTCGGTCATGGCTCGATCGAAGGCCGACGCGGCGACGGAGTCCCCGTCCGGCAAGCCGGCGAAGCAGGGGCGCGTCCGCCAGCTCTGGACCGTCTTCACGATGACACGCGAGGCGGATCCCGCCGTCGTGTGGTGGATGCTGGCGACGTTCGCCGGGGCGCTGGTCATCGGCCTCGCCGTCGGCCTGCTCATCGGGCACCCGATCTACGTCATGATCTTCTCGGTGCCGCTCGCCGTCCTGCTCGCCCTCGTGGTGATGGCGCGGCGCGCCGAGCGGGCCGCGTACGCGCGGTTCGCCGGTCAGCCCGGAGCGTCGGCGATGGCGTTCCAGAACCTGCGGCGCGGCTGGTCGGTCGAGCAGGAGCCGGTCGCCATGGACCCGCGCACCCGCGACCTGGTGTTCCGCGCCATCGGCCGGCCCGGCGTCGTCCTGGTGACCGAGGGCCCGACCCAGCGCGTGACCAAGCTGGTCGAGGGCGAGCGCAAGCGCGTCAGCCGGGTCCTGGGGCAGAACGTGCCCGTCGTCGTCCTGAACTGCGGCGACGGTGAGGACCAGATCCCCCTGCGCAAGCTCAGCGCGCACATGATGCGGATGAAGCCGGCCCTCACGAAGACCGAGGTCAGCGAGGTCGCCAAGCGCCTGCGAGCGCTGGGCGGGATGCGGCCTCCGATCCCCAAGGGCATCGACCCGACGCGCGTGCGGCCCGACCGCAAGGCCACGCGCGGCCGTTGACCCCCGTTCCTCGCGACCTGATCGCCTGCGGGTTTCGCGTGATGTCGCCCACTCGACACTCGCCGGTAACCCTCGTCGGGTGGTCTGGTCGTGACTCAGCAGCTCTCCGCCACCGGGAGGTGCGTCCATGTTGGTGACCGCCACGGCCGAGGTCGTCCGCGCGATGAGCGTCCTGTTCCGCCGCGCGGACGCCGGCCTCGCCCTCGGCGCGGCCCGCAACGCGGCCGCCGGTGTCGCCGTCGCCGACGCCCGCCGCTTCGAGGAGGCCCGGACGCTGCGCGATCTGCGCCGCCTGGACCTGCCCGCCGCCCCGACCCCGGAATCCGCGACTTCGCAGTCCCTGAGGCCGGGATCCCCGGCGCCCGAGACCCCCACCACCCTCCCCTGATCCCCACGGTCATCACGCAGGGCCGTCATCACGCAGGGCGGCCCGGTCGGCGTCAGGTGCGGTCGGCGTCAGGTGGCGTCAGGTGCGGACGAGCACCGTGCCCGCGGCCTTGTCGTGCAGGCCCCGCTGATCGGCGTCCCAGACCAGCGCCGGCAGGGCGAGGCAGAGCAGCAGCGACCGGACGGCGGCGCGGCCCAGGCCAGGGGGACCGCCGTCCAGGGTCTCGACCCGCAGGCCCACGGCCCGGTGACCCACCGAGCACCCGGCCGTGGCGATGAGCAGGGTGTGCTCCACCAGCAGGACGACGAGCGGCCCGGCGGACCGGCCGAGGGGCGCCAGCAGGGTGAACGCGACGAGCGAGACCAGCGCCCAGTCGATGCAGATGCCGACGAGCCGTCGGCCCGGCCGCGCGACGGACCCGCTGCCAGACTCGGGGCGGCCGAGGCGCTCACCCGGGAAGCCGGGGACCGGACGCTCGGAGGTGCTGCCCGGGCCACCGAGCCACGAGGCGATGTCCCGTCGGCCGACCATGGAGACAGGCTATCTTGCTCCCGTCACGACACGTCCCGGGCCCCGGCGCGCCTCCCCCGAGGCAGGCCGCGGACACTGGCACCATCGTCATCCGGCTGTCACCTCGACCGAACTGTAGTAACAGTACGGAAACAGAGGTGACACCCAAGGGAAACGGCTGCTGCCTAGCGTCCCTTCCGATACGGGGCGGGTCGACGGCGGTTCGTCCCGCGCACACCCCTGCCCATTTCCCAGCCGTGGAGGTTGGATGTTCAGCAACGCCGATGAGGTCCTCAAGTACATCAAGGACGAGGACGTCAAGTTCGTCGATGTGCGGTTCTGCGACCTGCCGGGCGTGATGCAGCACTTCAACGTGCCTGCACAGTCCGTCGGCGCGAGCTTCTTCACCGAAGGCCAGATGTTCGACGGGTCCTCGATCCGCGGCTTCCAGGCCATCAACGAGTCCGACATGAAGCTCATCCCGGACCTGCAGACGGCGTACATCGACCCCTTCCGGGTCGAGAAGACGATCAACCTCACCTTCAGCATCGTCGACCCGTACACCGACGAGCCGTACAGCCGCGACCCGCGCCAGGTGGCCCGCAAGGCCGAGGCGTACCTGAAGTCGACCGGCATCGCGGACATCGCGTTCTTCGCCCCCGAGGCCGAGTTCTACATCTTCGACGACGTGCGCTTCGACACGCGGCAGAACGAGGGCTACTACCACATCGACTCGATCGAAGGCGCGTGGAACACGGGCCGGGTCGAGGAGGGTGGCAACCGCGGCTACAAGACGCCCTACAAGGGCGGCTACTTCCCGGTGCCCCCGGTCGACCACTACGCCGACCTGCGCGACCAGATCAGCCTCGCGCTCGACAAGCTCGGGCTGCAGGTCGAGCGCGCCCACCACGAGGTCGGCACCGGTGGCCAGGCGGAGATCAACTACCGCTTCGACACCCTGCTCGCATCGGCCGACAAGGTGCAGCTCTTCAAGTACGTCGTGAAGAACGTCGCCTGGGCCGCGGGCAAGACCGCCACCTTCATGCCGAAGCCGCTCTTCGGCGACAACGGGTCGGGCATGCACTGCCACCAGTCCCTCTGGAAGGAGGGCGAGCCCCTCTTCTACGACGAGCGCGGTTACGGCGGCCTCTCCGACCTCGCCCGCTGGTACATCGGCGGACTCCTGCACCACGCGCCGTCGCTGCTGGCCTTCACCAACCCGACGGTGAACTCCTACCGCCGCCTGGTGCCGGGCTTCGAGGCGCCGGTCAACCTGGTCTACTCGGCGCGCAACCGGTCCGCCTGCGTGCGCATCCCGGTCACCGGGTCGAACCCGAAGGCCAAGCGCATCGAGTTCCGGGTGCCGGACCCGTCGAGCAACCCGTACCTGGCGTTCTCGGCCCAGCTGATGGCCGGCCTGGACGGCATCAAGAACCGGATCGAGCCGCTCGCCCCGGTCGACAAGGACCTGTACGAGCTGCCCCCCGAGGAGCACGCCGCGATCCCGCAGGTGCCGGGCTCCCTCGGTCAGGTTCTCGACGCGCTCGAGAGCGACCACTCGTACCTGTCCGAGGGTGGTGTCTTCACCGAGGACCTGATCGAGACCTGGATCGACTACAAGCGCACCAAGGAGATCCTGCCGGTCAGCCTCCGGCCGCACCCGCACGAGTTCGAGCTGTACTACGACATCTGATCCACCCTGCAGCACGAAGGTGCCCCCGCCCTGGCGCTTCACCAGGTCGGGGGCACCTTCGCGTCACCGGGGCAGGTCCCCGATCGTCGCCCGCGAGGGCGGGCTCCCCCGTGGAGCCCGCCCTCGAGCCGCGCCGGGAGCGGCCAGGGGGCGGCCGGGCAGCGGCCCAGGGAGCGGCCGGGAAAAGGTCAGCGCCGGTAGCGGCCGATGACGCCCTCGAGCGTGCCCGCGAGGTCGCGCAGTTCGGACGCCGCCGTCCGGGTGGACGCCGCGCCGTCCGTGGCCCGGCGGGTGGCCGCGGCGACGGTGCCGATGTTGTCGGCGATCTGCTGGGTGCCGTCGGCGGCCTCGCTGACGGTGCGGTTGACCTCCGCCGTCGTGACCGTCTGTTCCTCGACGGCGCCGGCGATGGCGACCGTGTAGTCGTGGATCGTCTGGATGACCTCGGAGACCCCGGCGATGGCGTTGATCGCGCCCTCCGACCCGGACTGGATGGCGCCGATCTTGCCGGCGACCTCGTCGGTGGCGCGGGCGGTCTGCTGCGCGAGCTGCTTCACCTCGTCGGCGACGACCGCGAACCCCTTGCCCATCGTGCCGGCGCGGGCCGCCTCGATGGTGGCGTTGAGGGCGAGCAGGTTGGTCTGCTCGGCGATGGACCGGATGAGCTGGATGACGTCGCCCACCTCGGTGGAGGCGTTGCCGAGCGCGGTGACGGCGTCGGTGGTGCTGGTGGCCAGGGCCGACGCCTCCTGGGCCACCCGGGCGGCGTTGGCGGAGTTGGCGGCGATGTCGCTGATGGTGGCGGTCATCTCCTCGCTGGCCCCGGCGACGGACTGGACGCTGCCGCTGACCTCCTGCGCGGCGGCGGACACCGCGCCGGCCCGCTCGGACGCGTCCTCGGCGCTGTGCGCCAGCTCGTCCGAGATCGAGGTGAGCGTCGTCGAGGACCCTGCCACCTGCGCCGCGACCGTGCCGATCGACTCGACCATCCGGGCGAGCGACTCCGCGGTCTCGTCGACCGTCATGGCGAGCTGGCCGATCTCGTCCCGGGACCGGTGACCGACCCGGCCCCTGAGGTCGCCGTCCTGCACGCGCTTCAGCACCGCCACGCACCGCCCCAGCGGGCGGCTGACCGACCGGGCCACCATCAGCCCCAGCACCAGTGCCAGCACCACGCCGACGACGACGAGCACCAGGACGGTGACGGCCGACTCGGTGTAGACGCTGTCGGAGGAGGCCACGCCGTCCTTCGCCCGGGCGGTCTGCACCCGCTCGATCTTCGCCAGCTGGACGCTCATGCTCGTGTACGCCGGGGCCAGCTTGTCATCGGCGATCCGGCCCACCTCGGAGCTGCCGGACGCGGCGATGGGCAGGTAGGTGGTGTTCAGCGTGTCCAGGAAGGCGGCGTAGGCCATCAGATAGGACTTGCGGGCGGACGCCTCCTCGGGCGTCGCCTCCGTGGCCGCGTACGCCTTCCAGTTCTTCTCGCTCTCGGCGCGCAGGCCGGGCAGCAGGCCGGAGAGCTGGTCCCTCGTCATCTGCCGCTGGGTCAGGCCGATGCGGATCGCCGTGATCAGAATGACGGCGTTCGCCCGGTCGACGTTCGCCAGCTGGACCGATGGCTGCAGGTTGTCCTGGTAGACGCTGCGCGCGGTGTCCCGCACCTGTCCCAGCCGCACGACGCTGACCCCCGCCACGACCGCCGCCACGGCGACCGGGATCAGGACCGCGGCGAGGATCTTCGCGGCCACCGGCAGGTCGCGCGGCCGACGGACCGGTGACACCTTCCCTGAGCTGCTCGACACCTGCCGGTCCTCCTGACGCTGAGAGGCGGCGCAGGACCCCGCGGGGTGGCTCTCACCACCGCACGCGGGACACCGCGGTGCCTTCCCTGACACCTCAGCCGGGTTATCGGCTCCGGGGCGCCGTCCTTGAGGATCAGTCGCCCGACAGGGTCAGGCGACCCCGCTCGGCCAGGGCGTCGAGCTGCCGGGCTGCCTCCTCCTGGACGGCCCGCGTCCGGGACCGGCGCCGCACCTCCAGCAGTACCTGCACGGCACCGGGCTCGTCGGTCCGGCCGAGCATCGCGACGAGCGCCCGGCCCGTCGCGGGCGCGGGGCCGTCGTCCTTCTCGAGGACGGCGCGGGCCGCCTCGACGACCTGCGGGCCGCCGCAGGCCGCCGCCAGCGCGAGGATCCCGCGAGCCGGCAACGCCGCGCCCTGCTCGCCGGCGCGCAACCAGGCGTCCAGGACGGCGGCGCCGAGCGCCGGGCGGTCCCGCGCGTCCAGGGCGGCGACGGCGCGGCGCAGCATCGCGTCCGGCTCGGGGCTGCGGCCGCGCACGGCCTGCGCGACGAGGTGGCGCAGCACGGCCTGCGGGACCGGGTCCCCGTCGTCCGACCAGCGCACGGGCGGCACCTCCTGCAGGGCCAGCCGGTCGACGGCGTCCGGAGGTCGCCGGGTCGCCTCCCGCTCGGCCCGGGTGGTGAGATCCGCGCGGGCGTCGAGGTCGACGTCCTCGCCGAGCACCTCGAGCGCGCCCAGCAGCGCGGCGCGGGCCACGTCGTTCCGTTCGACGCCGAGGGCGCGGCGCAGGGAGCCGGCCGCGGCGGCGTGACCGCGCCGCCCCAGCCACTCGGCCGCCACCGCCCGGACCGCCGATCGCCGGTCGCCCAGGGCCGCCAGCAGCCGGTCGTCCAGGCCCCGGCGGTCGGCGAGCGCGTGCTGGGCCAGAGCCCGGTCGCGCCGGGCGGTGCCGAGGGCGAGAGCGAGGAGGACGTCGTCGAGCTCGGCCGGAGGATCGGGGAGCTTCCCGGCGGCGAGGAAGAGCCGGGACCGGTCATGGCCCCATCCATGGTCACCGCGTCTGCGCAGCGCCTCGACCAGCCAGCCGACCTCGTGGGCGAGGAGCGGGACGACGTCCTCGTCGGGCCACGCCCGGCCCGGGCACCGCCACTCGTAGGCCCCCGACCAGGTGAGCGTCACCGTGCCGGGACCCACGCCGAGGTCGGCCAGGTACCGGGCGAGGGTGAGCAGGTCGGGGCGTCCGGTGCGGGCGTGCAGGGTCTCGACGGCGACCGTGACGACCGGGCTCAACCCGCCGTCGTGGTCCACGAGGGCCAGGCCGGCGACCACGAGCGCCTTCAGGACGGCCGCGAGCGGGACGCCGTCCGGGTCGACCGAGGAGAGCGCCTGCCGGAACGCCCACTCGTCGACCGGCTGCTCCCGCCCGTCCGAGTCGACGGCGGACGCGGGCGGAGGGATCGCGCGAGGTGCGGGAAGGGCCGGCGAGGCGAGGACGTCGAGCAGCTCGTCGCGCTGCCCGCGACCGAGCAGGGGCGGCACCGCACCGCGGGGCACGGG
>Ga0302322_100001620_pt1 | contig 18545 bp, 18 predicted proteins | sample Fen_T0_2_FD_203757 | JGI IMG/M metagenome (GOLD analysis project Ga0302322, IMG submission 203757) | Peat permafrost microbial communities from Stordalen Mire near Abisko, Sweden - Fen_T0_2 | ecosystem: Environmental > Terrestrial > Soil > Wetlands > Permafrost | place: Sweden: Abisko... | reverse complement strand
CTGCCGGGGGCGCGGGTCGCGGCGCCGGTCGCGGCGCCGGTCGCGGCGGCCTCGACGTCGACCTCGTCGCCGTCGACCCGGCCCGGGCTCCACACCCCGCGCCCGTCGTCCGCGCCGCCCAGGGCGCTGCCGATCCCGCGCAGCGCCTGGGTGAGCTCGGTGGGCACGATCCACACCTTGTTCGACGGGCTCTGCGCGATCTGCGGCAGCACCTGCAGGTACTGGTAGGCGAGCAGCTTGGAGTCGGGGTTGCCGCGATGGATCGCGTCGAACACCTGCTGGATCGCGCGGGCCTCGCCCTGCGCCTTGAGCACGGCCGCCTGCGCCTGGCCCTCGGCCCGCAGGATCGACGACTGCCGGTCGCCCTCGGCCGTGAGGATCTGGGACTGCTTCACGCCCTCGGCGGTGAGGATCGCCGCGCGGCGGTCCCGCTCGGCCCGCATCTGCTTCTCCATCGAGTCCTGCACGCTGCGCGGCGGGTCGATGGCCTTGAGCTCGACCCGGTTGACGCGGATCCCCCACCGCCCGGTCGCCTCGTCCAGCACGCTGCGCAGCTGGGTGTTGATCTGGTCGCGGCCGGTGAGCGTCTGCTCCAGGTCGAGCGAGCCGATCACGTTGCGCAGCGTCGTGACGGTGAGCTGCTCGATGCCCAGGATGTAGTTGAAGATCTCGTAGACGGCGTCCTTGGGGTCGGTCGGCTGGAAGTAGATGACCGTGTCGATGTTGACGACGAGGTTGTCGGAGGTGATCACCGGCTGCGGTGGGAAGGAGACGACCTGCTCGCGCAGGTCGACGTTGGCGCGGGCCCGGTCGACGAACGGCACGAGGAAGTGCAGCCCGGGGTCGAGGGTCCGCGAGTAGCGCCCGAGCCGCTCGATGATCACGGCGGACGCCTGCGGCACGATCCGCACGGTCCGCACGAGCACCGTGATCACGAAGATCACGGCCACGGCGAGGACGACGAGCAAGGCGATGTCGGTCGAATCCATGACCACCACGTCCGTTCAGTCCGACGGAGCGGCGCCGTCCGGGCGGGCGGCGTCAGGCGGGACGCCGGGCGCCGGCCCGGCCCCCGGAGCAGGACCCCCGGCAACAGGACCCCCGGCAACAGGGCCACCGGCACCGGGATCCCCGGCAGGGCCATCGGGAGCGGCGCCGGGCAGGGCCCGCACGGGACGCACCACCGCCGTCGCCCCGTCGATGGCGCTGACGAGCACCCGGCTGCCGGTCTCGAGGACGTCGCCCGGCCGCTCGACCCGCGCCGTCCAGACCTCACCGGCGAGCTTCACCTCGCCACCGGACGGGCCGACCTCGCGGACCACCAGCGCCTCGCGGCCGACGAGCGCGCGGACGCCGGTCAACGAGGAGCCGACGCGGTCGACGTACCGGAGCATGAGCGGGCGGACGACGGCGAGCAGCAGCGCGGACCCGACGGCGAAGGACAGCACCGCCGCGACGGTGTTCCCGGTGAACGCGGCGACCCCGGCGGCCAGCAGCGCACCACCGGCGATCATGCCGAAGATCAGGTCGAGCGAGAGGATCTCCGCGACGCAGGCGGCCAGGGCCAGCGCGACCCACAGCAGCCACTGCGCACTCATGGAGATCATCCTCCCCGCGCGACAGGGGCACGGAGAGTGCCCCTCCCTACTCCAGACGTATGGTCGCCGTCCATCGGTTCCCGTTCCGGGCGACCTGCAGCGGGACGCCGAACGTCTCGCTCAGGTTCTCGTCGGTGACGACGTCGACGAGGGGCCCGGCGGCGACCACCCGGCCGTCGCGCATGAGCATGGCGTGCGTGAAGCCCGGAGGGATCTCCTCCACGTGATGGGTGACGAGCACGAGCACCGGCGAGCGCCGGTCGCCCGCGAGCTCGGCGAGGTCGCGGACGAGCGTCTCCCGACCGCCCAGGTCGAGGCCGGCGGCCGGCTCGTCGAGCAGCAGCAGCTCCGGGTCGGTCATGAGTGAGCGGGCCAGCTGCACCCGCTTGCGCTCGCCCTCGCTGAGGGTGCCGTAGGTGCGGTCGGTGAGGTGCGCGACGCCGAACGCCTTGAGCAGGTCGTCGGCGCGGCGCTCGTCGAACTCCTCGTACTTCTCCCGCCAGCGGCCCGCGACGGCGTACGCGGCCGTGAGGACGACGTCCCCGACCTTCTCGTCGCCCGGCAGCGACTCGGCGAACGCGGCGCTCGAGAGCCCGACGCGCGGCCGCAGCTCGAACAGGTCGACCTCGCCGACGCGCTCCCCGAGGATCTCCACGCGACCGCTGGTCGGGTGCATCCGGGTGGCGGCGATCTGCATGAGCGTGGTCTTGCCGGCACCGTTGGGCCCCAGGACCACCCAGCGCTCACCCTCCGCGACGCTCCACGTCACGGTGTCGAGCAGCCGCGAGCCGCCGCGGACGACCGTCACCTCGTCCAGGTCGAGCACGTCACTCATGACGAGACCCTATGTCACCCAGGGGAGGGTTCGGGCACCTACCCTGATGCCTGTGCTGGAGTTGCCCAGGTCCGTGCGCCTGGCGGCCTGGGGTACCGCCGTCCTCGCCGGACAGGCGGACGTCGCCGCCGCAGTCCGTGCCGTGACGGGGGACGACGAGCCGCACGGCGTGTCCGGCGCCGAGGAGCTGCTCGCGCTCCCGCCACGCGCCGCGCTCGCCGACGTCCTCGGCCGGCTCGCCGAGCTCGGCGTGCCGGGACTGCGCGTCGTCCTGCCCGCGCCGGGCGACGTGCTCGGCCTGCCGGGGCCGCCCACGTTCAACCAGGTGGCGGTCGCGGCCGGGGAGTGCGTGCTGACCGAGCCGGTGGTCGACGGGTGGGCCGCCTCGCTCGTCTCGCCGCTCGGGCTCGTGCCCGAGGTGTCCACGTTCGGGTCGGCCTGGGAACCGGGGGCGATGGTCGACTGGTCGGTGCACCCGGTGCAGGTGCCCCGGTTCCGGGGCGTGGGGAGCCTCGCCGAGGCCGAGCGGGAGCTGCGCACGGCGCTCGTCACCGCCACCGAGACGCTGGCCCGGCTCGACCTGGCCCGCTGGCGTCCCGACGTCGCCGAGCGGATCGCCGCCCTGCGCGAGGGCTCCCTGCCGCGCGGCGCGCTGCCGCCGTCCGCCCCCGGACGCACGGCCCGCGTGCTCGCCACCGCCGCGCGGGTGCGGGCGATCGTCGAGCTCGCCGCCGAGGACGACGGCGCCGCCGTCTCGGGCCACGAGGCCCGCCAACGCAGCGCCGCCCTTCGGGAGCTGGACGGGGTGTCCCGGCGGGCGCTGGCCGCCGCCGTGAACGGGATGCTGGAGCCGGACGCCTGAGCCCCGGGTCAGACCAGGCCCTCGCGGCGCGCCCGCAGCTGCGCCTGGAAGATCAGCGGGCGCAGCACCTCGCCGTACTTGCTCGGGTCGTCGAACGCGATCGCGCTCTCGACGACGCCGGGCTTCCCGCCCGACGGGCCCGACTTCCCGTCGCGCAGCATCGACCAGACGACGCTGGCCGGCGCCTCGAAGCAGGTGCTCTCGATCGTGAACCGGGCGATCAGCGGCAGGTCCGACACCATGACGGGCGTCGGCGACAGGCACAGCAGCCCGCCCTCGCTGACGTTGAGGGCCGTCGCGTCGTAGCTCTCCGGCAGGTCGCGGAGCAGGGCCCGGATCCCGGCGCGCTCGACGTCGTGACGCCGGTCCGGGGGCAGGGCGTCCAGGTCGCGGCGGACGATGAGCGTGGTCGGCAGCGACCAGGGCACCCGCACGTACTGGCGCCGCTCGTGCCGCCGGACCGGACCGGTCACCTTCACGCGCCAGAACCTGACGCCGGTCGCGCCGTAGGTCTCGCCCTGGAAGGAGACGGGCAGGGTGCACACCCCACGCGACGTCGGCCACTGCAGGGCGCACGCCGTGTCCTTGGCCGGCTGCTCCGCGTCACCGGGGAACCAGGGGGCCGCGATGAGATAGGTGAGGGGCCGACCGGTCTTGGCCTCCTGCGTGACGTCCTCCACCCGGGAGACGACCTCGCTGGCGAACGCCGCCCCGCCGCCGTCCTCCGCCTCCTCGTCCTCCTCGTCCTCCACCGGGATCCCGATGGTCACCCGGACCAGGTCGTTCACCCCCGGCGCCGGGATCCGAGGGGCCGGTGCGGTGACCACCTTCGCCATGCTCCACCCCTCTCCGACCGCTGCCGTCCCCTGCCGACCAGATCCTCCTCGCCAATGAGTCGACCGCTTGGCACACCCACCTGAAGCCGGAGCACCCGAACGGCCCAATCGGGGGACCCGGCGGCGACGCTCAGCTGCGGACGCGCTCGTACACCGCCAGGGTGCGGTCGGCGATCTGGTCCCAGGCGAAGTGCTCCTCGACCCGGCGGCGCCCGGCCCGGCCCAGCTCCCGGGCCCGCGCGGGATCGGCGGTCACCTCGGTGAGGACGGCTGCGAGGTCGGCGACGAACGCCTCGGGGTCACGCGGCGTCCCGGTGCCGTCCTGCACCTGGTCGATCGGCACCAGGCGGCCCGTGACGCCGTCCACCACGACCTCGGGGATGCCCCCGGTCGCGGTGCCGACGACGGCCGCCTCGCAGGCCATGGCCTCCAGGTTGACGATCCCCAGCGGCTCGTACACGGAGGGGCAGACGAACGTCGTCGCCGCCGACAGCAGCTGGCACAGCTCCTGGCGGGTCAGCATCCGGCGGATCCAGACGACGCCCGTGCGGCGCTCCTGCAGGCGCTCGACGAGCGCGGCCACCTCGGCGGCGATCTCGGGGGTGTCCGGCGCCCCCGCGCAGAGCACCAGCTGGACGTCGTCGGGCAGGCGCTCGGCGGCACGGAGCAGGTACGGCAGCCCCTTCTGACGGGTGATCCGGCCCACGAAGACCACGCTCGGCCGGCCGGGGTCGACACCCAGCGCGCGGACAGCCTCCGGGTCCTCGTCGCGCACCCAGTCGGTGAGGTCGATCCCGTTGTGGACGACGGTCACCCGGTCGGGGTCGACGTCCGGGTAGCAGCGCAGGATGTCCTCGCGCATCCCCGCGCTCACCGCGATCACGGCGGCAGCGCCGTGGTACGCCGTCCGCTCGGCCCAGGACGACAGCGCGTAACCCCCGCCGAGCTGCTCGGCCTTCCAGGGACGCAGCGGCTCCAGGCTGTGGGCGGTGAGCACGTGCGGGACGCCGTGCAGCAGCCCCGCCAGGTGGCCCGCCAGGTTGGCGTACCAGGTGTGGGAGTGGACGACGTCCGCGCCGCCGCAGTCGGCCGCGATCGCCAGGTCGACGCCGAAGGTCCGCAGGGCGGCGTTGGCGCCCCGGAGCGTCTCCGGCTCGGGGTACCCGGTGACGCCGGGCTCGGCCCGCGGGGTGTCGAAGGCCCGGACCCGCACGTCGGCCCGGCGGCGCAGCACGTGCGCCAGATTCTCCACGTGGACCCCGCCGCCGCCGTAGACGTTCGGCGGGTACTCGCGGGTGAGCAGGTCGATACGCACGCGGCAAAGCTAGTGCCCGGACGCCGGGGGGTCACCCATGGCGGGTCCGACGTCGCCCGCCGGGCGCCCCCCGTGCGGGCCGTCGCGTGTGCCGTCGGACACTCCCCCGGTGCCGCCCGCCGCCGGACGGCATGTCTGCGTAGTGCGGCGTGCCGGGAACGACATAGGGTCTGCACCATGGCGAGTCCCAAGGTCATGGCGATCGTCCTCGCCGGCGGTGAGGGGAAGCGGCTCATGCCGCTCACCGCCGACCGGGCCAAGCCCGCGGTGCCGTTCGGCGGCGTCTACCGGCTGGTGGACTTCGCCCTCAGCAACCTCGTGAACGCGCGCTACCTGCGCATCGTCGTCCTCACCCAGTACAAGTCGCACAGCCTGGACCGGCACATCTCCTCCGGCTGGCGCATGTCGACGCTCCTGGGCAACTACATCGCCCCCGTCCCCGCGCAGCAGCGGGTCGGCAAGCGGTGGTACCTCGGCAGCGCGGACGCGATCTTCCAGAGCCTGAACCTGCTGCGCGACGAGCGTCCCGACATCGTCGTCGTGGTCGGCGCCGACCACGTGTACCGGATGGACTTCGGGCAGATGGTCAGCGACCACATCGACTCCGGCGCGCCGTGCACCGTGGCGGCGATCCGCCAGCCGCTGTCGCTCGCGGACCAGTTCGGGGTGATCCAGACCTCGGACGACGACAAGCAGCGCATCGCCGCGTTCCTCGAGAAGCCCACCAACCCCCAGGGCCTCGCGGACGCGCCCGACCAGGTGCTCGCGTCGATGGGCAACTACGTCTTCGACGCCAAGGCCCTGGTCGAGGCCGTCACGCGCGACGCCGACCGGGACGGGTCCAAGCACGACATGGGCGGCGACATCGTCCCGGCGTTCGTCGAGCGGGGCGAGGCGGGCGTCTACGACTTCATGGACAACGACGTGCCCGGGTCGGTCCCGCGGGACCGCGACTACTGGCGCGACGTCGGGACCCTGGACGCCTACTTCGAGGCCCAGATGGACCTCGTCTCCGTGCACCCCGTGTTCAACCTGTACAACTACGAGTGGCCGATGTACACCAACCTGGGGCCGTGGCCGCCCGCCAAGTTCGTGCACGGCTGGCACGGGCGGATCGGTCACGCCGTGAACTCGATCGTCTCGCCCGGCTGCGTGGTGTCCGGCGCGCTCGTCGAGAACTCGGTGCTCTCCCCCAACGTCAGCGTGCACTCCTGGGCCACGGTGAGCGACAGCGTCCTCATGGACAACGTCGACATCGGCCGGCACGCCGTCGTCCGGCGGGCCATCCTCGACAAGAACGTCGTCGTCCCCGAGGGCGCCCGCATCGGGATGGACCCCGAGGAGGACCGCGCGCGCGGGTTCACGGTCACCGAGTCGGGCATCACCGTCGTCGGCAAGGACCAGATCGTCCCGCTCTGATCGCCGGCCCTGGATCGCCCGTGCGTCGCCTCAGGCGCGCGGGTGGACGAAGGTCTCCAGGCGCGCCGTCCGCGGCCGCAGGACCGCCCAGGGCTCGGCGAAGCGCAGCACCGCCACCCCGCTCGTCGGGAACTTGACGCCGACGGCGCCGAGCGCGTCGTCGTCCGAGCCCGGTCCCGCCAGGGTGAGCGTCAGGTCGGACATGGTCGGCTCGTGGCCCACCACCATGACGGCGGCGGGGTCGTCGTCCAGGGCGCGCAGCAGGTCGAGCACGCGGTCGGGACCGGCGCCGTACAGGCCGTGGTCGAAGCGGACCGGGGCGTCCATCCCGGCCGTCACGAGCTCGGCACGGATGATCTCCCAGGTGTGCCTGGCCCGGGTGGCGTCCGAGCACAGCACCAGGTGCACCCGCGGCCCCTCGGTCGCGAACCAGCGGCCCGTCGCCTGGGCGTTGCGCCGTCCCCGGCCCGTGAGCGGCCGGTCGTGGTCGGGCACGCCGTGGGGATAGGCCGACTTGGCGTGTCGAACCAGGACCAAACGCCGTTCCCCGACCATCCGGGAAGCCTACTCCGGCGGGACCGTCAGGCCCCGCCGGAGTCGTGAGGGTCGACGCCCGTCAGCCGACGGCGTGGAACCCGCCGTCCACGTGCACGATCTCCCCGGTGGTCGCGGGGAACCAGTCCGACATGAGCGCGATGCAGGCCCGGGCCGTGGGCTCGGCGTCGTCCAGGGCCCAGCCCAGGGGCGCCCGGCGCTGCCACTCCTCCTCGAAGACGCCGAACCCCGGGATCGACCGGGCCGCCGTGGTGTGGAGCGGCCCGGCGGCCACGATGTTCACCCGCACGTTCTTGGGGCCGAGGTCGCGGGCCAGGTACCGGCCGGTCGACTCGAAGGCCGCCTTCGCCACGCCCATCCAGTCGTAGAAGGGCCAGGCCCGGGACGCGTCGAAGGTGAGCCCGATCACGCTGCCGCCGCGGTCCATGAGCGGCAGCGCGGCCATGGTGAGCGCCTTCAGGGAGTACGCCGAGACGTGCACGGCGGTCGCGACGTCGGACCACTCGGTCTGCAGGAAGTTGCCGCCGAGCGCGGTCTGGGGGGCGAAGGCGATCGAGTGCAGCACGGCGTCGAGCGAGTCGACGTGCTCGCGGACGGCCCCGGCCAGGTCGTTGAGGTTCTCGGTGTCGGTGACGTCGAGTTCCACCACCGGCGGCGTGCTCGGCAGCCGCCGCGCGATCGCCTCGGTCAGGCGCTTCTGGCGGCCGAACGACGTCAGCACGACCGTCGCTCCCTGCTCCTGTGCCAGGCGCGCGACGGCGAAGGCGATCGACGACTCCACCAGCACCCCCGTCACCAGCACCCGTTTGCCCTCGAGCAGACCCATCGTGTGTCGTCCTCCAGCTTTCCGGTGAGAGCGCCCGCCGCTCGGGCGGGCGCCATCCTGCCAGGTGTCGCAGTGCTCAGTGCTCAGGCTCAGTGCCCCATGCCCAGGCCGCCGTCCACGGGGACGACGGCGCCGGTGATGTACGCCGCGGCGTCGGACGCCAGGAACCGGACCGCCCCCGCGACCTCGTCGGCCGTGGCGAACCGGCCCGCGGGGATCATCTTGACGTACGCCTCGCGGGTCTCCTGCGCCAGCGCGGCCGTCATGTCGGTCTCGATGAAGCCGGGGGCCACCACGTTCGCGGTGATGTTCCGGCCGCCCAGCTCGCGGGTGATCGACCGGGCGAGCCCCACGAGGCCCGCCTTGGACGCCGCGTAGTTCGCCTGCCCGGGGCCGCCGTACAGGCCCACGACGCTCGCGACGAACACCATCCGCCCGCGCCGCAGCCGGATCATCCCCTTGCTGGCCCGGCGGGCGCAGCGGAACGCGCCGGTGAGGTTGGTGTCGATGACGGCGTCGAAGTCGTCGTCGCTCATCCGCATCAGCAACTGGTCGCGGGTGATGCCCGCGTTCGCCACCAGGACCTCCACCGGCCCCTGCTGCTCCTCGACCGCCTTGAACGCCGCGTCGACCGACGCCGTGTCGGTCACGTCGCACGTCACGCCGAACAGTCCCTCCGGCGGCTCGCCGGAGCGGTGCGTCACCGCGACCGCGTCCCCGTCGGCCGCCAGGGCCCGGGCGATCGCCAGCCCGATCCCGCGGTTGCCGCCGGTCACCAGCACGCTGCGGCCCATCGCCGTCCTTCTCTCGTCGTCCTCGCCCGCCCGCGCATGGGCGGGGCTGCCGCCCGAACGCTAGTGGACGACGGGCCCGCCTCCCCGGCACACGTGCGGCCACGCGGTAGCGTCTGACCGTGCGTGCCGTCCAGATCACCCAGTTCGGCGGCCCCGAGGTGCTGCACCTCGTGGACGTCGACCCCCCGCAGGTCCCGCAGGACGCGGTGCTCGTCGACGTGACGTCGGCCGGCGTCAACTTCGCCGACACCCACCAGATCGACGACTCCTACCTGCGCCCGCAGTCCCTGCCGTTCGTGCCCGGCTCCGAGGTCGTGGGCCGGGTCCGCGGGGGCGCGCTCGACGGGCGTCGCGTGGTCGGGCTCACCCTCTCCGGCGGCGGCTACGCGGCGCAGGCGCTGGTGCACCCGGCGACCGTCTTCCCGCTGCCCGACGACGTCCCGGACGCGGTGGCCCTCGCCCTCGTGCTGCAGGGGACGACGGCGTGGCACCTGCTGCGCACCTGCGGCCGACTGGCGCTCGGCGAGAGCGTCGTCGTCCACTCGGCCGCGGGCGGCGTCGGCTCCCTCGCGGTGCAGCTGGCCAAGCGGTGGGGTGCGGGCCGGGTCATCGCGACCGCCTCGACGCCCGCCAAGCGCGAGCTGGCCCTGAGCCTCGGGGCCGACGTCGCGGTCGACGTCGCGGCCACCACCGACGCCGGGCAGGTCCGCGAGGTGCTGCGGGAGGCCAACGGCGGTGCCGACGTCGACGTCGTCCTGGAGATGACGGGCGGTCACGTCGCCGACGGGTCGCTGGCCGCGCTGGCGCCCTGGGGCCGGCTCGTCGTCTACGGGATGGCCTCGCGCCGTCCCGCCACCCCCGTGGCGCCCGCCGACCTGATGGCGAGCGGGCGCAGCGTCATCGGCTTCTGGCTCGTCAACGCGCTGCGCCTGCCCGCCGGGCTGGGCCAGGCGATGGAGGAGCTGCTGTCGCTGGTCCGCACCGGCGGGCTGCGGCCCGTGCTCGGCGGGAGCTACCCGCTCGCCGAGGCGGCCCGCGCCCACCAGGACCTCCTCTCCCGCACCACCACCGGCAAGCTGGTCCTCACCGTCGGCTGACCCGGCGACGCCGTGCGCCCGGGGGTATGCGGCCGTACGGTGGTCCGGTGACGTCCAGCGGCGAGGAGCCTGCCGAGGTCTACCGGATCACCGGTGCCGTGCAGTCCCGGTCCGCCGACCTGGACCGCCGGATCAACCGGTACCTGGCCTCGATGGCCGTCCGCACGGCGTGCGTCGTGCTCATCTTCGTGGTGCACGGTCCGGCCCGGTGGGTGTTCGCCGTCGGGGCGGTGTTCCTGCCGTACGTCGCTGTCCTGCTGGCCAACACCGGTGACCGGCGGCACGGGACCGCGCCCGCCCCCGTGGAGCACCGGGCCCTGGGCACGGCCGCGGGCGGGGCTCCGGCCGCTCCCGCCGTGCCGGAGGTCCTGATCGGCACGGTGATCGACCACGGTCCGCAGGGCGAGGGTCGCTGACCGCTGCGGGTGCTTCACCCTGACGCAGCACGCCCCCGACGTTGGGGCATCTTCTGACATCTCTGCGTGTCATACTGCCACCGCGCGCCTTGCATCCCCCGTCGAGGCGCGCCTCAGGGACGCCGGGCGGCATCCCCCCGTGGTCGCCCGGCGTCCGTCACGTCCTCACCCTTCACGTCCCACCCTGCACGTCCTCACTCCGGGACGCCCCTGCCGCTCCGGACTTTGCGAGACTGGGCCGATGCTCCCCCCGCAGCCCTCCGCCGACGCGCGGACGTGCAGTTCGCGTGGCTGCCGCGCCCCCGCCGCCTGGGCCCTGCGCTGGAACAACCCGCGCCTGCACACCCCCGAGCGCCGCAAGACGTGGCTCGCCTGCCCCGACCACCGCGAGTCCCTCGGCGCGTTCCTCCAGCTGCGCGGGTTCCTGCGGGAGACGGCACCGGTGGCCGACCTGGACGGCACGCCGTGAGCGGGGACCGGTGAGCGGGCCGGACCGCCCGGTGCCGGCCCGCCCGTCCGCCCCCGGGCCCGCGCGGGCGACTTCACGGAGACCTGCGCAGGGACCTGCGCAGGGACCTGCGCGGGAGCCCGGCCCGGGCCCGGTGGACGCGGCCACGGTGCGGTCGGCGGTCCTGCTGCTGCGGGAGCCGTTCTGGGCGCGCCTGGGCGTGGCGGTCGTCCTGCTGGCGGTGGCGTTCTTCTTCCTCGGCCGCTGGCAGCTCGGGCGGCACGAGGCGAAGGTGGCGCGCAACGACGTCGTCCTGGAGAACTACTCGGCCACGCCGGTGCCGCTCGACGCGGTGCTGGCCACCCCCGCGAGCGCGCTGCCCGCGGACCGGCAGTGGACCCGGGTGCGCCTGCGGGGCCGGTACGAGGCGGCCGGGCAGACGCTCGTCCGCAACCGGCCCCTGGACGGGACCTTCGGGTTCGAGGTGGTGGTGCCGCTGCGGCTGGCGTCGGGGGCCGCGTTCCTGGTCGACCGGGGCTGGGTGCCGGCCGGGGAGAAGGTCGTCGAGCCGGACGCCGTGCCGGCGCCGCCGCCGGGGACGGTCGAGGTCGTCGTCCGGGTGCGCCCCGGCGAGCCGCCGCTGGACCGTACCCCTCCGCCGGGCCAGGAGCTGCGCATCGACCTCGGCCGGCTCGCCCTGCGCGCGGGCGGCACCGTCTACCGGGGCGCGTACGGGGTCCTCGCGGCCGAGCAGCCGGCACCCGCCGTCGCGCCCGCCCCGCTGCCCGAGCCCGACCTGGACCTCGGACCGCACCTGGCCTACGCCGTCCAGTGGTGGATCGGCGACGTGGCCGCCTTCGGGCTGCTGGGCTACTACGCGCTGAAGGAGGCCCGCGTCCGGGCCGCCGGGGGGCGCGGGCCCTCCGGGAGCCCCCCGAAGCCCCCCGAGCCCGGGAGGCCCCCGAAGCCCGCGCGGCCCCGGCGCCGGGAGCCGTCCGACGAGGAGTGGGAGGACGCCGCCACCGGATGACCGCCGCCCCCTCAAGGAGGGGGGCGCTCCGGTCGACACCCCTGTGGCGACTGGGGCGACCGTGGCGGCGAGGGTGCCGCGCTCGCTGCCACGAGGGAGCGTCGACCCGAAGGTGGGCGGATGGATCTGGGGCTGAGCGACCGCGTCTACGTCGTCACGGGGGTGACGCACGGCCTCGGCCGCGCCTGCGCGGAGCAGTTGGCGGCCGAGGGGGCGCGCCTGGTGCTCAGCGGGCCCGACGAGGACGCCGTCCGCGCGGTCTCGGCGTCCCTGGGCGGGTCGACCCGGGCGCTGCCCGTCACCGGCGACCTGACCGACGGCGGCGGCCTGGAGACGTGCCTGGTCGCGGCGGCGATCGCCCGGTACGGCCGGCTGGACGGCGCGCTCGTGACCGTGGGCCGGGTGCCCGTGGCTCCCGTCACGGGCGCCGACGACGGGCAGTGGCGCCTGGGCTTCGAGGAGCTGTTCCTCGGCCCGCTGCGCCTGGCGCGGGCGGTGGCCACGATGGTGTCCCACGAGGGGGGCTCGGTGGTGCTCCTGCTCACCACGCCCCCCGCCCCGCCCTCACCCTCGCCCTCGCCCGACGGCGGCGAGGAGCACGCGCTGGAGGCGGCGCTGCGGCCCGCCCTCACCAGCGCCGCCCGGGGGCTGGCGAGTGAGCTCGGCCCGGTGAACGTGCGGGTCAACGCGATCCGGGCGGGCCGGGCCGAACCCGACCGGGGGCGGGCGACCCCGGCCGGTGACGAGGGACGCCGTCCCGGCGAGGCGGGGATCCCCCTGCGGCGCTTCGGGGAGCCGCTGGAGTTCGCCCGCCCCGCGGTGTTCCTGCTCTCGCCGGCGGCGAGCTACGTGACCGGGACGGTGCTCACGGTGGACGGCGGGCTGACCGTCGACGCCGGGCTCCCGGCGGACGCGGCCCCGGCCCGCTCTTTCTGAGCGTCCCGCCGGCCGTCCCGCTCGCCGTCCCGCTCGCCGTCCCGCTGGTCGGCGAACTGGGTGCGGTACAGGTCGGCGTAGAGGCCGCCGCGCGCGAGCAGCTCCTCGTGCCGGCCCAGCTCGACGATCCGGCCGCCGTCCACGACGGCGATGCGGTCCGCGGACCGCACGGTCGAGAGCCGGTGGGCGATGACGAGCGCCGTGCGGCCCGCCAGGGCGGTGTCGAGGGCCCGCTGGACGGCGAGCTCGGACTCGGAGTCCAGGTGCGCCGTCGCCTCGTCGAGGACGACGACCCCCGGCGCCTTGAGCAGCAGCCGCGCCAGCGCGACCCGCTGCTTCTCCCCGCCGGACAGCCGGTGCCCGCGGTCGCCGACGACGGTGTCCAGACCCTCGGGGAGGGCGCTGACGAGGTCCCAGATCTGGGCCGCCCGCAGCGCCTCGACCATCTCCTCCTCGGTCGCGTCGGGACGCGCGTAGGCGAGGTTGGAGCGGACGGTGTCGTGGAACAGGTGCGCCTCCTGGGTCACCACGCCGACAGCCTCGTGGACCGACGTCAGGGTGACGTCGCGCACGTCGGTGCCGCCCAGGCGGACCGTGCCCGACGAGGGGTCGTAGAGGCGCGCCACCAGGCTGGTGATGGTCGTCTTGCCCGCACCGCTGGGGCCCACGAGCGCCACCAGCTCGCCCGCCTCGGCACGCAGGGTGACGCCGCGCAGCACCTCCTCGCCGGCGGCGCGGTCGGCCACGGCGACCTGCTCCAGCGAGACGAGCGAGACCTCGTCGGCGGAGGGGTACCGGAACCGGACGTCGTCCAGCTCCACCGACAGGGGTCCGTGCGGCAGCTCCCCCGCGCCGGGCCGGTCGTCGACGAGCGGCTTCAGGTCGAGCACCTCGAAGACCCGCTCGAAGCTGACGAGCGCGGTCATGATGTCGATGCGCACGGTCGACAGCGACGTCAGCGGCCCGTACAGCCGCGCCAGCAGCGATCCGAGGGCCAGCAGGGTGCCCACGGTCAGCGACCCGTCGATCACGAGCCAGCCGCCGACGCCGTAGACCAGGGCCGTCGCGATGGACGCGAGCAGGGTGAGCCCGGTGAAGAAGACCCGGTTGCTCATCGCGATCCGGATGCCGATGTCGCGGACCCGGCCGGCGCGGCGGGAGAACTCGACGTCCTCGGTCTCGGGGCGGCCGAAGAGCTTGACCAGCAGGGCGCCCGCGACGTTGAACCGCTCGGTCATCCGCGAGCCGAGCTCCGCGTTGAGCTGCATCGACTCGCGCGTCAGGGACTGCAGCCGCACGCCCTGACGGCGGGCGGGGAGCAGGAAGACCGGCACGAGCAGCAGGGCGGCCACGGTGATCTGCCAGGAGAGCACGAGCATCGCCCCGCCCACGAGCGCGAGCGACACGACGTTGGAGACGACGCCCGAGAGCGTCGAGGTGAACGCCTGCTGGGCCCCGATGACGTCGCCGTTGAGGCGCGACACCAGGGCTCCGGTCTGGGCGCGGGTGAAGAACGCGATCGGCTGGCGCAGCACGTGCCCGAAGACCTCGCTGCGCAGGTCGTAGATGAGCCCCTCGCCGATCCGGGCGGAGCACCAGCGCTGGGCGATGCCGAAGAGGGCGTCCACCACCGCCAGCCCCGCCACCAGCAGGGCCAGCCGCACGACGAGCGGCTTGTCGTGGCCGGCCACGCCGCGGTCGACGATCTCGCGCAGCAGCAGCGGGCTGGCGACGACGAACCCCGCGTCGACGACGACGAGGGCCAGGAACACGGCGATGAGCCCGCGGTACGCCCTCGCGTACCGCAGCACCCGCCGGCGCGTGCCGGGCTTCAACCGCCGGTCGACGACGCTCTGGTCGCGCGACATGGAGCGCATGGCGGCCCACGCGGCGTGTCCGGACACCGATCCTCCGCTCTCTCCCGCCCGGTGCCGGTGGCGGTCACCGGGAGCCGGACGGCTGGTCCGCCGGCACAACACCGGCGGGCCCGGATGGCTTCCGCCGTCCGGGGCCGATCGCGGTCCGTTCGCCGTGGGCGATCGGACCGCAGGCTCCTAGGGCACGCCGCTCGACGGGTCGGGCCGTGCTGGCCGCCCGGAACGGCGTCGCACCTGCGGGCGGAGCCGGGACGGGCACCGCGGAGGTGACACCGCAGGCCCGGACGCCGGGGCGCTCCTGCGGTGGTCGGTTCGTCGTGACGGTGGTGCGGTGGATCCTCGGTGGACGGAGCGTGACCTGTCGAGGGTGCCCGGGGCCGGACCGGACACCGCGCGACGCATGGTCAGCGCTTGGCCTTCCCCCTCGTCGCCCCGCCACGGCTGCGCAGGGTGACGTCGTTCTCGGTGAGGATCCGGTGAATGAAGCCGTAGGAACGGCCCGTCTCCTCCGCGAGAGCGCGGATGCTGGCCCCATTCGTGTACTTCTTGGTGAGCTCGCCTGCGAGCTTGCTGCGATCGGCCCCCGTGATGCGGGCGCCCTTCTTGACGGTGTCGGCCACTGATCCTCCTCGGCGATGTCGGCCCGACCGTGGTCATGACCGGATGGTGATGACCATGCTGCCTCTCGAGTCTGAACGACGCCACCCGCCGCGACACCTTTCGCCACGCCGGACCGGGGTCGCCCGGACAGGCACTTGCCCAGAGCACTTTATGTGGCGCCGTGCACGACTCGTGATCGGCACGCCGTAAGTTACCTGCAGAATCGATGTTCGTCGCGATCGAGTGCCGTAGACACCCGAACGGACGAGTGTCGTCACCCGGAGAGACGATCGATCACGCCAGTGCAACGAGCTCCAGGTAGTCCCGGTTCCACAGGTCCTCCTCCCCGTCGGGCAGCAGGACCACCCGTTCGGGTGCCAGGGCCTCGACGGCGCCCTCGTCGTGTGTGACGAGGACCACCGCGCCCGCGTACCGGTGCAGGGCGTCCAGCACCTCGGCCCGGCTGGCCGGGTCGAGGTTGTTCGTGGGCTCGTCGAGGAGCAGCACGTTCGCCCCCGACGAGACGAGCGTCGCCAGCGCGAGCCGGGTCTTCTCCCCGCCGCTGAGCACCCCCGCGGGCTTGTCGACGTCGTCACCCGAGAAGAGGAACGAGCCCAGCACCGTCCGCACCTGGGTGTCGGTGAGGTCGGGGGCCGCGCTGCGGAGGTTCTCCAGCACCGTCCGGTCGACGTCGAGGGTCTCGTGCTCCTGCGCGTAGTAGCCCAGGCGCAGCCCGTGCCCCGGGAGCACCTCGCCCGTGTCGGGCGTCTCCAGGCCCGCCAGGAGCCGCAGCAGGGTGGTCTTGCCGGCGCCGTTGAGCCCGAGGACGACGACCCGGCTGCCACGGTCGATCGCCAGGTCGACGTCGGTGAAGATCTCCTGTGAGCCGTACGACTTGGACAGGCCCGCCGCCGTCAGCGGGGTGCGCCCGCACGGCGCCGGGTCGGGGAAGCGCAACTTGGCGACCCGGTCGTGCTGGCGGGGGCCCTCCAGGCCGGAGAGCAGCTTCTCGGCGCGCCGGGCCATGTTCTGGGCGGCCGTCGCCTTGGTCGCCTTGGCGCGCATCTTGTCGGCCTGGGCCATCAGGGCCGACGCCTTCTTCTCCGCGTTGGCCCGCTCCCGCTTGCGGCGCCGCTCGTCGAGCTCGCGCTGCTCCTGGTAGGAGGCCCAGCCGACGTTGTAGACGTCGAGCGCGGCCCGGTTGGCGTCGAGCAGGAAGACCTTGTTGACGGTCGCCTGGAGCAGTCCGACGTCGTGGCTGATGACGATCAGGCCGCCCGACCACGCCCGCAGGAAGTCCCGCAGCCAGGTGATCGAGTCCGCGTCCAGGTGGTTGGTGGGCTCGTCGAGCAGCAGGGTCTGCGCACCGGAGAACAGGATGCGCGCCAGTTCCACCCGGCGCCGCTGGCCGCCGGAGAGCGTGCCGATCGCCTGGCCGAGCACCCGCTCGGGCAGGCCGAGGCTGGAGCAGATCGTCGCGGCCTCGCTCTCGGCCGTGTACCCGCCACGGGCGGTGAACTCGGCCTCCAGGCGCGCGTACCGGTCCATCGCGGCGTCCCGGCGGGCGTCGTCCGCGCTCGCCATCGCGCCCTCGGTGTCGCGCAGCCGGCGGATGATCGTGTCCAGGCCCCGGGCGGAGAGCACCCGGTCCCGGGCCAGGACGTCGAGGTCGCCGGTGCGGGGGTCCTGCGGCAGGTAGCCGACCTCGCCGGTGCGGGTGACCGTGCCGGAGACCGGCTGGGCCTCCCCGGCGAGCACCTTGGTGAGGGTGGTCTTGCCGGCGCCGTTGCGGCCGACGAGGCCGACCCGGTCGCCGGGACCGACCCGGAAGGTGGCGTGCTCGACGAGCACCCGGGCACCGGCCCGCAGCTCGACGTCATGGGCGACGATCATGCGCTATCGGACTCCACGGCGTGCTGCTCTCCAGACGGGCTCGGCGACGGGGCCGGGGGCGACCCGGGGCGTGCTCACCCGGGCGGCGGCCCCCGGGCCCATGGTAAGCGCCGGGTGCACCGCGGTGCGCACGGGACGATCGACGGCGGTACGGTTCCGCCAGGCCGCCGGTCCGGGCGGAAGCCGGGCCGACCCCGCGCGCGGGCGCGCGGGTCACCGGGTGCAGGCGTGACACGAGGAGGCACGGTGCCGATCGACTTCGACGACCAGTCCGTCGACGTCAGCGGTGTCGACGACCGTCGCGGCGGCGGGGGCCTGTCCCTCGGCGGCGGCGGGGTCGCGATCGGTGGCGGCGTGGGCATCGTCGGCGCCATCATCCTGGTGCTGATCAACGTGCTGGGCGGCGGTGGCGGGAGTGGCGGCGGGGTGCAGCTGCCCGGCGTCCAGCCCGGCGTCGCCGGCTCCGGTGCGGGCGCCCGGACCGAGAGCGCCGACCAGCTGCGGCAGCGCTGCAACACCGCCGGGGCCCTGGACAAGTACACCGACTGCCGGTTGATCAAGGTCTACACGATCGCCAACACCGCCTGGAAGGGCGAGTTCGGCCGCCTGGGCCTGTCGTTCCACACGCCGCGGATCGCGTTCTTCAGCAACAGCGCCCAGACCGGCTGCGGCCCGGCCTCCGCCGACGTCGGGCCGTTCTACTGCCCGGCCGACCAGGAGATCTACTTCGAGCTGGACTTCCTCCAGGAGCTGCAGACCCGCTTCGGGGCGAGCGGCCAGTTCGCTCAGGCGTACATCGTCGCCCACGAGTACGGCCATCACCTGCAGACCCTGCTCGGCACCGAGCCGAAGGTGCGCGCCGCCCAGCAGCGCGACCCGAGCCAGACGAACAAGCTCTCGGTGAAGCTGGAGCTGCAGGCCGACTGCTACGCCGGCGTCTGGGCCTACCTGGCCGACCAGCTGCCGAACCAGGGCATCGGGCTCAAGCCGGCCGACATGGCCGAGGCGGTCAACGCGGCCGGCGCCGTCGGGGACGACCGGATCCAGAGCAGCGTGCAGGGGCGGGTCAACCCCGAGAAGTTCACCCACGGGACGTCGGCCCAGCGCGAGCAGTGGCTGCAGACCGGGTACAGCTCCCACGACATCAACGCCTGCAACACCTTCGCCTGACCCCCTCCCCGGCACCCCTCCCGTGATCATGAAATCCG
>Ga0302322_100001619_pt1 | contig 18549 bp, 11 predicted proteins | sample Fen_T0_2_FD_203757 | JGI IMG/M metagenome (GOLD analysis project Ga0302322, IMG submission 203757) | Peat permafrost microbial communities from Stordalen Mire near Abisko, Sweden - Fen_T0_2 | ecosystem: Environmental > Terrestrial > Soil > Wetlands > Permafrost | place: Sweden: Abisko... | reverse complement strand
GCCGACGCGCCACAGCGCGCGCGACCAATCGTAGTTCCCTCCTGACGAGTTGCAGGGGCCGGAATACGTACCCCAGTCAGACACCAGACCGGGGTTCACGTCTCCCTGATCATAGCAGCGCTCCAGCATCTCGTACACGGTCGCGGCCGTCTTGTACCAGAACGCGCGATGCCCTTCACGCTCACTCGCGGAAGATTTGGAAGGGTCCAACGTGCTCGTCAAGAAGTCGCCGAAGGCTCTGAAATAGCCGGGCGGATAGTAGGAGAGGTTCACCCGCCCGTCCTGGTTAGCCGCGTACGAGCAGGATTGGTTCGGGTAACCCGCGCAGTTCTTGTCCCAAGTGTCGCCGGGGGTCGGATAGTTCCAAACGCCATCGTACCGAGTGTTCACTTCGCATTCCATCTTGAGGATCCAGTCGACGGCAGCTTTCGTGTATTCCGGCCACTGGCGCGCGGCGAACACGAGCCCGATCCCGATATCGACGTCCCCGTCGAAGGCGCTGTCCGTCTGGCCGCCGCACTCACCGGAGTCCGGATCGCAGGGCTGATCGAGCGCACGGCACGAAAGGTGGCCGTCCCACATCCAGCCCATCAGCCCGCCGCAATACTTCTTGGAAGATTGCGACAAGAAGTGCCGCACGAAGTTCCACAGCTTGTCGAACGTGGGTTTGTCACCGATGGCTGCCGAGATCGCGATCCCGTAGCCTTGCCCTTCGCTGACCGTCTCGGGAGGATCGGTCTTGACGCGTGCGGTGTCGTCACCGCAGCTGAGTGCATCGGTCGTGACGTAGTTGTCGCGCCAGATGAGGTAGCGTTGAAACACGAACGCATTCAGCAGATCCTGTACCTTCGCCGAGTCTGGGTACACGTGCGCGAGCGACGCACCGAACGGGTAGGCGAAGTGCGTGCGCGTGTAGGGGAAAAAACCGCCGAAGTCGAAGCCCACGCTCACGGGCGTCGCTGGCGGTTTGGGAGCGCAAGTCGCGTCGTTCCAATTGCCGGTCGCCGACCAGTCTCCGTTCGTGGCGTCCGGATAGTAGTTGAAAGCCTTGAAGCGGCTCTGAGGTGGGATATCCGGCTTCCCGTAATCCCAACGCAGCCAATATTCGCCCGGCTCGCTCGGAAAAGGGCGTGGGGCAACCGTGTTCCACTCCGGGGAGTGGGTCTTGTCGACGGCGCGCCACGTCGCCCCGTCCACGAAGTACGAGTTCGGAACTTGGCAATTGAACCAAGGTCGATCCTCCTCGCGAGAGCAGACCACGTCGTTCGAGCCCACCTCGAGCACGAGCCAATGCGGCATGAGCTCGGGGCGCGGGAAGAACGTGAAGGTCTTTTGACCCGCCCAGATGTAGCGAAAGTGCACGGTCGAGTAGCCGTCCGGCATGGGTGGGTTACAGGGATCGGTATTCGTGCTCGCCCCGCCGCCACAGTACGCGTACCCCGGACCAGGATTTGCCGTGTAGAAGAGGAAGGCGTTCGTGCGCTGCGACCAATTCATGCATCTCGGGATCGAGAGCTCGGTGTTGTCGGGCGCACCCGCATAGCCAATCCAATATTCACTCGCGGCGCGCGCGGGCAGCGTGAGGGAAGGCGTCCACAGGCCCAATTGGTCGTCCGACATTCGAAACGCGATGGCCGGCTCGGGGCCGCTCGTTGGCCACTCGCCGTTCGGAACAAGCAGCGTGTACCACGGGCAATCGCTGTTCTGGAACTCGAGGAAGGCCTCCATTTCGCAGCCGAGCCCCGTCACCTTCACACTCGTCGGGTAGGGCGGGGTTGCATGGCCGAGTTTCTCCTCGCCGCAGGCCGTGCCTTGATAGCCCGTCTTCTCGGGGTCGCTCCAAGGCCAGCGGAAATGGAGCTTGGTGTAGCCATCGGGAGTCGTCTGGCTCGGCTTGCCGGGGGCGCAAAGCTCGGGCTTTACCTGGGCTGCGTCGTTGCTGAGCCGAAACTGACCGGCGCCGACATGGGCGTCCGGGTACGCGCCGTAGTCGGCTTGCAGCGTACTACTCTGCCCCGTGTAGTCGAGGAACAGGTCCCCGCCCGAAGTCAGCCCGGTGCCGTCGAATGCGCCAGAGACACTCGAACTCGGACAAGCGTTGGCGCCGATGGGAGCGACCTGAAACTTGGTGACCGTCTTCGGGATACACACCGAATACCATTCGCAGTCGGCGCTCTCCGCGCGAGCGCCATACTTTACGTAGTTCGCCACGGGGTCGATCACGAGCACGCCGAGCGGGCGCTCCGGCATCTGGTTCATGGTGGGCGACACGACGCTCGACCATACGTCCCGCACGTGGACCCGAACTTCCCCATTGGCGCAAGCGTAGTCTTCGTCTGGCGGGGGCGGCGGGGTGGTCGGCGGGGGCGGTGGGGGCACGGTCCAATCCACGACCTGGGGCGCGCACGGATCGTTGCTATCGCCGCTGCCCTGCGGACGCAGCGACTTGATGGTGATCTGCCCCGAGGTGCCGCCGCACTGGCTGGGCCCGGTTCCCAAGCAGACGCCGGAAGTGCAGAGCGTCGAAGAGAAGCCGCCTGCGCCCGCGCCCGCTCCGCGGGGAACGATCGTCGATGCACCGCGGGAAGAACAGCCAAGCGCGAGCGCTCCGCACAGCACGAGTGCGCGAATCCGAAATTGCCAGCTGGCGTCGACGTCGGATGTATTCATCGCGACCTCCGATCTATGTCGTAGTCATCCCGCAGAGTGATTAACTCGTCAACCGATCTCGCGTTGAAATTCGCTCGATTGCGATCACGAGCGGAGCGCTGCGCGAGGACTTGCGTTCGGTGCACGACTTGCGTTCGGTGCACGACTTGCGTTTGGGGCGCATGGCTTGCGTCGCGCAGGATCTGCGTTGCGCCGAAGTCGATCGCCGGTGGCTGCATACTCCTCACAAATCGGGTGGCTGCATCCGTGCAAATCTCCGTCAACTGGCGGCATGAGCCTCCAAGCCGGCACTTTGCAAGGGAAACCACTCTTCGAGAGAGATCGGGTTCGTTGATGGTCACTGAGAGCGTCGCGTTGGCACATTGCCTTCGGCGCCCCTGACGTCGCACTCGCACTGGGACGCCGAAGGCTACGCCGCGGCACGCTCACGCGCGTGACCAACAAAAAAAGTCTCGAAGGCAGCTCACACCGGTTGGATCAGCCATTCGGGAGGCGCTACAGCGGTCATGGCTCGGAAGGAGCGGCTGGCAAGCGCTCCGGCGGGCGGCGGCGGTGGCCCCCAGCCGCGCACCGCGGCACCGCTCGCAGATGCGAACTACACTGTGCGAACACATCAAGGGCGTGGCTCGGTCAATTGTATGGGTTAGGTCGATCGAGCCCGAACATGTCGGCCCCTGACTCGTCGCCCCCGTCGGGTTCGCTTCGACCCGCCAGCGAGTGCGCTAAGGGCTGCGCTAAGGGCCCGCGAATGGCTAAGGGCCCGCGAATGGCTCAGTCGGTCGAAGATCGTCTTCGCGGCGCCCGGATGGCGAGGCGCGACGAAGGCGCATACTGCAGGTATGTAACTGAGGAGCAACGACGCCAGCCGGGAAAGCCGGGATGGATCGGACGCGAGATCGATCGACTTAGCCATTCGCGGGCCCTAAGCTCTGCCCTAAGCTCCGGCGGTCGTTCGGCGGCCCCGAGCGCCGGAACGGAGTGGTCTGCGGCATCCCTCGTCGAGCAGAACGAGGCGTCCTCGAACTTCTCGAACGCCCGGCGAGGGTTTACAGCATGGCTATCATACGAATCCGGACAATAGGCTAGCCGAAAATCCTGCACAACATATCAGCAGTCGCCGGCGAGCTGAAGTCCCGCGTTCCCTCACTCGTCCACTATCGCGCGCGTCCATCGCGTCCATCGCGTCCATCGCGTCCATCGCGTCCATCGCGTCCATCGCGTCCATCGCGCGTCCATCGCGTCAGCAGACCGAGCCTTCAAGAACGGGGGACGACACGAGACCTCACGCTGCCGCAATGGTGGCGCGTCCCCTGAGCTACGAATCGGGCGGGTGCCGAAGCCATCTTAGGGCATGACCCGACACCCGTGATCCTGCTCAATGGAAGAAGGCAGGCGGCGGAACGTGGAATACGTCGTCCTGCACACCGAGCGTCGGGCCCACGACGGTTCGAAGCACCTTCGCCATCGAATACGAATCAACCTCGGCTTCGTCGGCCGCGGAGAACTGATTCCGATAGTAGAAGCGGTCGCCATCCCGAGTGCGCGTGAACTGCTCCTCAATCAGCGCGCGACCCGTTGGACCGAAGATGCTGCCCGGGAACTTGACCTCCATCAGCATGCCGGTAAAGAGCGGAATGTGTTTTAGCTTGGCTCGGACGCCCAGCTGCGGAATCAGCAGTCGTTCCCGCACCTGTGACGCCAGCGTCGCGTTGCCGAGCACCACCTGGAAGCAGGCTACAGGGTCATCGACATCGTCCGCAAACTCGAGCCAGCGCGGGCAGCCCGGCTGCCCGTAGATGAAGCGATCCTTTCCCGCAAGCATCAGCTCACGCAGCTCGTAATAGTTCGCCGCGCCCATCAAGCCGCTCCGCAGGATGTTGTTCGCGACTAGGTCGAGGCCGTAGTTGGCCGGGATATTGCGCTGGGAGTCGATGACAGTCAGGTCATTGGGTGCCTGAGAAAAGAAGGAAAGCCCGCGCAAGATTTGAGCCAAAGGGTCCTCCGCGAGAGTCCAGGTCGTGTTTGGGTCGTCGGGCGAGCCGTTGGGGGTTGGAATGCCAGCCATGGCGAAATAGAACGCGGGGGAGGCGGCATCCACTGGGAATGTACTGGCGATGAAAGGGAAGTTCCCCGCAGGCGGGCTCGGTTGCCCGGGCGGCAGCTGAATCTGCATGCGCGTGTCCACGCTACCGTCCGCCCGCGCGATAGGAATGTTTTCTTTCGGTGTGCTGTGCAGAGACAGCGGCCCGAGCACCGTCTCCAGAGACAGCTGCGGGTCGACCCACGGACGGTAACCTCGATAGCGCGGCAAGGAACGCCCCGTGAGATCGGGGATGAACTCGTCGAAAACGACGTGCTGATAAACGGCGATCGTCCAGGTCCGCGCGCATTCGAAGAGCGCGTCGTCCCCCGCGCTCGTTCTTGGATTCAGTTGCGGGTGGCGCGCCGCACACTGTGCGGCCATCTCGTTGTGAAAGTGGAGCCACGACAGTGCGACGCTCGCCACTCCTATCGTGCTGAAGTTGCGATCGTCCAAAAACGACGGGATGTCGGCTTCGGTTCCATCTACCGCACTCTCATCGCGAAGACCAGTCTCCGCGAGACTCGGAGGCATCCCCGGCACTCCCAATTGGGGTATCGGACCGACAGCGGGTGACCGCAAAGCCTTGAACAGAAAGCGCCCGCCTTTACCCGTGCGGAGCTTACGCAGTCGCTCCGCGCTGTGGCCATAGAGGGTATCGAGGTCCAGAAAGGGAGTCGCCGAGTTTGCGAACTCGAGCGCGGGGCCGCCCACCGCTCTGTTGAACGTCGGCGTGGGATTCGACACGATCATCGTGCGATGCGTGGGCGCTTCCGGGACGCCCCGAGGCGTGAACGGAGGGGACAGATTGAACAAGTCCGAAGCTTCGAGCACGGGCACCCCGCTCAGCACGGTCGGGTTCAAAGGATCGGATTGATTCGGAAAGCCTTGTCGAGTGCGGCGAAGATTTACCGAGCTCTGAAGCTTTTGAATGTCATGCGCGACGAACGCGGAGAGGCGCGCGGATATGTGCGTCCCCCCGGAGGGGTCCGCCAGCTCTGCCGGAGCTGCATAGGGGGTGGCGATGTCATGCACGGCGTTCGAGAACACGCGCTCGTTGTATTTGATGCGGCTGCCGAAGCCGCGCACCTTGACGCTAACGACGGTAAATTTGCAGGCCGGAGCGTAGCCGTCGGGACCGCAGGTCCCCGGGGGCGCGGAGGTCGAGGGCGTATAGGGGAATGAGTTCGGCTCGCCTTCGGAAATGGCCTCCTCACGCATGAAGTAGAGTGCCTCGTTAGGCCCTCGATTGTATTGCTGCCCAGCGAGGTAGATGAACGGAGTCTCCGCTGCCCCGAGCGTTGGCCGCGAGAGGTTGTTGCAGGAGCCATCGAGCGACCGTGGCGCGTCCGGGTCGCAACCCCGTCCTGGCGTCTGCAGCGCTTCCGCAGTGTTCTCAACTCGAGTGGCGAGGCCCTCCGGATCATCCTGTGACAGCTCGACTGGCTGGTGGCCTTGGCACGCCAACATCAAAACCGCGCCCCCAAGCGCGACGCCCCACGTGCTCCGCTCGCGCATTCCCAGGTGTTTTCGTGATTGTTCGCAGACGGTCATCTCGATTCCTCCTCTGGCTACTCTCATCTACTCTTGGTTTACGACGATGAGGCGTCTGCGGCCTGGTTAGGCCTGGGCCGCCTCTCGACTGGGCGTCTGATTAACACGTGCTCTGATGTCCCTGAGTTGGGGCATCGCCCCAAAATGACTCCACCCGACCGCGGAAACGCTGAACTGGTCCGGCGCCCTACCCCGCACTAGTCAGCACCGTAATTGAGTACTCCCGTCGATGGTGGGCGTCAATCGGCAACAGACTTGCTCACTCCGTACGCCACGAGTGTACTCGGTCGACGACGAACGCGACGGCAGCAGGGTCGGTCTCTGGCAGAATCCCGTGACCGAGATTGAAGACGTAGCCGGTTGGCCTCGCGACCGCTTCGAGGATTTGCTCGACTCGACGAGCCAAAATGGGTCTTGGCGCAAGCAATGCCACGGGGTCCAGATTGCCCTGGATCGCCACGCTCTTGCCGAGCCGTGTGGCCGCGACATCAATCGGGGTTTGCCAGCCAACCCCAATCACACTCCCGCCGGTGTCGCGCTGCAGCTCGAGCAGATGGCCATTGTCGGCAGAGAAATGGATCACCGGAACGCCGGTAGTCTTCAGATCGTCGAACAACACTTTCATGTATGGTGCGACGAACTCCGCGTAGTCGTACACGGTGAGCGCCCCCGCCCAGGAATCGAAGATTTGGACTGCTTGCGCTCCGGCGCCGATCTGTGCGCGCAGGTACCGGCGCACCACCTCCACGAGTTTTTCCAACAAAGACGCCCAGATCGCCGGTTCTCGATGCATGAAGCGCTTGGTTCGCAAGAAACTCGTGCTCTTTCCGCCCTCGATCAAATAGCTCGCCATCGTGAACGGAGCGCCGGCAAAGCCAACCAGCGGCGTCTTCCCCTCGAGCTCACGACGCACCAAGCGCACGGTCTCGAGCACGTAGCCCAGATCCGCTTCCGGATCTGGAATTCTCAGCGCGTCGACACCAGCCCGATCGCCGATCGGGGAATGAATCAAGGGACCGTCGTCAGCTCTGAACTCGAAGGACGCGCGCATCGGCTCGAGTGGCAACAAGATATCAGCGAACAGAATCGCCGCGTCCACGCCCAAGGCCTGCACCGGCTGCAATGTAACTTGCGTCGCCAGCTCCGGGGCCTTACAAATTTCTATCAGCGTGCGCCGGGCGCGAATCGCGCGGTACTCCGACATGTAGCGCCCGGCCTGGCGCATGAACCAGACCGGTGTTCGGTCGACGGATTGAAAGCAACAAGCACGCAAGAAACGGTCCCACATAGTGACAATCTCCTGTTCATTTTTGCAACGAGCCAATGGCAACCATCGAATAAGATATCTATGGAGAACAGAGTGGCGTAGCGCTAGCATCCTCTCATCATGCCAGAGCACGAACCTGGGTCTGGAACAGCGCTCGATACGCGTGAACGCGGGACCAATAAGGAGGGACAACGCATATATCTGGATCGCAGATTATTCATGCAGCTGCTGGTCTTCGATTCGAACCCTGGAACGCAACCAGCAGCGCTCACGGCCGACCTCGAAGCAGCTCTGTCGAAGCACAAGGTGCCGGCGGTCGTGTACGAGGACGTCAGCAATCCTCGGGGATTGGCGGTACTTTCGTTTAGTGAGGATCCGGGCTTGTTCACCGGCGCGCTCCGTGCCGCGCTGAACGAGCCTCGGTTGCTTTCGCTCACGCTGCGGACTCCTCTGACCATGTTCGGGCGGAGCTACTCGAGCGGGTTCGAGAACGACCTCGACTATTGGTTGTTGCGGCGCCCGCGAGAGACCGTATTGAACCCGAACTGGCCTTGGGCCGTGTGGTATCCGCTGCGCCGCAAAGGTCCTTTCGAGCGGCTCGACCCGCACGAAAAGGGCAGTATCATGCGTGAGCATGGTGGAATCGGCCGTTCGTATGCCGACTCGGATCTGGCCCATGACGTGCGACTTGCTTGTCACGGGCTCGACGAAAACGACAACGACTTCGTGATTGGTTTGATTGGCAAGGAGCTGTTCCCCCTTTCGCACGTGGTGCATTCCATGCGCTCCACTCGACAGACGGCGGATTTCATGGAGCAGATGGGACCGTTCTTCGTCGGTCGCGCGGTGTTCCGTACGGGGTGAAGCTCCGGACGGACGAGTGACGAATTCGCCGTCGCTGCCTGCTGGCGCTGGCGGGCAGACCGCCGAACTACCGGCAGATCCATCGCCACACGGTCGCAACGGGCCGGTTGGATCCGCTGGCGAGCACGCCTCGGTCTTCAAGGAGTAGGTATTCATGGCGCCTGACCAGACCCGCAATTCAGGCGAGGAGCCGCGAACGTGCCGACCGTCAGGCGGGCGATGACGCGCTGGCCTACGACCAGCTTGTCGGTTGGGTCGAGCGCGACCAAGGCTTCTTGGATCTTCGTGTCGTTCCGCTCGACCGGATCGTCGCTGCGCACGTTCTTTCGGCCCATACGCCTTCCGATGTCGATGACGCTGCCGGGGAACGCAACGTCCGGATAGGCCGATGCACGCACTTCGGCGCGGGCACCGCACATGACTCGACCCACGTCACGTTCATCGATATCGACACGAACCCGAAGACTTCGTGTGTCCCCCAGCAGCAACAAAGGGCCACTCGTCGCCGCATAATACTCCCCCGGCTTCAGCCGAATCTGCAGGATTTCTCCGGCGATGGGCGCACGAACGACAGTGTGCGCGAGCAGCACCTCGGCGCGCTCGTGTCGCGCTCGGGCTGCCTCGAGCTCCGCGCGGGCCTTCTCGATTTCCTCGATTCGCGCTCCGGCTGCCAACTCTTGATAACGAATCTCGGCGCGGGCTTTTGCGGCGTCGTCCATTTCCGCCTGCCGCGCGAAGCGTTCCGATTCCTCGGGGGTCGAGCCGCCCAATTCGCGCAGCTTCTCGGTTCGGGTGGCTAGATCTAGCGACATGCGCGCCCTGGCAAGAGCTTGAGCCGAATCCGCAGCGGCGGCGAGGAGCTCTTCTTTGCGATTCCCTCTGCGCAAGCGCAAAAAATCCCAACGCCGCGCTTCCACTTCGGCAACGCCCATCGCCACACTGGCGGCCTCATCCTGATTTTCGAGTTCCATCAGGATCGCGCCAGACTCGACGCTCTGCCCTTCTTGGACGAGAATGCGTCGAATCACGCCGTTGACCGACGCGGCCAAGCGAATTTCGCCGCCCGCGGGCTCGATCACGCCGTTCCCGGAGACTTGCGGCTCCGAGGCGCGATCCGTGGAAACCTGGCGTGCGTCTCGCGTCGCGCGCTGGCGCTCGCTATCGCGAGCCTGGGTGGGCGACGGCGCCAACAGTGCGCCGAAGATCTGAGCGGCCAGAGCGAGCGCGCCCATGCCCCATAAGATCTGTATCCAAACGAGTCGGGCCTTCATGCGACCTTCTCCGAGATCCGACCGTCGTCCATATACAGCACGCGATCGGCCAAATGGTAGATTCGAGTGTCGTGTGTGACGACCAACGCTGTTGCGCCTGCTTCACGGCAAGAGTTGCGCAAGAGCGACATGACGGCCAAGCCATTTTCGGCATCGAGCGACGCGGTGGGCTCATCGGCGAGGATGAGTTCGGGCTCGCCAACCAGCGCCCTCGCGATCGCGACGCGTTGCCGCTCGCCGCCCGAGAGTTCCGCGGGCATGCGCCTCGTGACCGCGGAAAGCCCCAGACGAGCCAACATGGTACGGGCGACTTCTAGGCTGCGGCGCGTCGATTCGCCACGGAGCTGCAGCGGCAGTGCCACGTTGTGTAGTGCCGTAATCGAGTCGATCAGGTGGTGGCCTTGAAAGACGAAGCCGAGGTGCCAGAGACGAATCTCGGGCAGTTCCGATTTAGCCCGATGGCTGATTCGCTCGCCAAATAGCCGAACCTCGCCTTCGCTCGGCGAGAGCACGCAACCGAGAATCGACAGCAGTGTCGTCTTGCCGCTGCCCGACGGGCCTGAGAGCATCACGAATTCCCCCACGTCAACTCGGAGGTCGACGCCGCGGAGAGCTCGGCAAGCGACGTTGCCGGAACCAAAGGACTTGGTGAGCCCCACGGCTTCGACGGCCCATCTGCCTGCCGGGGCGACTTCTTCGTCGTGTTTGTCGTGCGCGTTCGAAAACTGTGCGGTCGTCATTGAAACACCCTGCCCGGCTCGAGCTTGACGACCCGACGCACGGCCAGACCCGCCGCGAGGATGCAGAGTAAGACCATTACGCCGGGAACGACGGCGTAGATGAAATTCGGAATGATGGGCACGAGCCGCGGCCCGCGAATGGCTTCGCAAAACCGGCCGATCAGGGCGAGACCAACCAGCGATCCAAACGCGGCATAGACGACGGACTGCGTGACGAGTAGCGCCGCCAGATCGAAGCCGGTGCAGCCGATGGCTTTCAGGGTACCGAATTCGCGCAATCGCTCCACGACGGACGAGAACATCGACAACGCGACAATCATCAGCCCCACCGAGACTCCGAACAGCGTCGAGATACCGAAGGACATTCCCAATTGCTGCTTCAAGAGTTGGTCCACGATGGATTTCGAGAACTCTCGCTTGCTGAGCACCGTAACCTCCGGCAGCCGCTCTTTCAGCGCGCGCTCGACGCTGGCCAATTGCGCGCGATCGTCGAGGGCGACGAGCACGAAGTTCATGCGATCGGAGGGAATCTTCTGAATCGCGCGGGCGACGTCGATCTCCGTGAACGCGTAGGCGGGGCCGTAGGGCAAAAGACCCCAGGTGAAACCTCCGACGCGCACCTGGTAGCCGTTCAGCTCCAACTCACTGCCCAGGTTGAGGCCACCGTAGCGCTCGCGCTCCGAGTCTTCGACGATGACCGTATCAGGCTGCGCCAGCGCCCGGGCCGAACCTGCCACCAAATTCCACGGCCCTCCGAGGCCGCCCGGCAGCGACGTCCCAATCAGGGTAACCGGTTCGGTCCCTCCCGTTGCCTTTCTTAGCGTCACGCTCCCATACAGCAGCGGTTCAGCCGCCATCACTCCGGCGGTCGCGCGCGCACGCTGCAGCACGCTGTCCGCTAGCCGCCCGCCTGCCTGCAACATTTGGGTGCCCGCAGGCAAGATCCAAAGGTCCGCCTTGGCGTTCTCGACCAGCATCGTATTTTTGTGCAGGAGACCGAGCAAGATCGAGAGCTGCTGCACACCCAGGACGACCGCCAGCACGACGCCGCTCAGTGTGCCTGCGAGCTTCAGTCGATTGTGGAGCATCATGCTGACCCCGAGTCGCGCCATGGCCAGTAGCCGAGCCCGGCGCTTGCGTACCGCACGAGGGCGCCGAGCCGGAGGTGAGCGCTCAGGCATCGGTTGCTCTCGGACTGGCGAGTTCGGAGACAGGGAACGGCGCGGTCGGGCCCAGAATGCAGCTCAATTTCATACGAGCGACTTGCTTGGAATGATGCATGTTGCTTCGATCCTGGATGAAGGTCGCTCAGAGAGCGCTCAGGACAGGGGCTGCAGAGCTTCTGCCGCGACGGCCAGCGTTTGATCGAGGTCTTGTTCGTTGTGGGCGAGCGAGATGAACGCGGCTTCGAATTGAGATGGCGGCCAGTACACGCCTCCCCGCAGCAGCGCCTTGTGAAAGAGCGCGAAGCGTCGCGTATCGCTCGATTTCGCGTCGTCCCAGGTTTTCACGGGTCCGCCGTGAAAAAATAGCGTGAACATCGAGCCGACTCGCTGCACGACGGCCGCGACTCGCTGGTCTTTGATCGCTCGCTCGAGGCCGGCGGCAAGACGCTCCCCGCTCCGCTCGAGTCGCGCATAGCTTTCTCGACTGAGCTCTCCGAGTGTCGACAGTCCAGCGCTCACGGCGACCGGGTTGCCGCTCAAAGTGCCAGCCTGGTAGACCGGGCCGAGCGGCGCGATGCGAGACATGACGTCACGTCTGCCGCCGAAGACAGCAAGCGGCATTCCTCCTCCGATCACTTTGCCGAGGCACGTGAGGTCCGGCTTCAAGCCGTAGCGCTCCTGCGCGCCGCCGAGCGCAACGCGACAGCCGGTCATGACTTCGTCGAAGATGCTGAGCGCGCCGTGCTCGCTACAAAGAGACACGATGTCCTCGAGAAACCCAGGCTGAGGCGGGACACAGCCCATGTTGCCGGCCACGGGCTCCACGATCACCGCGGCGAGCTCGCTTCCGCGGGCACGGAACAGGGCGCGCAGCTGCGCGCGGTCGTTATACGGTAGAACCAAGGTACCGTGCGCCGTGCCACTCGAGACGCCGGCGGAATCGGGGACACCGAAGGTTGCGGCGCCGCTGCCCGCTTTAACGAGCAGTTGATCGGAGTGGCCATGGTAGGCGCCATCGAATTTGACGATTTTTTCACGGCCGGTGAAGCCACGAGCCAGCCGCAGCGCACTCATGGTCGCTTCGGTTCCGCTCGAGACACAGCGTAGCATATCGATGCTCGGGTACAGCGCAGCGATTGCCTCCGCGTAGCGTACCTCCAGCTCGGTTGGCGCGCCGAACGACAGGCCACGCGTCGCTGCCAGTGACACCGCTTCGACGACCTTGGGATGCGCATGACCGAGTATGGCTGGACCCCACGAGCCGACGTAGTCGGTGTATTCGCGGCCACCGACGGCTCGCAACTGAGATCCCCGCGCCGATTCGATGAAGATCGGGTGGCCGCCTACCGCGCGGAACGCTCGCACTGGGCTGTTGACGCCCCCGGGAATTCGATACTCGGCGCGAGTGGTCAGCTCATCGTAGATCGCTTCAATCATGGGTCTCCTGCTCCCTTCCGCGCCGAAAACAGTCGGCGAGTGCGTCCACCAAACCAACGACACTCGCCCTCGCCGCGATTACGTCAGCGGGCATCCCGCTGAGCTCGAGCTCCGCTGCCGTGACCTTACCGATAGCCGCAATCTTGAACTCCGGCGGACGGGCGCGGAGCCCGGCGCCCCGTGGGTCTTGCAGTAAGCTTCGAACGGCGGAGGGACTGAAGAAGGCAATCGCGTCAGTACGGCCCGCGAGCAGCTCCTGAGCCGCGGATGAGGTCCAGTCGACGGCACAGCAGGTGGAGTAGGCGGTGACGGCCGTGACTGTCGCGCCGCTTCTCGAGAGCGCTTGCGGCAAACGCGAATCCGCAAGGTCGCTCCGCGGTACCAGCACTCGGGCTCCCGGCATTGCATCGGCGAGCTCCTCGGCAAGCGCTTCCCCGAGCTGAGCCTGCGACGTATGAGCGACCTTCAGCCCCACCGCCTCCGCGGCGCCTTGGGTTGCCGTTCCGACCACCGCGACCCGCGGCAACCGGCGCGTCGGCGCGAGCATGCGCCAGGATCGGCCGCTTCGAGCGAGCCACTGCTCGCACCCAACGACAGCGTTTTGGCTGGTGAACAGCACCCAGTCGAAACTCTCGAGCGAGCCCAGTGCCGCATCTAGCGGGCCGCAGTCAGTCGCGGGCCGCAAGTGTAGCGTGGGCAGTGAGAGCGGGGTGGCACCGCGGCGCTGCAGCTCGTGCGAGAGCGCGGCGGCTTGCTGCTCCGCACGGGTCATCACCACCCGCCGCCCGTGAAGATCGAGCGTGGAGTTAGCCATGCTGCCCCCGCACATTTGCGAGCAGGTTGGCCGCGCCGCCCTCCAGCAACTCTCGCCCGATGCGAATCCCGAGCGCGGCCGCCTCAGTGAGCGAGGCCTTGCCTGACGCACGCAGACATGTCGAGCCATCCAAGCCAAAGACTGCCGCGTCCAGGCGAAGTGTCCCGTTATCGACCCGGGCCCAAGCGCCAATCGGCACCTGACAGCCACCCTCCAACTCGCGCAACAACGAACGCTCCGCGCTCAGTGCGGCGCGACAATCGTGGTCTTCGAGCGAGTGAGCCACCTGCGCTACTTTGGTGTCACCGACCCGGCTCTCCAGCACCACCACGCCTTGCCCGACTGCCGGTAGAAACTGCTCAGGGTCGAGGACTTCCGCGACGCGATCCGACAGCTCCAGGCGGTCGAGGCCGGCTTTAGCCAAGACCACGGCGTGGTAGCCGCCCTCTTCGACCCGACGCAGGCGCGTGTGGACGTTGCCGCGCAATGGCCGGACGTCCAAATCGGGGCGCAGACGTATCAGCTGCGCCTTCCGCCGGAGGCTGCCGGTTCCGACGCGCGCGCCGTGCGGCAGCGCGAAGAGCGCGACACGGCCAGTCGACACCAGGCAATCCCGCGAGTCCGCCCGCGGGCAGACAGCGCTGAGCTCCAGCCCCCGAGCGAGCTCCGTGGGCACGTCCTTCGCGCTGTGCACTGCGAGGTCGACCTCCCCGTTTTCGAGGGCAACTTCCAGCTCCTTGACGAAGATGCCCTTGCCGGCAACCAGCGCCTCCCCGCGATCGGCCTGGGCATCCCCGCTCGTGCGAATGACCACAATCTCAGCGCCTATCCCGATATGTTCGAGACGGTGTTGCACGTAAGTGGCTTGCCAACGTGCGAGCGGGCTGCCGCGAGTACCGATCTTGAGCGTCTTCATCGTGAACCTACAGAACTGTGGAAAGGCTGGCGGAATCTCACTGCGGTTGAGGCGAGGGAGCCTGCGCGAAGGCGCGCAGCGCCACGGAAGCCAGCGCCTTCGTGAGCTGCGGGCTGTCGTTGAGCGCCGGCACGCGCGAAAACTCCAAGCCGAGTTCGCTGGCCCACGCCCGCGCTTCGATGTCCAGGTCATAGAGCGTCTCCAGGTGATCGCAAACGAACCCGAGCGGGTCCACGACGACACGCCTCGCGCCTTGCCTTCGCGCTGCCCTGAGCGCCTGGTGGATATCCGGCGATAGCCAGTTTCCTCCGTCCCTTCCTGGACTTTGGAACGCCAAAGAGACGGGTGAGCCGAGTTGTTCCGAGATGGCTCGCGCGCTCGCTTGCACCAAACCCACGTACGGATCCGAAGCCGCGACGCGGATCGGCAAGGAGTGAACCGAGAAAATGATCGCGGTCTGGCGCGCCGCGTCACCGACTGCCGCGCGCAGAGCACTCACGTGCGGCTCGATGAAATCCGGTTCCTCACCCCACGCGGCTACGGGCACGAGCTTCGTCTGCGCGCCGCTCAACGCCCTCGCGCTCTCCGCTGCATCCGTGTAAACGTGGACACTATAGGGAGCGAGCGGCAAGACCACCAGCGACGCGACGCCCGCGTGCTGCGCCGCCAATAACGCATCCTCGAGCCCTGGGCGCGAGAGTCGCATTCCGACGAATACCGGCAGGTCGAGGCTCTGGCTCAAAAGCTTCGCCTGCCGCTGGGTGAAGCTCAAGAACGGTGACCCGCCAATTTGGGCGTAGCGCCGCCGGACCTCATTCAGCAACTCTTCGGGAACAGGGCGCCCCCGCCGGATTCGCAAAAGAAACTCCGGCAGCTCGTCGAGGCGATCGACACTCCCGTGCGCCGTGAGCATCACCCCTCGCCCGCCGCCGGGGGCGCCTAGTTCGGACGTTGGCGTGCTCACGTTTCCTCCTTTGACGGCGCGGGTTGTGGTCGGCACCCGGCGTCTATTCCAAACAGGCTGCATGCCCAGTCGATACGAGTGCGGCCGGTGTCCGTGGTGGGGTCACACTCTCGCAAACGCAGCGTCGGGATATGAATCAACTTGTTCATGAACGTCTGTGAGAAACGTTCGACGATGTCGCGCTCGTGGGGCGACATCTGGCCGAGCGCGTCCAGTGACTCACGCCGAACGCGGTCGGCGTTTTCACGTACGGCGCGCACCACCGGCACCGATTGAAACGACTGAATCCAGCATTGGAAACGCATCGCCTCTTCCTCGAGAATGGCTTGAACGTGCGGCAAAGCAAAACGTCGCCGCTCGATGTCGGCCTCCACATAGGACTTTAGGTCAGTCACCGAGCAGAGTTTGATCTGCGGTAAGCGCGCCAGCAGGGGGTCCACGTTTCGCGGTGCCCCGTAGTCGAGGATCAAGAACGGGCGCGTGCGGCCGGCCAATGCTGCTCGCAGCGCGCCCTCCTGCAGCGTCGCGAGCGTACCGGTAATGGCCGTGACCATGAAATCGCACTCGGCCGCTTCGAGCACGAGCGCGTCCAGCTCGACGGCGCGACCGTGGCATTGCTTCGCGAGCTGTTCGGCGCGCGTCAGTGTCCGGTTCGCGATCGTCAAGATCGCCCCGGCTTGATGCATCACTTCCACCGACTGAGCGGCGGTGTAGCCCGCGCCGACGACTAGCCCCCGCAGATTTCGCACCGAACCGAATAGTTCACGGCAAACGCGCAGCCCCGCCCGGGCGATTGACGCCGTCCCACGTCCAATCTCGGTTTCCGCCCGAGCTCGCTTGCCCACCCTGAACGCAGATTGCATCATCTTTCCGAGAATGGGGCCGCAGGCGCGCTCTTCGGCCGCTCTGCGATAAGCCTGCTTCAATTGCCCGAGAATTTCCGGCTCACCCACGATCATCGAGTCAGCCCCGGCGGCAACGCCGAACAGATGCTCGACCGCACGACGCCCACTGTGCGAGTAGCAGACTTCTGTGTTGCGCAACTCCGCACCCGCGCGCGCATTCAGGAACTCGAAAACACTGCTGATTCCACGCTGCAATTCGCTAGTACAGGCATAGATCTCGATGCGATTGCAGGTCGAAACGATGACCAGCTCTTCCAACGCGCTCTGGCCGTCACTTTTTACGAGGCCAGAAGCCAGCGATGAAAAGTCATCTACAGGTACCGCAACCTTGTCCCTCAGGTCCGCCGACGCCGTCCGATGATTCAGGCCTACAACGAAGATTTTCATATCGACCCCGGTCTGCAGCTAACTACTCTGCGAGGCTGGTATCCCTCTGCAGGATTTGGATCCGCCCAAGCCAATACATGGCCAAAAAAGAGAATTTGAACTCTCCCGTCGTGGTCCAAGCCGCATCCTCAGCGGACCATGGTCGTCTACAAAACCCTTTGCTGCTCAGCGCTCGTGCCAGCAACTGCAGACCGCTGATGGGAACTGTCACCGCGCAGAACCCCACCTCTGCATGGGCGTGCTGCGTGGGCAAATTCTGCGGCTCACAATCGTCTGTCGTCAATACTCAAAAATGCAACGTCGACGCAGAATCGCTGTGAGAGTCATAGTAATTATGTTCACTCACGTTGCCTCTGTGACAACAAACTGCCGAGTTCCGATACCCGCGACGGGTTGCCCCCTTGCCCGGCGGCGCTCGCCGGTGCGTCGGCGGCCTTCGTCCCACGGGTTAACCTCGGGGCGCGACTTGCGGTCTGAGCCATCGGCTTTGGTCTCGCTTGGGGGGAGGCGGCGCCCGTCGCGAATCGACCGCATTTGCGTAGAACCTGACTGCGCTGCTCGCTCTTTACCTTCGACGGCACGCGGTGACGCTCGCGTTGCTGGACGTCGAGTATCGGCGCAACCGCACGGACTGCGTTACTGCGTCCTGCGGGCAATATCGCGAGTGGCTGAAGCGGCAGTCACCAGTGAGGCAAAAAGCGGGCGATCGTCCCTGATTAGCCCAAGAGCGCTGTTGATGCCCGACACGCCCGTGTACTCACGGCTCAACTCCTGCGCTAGTGATGCGAAGCTACCTGGGCTCTGCCAATGCGAAGCCGCTAAGGGCGCGCGAATGGCTAAGTCGGTCGAAGATCGTGGTCGAGGTGCCCGGATGGCGAGGCGCGACGAAGCCGCATACTGCAGGTAGGTAACTGAGGAGCAACGACGTCAGCCGAGGATGCCTCGGCCTCGAGATCGATCGACTTAGCCATTCGCGGACCCTAAGTACTTTGCAGAACCCGAGAGCTAACGGGCAGTGCCGAGCGCAGCTGCCGCCGGTCTGCTCAGCGCTATTGGTCGACCAGCACTTGCAATGATTGCCAAGTGTCTCCGCCGCGTTGGTCGTTGACCGTCACCCAAAGGTCGACGAGGCCCACCGGGGTCAGCGGAGCTTCGTAGTCCGAGTGATCGTCCTTCACGAAGCCCGTCGTACGATCGTTGACCAATTGGCTTTCCGAATCGAATTTCCCCGCACTGCTGAAAAAATTGGCCCAGATCACTTCGCTTCCGGTTTGACCGGGGAGGGCTTCGGCGCTCGCTCGATCGACCAGCGGCTTCACCGCGAATTTGGGGCAACGCTTGCCGCTACAAGCTTTCAGTCGCGGGATACAGAGCCCCGCAGAGCCGCAGCTTGCCTCGAACTTCAGATCGGGTGAGCCGGCGCAATCCGAGTCTTGGGCGCACGGGAGCGACGTCGACATCTGACCAAAGAGCACGTCCGTGAGTACCGGGGTTTGATTCTGAACGCCGTCGTA